>Ga0208297_1000037_pt1 | contig 362510 bp, 295 predicted proteins | sample LMS_cellobiose_e_FD_187367 | JGI IMG/M metagenome (GOLD analysis project Ga0208297, IMG submission 187367) | Rumen-fistulated moose microbial communities from Alaska, USA - LMS_cellobiose_enrichment (SPAdes) (version 2) | ecosystem: Host-associated > Mammals > Digestive system > Stomach >...
GGACTTTCACCTCCGAGATGTTTGCCTTCCGAACTCCCGACCCGTCTTTACTTCCGTAACGTGGCCGCTGTTCTTAACAGCATCATTGTTGTGTTTGTACACAACGGATGCGACTGCCCGTCGCACACAACAAGCTCCGGATTTTCTCCGGAGCCCGCATTTTCATATATTGTTGATTAAGAACCGGACAACTGCTGAGTGGAATTAGTAAACCGGACTTTTGACTTACGCTACTTAAGGCATATCCGGCATCTCGAAATCGCCGAAGTCCATTACCTCCACCCCGGCAGGCAGTTGGAACAGTGAATCATCCAATTCACTCACCTGGATGTTTTTGAATTCCATCACCATCTCTTCGCCTTCACTGGCGGCTTCAACCCGCACAGGTATTCCGTAATCCTTCAAGATCCAGACCTTTCCTGTGGAATCCGGATCAGTAACCTCATAGACCACACACTCCCTGCCATCCAGGGTCTCGGTCTTTATGTACTTCATATTTTCAGCATCCATGCTTTCTGAGTAATCCTGAGGTGTGGTGGTATCAACCTCGGACTGTTCCAGGGGCATTTTCATGGCCACTTGTTCATCCGAGGAATAAGAATATACAACCCCTTCGCTGGCGTTGACGATGCTTATCATCTTTCCACCGCCTTCGGGAATGTCCATCTCCACCCTCATATTACCTTCTTTTACCCAAACCTTGGTTGCGAACGGCTCCATACCGGCCGTGGTCGTTACAGAATCATAAGACAGACCTGGCAGATCCTTACCCTTTGCCAGCAGAGCAGCAACATCCACATCCTTGTTTGCAGGGGTTTCAGTTTGACTTCCAGTCTCCTTGGTTCCACCGCCGCATCCAGTTACCAACACGAGCATCAGCAAGGCGAGCAGCAGGATAATAAGATTTTTATTATGAATTCTGACCATACGCAGCTTTCCTCCTCTTTATTAGTAATAGTGTCAAGTAAGTATTCGAGGAGGTATTCCCCATCCCTCTTTTTTCGGCCAGTATAATGAATGCAGACCAATCCAGCTTAAGGCCCACTTGTGGCCGGTGTGATATCTGCAAACCTTCCATGCCCCCATCTGAATTTTTCATGATGGGAGTATAACATGAGGTAGTGGAATCTCCTTCAGCAACCTTCAGACTGTTAACCCACCTTATACGGGACAGCCCGACCCCCGCCACTTTTGAGCCATGCCTCTTGAAGAATGTTGGTTTTTGGGCGATGGTGAGAACATTCGATGTCCGGCCGGAACGGGCTCTTTTTCCCCATTGCCAGCATTTCCTCACCGGGAAGAATCTCCCGTGCCTTTTCAAGTAAGGCTTTGTACTGCGATTTAAACTGGCATACATCGTTATGGATACATCTGTCACATTTAACCATCGAATACACCTTTCAGCCTTTACTGCCCCATAAATTCAGGGGATTTTCCTTCAATGCCTCCCACTTATCAGATATCAGTTCGTACGACGAAACCACGCCGTAGGTGAATACTCCGGCAATGCAAGATACCAGAATAATGGCTACAGCACCACCCATGAACAGCAGAACCGTAAGCCACTCATACCTGGACCACAAATCAACCAGAATAATCCCAAGGCCTGTACACAATACGACCGCAAGCAAGCTCACTGCAATATACAGTATCCATCGGTTAACCCTATACAGCACCTTATCACCCCATTACCCGTTAAGCTAATCGTTAATTCCTCTCTGACAATGCCAAACCGGGCATTAATTATAACTGCTGCTGCGCCTCCGATTCCAAAGCAGTCCAATGGGACAAAACAACCTGGTATTAAGTAATACGAACGAAGCACCGTACTTAAGGGGGTACTTATCACTCAATACACGTAAAACCCCCACGGCCTTGCAATCACTGCTCATGGATTCAGCCAATAATTAAAAAACCCCTGGGTTATCAGGGGTTAGGATTTGCATGGTGTGGCAGAAGGGACTTGCCTGTACCCGTCAGGGTGAACCCCCGCGGTCTTGCAACCACTGGGCATGAATTTGGCCAATAATTAAAAAACCCCTGGGTTATCAGGGGTTTGAATTCGATGGTGCGGCAGAAGGGACTTGAACCCCCACGGCCTTGCAACCACTAGAACCTGAATCTAGCGCGTCTGCCAATTCCGCCACTGCCGCATGTATTGGTGTTTTTATCGCCAAACGTCTCAGCGACAATACTTATTCTATATCGGAAAACCGCACCTGTCAAGCAGCGCATCGCCCGGTTCTTGTTTGTCAGCGATAATGTCATGGTATAAGTCGTCAGGGAAAATGTCATCTCCTGCAAAACACCCCTGTCCCAGTATTGGAAGCAAATTTACGCATGAATAATGGCGAGCGATTAATACTAACCATGGAGGTGATTCTGCTGAAAAAAGATAAGCATGTACTTCCCGATACTAATGATACCCTCTCTGCCCGGGTCAAGAGGGGGATCAGAAAGAAGCGTGACGGGACTGTCACCATCTATGGGCCCGATAATGAACCGCTGACCACAGTCGATATGAAGGTCGATACCGATTAATACCGGACCATTATTATGGTGAAGATTACCACTGGATTCAGCGCGATTTAACACCATGTACCGGTTACCTATCACCGCTCGGGTTAAAGACCTGTGTCTTTATAAACTTTCATACAGGGTAACCGGGGTTTACATATTCGTCAATTTTTCAGGTTCATAGTCCTGGGTTACGAAAAACATCCTGGATTCTGGTAACCGTAGACTTGTAATGCTGCCTTCATCCTTTTGGGGAGAGGTTGTTCGTCGCCCGGAGGTATATGAACCAAAAATAATCCCGTACCACAATATTGTGGTACGGGACATTGGGTAATTTACTTGAGAAATCTTCTCGCGGTTACATCGGTTGATGTGGAACATCGCCGGGTGAAGCATTAGCCCGGTCAGATACGTTCTGGTCCCCGTCAATGGTGGCCGGTTCGAAATCAAAGGACCCATCGTTCACATATACTACCTCGTTGCATTTGGGGCAGATGACCTCAATTACATCGTCATCATCAAGACAGCCGGCATCAAAATAGACATCCTCCCCGCAGTTATCACAGGTAACTTCAACATAATCATCATCTTCACCGTACATATCCTCCTCCAGATCCAGGAGGTCATTGTCTATGGTCTCAACGTATATTTTAAAATCCTCGAATTCACTCCTCAGTTCATCAATGTAATCAACCATGTCGGACATTACTTCCAGCATCTCAATGATCAATTTCCCCTGGGGTCCGTTATCCAGAACATTCATGCCTTCACTTAAACCCTGCAGGAAGCTGATCTTTTCGGAAAGTTTCTTCACCTGAATCCCCCTCGGTGGTTTTTCTTTATTATGCGTCAACCGGGGGTGAAATAAACTTATGAGACAAGGATATCACAATTTGGGCTAGGCTCTTTCCATGTAGAGTCCGGTTCTGGTATCTATGCGCAGGACATCGCCCACATTGATAAAGAGCGGTACCTGAACAACGGCGCCGGTTTCCAAGGTAGCATTCTTGGAAGCTCCGGAGGCCGTATCCCCTTTGATGCCGGGCTCAGTGTCAACCACCTGGAGCTCTACAAAGTTAGGCATTTCAAGCCCGATTATTTCCCCTTGATACATCACAACCTGGATGTTCATGTTCTCCTTGAGATACTTTAGCCCATCCCCGAGCTGCTCCTTATCCAGCGACACCTGTTCAAAACTCTGGTTATCCATGAAAACGTACTCATCGCCGCTGTTATAGAGATACTGCATCTCTCTCTTGTCGAGCCTGGCCCGGGGAATCTTTTCACCAGCCCGGAAGGTTTTCTCCACTACGGAGCCGGTTTTAACATTCTTCAGCTTACTCCTGACAAAGGCGGCACCTTTACCGGGTTTGACATGTTGAAATTCCACCACCTGCCAGGCCATGCCTTCCAATTCTACGGTTAGTCCAGTTCGAAAATCGTTAACAGAAATCATTCGCTACCCCTCCGTTTCAGATGACCATCAGGTCCTTCGTAGTTCTGGTCAGGACCTCATGACCGTTGCCTTTTACTAGTACTACATCCTCTATGCGAACTCCTCCCCAACCGGGTATGTAGAGTCCGGGCTCCACTGTAATTACCATACCTTCCTGCAAAACGGTCTCATTGCGCCTGGAAACGGAAGGGGCCTCGTGTACCCCCAATCCAACTCCATGGCCGGTAGAATGGGCAAAATACTGGTCCAGGTTGTTCCTGGCAAAGACACCTCTTACAGCCTCGTCCACCTCCCGACAGGTTCTGCCCGGTGCGATGGCTTCCACTCCGGTCATCTGAGCTTCCAGGACCCGGCTGTAAATATCGCGGCTGCGGGCACAGGATTTCCCCACCACCACAGTGCGGGTCATGTCACCGGCATATTTTTGATAGAGGCCGCCGAAGTCGAACGTGACCACATCCCCCACCTCCAGCACCTTATCTGAGGGCTGACCGTGGGGCAGTGATGAGCGTTTCCCGGAGACCACAATGGTGTCAAAGGCCTCTTTTTCGCAACCCCGCGCCCTCAAGCGATGGCTGATCATTATTTCCAGGAATCTCTCACTGATTCCCGGGCGGATCTCCGGGAGCAGGTCCTGGAAAACATCATCACCTATCCGGACTGCAGCCCGGATCTTTTCCAATTCGGTCTCATCCTTGATCAGGCGCAGCTGTTCCACCAGGGTTGCAGCAGGCGTCAGCTTACCCCCCAGGGTTTCCAACCAGTTCTGGTAGCGCTGGTAAGTGACACTGCCGATCTCAAACCCTACCCGTTTAAGGTCCTGGGTCAGCGATATCCAGCCGTCAGTTGGCAGTCCCTGGATTTCAAAGCCAGTAGTCTCCTGTCCCGCTTGCTCGGTAAAACGCGGGTCGGTGATAATGCACTGCAGTGTTGCGGTTACAAAAAGGGTTCCCTCTCCGGTGAACCCGGAGAGATAATATATATTGGCAGGATCAGTAATCAACAGACCATCATAGCCCTCTCCGATCATCAATTCCCGCAACCTGTTCAATCTCGTCTCATGATTCATTTTTCCCTCCACTGATCTGCAGTACATCAAGGGCGGCCTGTAATGCCAGGTAATAGCTGGTGGTGCCAAAACCAAAGATACCCCCGATGGCCACCGGAGATATCAGGGACCGGTGCCGGAAATCCTCCCGGGCGTAGATATTGGTCATATGTACCTCAATAACCGGGATCTCCACTGCCCGCAGTGCGTCATGGATAGACACGCTGTAGTGAGTCAGCCCCCCGGCATTGATGATGATGCAATCGGCTTCCTGGCGGCAGCTTTGTATAATATCAATAAGCTCTCCCTCGTGATTGGACTGATAAAATTCCAATCCAACCCCGTACCTCTCAGCCATAGCCATCATTTCCTGCTGGATCTGCTCCAGGCTGACACTGCCGTAAACCCCAGGCTCTCTCACGCCAAGCAGATTTAAGTTGGGCCCGTTGATGACCACAATTCTGCCCATTGTCTCTCCCCCCTTCAGTCATGGGGCTTCACTATTCTCCGCCAATGCTCAGGCTCTTCACCCGGACTGTAGGAGAGCCAGTGCCTCCGAAGAAACGCAGGTCACTGCCGATCCCCTCAATATCCCGCAGGAAATCAAACAGGTTGCCGGCGACAGTAACCCCCCGCACGGGATAGGTAAGTTTGCCCTTTTCAATCATTATCCCGCTGGCCCCCAGGGAAAAATCCCCTGATATGGGGTTGGCGGTATGCATGCCCATCACCTCGGTCACATACAGCCCGCGCTCGATGTCCTGCCACAGGGTTTCTGGAGCCGCCGCCCCTGGCTGCAGATAGAGGTTGGTGGTTCCGACCGAAGGAAGCCCCCGGAACGAACCCCTCATACCATTGCCGGTTGAAGCAGTCTTATCCTTACGGGCGGTATACGAATCATAGAGGAAACCCTTGAGTTCCCCTTGCTGAATCAGCACCGTGCGCTGCGATGGCCAGCCTTCACCATCGAAGGGAAAAGATGCAATCCCCTTCTCATAGGTGCCGTCGTCCACTAGGGTAACCTGGCCACTAGCGATTACCTGCCCCAGTTTGCCTTTAAGAGTTGATTTCCCCTTTTGTACGGAGTCCGCACTAAATGAATTGGAGAGCACTCCCAGAAAACTGGTCATAACATATGGTTCAAGGATACAAGGGAGAGGTCTGGATGGGGCGCCTTTCGCCCCCAGGATTCGCACCGCGTTGCGAGCAGCTTCTTTTCCTACCCGGGCCGGATCAAGTTCCTTGATGTTTAGCCGGGCCTCCACCGAAAACCCGGTCTGCATCTCTCCGTTCTCTTCGGCCATCAGGGAGATGTAGAGCCCGCAAAAGGCACCCTTTTGAAAAGCCTCGGTGCCGCGGGAGTTTACCACCGCCACTGAATAACGGGAATCCTCATAACCGGAACTCTCCACAATCTTAACCCGTGCATCGTGTTTCTTAGCCTCAGTCTCAATTCTCCGGGCCATCTCCACCTTGGTTTCCAGGTCGGTTTTCTCTATCTCCTCATCATATGTTGCCATCTCCGGGTAGCTGCTGACTGCACCCGGCAGGCCGTTGTATTTGTCGTCAGCGGTATAGCGGGCACCTTCCAGGGCTCGTTGGATAGTCTCCCGCACTGCCTGCTGATTCAGATCGGTGGTAAAACTGAAACCCATGCGGTTCCCCTGAAACACCCGGATTCCCAGACCGATTTCCTCCGCCTGTTTAAGAGTATCCACCTGTCCGTCCCTGACCTCTATGGTGAGATCCTCGCTGTGCAGAACATAGGCCTCCGCTTCCACACCATTGCCCCGGGCCTGTTCAACCGCCCAGCGGCCAGCCTTTAGTAATTCGTCCCTCAATTTCAGTCCCCCTATTACACAAATCTTCTGATCTCAGGACCGTCACCTGAACCTGTGCCACCTACAGTAATGCTCTTAATGCGTATGGTAGGCTGGGCATCGGAAACTGGAACCCCCTGGCCATCCTTGCCGCAGGTGCCAATGGCAAATCCGAGATCATTCCCCACCATATCAATATTCTTCAGAACCTCGGGACCGTTTCCCGTCAGGGTGGCGCCTCTTACCGGGTACTGGACCTCGCCGTTCTTGATTATATAGCCCTCCTGGACATCAAATACAAAATCCCCGGTGGTAGTGTTCACCTGTCCACCGCCCATTTTCTTTACGAGTAATCCGTGGGGAGTATCCCGTATAATAGCCTCGGGGTCATTCTCCCCGGGAGCAATGTAGGTGTTGGTCATGCGGGGTATGGGCTTGTGCTGGTAGGACTCGCGGCGGCCGTTGCCGGTTGGCTCGACCCCGTCTTTTTGTGCTGTCAATCTGTCATGCATGTACCCCTTAAGTACACCCTTGTCTATCAGTATGTTCTTTTTCCCCGGACTCCCTTCATCATCGAAGCGCAGGGTCCCGTTCTTCTTGGCCAGGCTGGAGTCGTCGATTACACTGACCGTCCGGGATGCTACCTCCTGTCCAATCTTGCCTGCATAAACCGAAAGGCCCTTCTGTACCAGATCTGCCTCCAGTCCATGGCCACAGGCCTCATGAACCATGGTACCACCCGCCGTACAAGCCATCACCACCGGCATGCGTCCAACCGGAGCCGGTCTGGCGTCCAGCATCTGGACGGCTCTTTTGGCTGCCTGCCGGGCCATCTGTTCCACATCCACCTCATTGAGAAGTTCCCAGCCTAATACCCCGCCAACGGCCTCGAAACCAGTTTGAATAATACTCTCCCGGGCAGCGACTGCGTTTACCACGAAGCGAGTCCTAACAATCTCGTCCTCAACCAGTTGACCCAGGGAATTGGCCACCTGAAACCTCTTATGCAGGTCCGCCAGGGATACCGTAACCTGTTTTATCTCCGCATCCACACCGCGAGCAGCCGTGTTGGCATCCAGTAATGCCTTAACTTTCTTTTCAAAGGAGAATTGTTCGGGGAGTATCAGAAAGGGCAATTCAAGTTCGGAACGTCTTTGCTTCAGGTCGATGTTAAGATCCCGGATGGTTCCAGAGGCAGCATGAGCAACTATGCTCGCCGTCTTAAGCAGCCCCTCCTCCGAGAGATCATTAGTATAGGCGTAAGCAGTGTTACCATTGGATACCACCCGTATCCCGGCACCCGATTCGCGTCCGCTGTTTACCTTCTCGATCTGGTTATCCTCACATACGATCCCGGTCAGGTCTTTTTCCTCAACATAAACCTCGGCGAAGTCTCCGCCCTTCTTCATAGCCTCCTTTATCACCCTGGTAATAACCTGGTGTTCCAACATATATTTATCCACCTCACGTATTGATTGGTCAGTTCTGCTCTCCAACCATGCTATATGCCATATTAACCCTCAAATACCAGAATAGCATACAATAATATACTCCATCCATTACCTATTGTCCACTTCTGCCCCACATCTATTCATATCCGGGAAAGGTTCAGGCATCCCCGTTTTGTTACCGGTACCAGATAAGCAGATGGATGTTGGGCTCTCGATTTATGCTGGCCTTATCACGAAATGCCCGGTATCGATTCATAACATGGGTTTTCTTGGGTTGGGGGGCAGAATTGGCAGATAATCGCCCGCTTGCGATGGCACGTTTTTTCTGTCTTCGCCCGGCACGGCGGGACACGAACAGGATGGGCTTCAGCGAAACGGGTTGGATTTCCCTTTAGTATCTTCTCTGATTTCGTTAAGTGAGGTTTCGCGCCGGACCCCGGGGTCAAGTGGCTCATGGTAGGTCTTTAATTGAAAGCTTACGATGATTTGAGGTTCTGCCACCAGGAAGGGATCCGCTTCTTCATATACGCTCCCACCAGCAGTAACTGATCCAGCTTCGCTCTTCTTGAGCAGCTTAATATCATGGATTTCCATTAGGCGTTCAGACTTTTCCAGGGCTTTGATAAACCCCTTGACATCTTCGTAGTATCCAGATCCCTTCCACAGGAATGTGTTAACGGAAAGCCGGGTTTCCAGGTTTGGTTTTTCAGGAGAGACCTCACCATCCTGGCTCTCACTTATGTGGCTCTGGTGAAGATTGTGTTTTTCGGCCAGGGAGCTCAGGATGAGGATCACCTCCGCGTTTCCCGTCTCCCGGGGGACCATCCGGTTCAATTTTTCAAACCGGGCCTGCAGTTCCTGAACCTCGCGATTTAATTGGCCTTTCTCTTCCGGTGTCAGACCGGCCAGATCCACTTCCCTGGTCAAAGAGGCAATCACCCGTTGGTTCTGAACCACCCTGTTCTTCAACGGCAGTATAAAGACAGCGCTTGTGTATACGATTATGCCTGCGATGGCGATAAGAAGCAGTAATCTTTGACGGGACATTATACTATACCCCTTCCACCATATGTCACTATAGTCTTTTATCACATCAGCGGCATTATCCCGCATCCTTCGCCAGCCATTATCAAAATAATACCTGGTTAATGCCGGTTACTCCCGGGCTATTCTGAATTGAACCTCAAACCGGACCGCAGAACCGGCTGGCTCCGCCATTATGCATTTGGCATCAGCCAGTTGTTTTTGCCGGTTGGCAGATGACATTAACCCGGCCAGTGCTGCGTAGTCTGTGGTTACCCCCTTGCAGACCATTTGATCAGCGGTAACAGATATCTCTGACAGGCTGGTTTCCGATGGAAGCACAGCTTCAAGCCGGGACAATAAATCTGAATAGAGAATCCGATTATTATGTATTGCCCTGATGTTTGCCTCTTTCAGGGAGATAGTCTTTCTGAGAATTTCAGCCTCATCGACTGCCTCCAGTTCAACCGCCCGGCTTATTTGGTCTTGAAGGCTGGCGATCTCCTGCTGCTGTTCTCGTTCTTTCAGGGCATAACCGCCCCAGGCTGCCATCCAGAAAAATACCAACAGGGCGATAACCAGCATGTACCACCCTGTCAACCGTGACAGCATCAGTCCCCGCTTACCCTTCCCGCCGGTGTTCAGCAGGTTGATATCAAAATCCTGCTCCAGGTTCATCTGCTTTTCCTCCCACGTGCTGCCAGCCCAAGAGCTATTATAAAACGACGCTCCAGCTCATGTTTCTCTGGCGGGGTCAGATAATGTGGTCTCTGAACCGTTCGCCAGGGATCACCACATTCGAAGTTGATTGACCAAGGCTGATCAAAGTTCTGGGTCAGGAAATCTTCATCAGCCCTGGTTCCAATCATCACCAGTTTCTGAGGATCAATCCTGCTTGTACTCTCCCGCGACCAGTAGTCCAGTGAACGCTTGATCTCAAAAACCAGGTCGCTGGCGTTGGGATACCCGCCGTCACCAGCCGACAGTCGAACATCTTGATTACCCGGTTCCCCGGTAAAAAGAGTCCTGGTAAACCTCAGGTGGCCCTTGTCAAAATAGGATAGATGCGTAACTTGATTGCAGATGTCCACCAGGACCTGAGGCGTTGTATCAATACCCAGTACCCGGCGGGCTGCTAATGGCCGTATCTCGGCCACAACCGGTTTTAGCCCCGCCAGAGTAATAACGCTGGTCAGTTCCTCTACCTGAGACCTGCGAACCGCCACCAGTGTAACCTCCAGATCTCCTGTTTCCCAGGGACGGATCCCAGTCACCTGTACCACTGTCTCCTCCAGGGGGAGCGGCAAAACCGAAAGGAAATGATACCGGGCGGCTCGGAATATGTCTCTTGGTTTCATAGCTGGCATAGTGAGGTTACGGACAAAGACATGCTGGCTGGGAATTGCCGTGACGACGTTTGACTCACCAGTTTTAAGAGAGGACCATAGCTCCCGCAGGACTTCTGCCAGTATATCAGGCTGGTTTATCCGCCCGTTTTCTACGGTCTTGACTGGAATTGCTTTTTCCCCGTAACTCTCCAACCGGAAACCTGACTTGTGAGCATTCAGGACTGCCATCCTCACCCGGTTATCCTCAATATCCAGCCCAATCCCGGCAGTTCTGCTTGTGAAAAGCATGTCATAGGCCCCCTCAGTCCTATTTATGTTTAGCCTGTGCTGCCAAGCCATAATACCTCACTGGAAACTGGTTCAGACAGCCAGTTCCTGGTATGACTTGATACTTAAGAACCCCAGTTTGCCCCGTAAAGCCGGTGGTGCACCTTTGATAAACTCCTGGGTTTCAACATGCTGCAGGTAGACATGGTTGCCGGTTCCCCCGCAGCAGATCTTCAGACTCCCGCCGGCGCAGAGGTGAGCCCTGACCTGCATGTCTCCAGCCAGTTGGCACAGGGTTATATCTCCCCCGGACCGGTACAGCCCGGTTATGCAGGATGAAGCATCCCCCGTATTTACTATCCATATGTCACCGGTGGCAATAACCAGGCAGTTTTCATAGCCTATATTTCCCTCAGATGAGTAAATGAGCACATCCCCGTTGACCCCGTAAATTGAATTCTCCAGGGTTGCAGGCAATAAAAGGTCATGATCAACATAATGGTATGAGTAAAGACCCCAGTCGATGGCATCTGATACTGCCGCCTGGCGCCAGAAATCAACATCGACTGGCCCCGGGGACTGGTAACGGCGGGTATGACCTGCGATGGGAAAATACCCTTCATCCCCGGTGAATTCCTGGTAAGCGCCCTGGCACTGCGGGTCCACCTTCAAATCCCCTTGCAGCGGAGGTATCGGATTTGAGTACGTTATCCCAAATGTCTGCAGCAGTCCGGCGATATCCAAGTCAGGATTAAACTGGACAGTATTGCAGTACACCTCGTAATCAGGCGGAGCCGTCATGGTCGCCTGCCAGATTCTCCTGGCACCCCCTGACAGCTGACCAGTTGACCTGACCTTCAGTAACCCGTTATTTGAAGGCCGGGTAACCGTAACCATAGCGGTACCCGTCAGTTCCGGCCGTTCGATTTCCAGCTGAAAGGTGGTATTTCCATCTACAACCCCGGGGTCGTCAAACATCGCCGCCCGTGCTTTTTCTATCCCTGATTCGGCCAGATATGATGCCTGCAGGTACTCAGCATACCGGTGGGCAATCATCTTTTCCAGGTGGGCCAGGTTAACCACAGTAGCTCCCACCAGCAGGAGCACCACAATGGTGAGTAAAGCTGCCATCATGGCTGAACCCCGGTTTGTCCCTAGCTGACATGGACCATTCTTCCCCATGCCTGACAAGTCCCCTCAATCAGTCATTCTCTTGACCCTGGTTTTTAATTGGCAACGAAAGTCCCCGTTACCGGTGGTGAGTGATACCTCTAGCAAGTCCGGGAGCACCTCGTGCATGGTCAGACCCTGCACTTGGTTTGCTACCGGATTCGCCTTACCGCTGACAGCACGATACAGGATTCCGGAGGAAACACGATACTCTATCATAGACCCGTCACTTCCGGTCATGACCAGGCGATCTGCATTTACGTCCTTCAGGCTGTTACAGCTTTTTATATCCCGAATCATCATCTCCAGACCCACCCGGGCACTCTCTTGAATCTCAGAACGGAGATCCACCCGCTGGCAGGCTCGCTGCCCGCCCAGGAGCAGTCCTCCCAATGCAGCGATAATCATCCCGGTAATGGCCAATGCAGCCAGGAGTTCTACAAGGGTATAACCTTTGTTTCCACTCATTCCCTTCTCAAAACCTGGAACCCGGCCATACACAGACCAGGACTTCACTCCGGTTCACACCTTTCACTACCCACTTGACCCTCACCACCACCTGGTAGAGGTCAAGAGCCTGGTCGCATTCCTCTATGGCTACTGTGGCCTCTACCCCGGGAGGTGGTTCAATCCCGATGTCTAAATTTTTAACCTCTGTCTCGGGCATCTTCCGGATCTGATCCGGCCGGGCCTTGTAGCTCTCGATGACACCGGCGGCCATGCTGACAGCCTGGGTACTTATGTACGCCTCCCTGGTCCACCTCACAGCACTGCCAAACCCTCCCAGGATGGAGGTGACACCTAATGCCAGCAGGGCTATGGCTGCCAGCACCTCCAGCAAACCCAGGCCTTTCTGGCTGAACTCAGGTTTCTTGCATCTAGGATGATTGAGCATGCTGGTTCTCGTTGTCACACCTGACATCTTCATTCTCTAAGGTATAATCGGTTTCCGCGCTTTCAACTTTGGCTGCCGGGCAATAAACATACTCATTGATATACCCTTCCTCAACCAACTGTTGCTCGGTTGGCCAATAACCTTCCACCTCACGATACATTTCCGCCGCCTTCCTCAGCATCTCGATATTGCTCTTGCAGGCCTTGACCTTGCTCTCGTGGACCACGGTAGCATATTTCGGCGCTGCCAGAGCCGCAATTATTGCCAGGATGGCGAAAACCGCCAGCAGTTCCAGAATAGTAAAACCTCTCGTTCCCCACTGGTCTTTATGAATCCGGTGATGAATTGCCATACAGTTCCTCCTCGTTGCGGGCTGGGATGTTGATGGGTACTTCATTCGGAACCTCAAAAAACAGTCATCATATCTAGCATGGGCAGGATGGTTGCACATACGATTACTCCAACTACCAGAGCCATTATGATAATCAGGAACGGTTCCAGGAGTGTAATCCCGGATTTGATCAGATGCTCTGTTTCCGCTTCGTAGTACCCGGCAACTCTCAACAGGCTCTCATCCAGCTTCCCGGTTTCTTCCCCGACAGTTACCATCTGAATAACCAGAGGATCGAAAAACCCGCTGACCTTCAAGGAATCGGCGATGCTTCGGCCCCGACAGATGTTATGGCGGGCATCTCGAATTACCCCGGCCAGGACCGGACTATCGGCTGCAGTCTCGCAGACCTCCAGGGTTTCAATAACGCCGAGCCCTGACTGTACCAGAATCCCCATGTTGTAGGTGAACCTGGCTGCCCCGAGCTTACGGGTGATCGAGCCGACCAGAGGCAGGGTCATCAACAGCCGATCCAATTTAAACCGGCCGGCAGGAGTTCCCCGGTACCATTTAAGAACGAACCCCACTCCAGCGATTAAAACCGCCGATGGCCAAATCCATTCGTTGATTCCTGCAGCCAATCCCAGCATAACCCGGGTAACCACCGGCAGGGTCGAGATATCGTAATGAAAAGCCCCGGTCAGGCGGGGAACTACATAACCAACCAGAAAGAGCACCACACCAAAAGCAAAACCGGCAAGCAGTACCGGATAAAGGGCTGCACTTTTCACCTGCTTGGCCATCTCCTGTTCCTTTTCCAGGTAAGCACTCACCCTTTGCAGTACCTGCTCCAGGGCACCCCCAGCTTCCCCGCTTCCTATCATGCGGGCGGTAATCAGGGGAAACACCTCATCTCGTGCGATTAGAGCGTTCGCCAGTGATTCCCCTCGTTTCAAGTCCATGACCACCCCGCTCAAAGCGGCTTTTAGGGATCTGCTGGAGGCCTGTTCCTGCAGGGTTTCCAGAGACTTCAACAGGGGTACCCCGGCCGCAATCAGTGATGATAATTGACGGAAAAACCAGGTTAATTCCTGCCTGCTCACCAGAGGCCACATTCTGACGGCGGGAATAAATCTCTTTCTTGAATCCCGGCGGATGGATACATCAAGAACCCAGCAACCTTGTTCAATCAGCCGCTTTACAACTTCCTCGCGGTCCTCCGCCAGGCTTCTCCCCTCCTGAATCTTTCCCTCCCTATTTCGAATACAGTAGTAAAAGTGATCCAAGACTACCCCTCCGCAGTAACCGGGGGTGATTCCCACCGCTTTAGTTGAATATTCAGGTATTGAGGCAAAGCGTTTTCAGGACCTCTTCAATGGTAGTCAGCCCCTTTCCGGCCTTACCCAATCCGTCCTCCATCAGAGGTACCATGCCACCGTTTATAGCAGTCGCTTCAATCTCCGGTTCCGCAGCACCCTGTATGATCAAGTTTCTGATCTGGGAGTCTACCTCCATTACCTCCTGAATGGCCAGCCGTCCTCGGTAACCTGTTCCGCGACACAGGTGACAACCCGTACTGCGGTAAAAGAAGTTGCCATGTTCGCTGGTCAGGCCTAGATTCTGGAGAGCGGCTCCTGACAGCACGTAAGCATCCCGGCAGTGGGGACACAACGCACGGACCAGTCGTTGGGATACTACACCGCTCAGAGCAGATGCCAGCAAAAATGGCTCAATCCCCATATCCAGCAGGCGGGTCACAGTTCCAACCGCACTGGTTGTGTGAAGGCTGGCAAGCACCAGATGGCCAGTCAGAGCGGCGTGCACAGCCAGGCTTGCGGTTTCGGTATCCCTGATCTCTCCCACCATAATAATGTCCGGGTCCGCCCGCAGCACTGAGCGGAGTCCGGTTGCAAAAGTAAAACCCACCCGGCTGTTGATCTGGGCCTGCGTAATACCCGGAAGAACATACTCTACTGGGTCTTCAAGGGTTATGATGTTGCAGCCGGGCGAATTCAGGTGATCGAGCATGGCATAGAGAGTGCTGGTTTTTCCGGAGCCAGTTGGACCAGTCACCAAAACCAGGCCGTGAGGACGGTGCATAATCCGGTCAAGGCTTCGTCTGTTGGACCCGTAAAATCCTAAGCGATCTATGGAGAACAGGCTGCGGCTCTGGTCCAGGACTCGCAGAACCAGTTTTTCGCCGTAAATTGAAGGCAGGGTAGATACCCGGAAACTCACCTGGCGGTTGTCGATGGTAGTAGTCAGACGTCCATCTTGGGGCAGACGTTTTTCGGAAATATCAAGGCCGGAAAGGATTTTAACACGTGATCCGATGGCGGCCGCCACCTGCAGGGGTAATGTAGCAATCTCTGAAAGTTCGCCATCTATGCGCATTCTGATGCGCAGCATGGTATCCTGGGGCTCGATGTGAATATCGCTGGCCGCGGTCAGCACCGCCCGGGTAAGTAATGAGTGTACCAGCTTAACCACCGGTTCGCCACTCAGGTCTGCGGCCTCATGGTCACCAGAAATTCGGGTAAGAGTGTGCTCCATATCCCGTTGCAGGGTCCGGATACCCTGTTCCAGGGAGGTGTCAACGGCGAGCAGGCTGTAGTAGTGGAAGGCCTCCTCCAGTTCCCGTTCTTCAACGGCAATTGGATCAACCTTCATTCCGGTAATCAATACCACATCTTCAATGGCCTTCAGGTCATAAGGATTTACCATCGCCAGCTGCAGACGATCTCCCGAATGTCCAACGGGTAATACCTTATACTGTCTGGCTTTTTCAATTGGTATGAGCATTAATGCTTTTGGGTCGATCGTAACCTGATCTAGGCTGCTGGAGACGGCAGAATTGTTTACCCTGGTTTTCTGCGAGAACGAAGAGAGATACTCTGGGGAGGCGCTTCCTGGAGATGCTGCGATGAATTCCGACACTGGGCCGGCTACCGATTTGGACCCCACGTTCTTTGGTCTCATGGGCATCCTGTTTCAAGACTGCTGTCTATCGTGATTTGCAATCCATTATACAATAAATATTACGGCAATACATCTAAATTTTACTAAATAGGTCAAATAATAGGCTGGGATTTTCAGGTTGTTTCGTATAGTTTGACAAAACCCTAGCTAAAGCGAGGGAAAAGGGAGTATGCGCACATCCTGTCAGGTTCCCTGTCCCGCAGAAGGATCCTAACCCTGCTGTGATATGAGTTCCTCCAGCAGGCTGCGGTCAATATCGTCCCTGATGGTAACCTGACCAATGCCAGTAGGCAGGACCAGTCGCAAGCGCCCGTTGCGCATTTTCTTGTCCTGGTACATGAGATCGACCATTTCTTTGGGCGGCAGGTTTGGAACCGGCAGGGTTAACCCTAGAACCTGCATGAGTTCCAGTATACTCTGCATATCAGCAGTACTTAGCAGGTTCAGGCGGTGAGCCAATCGGGTGGCCAGGATCATGCCAATTGCAACTGCTTCCCCATGACGGTAGGTGCCATATCCGGAACCGGCCTCAATAGCATGTCCGAAGGTATGGCCTAGATTAAGTATGGCCCGCAGGCCGTCTTCCCGTTCATCATCCTCAACAATACCCGCTTTTATCTCACAGGAGCGGTGGATGGCATACTGCAGTGCCGTCTCGTCCCGCCGGTTAATTGGCCCGGCATTGTCCCTTAAATATTCAAAAAACCCGGGGTCGGCTATGATGCCGTATTTGACTGTCTCGGCCAGCCCGGAACGATAGTCCCTTTCCGACAGACTGTTCAAGGTTGCGGTGTCAATCAGGACCAGCCTTGGCTGATGAAAGGCCCCGATCATGTTCTTCGCCCGTGGATGGTTTACGGCTACCTTGCCACCGACACTGCTGTCCACCATGGCCAGGAGTGTTGTCGGGACCTGCACGAAATTAATCCCCCGCTGATAGATAGCGGCCACAAACCCTCCCATGTCCCCAATCACCCCTCCGCCCAGGGTCAGAATGAGGCTGTTTCGGTCAAAATGATGCTCCACTGCCAGGTCGATCAGCCGCTCGGCTTGTTCCATGTTCTTGTATTCCTCACCATCCGGAACTAGTCCCAAGACCAGGCGTTTTTCATCAACGCCCAGACCCTTGCGAAGCTGTTCTCCATATAGTTCATACACAGTAGGGTTAGTTACCAGCATAAGCCGGGAAAACTCACCGATCGAACGTAACTGAAGACCCAGTTCAACAAGTGCTCCACTGCGGATGATAATCTCATAGGATCTGGCCCCTAGATCAACCTTTAAGCGGTCCATGCTTACCCTCATTCAGTTTCTGCAGTATCCGCTTCACTATCTCATCCGGCTCCAGACCTGAGGTTTCTACATGGATGTCGGCCTGTCGATAGTATTCCTCTCTCTCCTGCAGCATCTGGCGTATATCATTCACATTTACGTTCTTCTTAAGCAATGGCCTGGTATTCCTCTTCTTGCTGACCCTCCGCAAAATATCCTCGGGTTCCGCCTCCAGGCATACCAGGACGCCATTCTTTTTAAGCAGTTCCAGGTTTTCCTGGTTAATTACCGCACCGCCACCGGTGGCGATAACCAGCTTGGTTCTGTCAGCCAATCTTTTAACGACCAGGGCCTCCTCCGACCTGAACCTGGTTTCCCCCGACTTGTAGAAGATATCACGGATGGTCATCCCGGTAATCCTCTCGATTTCCTTGTCGGTATCTACAAACTCCCGGCCCATTCTCTGAGCGAGCCGGGTTCCCACTGCTGTCTTTCCAGTTCCCATGAATCCAATCAATACAATGTTTTTTTCCATTTCCACACCTTTTTCAAGTACCCCTCATAGTTTTGGTAATTGGTTACTACCTCATCAACTGAATCGCCACCCAGCTTGATCAACATCTCGTTGGCCAGAACCAGGCTTATCACTGCCTCTCCTACCACCGAGGCAGCAGGCACCGCACATACATCGGACCTTTCAATATCGGCCTTCTCTTCCTGCCAGGAATAAGTATTAACACTGGTCAAAGGCTGGTAAAGGGTTGGTATCGGTTTCATATATGCCCGAACCACTACCTGTTCGCCGTTACTGACGCCACCTTCAATTCCTCCGGCCTTATTCTGTCTCCGGTAAAGTCCATCGTCAGCGGAGTAATAAATCTGGTCATGGACCGATGAACCCAATTTCTGTGAAGCCTCTATCCCCTCACCGATCTCCACCGCCTTGATCGCCGGAATACTCATAAGAGCGGCCGCCAGGCGGGAATCAAGCCGCCGGTCACCCTGAACATAACTACCCAACCCCGGGGGAACATTGTCAGCGCCAACCTCAAAACTCCCTCCCAGGGATTCGCCTTCCGCCCGGGCCAGGTCAATAGCGGCAATCATTTGATTCGAGGCCCGATCGTCCGGGCATCTTACCGTTGAGGCTTCCGCCAGTTGGTGCAGCTCAGGAGTCAGCGTCTGTCCGCGCGTCAGGCTGGTAACCCCTCCTATTGAAACCACCTGACTATAAATCTTTATGTCAAACAGCCCTAGAAATTTCCTACATATTGCCCCGGCAGCTACCCGGGCCGCTGTTTCCCGGGCACTTGATCTCTCTAATACATTACGAAAATCCTGGTGATTATATTTCATCCCGCCGGCCAGATCTGCGTGACCGGGGCGGGGTCTTCTGACCTCTTTTCCTGCAGATGGTGAGTCGGGGTCCATGATCCCCTTCCAGTTGCGGTGATCCCGGTTTTCTATCATCAACGTCACCGGACTGCCCATGGTCTTTCCGTGCCTGATTCCAGAGATTATCTGGACCTGATCCTGTTCAATGGTCATCCTGGCCCCTCGTCCGTGACCCATCCGCCTGCGCTCCAAATCTTTATTTATCTCGTCGTGGTCAACTGCCAGACCCGCCGGCAGACCTTCTAGTATGGCAACCAGAGCCGGCCCGTGTGACTCACCTGCTGTGAGCAGTCTAAGCAAATCCTTCTCCCCCATCACTTCTTCTTGAAATAGCCCCCGGTAAAAGTCTTGGGTTCCATAAAAACAATAAAGGCATGTTCATCAAACTCTCGGATGCGCTCCGCTACCTTGGCGGAAATACCTCTCTTGACTATCAGGTTCATGACCATTTTCGGACCTTCCAAACCTTCCGCATTCCAGGTGGTTATGGCATATCCCTCTTCCCTTAGCTGGTCAACCAGACACTGGTTGGCATTGTCAGTCGTCACCTGGATCCCACGATACCCCAGGGCCAGGAGTTCCTCAACCCAGGAGCCTACCACAACACCGCTGGCGAAACCAAGACAGTAAAGAACCAGCCTTATTGGGTCTTCAAGACTGCCTAAAACCTTGCCCAGGGCTACCACATAGACCATGATCTCAAAGAAACCAATGACTGCGGCTATGTACCGATCACCTCTGATGGTGAGGATCATACGAACAGTACCTAAGGATACATCTATTATACGAGCAAAGAAGATGAATGCTAGATCAAAAAACATCAGTTCCTCCCGCAGGTTTTGGATACCATTTTGTCCACTAAGTCTAAAGAGCAGTTGTTTTTCGATATATAAGTATCCCCTTACAACGCCCAGGTCCAGGGCTCCTTAGCTCCCCGGATCGGTCTCGGTTACACGGACCCGGGCAGTCACCGGAGCTACGACCACATACAGTGACTGGTTGCGCTGGTTCCTCAGGTGTACCGTTCCCCCCTGAATTGGGGCCCCCAAAGGCAGGAAACGACACGCCGACCGGCTGCCGTCATACGGATTAACCGGGTCCTGGGAGAATCTGGTCCAGACCGTTTTCACACCACGACGCAACTGAATGGTCCGTGAGTTCTGACCTTGCCGTACCAGGTAGCTGGTGGAATCGACTTTAAACACCACCGCACATTCCCTCCCGTAAGTTATGGCATTCTGGCGGGCCATACGGAACTCACGTGCCAGGATGGCTGCATCCTGCCGTAATGCTAGTTTATCGGCCATCACCTGGCATCTCGGCCAGGCCAGCATGGCAATCAACCCCAGGAGAGCCAAAACTGATAACAGTTCAACGAGAGTATAACCGGAGGTTTCAGGTTTCATTCTTTTCCAGCCTGCTCCTCAGCTCATCCTCCATCAAATGTCGGGGCGCCTTTTGTCCGGTAAACATCTCCCAACTTCGCGCACCTTGATTCACAAACATCCCTAACCCGTTTATGGTCTTGAACCCCATTTGGTCAGCCTCCCATAAAAACCTCGTGGTAATGGGATTGTAAATTATGTCAGCGACGGTTGCCTCCGGGTTTAGCGTATGCAGTTCAAAAGGCGGTTTTTCATCAATATTCGGGTACATCCCTAGAGGAGTGGTGTTAACCAGCAGCTCGGCATCCTGCAGGAAGTCCGCGTCTCTGCCTTCCTCCCAGGACATCCCCCGGATTTTCCCGCCAGTAATTCCTCCAATTTCCCGGGCCAATTTCACTGCCCGCTCCGGGGTACGGTTAAGAATAACCGTAACAGTGCCCCGGGTTGCCAGCTGGAATCCTATAGCCCGGGCCGCACCACCGGCACCGAGAATGACGGCTGCCTTCGGGATCTCGACTCCTTTCTGATACAGGGAATCCATGAATCCGATACCATCGGTATTATATCCAACCGCCAGGTTGTCCTTAATAAGCACGGTGTTAACTGAGCCGCAGGCCTCAGCTTCGGGGCTTACCCGATCAAGATAGGGAATGATCGATTCCTTGTAAGGTATGGTTACATTAAATCCCTTGATGCCAAGGATCTTGGCCGCCTCAACTATCAGTGATACCCGTTCCGGTTTCACTGGAAAAGCAAGATAAACCGCATTCATACCCATGGCGGCGAAAGCCAGGTTATGCATAAACGGTGACAGTGAATGACCTAGCGGATAGCCAATCAGCCCAAATTTCCCGGTATCCTGATCTATCTGCACCCGGGTTCCCCCGTTTACTATGATTTCCCTTCGCATATAGGTTGATTATTGCAAAAACAGGTATCTCCTGGCAAGTCAGTCAGACAGAACTGAATTCACGTCGCCCCGCTTTATCGCCTGATTGATTCTTTTAAGAACCATGATTTCAAATTTGCGCATGACCCGGGTACCAATGAACTCGCGTTTATTAATCGGCACCACCAGTATGGTGAATAGGTTCATACGATTGCCCCCCAGAATGTCGGTAAAGATCTGGTCCCCAATTACTGCTGTTTCTTCAGGCAAACTGCCCATCACCTTCAAGGCCCGGTGAAAAGCCCGGCGGCGCGGTTTGCCCGCCTTGGAGACAAAAGGTATCCCCAGCCCTTCCGCTACCGAGACTACCCGCTCCCGGCCATTGTTGGAGGCGATACAGGCCTTGAATCCCCGGGCCTTCACTTCCTTCATCCAGGACACAACCTCGCTCCTGACTTCCTGGCTGTTCCATTCGGTGACCGTATTATCAAGGTCCATAATGAAAGCCCTTATGCCGTGAGCATATAGTTTTTCCAGGGGCAGATCCAGAATTGATTCCACATATACATCGGGAAACAAGTATTTCTTCAAGCAAATACCTCCAGTTACGGGTGTTCTTTTATGATACCCCAGTGCAATCTTAACCAAAAGTCCCCGGGCAGGTTTTAAAGGTAAAAACAGGATAATCAGATCTGCAATTTATCGAATTCCGCAGCCGGATCTCATAGTATGGGAGGTTCGGAGACTGCTTCAGGGGCAGACGCCTCCTCAGAAGGTACCGAAGGAACCGGTGGAAGGGAAGTGGAAGTGTTTTCAACCAGAGCACTCGGTTGAAACATAACATACGGTGCCTCAAGGATTCTTTCGAAGGTCATAAATGGATAGTTGTTGGGATCAGCTTCAACTCTTCCCATAACGAAAACCTTTATAGTCAGGTCACAATTCAACTTTCCCGGGGCATCTGACCAGATTATACTTTTATCAATCGCCAGAAATCTTCCCAGACGCTGAACTTCGTAAAGAAAGCCATAAATATTGGAACTCGAGCCCACCAATTCCATGGTAATATCGTAGCTGTAGTAATCCCCATTGTTCACCAGATTGCCGAAGGATATTTTTTGGGATCCGTTTTTACTCAAGTAGAGATCGTACCTCACCGCCAAACGATAGATATCCACCAGCAGTCCGGGGGTATTCCGATAAGCCGGAACCTCCGATTGCAGTTGCTCTATTCGCTGTTGGATCTCCATGATCTGCTCTTTAAGACCCGGAATATTGTCCCAACCCTCCGCCAAAGCCGTCTGTTTCATTTGGCGAACCTGATTCAATTCCTGACGGAGCCTGCTCAGGTGCACAAATTGAGGCCTGAAGTAGAAATTATACGCAAGATACGCAGCCAATAAAAGTGTAAAGATTATGACCAGGATTCGTTCCCGTTTCTTAAGTCCTCGCCACTTGTCGGCTAAATTAGGAAAAGTCAGTGACCTCAGCCCCCCAAGCTACTGATAACTGCCTTAATTTCATGTGGTGTCGCTTTTTGCTGACCCTGCCCCTTTCAAAGGCATTTCCAGCCGCACCTCTTTTACTGGTCCCCGCAGAGGCACCTGCTTGGGCTCAACCTCCTCAAAAAAAGGAAGGTTCCGCAAACCTACAATGAATTGGGCAGTCCGCAGAGCACTGTCAGTCTCAAAGGTAAGATTTACTCCTTTAGATGAGTTGACCTCCAGGCATGTAACCGATACCTCTGGTGGTAAAACGCTGCTTATACCGTCTATGATCTCAACAATATCCACCTGTTTTTTATGAATAATATCAACCGCCTGATGCTTCCGGTCATAATCGGCCTTTAAATCCTGTGACTGTTTATAATAGGACTGGGCCTGAGCCAGTTCTCGATATTCCTGATTACACCGGTCAATTTCCTTCTGGTACTGGCTTGCCAGGTAAATCGGACAATAGAAGAGTCCGCCGATCAGGACCAGACCCAAAACCACCAGTGGTGAATACAACCAAAAATTGCGGCGTCTCTGGCGTTGCCTTAAGATTTCGGGCGGAAGAAAATTCAGTTCTGACTTCGAACCACGCAAACGGCTAGTCCTTTCTTAACATCATACCTAAATTTCCAGCCAGGGTTGCAGCCAAGTTCACTGGTTGTGGCCCGGCCATCCGTCCCCAGCTGATATTCAAAACATCATCCAGGCTGGTTTTAACCGGAAGTTCCATGGCATTCCCCAGCCAGGAATCAACAACTTCTTCACGCTGCGCCAGGTCTCCTACCACATGCAAAGCTTCCACCTGCCGCCCCTGGTGACGGCCGGCAAAGAAGTTCAGATAACCCCTGATCTCTTCAATCAAGGGTGAAAGATTCTGTTCATACTCCCCGCCCTTCAGGCTGAAAGGTATATCGGCGTAGAGGAGCAATCCCCCATCCTCACAGATGGCTATCCGGGTGCCGTCTTCGCTTACATCCAGGACCGCCACATCACTATACCCGGTTGAGGAAAAAAGTCTTAGTAATGAATTTGGCATTATGTCCAGGGATCTGATATGCAGCCTGGCAGTATTCATCACCTGCATAACCTGTTCCACCATATAGCGGGGAATCGCAGCCAGCAAAAGGTCATGGTATTCCTTGTCGTCACCGGATTCCCTGACTGTTCTCATGACCCGGTAATCGAAAGCATATTCAGTTTGATCCACCGGCAGAAACTCGTTTATTGCCGCCAGTATGAACTCATCCAGAACTTTGCGTTCCAAAGCTGGAACCCGGGCGGTTCTGGTAATCATGCCTTCACGACTTATAAGGACCGATGCCCGGCGTGAGTGAAGCCCCCGCTCCTTCAAGAAACCTGCAATCTGGTTACCAATTTCTCGGTTCTGTTCCTCATCCAGGCTCCTCCCTAATGGGTGGCAAAACTCCAGACTGGCATGACCATCGATCCGGAATCGGTTATTCCTGAATCCTCCCTTAAGGATGCGGACTCTGGCTTCTCCAAATTCAAGGTATAAACTGCTGCCAAACAATAGTGTCCTCCCACTGGTTAAATAATGCTAAAAAAACTCTAACCATAAATATTCTGGACAGGAACAATAACCCCCTGCATAACATTAATTTACGCAACAATTTACAGCGTCTGTTCAAAAGCCCTTTTGAATACCGCAGTTACTGACTGTTATCATGGGTACGGTGAGGCGGGATTTGTATTATAGGTACCCGCTGGACTTCCGGTAATTGTAATAGTATTGAGGTTGGTATTCGTAACTGATGCCGTCTTATTAAAACGTGCATTATCAACAAGAATCTGAGCCTTATTGGTTGAAGTGCCTCCAGTTAATGTTAGTGTTATGTATTGCTTATTTCCGCCCGCTGTCAAGGACGCATTTCTTAAATCAATGAGCGTGCTTGCGGTAATATAGATACTGCCGACGGCTCCCAGGGTTGCTGTATTTGCTGCAATAATGCCGCTTGTGGTTACGGTAATGCTCCCTCCCGCTGACAGAGTTGCTCCGCTCAGATTAATATTGTCCCCAATGATTGTAATATTTCCACCTGCGATCAGATTCACCTTGCTCAGATTAACTTCGTCACCATTAACAGTGATACTTCCGCCCGATGTCAGGTATGCATCATCCATTGAAATGGTATCCCCATTCATGGTTATATTTTCATCAGCATCAAGATTAGCCTGACTGAGGTCCAAGTCACCTGTACCCAGGCTTCCGGCGGTCAGGTAAATACAACTCGAAGAATCCAAAATCGCCCCCCGTAGAATAACATCCTGCCCTGCACTTAAAGTAATATCGCCCTGATTCTGAATAGTACGAATGTCTACCCCAGGTTCAATTTTAATGCTTCCACCTGTGTTAGTAACCGTTATCTTTTTAAAGACCTTAATATCTATATCACTGGTGCTCTTCGCAATCTTTATTACACCGCTATCTGATCCCAAGGTAAGTGCACTCGTGCCTTTATCGGCCTCCAATGACATACCAAAATAAATACCCTGATCTGCATGGTAGGTTAGATTATTATTCTGTACAACTATTTGACCAACACTAGGCGGGATAATTAACATCCCTGTAGTGGTAAGATCCTGTGTCAGATCAGGCACCGGGGAATCAGGAGTACCATAACCGAGGTTCGGGTCAAAATTAACATACGCAAATCCCCAGTCCTCGGCACCGGGGAAATCATCGTCAGCACCGTCATTTTCATTCGGAATCAGGCGTCCACCAGTTGGCGGGTCAGGAACAACAATAGGGGGGGCTTCCCGCTCAACAGGTTTTATAATAGCTGAATCATTACTATTGACCAAAAGCATAGTAGTACCTATGGTCAATAAGATCATAGTTACAATTACTATCATAAGAAGGACTGCGCCATCTTCTTTTCTCAGGCTGGATGATTTCATTTTCAAACCTGTCTTCCTGATTTTGATTTAGTCGCAACTCTGCATGCATCCGAAACGGTTGGACATCACTAAAACGTCCAGATATGATTCAACCACTTAAAAGTTTTATTGGCAGATAGTGACATGTTTGTTAAGTAGCTTTTTACCTGTAATGAAAAAGTGCATCTATGGTACAGGAGTCAGCTTCATCCTGATTCTTATCCGCTTTAATAGTTACCTTTATAAATTTTGAGTCAGGTGCAACCTGGATGCTTCCACTTGCCGGTGTTACTGATACTTGATTTGCTGTATACAACTCAAACGTTATCGGTTCTAAATATCTTGCTATCAGGTTGCCGCTTGCGTCTCTCAATTCACGATTGTTGTTCAGGTAGAGCCGTGCGCCGTTCGCCCCACCAGAAGGAGTTCCGATAATGAGATTATATACATCACTGCCTATAGTCCCTTGCAAGGTTGTCGGTGTAATACTCAGTTCGATACCCGGGTAATTGCTCCGTTCCTGATTTACAATGTCCGTTATTTTTTCCATTGCCAGCCGTGCCTCGTTCAGGTTGGCTCTTTCGTCGGTAATAGAGCCCAGGATCCGGGAGTAGCTTCCCATAGCCGTAGCGGCAATCGACATGATAATAGCGAGAATCCCGATGCTTACCAGAAGTTCCAACAGGGTGAAGCCATACTGTTTTCGACCGTTTAATTGTTCATTCACACTTCATCTTCCCGTCCTTTAATGGCTCGGCCTTAATCCCGCACTCTTCGGAATTAGCTAATATTATTCAACATCCACCACGCTAACATAGACATTTCTCTGTTCGTGTTTGATTACGGCATTCCAATTCATTCCGGTGCCTTTTGAATACTCAAGTATATCTGTTCCCGCTACGGTTATCGACTCAATATCGCGCGATCCTTCTCCGTTGGGCCAACTGTCCGGAAAGAACCCATTATAAATTACGGGTGGTGTTTCCGGATGCTCTGCATCATAGACGGTGATCCTATACGGATTCGACCTTACTACTTCCGATGCCGCCAGCCTCGCATAGGTTCTCTGCAGTTCCCGCCGGTTATCGGCCATAATCTTCCCGGCCACGCTGATCATCACAACGAAGGTTGATAGTACAAAGGTCAACAGCCCCATGGCAATCAACATCTCCAAGAGGGTAAACCCTTTTTCTGTTGACCTCATGGATACTCCACCTCAATTCGGCCGGTGACATGATTCACACTGATTCTCGCGGATTCATTGTTGATTGAAATACTCAGGCGGCCATCAGCACTCCCGTTGTTGTTAAAGACCACAGCTTCTTCCGCTGTAAGCGAGTCAAAGCTGCAGCCGGTTGCCAACCTCTTTGTGGCCACCGGTTCAAAGCTCCCCGAGCCCTCGCCAGTCTCCAGTTCAATCCGGTATCGACCGTGAGGGATGTAAACTACTCTGGTCCTTTTATGTTCCTCGTTTCCTTTGGCCATCTGCCTGGCCTTCATCAAATCTGCCTGCAAGAACTGCACCGATTGCTCCAGCCTGGCATCTTTGAGGACAGGTCTGAAGTTGGGTACAGCAACTACAGCAATTAACGCGATTATCCCAATGGCCAGCATCAGTTCCAACAGGGTAAAACCCTGGGAGTGGTTCCGGGAATTCATTGACATTAAAGTGTAGTTCTCCTCCTGTTCATTAGGAACAAAGTGTGCTTATATATTGCAACTTCAGATAAGGCAACAGGTCTTCTGTTTAATACTAAGAAGAATTGCAGCCATATCTTTAGACTTTCATATTGCCAATCAGGTCAAACAACGGCAGCATTATAGAAACAATGATGGTTCCGATTATAACCCCCATGATCAACAGCATCACTGGCTCGACCAGGGACAATAACTGGGTTATCCCGGTCTCAGCCTCCTTGTTGTAATACTCCGCAATCTGCTCCATTACCTCATCCATACTCCCGGTCTCCTCTCCCACCCGGACCATTTGGAGAGTCATTGGATCGAAGAAATTGGCACGTTCGAGGTTGTAGGCCAGGCTTTCGCCTTTGCGAACTCCTTCCATGGCATAATCCAGGGCTTGCTCCGCCACCGCATTGCCCACATTCTGGCGGATCAGTTCCAATCCCTGCAGAAGTGGAATGCCGCTGCGGAATACAATGGCAGCGGTACGAGCAAAACGGGTGGTCACAAGATTGGTGGTTACCGTACCCATTACCCGGGTCTTCGATATGAGCCGGTCCTTGCGAAACCTCCCATTTGGGGTTGACAGCCAGTATCTGACCAGGAAAACAAGAGCTGCCACTGCGATAATCATCAGCAGCAGATTTCCCTGGATAAAATGGGCAATGCCAATTATACTGCGGGTTAACAGGGGCATCTGGGCACCAGTTCCACTCAAGAGGGTTTCAATCTGAGGAATCAGGAACCGAAATACGAAAAACAGCAGACCCAGTGCAACCACCGTCAGGATTATGGGGTAAACCATCGCACCCTTGATCCGGGTCTGGATATTGTGTTCTTGCTCATAGAAGTCAGACATGCGCAGGAATATCTCCGCCAGATTACCCGAGGCCTCACCGGTAGCCACCATTCGCGCCAATAATGGGGGTATGGCACTTTCCGTAGATGACATTGCCTCTGATAAGGCCTTGCCAGTCTGCACCTCACGGTACATCCGCTCGACTTCCTTCTTCATCATGCGGTCCGGTATCTGCAGTATCATTATGTTAAGCCCGTTCATCAGGCTCAGGCCGGCTCGTAAAACCATGGCCATCTGCCGGCAGAATAGAGCCAGGGAATCAGCCTTGATCTTGGGTCGAAAGGTCAGCCACCCGGGGATACTTGAGGCTTTTACCACCTTAATCGGGATCAATCCACGTTCGCGCAGGGCTTCCAAAACGACAGCCTCGGTGTCCGCGGTGAAGTCGCCTTCGTGCAGTTGTCCACTTCTATCCATGGCCTGGAAACGGAACTCTGCCATCACGTCCTCCGCATCAGTTTCGGTTAGTACATCTGGGTTACTCGCAAAGCCTCTTCCAGGGTAGTAATGCCGCTGAGAACCTTCTGGCGGCAGTCGTCCCATAGGGGTACCATTCCCCGGTTTATGGCCACCCGGTGCAGCTCATCTGTTGGCACCCGGCGGTCGATCAGGGTTCTCATCTCTCGGTCCAGTTCCAGTATCTCAAAAACCCCGGTCCTGCCCTGGTACCCGGTTTCATGACAGGCTGGGCACCCGCAGCCCCGTTTAAGAAGCAACTCCTCTCCAGGCGGAACCGCCAGGATCTCCCGTTCCCGCTTGTCCGCCTCGTAAACCTCCTGACACTCAGGACATATCCTGCGCACCAGGCGCTGGGCAATAACGCCGACCAACGCTGACGCAATCAGATACGGTTCTATACCCATATCAATAAGCCGGGTAACCGCTCCCGGAGCATCGTTGGTATGCAGGGTACTTAGAACCAGGTGGCCGGTCAGGGCTGCTCTGATGGCGATATCCGCCGTTTCGTCGTCGCGAATTTCCCCCACCATCACCACATCGGGGTCCTGACGCAGCATGTTCCTGAGACCGGACACAAAGGTTAACCCGGCCTGAACGTTAATCTGGGTTTGAGTAATCTTTTCCATCTCATACTCCACCGGGTCCTCCAGGGTAGAGATATTCAGCCGGGATGCGTCCATTTCCGCCAGCATCGAATAGAGGGTAGTAGTTTTCCCGCTGCCGGTGGGTCCGGTAACCAGGACCAGGCCCCAGGGGCGGTTTACCATACGATCGAATTTCGCGGCATCGTCCAGGCTGAATCCAAGGTTTTGTTTCCCCACAAAAAATGCAGCCCGATCCAGCACCCGAATGACCAGTTTTTCCCCGTGGGTAGTCGGCATTGATGCGACACGCAAGTCGATCTGCCGGTTATCGATTCTGACACCCACCTTGCCGTCCTGCGGCACCCGTTTCTCAGCGATATTCATATTGGCCATAACCTTGATCCGGGTCACCAGAGCACTGTGCACCCTGATATCGGTAGTCAAGGTCTCGTGCAGGACCCCGTCAACCCTGGTACGGATGCGAAGAACATCATGCTTCGGCTCGATATGTATGTCACTGGCCCTGCTGCGAACCGCGTTTTCGATGACGCTGTTGACCAGCCTCACCATAGGTGCGCTCTCAACATCAAGGGTTGCCGCCACCTCAGTTGCTGAGGAGGTGGCAGTACGGACCAGATCCTGGGCCGCGCGTTCGGCTACCCGCTGCTGTCCGAAGAACTGCTCTATCACCCGGAGGATCTCCCGTTCCCCCGCCAACAGCGGGGTAACCGGCAGGCCGGAAATAAGTCGGACGTCCTGGATCGCCACCCGGTCAAGGGGGTCCTTCATCGCCACCATCAGATGTCCATCAGCCACCTGGACCGGAACCACCATATGACGCCGGGCCAGGTTCTCCGGAATCCGCCGTACTGCCTCCGAATTGATAGCTGCCGTACGGAGATCAATCTGACGGATGCCCAGCTGGCTCTCCAGTACCGCACCCAGTTGGGCCTGGGTCACAATGCCCTCCTGGACCAGAACCTCGCCCAGCCGCATACCAGTTCGCCTCTGAACCTCCAGAGCCTTCTTCAATTGTTCCTCTTTAATAACACCGGCCTGGACCAGCAACTCGCCCAAGCGCAACTTGGGCGTTCGATTAGTGGCAGCCATTCAGCCTCCCCGGTCATTCTACCTGACCGTTCTGATTCTCTTCTCCATTATGTAACCATTATTGTCAAAGGGATAGAGCTTCACCTGCAACTGACCATCATGCCTGTACGCTGAGACCATGATACAACCGCGCAGTTGTTTTCTCTGGGTGTTGCTGTTCCACATGGAATCCTCATCGCTGTCACCCGAATAATAGCTAAAGGCTGCGCTGACCGAGTTGTCTTCCGTCAAATTGTCATAGCGGACCATGCCCTTACCACTGGTAATAGGATTGGTAACCTCCGAATCATCTCTGTCGCTTGCGCTAGGAGTTGTCGTCAGCAGCTGCTCGTTTATTCGATTGCAGATGGCTTTCTCCAGGTCACTTCCCTCAGTAGAGCTGTAACTGGGCAACAGGGACTGTGCCACCCCATGTACGGTGTTCAGGTTGGTATTAATCCCCGACAACCTCGCCTCACTCTCCGCATAATTCCCTTTGGGAATCAGGACCACAGCCAGAATGGAGATGACGAAGACCACGATCATCAGCTCGATGAGGGTGAAGCCTTTTTGGTTATTCATAGAAACACCTTTTTTTTTGTTTATTGATGTCTTCTGGTCCCTCGATTTAGGTTAGACTATTTGCCTACTTCAATCGGATTACTGCCAATCACATTTCCGAATTTGTCATGAGGATATATGTAAATACCTTGTACACCGTCGTAAACCCGAAGCCAAACTACCCCAGCCAGATTTGCGCCCGCTGGTGCTTCGTTAGAGTAAACAACCGCAGTTGTCTCTGTCGCAGTATCTCTTACGACATCAGTCTTGTTTGTGATAGGATTCTTAATTCCAGCATTAGCAATTTTCGTTGCGGCAGCCTCCAAGAGGGCATCATCATCACCTGCATACCTGGGTGCCAAATTCTCAACTATACCCTGCACAATCCTTGCATTAGCCTCTACACCGGACTCCTTCACCGTGCTCTGCACTATACCCGTTTTCGGTATTATCACGGCCGCCAGAATCGCAATTACCGCGATGACAATCATCATTTCGATAAGGGTGAAACCTTTCCGGTTTCTGAATTTCATAAATGACATTTCTAATAATCCTCCTTACTTATGTATTTGTATCTGAATTCCTATGTACTGCTTGTCCGCAGTCTGCCTGCAGACATGTTTTCGACTGCTCGTCCCTCCTCTCTCCACTAGATCCACAAACCTGTATACCAGTTGATTATATCTATGCCCCGGAGCATGGCCAGGACTCCGCCCAGGGCGAGGTAAGGGCCGAAGGGAACCGCATCCTTGCGGCCCTTCTTGCCCGATACCAGCAAAATTATGCCTGCCAGTCCACCAATTAGAAAGGCCAGAAACAATGCCAGACCTGCGATACGAGGGCCAAGAAAAAGCCCCATAAAGGCTGCCAGTTTGATGTCACCGCCGCCCATACCGCCGCGGGATACCACTGCAATAGCCAGCATAAACCCTCCGGCTGCCAGGCCTGCTGCAATACCCCATAATGTACCCTGCCAGGACTGAAGCAGCAGGAATGGGAGTCCTAACAAAGCACCGGCCAGGAGTATCTGGTCAGGAATAATCATGTGCTTGAGATCAGTGACCGTGACCGCCACCATAACAGCAGCGAAGATCCATCCACCCAGGGTGGCCCAGGAATATCCGGTTGAAAACCAGACCAGTACAAACAGGATCCCGGTTGCCAGTTCCACCAGTGGATACTGCCAGGATATTTGGGCATGACAGTAACGGCAGCGTCCCCGCAGGAGGAAGAAACTCAATACCGGGACCAGATCCCTGGCAAGCAGGCGTTTCCCACACTCCATGCAGCGAGAAGGAGGAAACACCACCGATTGTTCCGCAGGAATCCGGTATATGCAAACATTAAGGAAACTACCCAGAGAAACCCCCAAAACAAATATCAACAATATTACCGTAATACCAACTCCTACTCCCTCACTGCTTAGACGAACAAGCTAACCTCAAAGTTTAAATTGTATCAATTTACATAAAATGACATATTGGCTGCTTCTTTTATGATATAGATATCGGGCTAACAATTAACAGCTAAATTTGCTTTTTAAATTTAAGCCAACTATTATCCATAAAATAAATAACCCAAAACCGTCCTATTCTTAGGAGTTTTGGGATTTCCTAAGGCAGCCCGGCTACCTCTTTGATTGCGATTAAGGCCCGTGGCTTTGCGTCCTTTTCTCTCGAAAAGTTTGCCCTTTTATGCATATTTTGGATTATATTATTACAATATAATTATACTTTGTCGGTTTCTCGCGTCAATCCTTATTTTCTCATTTTTATAAAAGACTTACCTCCCATTCTGGTTTTCAAAAAGCCTTAACATTTCCTCATTCGGCGTAAAAGCAGACCTCGAAACGGTCTTCTCCTCTGGTTTGACCCCAACATTTTCCAGCGCTTTAGTAGTAAGCTCCCGCTCTGCGATCAGAGCCAGTTCATATGCAGTCCATCCATCATTGTTTTTAAGATATGGATCGGCACCTCTTTTAACCAACATCTGTGCGGTTTTGGGATGGCCGGCGAAAGCCGCGCACATCAAGGCAGTCCACCCTTCCCGGTTGGTGATATCGAGATTGGCTTTATAATCCAGCAGCATCTCAACTATTCCCAGGTTCCCCTGGAAGGCAGCATACATTAGCGGAGTGACTCCCCATTCATGCTCTTTTTTATCCGGGTCAGCCCCAGCCTCTAGCAACGAGCGAACAATCTTGGAGTCATCCTGATAGGCTGCCACCATTAATGGGGTCTCCCCTTTCTGATTGGTGACATCCGGTGAAATTCCCGAGGCCAACAGTTGCTCAACCTTATCTGCATCCCGGTCCATAGCCGCCTCCAGCAAAGGGGGAATAGTCTGCTGGCTTCCCTTTGAGGTGTCCGGTGATGCATCCTGATTTTCGGTTTCACCGGCCGGAGCCATGGACTCGTTGCCTGCCTGTGCCCAGGGAAATTGGGGAATCAGGTCATTACGCCAGCAGTACCCACCGGCCAACCCCAGGATTATAACCAAAACTAGCGTTGCCAACCATCTGGACTTGGCATTAAACGTTATCTTGCGTCTGCCAGCCCGGGGCATCTCCCATGGTATATCGAGTACAGGTCCGGAGATTGTATCAACCTCTTGATGATTTGACGATATATCTCTTGCGCTTTTTGTCTCCAATTCAGGCACAGACGGTGGCTTGACCGTTGGTTTAACCTGATTTGCATGCTCAAACACGGCAGACTCGATGACCTCATTCTCCATCAACGGTGTCGGCGTAACGTCACCCTCCAACCGGGACAACAGTGATTGTACGGTAATTTCTCTACAATCAGCAGGCACATGCTCACCAATCAACTGTGCAAACTCATCCAAACCCTGCAAAAGCTCATCGACCCGGGTTCTGGCTAAATCAATTTCAACCTCCGGGTCAAACCTCTTTTGACCTGTGGCAACCGCGGCGGGCAGCTTTTCTTCTCTGTAAAAATCGTTATTCTCCTGCAGGATTGATCTGACCCCGGTCGAGATTGCGGCTAACCTTTGTATCAGTTCCAGGTGGGAACCCAGGGTCTGTCTGACCTGCATACAGGTCTGTTCCAACAGGCGTTCCGTCTCTCGATTTACCTGTTCTCCCAAATCGGCTGCTTTTCGGCGTGAGAGTTCCAGCGTCTGACCAAGTTTCCCCTCGGTTTCGCTAAAAATCTCCAGCTGGTTTCGTAACTGACGCAGACGCTCCTTTTGTTTCTCGTTCTCGCTGTACAGCTCCTCAAACTCTTCGGCCACTGTCTGGATGAAAAATGCTACCTCGTTCTCATCATAGCCGTTGATGCTTCGATCGAATGTGCGATTCCTGATCTCCTGGGGCACAATCATGACTTTAGTCCTTTCGACTTTAGTTATCATAATGAATACTGCTTGAAATGAGCGTTATCCTGCTTTTTTTACAAATTTTGCTCTCTGGGCGGCGTCAGGTTATGCGGCCGGGTAGAGTATGTTGGATCATTCCAGAAACTAATCCCACTTGTATTAAATGGAAACGTCATACTCAATTGACAATCATTGTATCTTGTGATATCTTGATGTTACTGGGTGTTTCGCCTGCCGGCGAAGCGCCCTCTAGTTTTATGGGGTGTTTGTCAATTTATGGCATAATGCTTGGAGGTAAATGGAATGCAAGTCACCTTATCGCTAACCGTTTTTGACCGCCTGGTTGAACAAATGATGAGGATTCAGAACGAAAGGGACCGCCTGGTCGATCAGCTATTCCCTCTTATTTGTCGGGAACGAACCGATTTCGAGCAGTTGCTGGACCAGTACGGTCAGCAGATCAATCACTTGATTAAGACTGCCAGAAAATCGGATAAGGACGATCATACTGTACCTTTTGTAATAGTTGACAGTGAGGTGGCGGTGCTCGACCTGAGCCGCCAAAGACCGCTCAAATTTCATATAATTGGCCCCTGTCCCGGCAATAAGGCCAGTGGATGTATATCATGTCTTTCGCCCATGGGAAGGTCTTTACTGCTGCGGAAGGTAGATGATGAGGTGTCGGTTAACGCCCCTGCAGGAACTTTCCTTTACCGGATTCAATCGATTCAGCTAAGCAGCTGAAGAAATTCGAGCAATACCAGTCATCTGTCAGATCTATCCCCTGATCTGGTCCCAGGTTTGAGCAAAAATCACGTCGTACAACAAGCAGCCCGGCTGTCTTATGGCCGGGCTGTTTCCTTGAACGCTATCATGTACGGGAAAGCTATTACCGCGAGGTTCCCACCTTTCGGCGGTAGATTGTCTGAACTGTAAGGTAAAGATAATCACGCTTTGTTATGCTCAAGAGGCAGAAAATAACAGACAATTTTCGACTATCACCTTCATAATATAGTAGGGCGCGACACAAATGGAGGTGTTGGTTTGACCATAATGGGTTGGATTATCTTCCTGGGGTCCGTCTTAAAGGGTTCACTCCTGCTGTTTTCCTACCTGAACAATCTTACCTTTCCACAGCCTTTGGACGAGGCTGGCGAGCGCGAGTGCCTGATGAAAATCCGGAATGGTGACGAAGAGGCCAGGAATATCCTGATTGAGCGCAACCTGCGCCTGGTAGCACATGTGATTAAGAAGTACGAGGGCACTGGCGAAGATGTCGAGGATCTCATCTCGATTGGTACCATTGGACTAATCAAAGCCATCAATACGTTTGATGAAGGCCGGGGAACCCGTTTGGCGACCTATGCGGCCCGCTGTATCGAAAACGAGGTCCTCATGCATTTGAGAAATCTGAAGAAGACCCGGGCAGAGGTGTCAATCTACGATCCTATTGGGTTTGACAAGGAAGGCAACGAGATTTCACTAATGGACGTCTTATTCGCCGACAATGACATCCTGGAAACAGTGGACATCAAGATGCAGGAAGAGAAGATCGTTCAGAAGATGAGTGCGCTCAGCCGGCGTGAACGCCAGGTGATCGAGATGAGGTACGGGCTTTTCTCTGGCCTCAAAGAGACCCAGCGCGACATCGCCAAGAAACTCGGTATTTCAAGGTCTTATGTCTCCCGCATCGAGAAAAAAGCGATCAGCAAGCTGATCAAGGAGTTATCGTTCTAGCAGGCAACTGTACATTAACTTTCAACCAGACTAATCACCGGGCTTATCGCTCGGTTTTTTGTTTTCTGGCAATTTCAAATTATCTTATGAGGTCGGCCTGGATGATCCTGAACTTTGTTAAACTCCATTTGATGGTCTCTTTTCAGTGCCCTAGATTATTAATCTTTTTGTATAAGGTTGGCCTGGTGATACCGAGTTCTCGAGCTGCTTTACTAATGTTGCCGTTGTTTTTCTTGAGTATCTCCTGAATAATTGCATTTTCCGCGCGGTGTAAAGTACCAACTTTAGTGTTTGGAACAGTTCCGGTTTGTTCTAAAAGGAAAGCCGGAAGCGCTTCGCGGGTAATTACCCCATCATTGGCTAGTATCAAACTGCTTTCAATGACGTTTTGTAACTGCCGGACATTGCCGGGCCAGGAATACCTACAGAGAATATCCATGACCTCATCATCAAACACGATAGATTCGAAATTATGGCGTTCACTGATACGCTGCAGCAGAAACTTGGCCAGGAGGGGAATATCATCTCTGCGTTCCCTTAGTGGGGGCAGCTTAAGATTGACCACATTCAAGCGGAAATACAGGTCTTCCCGAAAACGGCCATTTCTTACCTCGTCGGCCAAATCGCGGTTTGTCGCGGCAACAATACGAACATCAACTGACTTCGAATCATTGCCCCCTAGTCTGGTCAAGGTTTTGTCTTCCAATAACCGCAATAATAATACCTGCATCGCAAGGGGCATTTCTCCAATTTCGTCAAGAAACAGGGTGCCCTTATCAGCCAGTTCAAATTTCCCCTGGTTCCCGCCTTTCTTTGCTCCGGTAAAAGCGCCGTCCACATAGCCAAACAATTCACTGTATAATAGTTCCTTTGGAATAGCTCCACAGTTAATGGCCACAAAATGGCCGGAACGCCCACTCTGTTTATGAATGGCCTGAGCCATAAGTTCTTTCCCGGTTCCACTTTCGCCTTCGATCAGAACATTGGCAGGAGAACACGCAGCTCTTCGAGCAAAGTCGATTACACGCAGGAAAGCCTCGTTATTGCCGACCAGAATATCAAAAGCATCTGATTTATGGGCTGTCTTTTTGGATAGATTTTTGTATAAAGACGTAAACGTAAACATAAATAAAGCATTCTCAGCTTCAAAACTGAAAATCTGCCTGTCCACCTGGCAAATTTGGTTAGGAGTCTGGTTAGTATTGATCTTCACATAGAAGGGTGCATTCAGTTGTATGGAAGTGGAGAACAGATCCGGGTTAAGACCACCAACCAAATATTTTGCCATGTCACTACCTACCAGCATTTGGGGAGTTGTTTGAAAGAGGTTTAAACCCATTTCATTAGCACTAATAACAACTCCATCTTCATTGGCAATCAGGGCGGGTTTGCGTTGTTCATCCATTAAGGTTGATAACACATCCAACAGTAATTCCTTACGAAGCAGTCGAGATTCAATTAAATACGCACCCAAAGAAACAGTCTGCATGGTAAGTGGAAGGTACTGTCCGGTAAGATTGAGTACCGCCAATGCTCCAATGTTCCGTTTATTTTTGTCATGAATGGGAACTCCAATAGTATGCCAATGATGGGCATTGGGATAAAAATGTTCGTAGCCGATCACCTCACTGCCTATACCATTGGCTATCGCCAACGCCGGGCCACTGGTGCCGTAATGCTTCTCATTGCAGTGATGTCCAGGGGTAACGATATCATTGCCATAATTAGTACGATAAATAACAACCCCTTCATGATCCATCAGCATTACAGAAAAACTATCAAGATGGGTCTTTAACATGGTTACCAGATCGTTAATTACCAGCTTGGATACTTCCATTAAAGCCTTATTCTTCTTTTGCCGCATTTTCAAAGCGGTTTCAGGAACCCTCTGGCTGTCTTTGCTCTGCTTGTAGCAACGGCGCCATGATCTGGCAATGCTGGGGTTAACCACACTATTGTCGATGACACCATTTTTCATAAAAAGCCGCCAGGCTTGTTCCATACTTTGTGAAAATTGATCGTTTGCCATTTCGTTCCCACCCCGCATTCAAATCGCTGTTAACACCCGTTTACACAGCACAGAACTGTAATAGTGTGGTCCTTTGGGATCATTTTTCCGCCCATTATGGCGAATATAGTCGATTATTCTTGTCTTGATTGTAATTCTTTTGGTTTCCAAAAACAATAACCGATTTCCTTGTGTATCTTGACAATTGCAAGCAGCCGATATTAACCATACCTGAAGCTAACCCCAAATGTGCCCCTGGGGTATTCCCACTTTTTTATGCCGTGGTTCTGGCACATAACCCGGCATGTACCGCATTCCAGGCATCCTGCGTAGTCAAAACTAATCTCCCCGTTCTTGTCCAAACGGTATAGAACCGCCGGGCATACAAAAAGGCAAGGTTTTTCCTTACATGCGGAGCATTTCTCCTTGTCAAGCACGATATGAGCTAGTTCTTCATCTATGTTGAATTTGTTACGGCTTAATAGTTCAGCCGCATCCAGGCTTTTGATGGTCATACTGATTTTACCCCCTTAAAACCATCCTTAAGCAACTGCCAGACAGTCAGACCGCTGACCCTTATCTCTGTCATGATTTGCTTTCTTATGCGGGTTGGAGTTTGCCCGTCCACCGTGAAAAGTTTTTCCATCACACCAACGGCCAATTGTGGGTAGTTCGAATATATCCGGGGTATACTCAGGATATCGTGATAGCCATCGGTCATCTTCATAGTCGGCATCAACAATGTCTTCTCCAGTTCAGCCAGATAAGCCGCCCCTACTTTTCTTGCATCGCCAGTTGCTATGATCGCTCTGGCTGCTGCAATACCGCTAAGTAGAGCCAAATCAATACCTCTAATGGAATATCCGGTGTTAATAACAAATCCGGCACTATCACCAACCAGCAGCAATCCCTCTTTAAATAATTTGCGGGGTATTCCCCGGTAACCCGCTTCACTGACTAAATGGGCTGAATATTCAACAGTTTCACCATCCCGGATCAATGAATAGATCGCGGGATGCATTTTAAGTTCTTGAAAAATATCGTGAACTTGTTTGCCGTGTTCAACTATTTCGGAGGGCATAAAAACACATCCCAGTGAGATGCTTTCCTTATTCGTATACAGGAACCCTCCTCCATGAATGCCTTCGGTGCATCCCAGTATCATCCGCGCAGCGCCTTCATCATTCTTTAAATTAAAGCGCTCTTCAATTATTTCAGCGGGCAGTTCGATCACTTCCTTGACGCCTACCCCCACTGTATGCGCCGGTATATCTCCGATTAGTCCTGCTTTTTGAGCAGTAAGCGAATTTACTCCGTCAGCCGCGACAACTACTTCAGCGAACATCTCATCTTCACCGGCGATTACTCCTATTACTCGTCCGTCTTCTTCAATCAAGCCGTCAACTCTTATACCGCAGGCCACCAGAGCACCCATTTCCTCAGCCTTTTCTGCCAACCATTGATCAAAAACGGCCCGTAAGACGGTATAGGCTTGCGGAGGAGTTTTTCCATCATTGAAAGCTGGGTCATGATAGTCAATATTTATAGACTTATCACCATTTAGGATCATGATTTGCTCATGAGTAACAATTCTTTCCAGGGCCGCTTCTTCAAGCAGCTTGTCATCTAGCATGTTTAAGGCATAAGTATAAAGCCTGCCTCCGGTAACATTCTTCACACCCGGCGCATCACCCCGTTCAATAACCAACACTGATTTCCCGGCCTGGCCTAGAAGGTAGGCACAAGCCAGTCCCGCAGGGCCTGCCCCAACAATTATGGCATCGAATCTGTCTTCCGTGCCCATTTTCGCACCACCTTTACTGAACTCCAACTATCACCTGGCATTTCACAACCGGTCATATATTTTTTAACACTTCAACAAGCAGGGGGATAACTTCATACATGTCACCAACTATGCCATAATCCGCTGCCTTGAAAATAGGAGCCTTCTCATTGATATCCACCGCCACGATCACCCGGGAATCTCTGATACCAACCACGTGCTGTATCTGTCCGGATACGCCCATAGACAGATAAAGAGATGGTTTTACATTTGCTCCGGATATCCCTATATAGGTTTGAACCGGCAACCAGTGGCGTTCTTCGGCAATGCCCCTGGTGCAGGCGACTGCTGCTCCTAGAACTGCAGCCAAATCATGAGCCATTTTAAGATCCTCTTCTTTATCCAAACCCATACCAACACACACAACTTTATCTGCTGCGGAAAGGTCGACACCTTCTTTTACAATCGTCGAGGTGGAAACAATATTAATCCGTGGATCTGCCTCGACTTCAAGAGTGGTAATTGTGCAATTTTTGTTTTCGCTTCTTACCGCTTCGTATTTTCCTGCTGGTACAGTCACCACCGCCATGCTGGCGATGATATCCGTTTGTACTACTGACCCGCCGTACATCAGTCTGGTGGTGATGGTCTTTCCCTCTGTGAATTCCAATGAGCTAACATCGCTTACCATGCCGCAATCCATATATGCGGCTGTTTTGGCCGCTAGCTCTCTTCCCCGGGCAGTTGAACCCACCAGAAATAGTTCAGCATCTGCCTCCTTTAACAACTGGGCTAAAGCTTTGGCGTAATCCTCTGGCCGGGAACTGTTGCCATTCAGAACCAATACTCTATCAGCACCGTATTGGGCCAATTCACTTGCCTGAGTTTGTTCCAGGGTGATGGCACAGACTTCCTTGCCGGATTGGCCGCCCAGTGTTGACAGGGCAAGGCTCAGTGCCAGGTTATCAGAATAGACATATATACCAGACATTAGATAATCCCTTCTTTCCTAAGATTTGCCGCCAGTTCCCTGACCTTGTCGGCCATACTATCTCCAGCAATAATAATGTTTTTCCTGCTCATAACATAACCTTTGAAATCTGCGACTTCAGTTTTGCTGGTCAATTCGGCTGCCGTAAGGCCGATATCTTCCAATTTAAATTCCTGAACGGGTTTCTTGCCGGCATCCAGAACAGCTTTAAGGCCTGGCAATGGGGGACGATTAAACTCCGGCAGCACACATACCACGGCGGGAAGTTCTGTGGCTACTACTTCAATACAGTCATCCAGTTTTCTGGTTACTGTGATTATATTTCCTTGGACTTCCAATCCAGCGGCGGATGTTACGCAGGGTATATCAAGCCGTGCTGCAATGCCAGGACCGACTTGACGGGCAAAAGTATCACTGGCTCCTTCAGCACAAACAATCAGCTTATAATCGCCCATTTTTTCAATGGCCGCGGCCAGCACTTTTGAAGTCGCTGCCCCATCAATTTTTTCGGCGGTGTCACTGTTTACCCAGAATCCTTGGGCGGGTCCCCGGGACAAGGCATCCTTTAAAGACTGCTTGGCTTTGCCGCTACCAAATGTCAGAGTTACAGGCGTGTCACCTGTATCCCTGGCAAACTGCACAACTGCTTCAATGGCATTTTTGTCGTATTCACTGATCTTTCCTTTCGCTTTACTGACATCAACGGATAAATCTTGATTTACCCTTAAGTCGGTCTCATCTGCTACCCATTTGTAGCAGGCGATAATCTTGGCCATGGTTTTACCTCCCGTTTTTGTTGACTAATAAAATTGCACCAGTCTCTTAATCTTGGAATTGCAAAATACATGCCAAAGGCTAAGTTAGAAGTAATCGGCGTACGAACTTCTTCAAGCCATAACCGAATTGTAAATTTACATTACACTGTAAAATAAATTTACATCGTTACCGGCTCAAACATTTTCAACAAAGCTTCGTATTTATTGAAATATCCCCCCTCATCCCCCCCTTTGTTGGGATTTCTCAAATCAGATGGGGTTGTTTCCCGCATATTCACCCGAATAGCAATACCTAAAGGTATTTATGATAGCATGAACCAGCCCGGAATGGGCATTCGTATAAGTTCAGTCAGTCGTCACCTGGATGCAAGCAATTACCTGGCATAGTTATTGCATTATAAAGTATGTCAAGGAGCTATTCGGGTGTAAGTCAGGCATTAACATAGTCCTGACCTTGATAATGCGTACAAGATAGGAGGGATGAACTTAAGACTTTTCTTTTATATAGGGCAACAACATCAACAGAACTAAACCAAAAGGAGGAAGCGAACATGATGTGGTTTATGAATGAAGAACGTGAACTGATGCGCAACGTGGCCCGAGAATTTGTAGAGAATGAGGTTATTCCGGTCAGTATCGAGCTTGACATGAAGGACGAATACCCGCTGCAGTTGTTTAGAAGAGCAGGCGAGCTCGGGTTAATCGGTGTCGTCTACCCTGAAGAGTTTGGCGGTTTAGGCGGTGATTGGATAACAAAGATGCTCATAACCGAAGAGTTGTCCAAGGGTTCTCCCACGCTGAACATTGCCATTGGCGCTCACAGTTCCCTGGCCGGCGGAGTTTTGAATCTCCTGGGAACCCCTGAACAAAAGCAAAAATACCTCACCCCGGCAGTTAAGGGAGAACAAATACTGGCCCTTGCTTCCACTGAAGCCGCTGGATGCTTTAACATGGCTGAATTCCAAAGCCGGGCTGTCTTGGACGGAGATGAGTGGGTCATCAACGGCAATAAGATCTTCATCACCAATATTGGCGTGGCGGATACCTACATCGTTACAGCCAGAACGGCTGATCATTACGACCATGTCACCCGCAAAGGTTTCAGCATGTTCATTGTAGAAAAAGGCACCCCGGGTTTGGAACTAGGCAAATTCGAGAACAAGCTGGGCTGGCATGGTTCCAATACCGGTCCGGTTTATTTTAAAAACGTTCGTGTGCCCAAGGAAAACCTCCTGGGACCATTGCATGAAGGTGTTGGCGCCTTTGCCCTCAGCGCGTGTGATGAGTATATGTCCTGTGCAGCTGTTGGCCTGGGTATTGCCGAAGCCTGCTACGACCGGGCACTAAAATATACCAAGGAAAGAATTCAGCAAGGCAAATCTCTCTACGATGCATATCAGGCTATCAGGCATAAATTCGCGCGTATGGCTACCGAGATCGAATGTCTGCGGGCACTGGCTTTCAACACCGCGGCCATTAGAGATACCGGAGTCTATCCCCTGGCTCTGGCGCGCATGTGCAAAGCCAAGGGATATGAAACAGCAATGTTTTGTGCCACAGAAGCAGTGCAGGTCTTCGGTGGCTTAGGCACGGTAACAGAAACAGGCGTGGAGCGCTACTTCCGTGACGCCAGGCTGCTGGGAATCGCCGGCGGCGCTATCGAGGCACTTTATGATCAGATAAATATGTTCAAAGACAACAACATGGAATATATAGTCAGGCAGGCACCACAATCTTAATTCTTGTTCGCATTATTCATGCTGATAAATAAGGAAAGCATGTCTTAAACGACAGGAGGTAGTATTCGTGGATTATAAAGGTAAAGTCGCAGTTATTACTGGTGCTGCCAACGGTTTTGGTATGGAATTTGCCAGACAAGCAGCTGAAAAAGGAATGAAACTGGCTCTTGCGGATATTGATGCACCTAACCTGGCAAAAGTGGAGCAAAGTCTAAAGGACAGCGGGGCGGAAGTCATCAGCAGTGTGTTTGATGTCCGCAGCTTAAAAGATTTTGAGGAGTTTGCCAAGATAACCATCAACCACTACGGTGCGGTGGACATATTTTTCAATAATGCCGGGGTGGCTGTGGTCGGTACTATCTGGTTAATGTCTGAAGAAGATTGGAGATGGGGATTGGAAACCAATGTCCTGGGCTTGTTCCATGGGGTAAAATCTTTTGTTCCTTTTATGATATCTCAGGACAAGGAATGTCGTATTATCAACACCGCCTCAATCGGCGGTCTGCTTACCAGTCCCAATTCACCCAACTATATTGCTACCAAACATGCGGCCGTAGCTTTGACCGAGGTATTGTCCAGGCAGCTGGAGGCATGGGAAACCAAGGTTAAAGCACAGGTTTTCTGTCCCGGCTTCGTAGTTACCGATCTGCATAATTCCAACCGTCATCGTCCTCTGGAACTTCGAAACAATCCCAGCAATCCTTATTACTACTCAGAGGACTTTTTGACTAAAACCCAAGGTATGGCTAATTCAGTAACCGGCGGCATACCACTTGTTGAAGGCATAAATAGACTGTTTAAGGGCATAGAAGATGGCAAATTGCATATTCTAACCCATCCCCAGTACGCACCTGTGGTTGGAGCCAGATTCCAAATGATCATGGATTCAATGCCCAAAGAGTAAATACTACAATAGTAAACCTGCTTAGAAAGCTTATTTGGCTTTCTAAGCAGCGAATAAAGGGAATAATACTCATATTCAGTTGCAGAAGCTGTTAACAGCTATTAAAGGAGGATTAAACAAATGATCGATTTAAATGGCAGGGCGGTCGCGATAACAGGAGCGGCCAGTGGATTTGGTAAGGAAATGGCAATAAGATGCCATAAAATGGGCGCTAAATTAGCTTTGGCGGATATTGATGCTGAAGGTTTAGCTGCCTTCGAAGCAGAACTTAAAGAAATGGGAGCGGTCTATTTTACCTCTGTAATGGATGTCTCCAAATTTGAAGACATGCAGGCATTTGCAGCCAAAACATTTGCCACTTATTCAGATGTGGGGCTGTTCTTCAATAATGCCGGGGTAGAAATATCCGGCAGCGTATGGCAGGTATCCATGAATGACTGGAAATGGGTTTATGGAGTCAATGTTTTCGGGATTATTCATGGGATTAAATGCTTCATTCCAGAAATGCTTAAACAGGAGAAAGAATCCATTATTATCAACACTTCCTCTCAAGCCGGGTTAGTTTCCGGTCATAACTCCCCTCTTTATCTAAGCAGTAAACATGCGGTAGTAACCATAACCGAGGCCCTGGAACTGCAGCTGCAGCAGATACCCAGTAAAATCAAGGCTTTTGTATTTTGCCCGGCTTTTGTTAAAACGGACTTACATCACTGCGGGAAACATCGCCCAGCTGAACTAGCTAATGATCCAGACGCTCCCTATTATCAAACCGAAGATTATAAGAAAAAACAGGGTTTGATGCTATATGCCGTACCACATGGAATTGAACTGGATCTGGCTATGGATATGCTCTTTGATGCTATAGAGAAGGATCAATTCTATATTCGGACCAGCCACGACAACACCAGCATATGGAAACGTTTTAGGAATATTATAGAGAACACACGACCCCAACTGGCATAATAAACGGTTCTGGCAATTCATTTGCAGAAAAGATCGAGCGGTCGGGGGCGGTAAACCCCCGACTTCTTATACCCATCGAGGGTATCGTTTGGTAATAAGAAAAAGCCCGCAAAACAGCGAGCTCTTAATATGCAGTCCATAAAGCGCTTGAATTCATACACTGGCGCATACGCAATTAATAGTGTGAACGCATCGGTAAAGGTTTTCGTCGGTTTCCCCGACGCCAAAATTAATCTTAGCGCCGGGAATTACACGTTATCAATTTATAAAAAATCCTTTATTCTAGTGCTCAAGATAAAGGGAATCGATCTCTTGTTTGTATTTTGCTTCGATGACTTTCAGCTTTAATTTCATTGACGGCGTGACTTCACCATTTTCTTCGGTAAAACGCCGGGGTAATAATTTGAAACGTTTGATGGTCTCATGCTTTTCGACCCGTTCATTCACCTTATCAATGGCATTTTGGACCACCCTTTGTGCCAAATCGTGGTTGATCACATCTTCTCCCACTGCAACAGTCGCTGGCATTCCGTTTAATAAGCCGGTCTTAATTTTACTTTCATCATAAGGTACTGCTAATTGCTTAAACACAGCAAGAATGGCATCATAGTTGGGCACGATCAGTGCTGCTACATACTTGCGATCCTGACCAACCACCACAATCTGTTCGATCAAACCCTGGCTGTCACAAAGGGATTCGAGCAGTGAAATCGGCACGTTCTTACCAGTATCCAGGACAATGAGAGATTTCTTTCGATCCACGATCCTTATATAACCACAGTCCGATATCTCCGCAATATCGCCGGTGCGGAAAAAACCGTCCTCTGTAAAGCTCTCCCGCGTGGCTTTCTCGTTATTGTAATATTCAGTAATAATTCCATTACCGCGCAACAGAAGTTCTCCATCGGTGTCCAGCCTGAATTCCACACCCGGGTTTGGTTGTGATGTAAAGCCTGGTAGAGTAGCGCTGGGCGTGGCGTTGGTTATACCTGCGGCGGTTTCCGTCAAACCGTATCCATACCCCACAAAAAATCCAATCCCGATCAGTTTCCGATGCAGCATGGGATCCAGCGCGGCACCTCCACAATTCATTTCCTTAAGTCGGCCTCCAAAGAAATTGTGAATGCGCCAGAATACCTTATTGTAGGCATCTATCCACTCCCGCTGCAGTTCTCCCTCCAACTGCTTTGGAATAGGAATATTAGTGTTAATACATCCGTCTTCATTTTCTATGGCGTAGGTGGCTCTAATTGCGACATCCATTGCCCAGTCCCACAATTTTCGCCCCTGCTCAGTTTCGGTAAACCGTCTCTCAATACCCAGTAGTAATCGGGAAAGAAGACGGGGTACAAACATCTGGCCCGTGGGACGAATCACCTGATAATCTTCGGCTAACGACTTTACTTCGGAGAACCCCAATAGTCCCCCAACAGAGATACCCACATAATACGTATTGCATTTTTCGACGATGTGAGAAAGTGGAAGGGCACATATGAGGACGGTGTCACTGGATATTACATGTCCACAGTTAAAATAATGTTTCATGGACCGGGTGCAGCCGTAACAGAGGTTTTTGTGAGAATGCAAGACACCTTTTAATTCGCCGGTTGTACCAGAAGTGTATACCAGGGCAGCGGGGTCAGTTCCTTTCAGCGCTGCCGTTCGGGCATTTAATAGGGGTAAATATTCAGAACGAGATGCCTGTCCTAAATTTATGAGTTCTCCAAGTCCCCAGATATCCTTCCCATTTCCAGTAAAACTCTTTTCCATACAAACCAGGTATTTCAGCGTTGGAAGATCACGACGGAAGCTGATAACCTCCAACAGGCTGTCTAATGTGTCCACAAACAACAGTTTTACTTCGGCGTGATTCACGATAAAGGTCGTCTCGCGTTGGGATAGTGACGCGTGGAGGGAGGTAGTAACACAACCTGCCATGAGGGTTGCCAGATCAGCCCATGTCCACTGGGCACAAGTATGGGCTTTGATGCCGGTCCGGTCGCCGGCCTGCATTCCCAATTTGATCAGTGCGATGGCAAGGTTCTCGGTGCGTAAGACTAGATCATCATAGCTAATGATTTTCCATTCTTCATCATCCTTATACATTTGAGCTGTTCGGCCACCAAAATTAGATCGAGTGTTGTACAACATATGCGGGATGGTATGGATTTCGTCATCAAATTTCTGAAGAAGGCTATGCATGAATAATTCGGTGTTCTCTCGCCGGGCGTTGAATTCGTCCTCAAAGACTGAAAGTACTGGATTTTTGTCCTTATACATTATAATCCCCCTTACTTGATTTAATCATCGACGCATACTACAAAACACACAATCCTCCTTTCGTATTAATTTACTCTCGGCACCCGCCGATGTAGTCAATTCTTCGTACATCCCCGGCATGTCCGCTTTTCATTGTTGGTTTAATGCTCAATAAGTTACTGCGAGGGGGATAATCGCAAAAAGTACTTTTATGGCTGAACAACCCTTTCAATTCTTGAGTTGTAAAAGAACAATGCTGTGAGCGCGACATGGGGTTCCTGTGGATACATTACATAATAGAATATCTCAAGCACCTTTCCCTGACCGACAACAGTGCCATCGAAACACACGCATTAATCAGAATTTTTCGTATTGTTCTTACATGTTTTACTACTTTCTACTGCGGTTTTGGAATACCTCTATCATTATTGGTCATAATTTGTCATATTTCCTCTATTGAGATTCTTTTCTTTTTATTGTTGTTCGATGTTGCTAATTCTTATTTGCTTAATAGAACAGGACCCGGGCAGAGGTGTCAATCTACGATCCTATTGGATTTGACAAGGAAGGCAACGAGACTTCACTAATGGACGCCTTATTCACCGATAATGACATCCTGGAAACAGTGGACATTAAGATGCTGGAAGAGAGGACGTTCAGAAGATGAGTGCGCTCAGCCGGCGTGAACGCCAGGTAATCGAGATGAGGTACGGGCTTTTCTCTGGCCTCATAGAGACCCAGCGCGACATCGTTAAAAAACCCAGTATTTCAAGGTCTTATCTATCACGCATCGAGCAAAAAGCGATCAGCAAGCTGATCAAGGAGTTGTTATTCTAGCAGTACATGCACATTAAATATCATTATGGACAGGGGATTCACCCCATACGGCACGGCTAATTACCGGGCTTACCCCCGGTTTTTTTGTTGCCTGACCGTATCAAGCCAGTGTATAGGATTGTATCTCTCCTTGAAATCCGGATACTTTTGGAAACCCTTTTGGAGCTTGGTGTTAGCCTTTTCTAGCCACTGATTTTGCAAATCGTTGTTTAACCGGCTACCACCGCCGCTCTTATCTCTGTTGTCCTTATCCCTGTCTATTTTGTCTCTATCGCTGCTTTTCCGGTCGCCATAATCCCTGTTTTCTTTATCTCTATCGTCCTTATTCCGGCTGTTACTGTCTCTATCGTCTTTATCCCTGTCGTTATTCCTATCTTTATTGTTATCCCCTTTTATATCGTCCTTGGCCTTCCCCGGCACAGCATTGTTGTTGCCTTTCCCTGAGGCCTTACTGGCATTATTATTAATGCCTTTGTATTTCCCGGGAGCCTTTTTTCCGTCATCGTCTTTTCCATCGTTTGATTTGCCGCGCTTATCCTTGTCGGTTGTGAATTTCTTGTAATTAGGCGGCAATTCAACCTGGTGTTTCTCCATCACATTTTTGACGGAATTCTTTTTAAGATCATCTATTTTTACCGGCTTACCGTTCTTTTTCAGTTCCCGATAAATCAGATACTTGCCCGAACTGATCCCCTTATTCCTGGCCTTCTGGTGGATCTCATCACTGGTTGTGTACACCTTAACCTGAACCTTGCGGCCTTTAGAAGCTACCGATTTCTCCAGCAACTCGCAGATTGCCTCCTGGTCTACCGTATCCGCACCAGACTCCACATTGCTGATTGTAGATACTATCAGGTTTTCTTCCCCAGTTTTAATGTAGTCTTGTTCAACAGCTTTATCAATTAACCCTGAAATCGTATAGTCAAGGCTTTTACCCTTGAATTCACCTGGCGCAGTTAGCTTGCGAGCATCTTCATCGAGACAGAGCACATCGATTACCGTGAGGTTACGGTCAACCGCGATTTCCAGACTCGGATTAATATCCAGGGCAACGTATGCCGCAACCTGATTCAAATTGGCCTGGTACAGCAGCATGGAGCTCATAAAGACCAGGAGAAACGATGCGGCCATCAATACCGGTCTTATCTGAGCCGGGATCCTTATCCGGCTGAACGTAACCTCTTCACCAACCGTTACCGCCGGGGATGGCAGAGGTATCTTTTCATAACTGCCATCAGGGGTTAAAACTATGCAGTGGTTTTCCCGCACACTGGTAACTAATCCTCGCTTCTCAAACCACATGACAATCCCTTCTTATCTATCAAGATTCAAAGTTTATGTATGACCGCAGGTAAATAAATTGTTCCGGCCGGTTAAGTATCAAGGCGCTGGCGATTATGAATTTTCGGCCTCTCTCCAGGGTTTTGCGCTTTAACCCGCTTACCTTCATCAGGTCATTAATGGGCAGTTGTTTTTTACTGTTCAAGTGCTCCATCAGGCTATCCGTTTGAGCCAGTTTACAGGCAGCCGTCAGCAGATCTCTGCGGTAGTCGCGGTGACGAGGTGAAGCTTCCAACAGGTTGTCAAAACTAATACCGTATTCAGACAGCAATCGCTCATACTCTTCTATCTCCTCACGGCGCTCATCCTCAATAGTCCTGGTGGAATAATTATCCCATGCGGTTTTGCTTTCTAGATAATCAGACAAGGTCTCGTCATCCAGCCGAAAGGCATCTTGATATCTGGCCTCCCGGCGGAAAAAATCCTTCAGCCGGTTAATAATGACAACCTTGCAGAACGCGAGGAACGGAACCTTGCGGTCCGGTTCGAAGCTATCAATTGCTGAATTGAAGGCTATCAGGCTGATGCTCAGCTCATCATCCCGGCCCCATTCCAGCATCCGCTGGCAGAATTGGCTGGCTGTTTTAAGTATAAAAGGCTTGTACTGCTCTACCAGCTTTTCACGGGCGAAGGTATCCCCGTCCTTGATCCGGCTTATGGTTGCTAACAACAGATCGTATTTATTTGAATCCATAAGGGGCTAACCTCATCATGCTCATCAATGCGTTCACTGAATTAAGACCCCCTAATCCAATATACGTATGACCGGCTAGTTTAAAGAGGGTATGATACCCCCTTAAAAAAAATTACACCATCGTATCTTTTTATGAAACCAAAAAGACCATTCAATACCAAGTCAAATATTTACAAGGCCGGTAAGACAGATTTTTTCCGGTTCCGGTCACGTTACTTCACGAATGCGTTATCGAACGGTAAGAGCAATGGTTTCACCAAGCCCGTGAAAGAGGCCGGGAGTAAGCATCCAGCATTAACAGGGGAGGTGGTTGTCGAGAACTAAATTGAACAGATTTGCCATATTAACGCTAACAGGAAAATGAACTGTCCATAAAAATGGACTGGTTTAAACAAGTGTTTTGGAAAGTATCACTCGGTTTTTTAAGGGAGGTTGTAATCAATGAAAAAGACTATTGCGGTCTTGTTAAGCATGGTAATGCTGCTGGGCCTTGGTACCGTGGCCCTAGCTGCTAAAACCAGTTCGCTGCCGGATAAATCCACCTATGAGTTCAGGTTTGACGTGCCAGACAACATTATGCCTGGTAAAGACACAGTCGTTCCTGTTACCTTCGAAACCCTCACTCTGGGTGAAGAGGGCTATAACGATGTCCGCTTTGAAATCGTCAACACTGTGGCACCGGGCGGGGGTGCTGTAACCTTTAAAGCCAAGGACTCGTATAATCGAACAATTTCCTTCACCAATTATGGTATATTCATCCCCTCGGATAATTTCACACTTCCGGCCCAGTATGATGCAACAACAAACTGGACCTTGAATTTCTCCAAGAGTGGAACCTATGTTATTAACTTCAAAGCTTATGATGAAAACCATTACAAGATTGCTGAAGGCAGCCAGCAGATAACCGTTGCTGACGGAAGCTTCACCTGCACATACCCGGAGGAGATCGTAGCCGGTGAGGAGATCACAGCGAATGTCTCCTTTGTTACTGATCAGGATTATGAGAATGTACACTTTGCATTTGCGAAAACCGCTGGTACCGGAAATGTATTGTTCAAAGCCCAGGATTCGAACGACACCTGGCATACCTTTGTCAACAGTGGAACCTGGGGGGACGATTTTGACATAAATGCTCCCTACAATGTGACCACACCATGGAAAATTACCTTCAGCGAGGCTGGTTCTTACACCATCAAGTTTAAGCTGGTAGACCAGGATGGTAAGGTGTTAATTGAGGGCAGCCAGAATGTTACCGTTAAAGAGTCTTCAACTGATGAGGATGAAGATGAGGACGAGGATAAGGACGATGATGACAGTGACATCAAATGCAACGGCAACACCCATGGTCTGATGAACGCATTAAAGAACCACCTCAAAGCCAAGAAAAATGGTAATGATAAGGCCCGGGCAAAGTCAACCGCCCGTCTGATGGAACTCCTTCAGCAACGGGGCGTAACTGTCGAGGAACTCAGAGACCTGGTTGAAGAAATGGAAAAAGACATTGCTGCCAATGACGCTACCGACGAAGACTACAAAGCTCTTAGTAAGATGTACAAATTAAAAGGCGAGAAGCACAAGACCTATGTCAATGGAAAAAAGGTCAAATATGATGTAGAGCCCATCGTTGTTAACGGCAGGACCCTGGTACCCTTCCGGAAATTGGCTGAAGAACTGGGTGCAGATGTCAAATGGGTTGAATCCGAAAAAAAGGTCATTGTGACCAAGGGCAAAACCACCGTAATACTGGTCCTTGGTCAAACCAACGCAATAATCGGTATAGATGATGACAAAACAACCGTAGCCTTGGATGTGCCTGCCAGGCTTTACAATAACCGCACAATGGTTCCGCTGCGTTTCCTGTCCGAATCACTGAACGCCGCCGTTGATTACTATCCCGAAGGTGCTTTGGTTGTAATCAAAACTAAGCCTGGGAAATAAGGCTTTTTGATAGAAAAGGAGGACCGGCTTATATAGTGTCGGTCCTCCTTTCTTCTGTCCAACCACGGCGTCTGGTTTATTTCTATCACCTCTCAATTGGATACCGTCTGACTGCCGCCCACACGCCAGGATGCATTCCTCTTAACCTCGGTCACTTAATGCCTTTTTCAGCCAAACCGGACTGAACATGATGGTGCTGGTATAGGCGAATTTACTCTGATTATCGGATAATATATCAGGTAATATATCTGATGTATTTTCTTCCAACAATTATTTGAGTTTGCTGTGGTTCAAAAAAAAGGGTTACGTGCATATTATGTGGAACAGTATCTTCGTGGTACTTTTTTCAGACCTGTGTACCACTGCCGAACTAACCGGCAAGGGATCATCTTTTGTGAGGTGTTGAAAAATGAACCGATGGAAGGAGATGTACAAATCCAAATTAACCTCTCCGGAAGAGGCAATGAAACTGGTTATGCCCGGTGACTGCGTGATGCTTCCTTTCGCCAATGGAATTCCGCCTGCCCTGTTGGAGGCCCTGGCCTCCCGGCTTAGAAATGGCGACCTGCGTGATATCCACCTTTTTGGTGGGCTTACAGTCCAGGACAGCAGTATCTTTGACTTTGACCTGGCCGGGGGGATGCTGCTGGAAGGTAACTTCCTGGGAGAGCAGTTGCGTAAAGGAACCCAGGAAGGAGTGTTTACCTTCACTCCTATGCGGCTGTCCCAATTTGTGCCCGTCATGTTATCACGCCAGTTAAACGGGGTAATTATTCAGACGGTGGCACCTATGGATAAACACGGCTTCCTTAGCACCGGAACTGATTGCGAATACATATGGGAAGTTGTCAAGAATCACCCCTGCAAGCCGCGGCTCATTCTGGAGGTCAATGAACGCATGCCCCGGACACTCGGCAACAACCAGTTTCATATATCCGAGGTCACTGCATTGATTGAACACAACACACCGCTCATTTCCCTCCCTGCCAACAACATAACCCCGGTTGATGAGGCCATTGCCAGTTACATAGCCGATATGGTTGAGGATGAATCCTGCCTGCAGCTGGGAATCGGACGCATCCCTAATGCTGTGGCCAAGTCTCTGACGGGAAAACGGGATTTGGGGATTCATACCGAAATGCTGGTAGATTCCACGGTGGATCTCTACGAGGCCGGTGCTGTAACCTGTGCGAAAAAGAATTTTATGCCTCACCGGTGGATAGCCACTTTTGTTCTGGGTTCTCAGAAACTCTACGATTTTGTGGATGACAATCCAATGGTGGAGATGCTGTCCACCACCTTTGTAAATGATCCCATGATTATTGCAAAAAACGACCGTATGGTATCGGTCAATGCAACCCTGGAGGTCGATCTGAGCGGTCAATGCAACTCAGAATCAATTGGACACCGCCAGTATTCGGGAACCGGCGGCCAGCTCGACTTCGTCCAGGGCGCATATCGATCCCGGGGAGGCAAGTCATTCCTGACCCTGTATTCCACCTATACTGATAAGCAGGGCAACCTGCAATCGCGGATTGTACCCCGGCTCAGCGATGGTGCTGCCGTAACTGTTCCCCGTACCGATGTACAATACGTGGTTACGGAATACGGAGTGGCCTGCTTAAAAGGTAAACACGTCCGCCAGCGGGTAGAAGAGCTTATCAATATAGCGCATCCGGATTTCCGCGATTACCTGCGTTTCGAGGCCCGCAAGATGAACTTCATCCCATGATGCAAGAAGCTTGCATCATGGGGTCTAACCCCATGATGCAACCATCTCCCTGTCCTAGGGCAGATACATTTCTGTTATCCTTTCGGCAATTTCCCGGAAAACGGGGGCAGCATTGCGGCCGCCGCTTTGACCGTGTTCCACCAGGACCGCAATCACCCAGCGCGGTTTCTCAGCCGGGAAGTAGCCCACAAACCAGGTGTCCAGGATCTCATCTCCTGACCCGGCATACTGCCCGGTCTGACTGGTTGCAGTCTTTCCCCCACATCCAATCCCCGGCAGGTCGGCGTTACGGCCGGTTCCTGTGGTGGTTACCAATCCCAAAAAGCCGCGCAAGGTCTCACTGGTCCCCGCACTCATTACCTGCTCCCCCTGGTCCGGGTCCAGTATCCGAATTATCTGGTCCCCTTCCCGCACCTCTCTCACTAGCCGCGGCCTCTTGTAAACACCATTATCAGCAACTGTAGCCACCAGGTTGGCCACCTGCAGAGGGGTCATCATTATCCCTTTCTGCCCCAGAGATGCGTTTCCCAGTGCGGGGCGGCCGTAATCTATATCCAGTCTGCTGTCGCCCTGGGCATTTTCGTATCCAATAATCTCTCGGCTGAATAAACTAGCCTTATCACAAAAGTTCAATAGCCTGGTGCGGCCCAGACGAAGCCCGATCTCGATAAAAGCTGCATTACAGCTTTCGGCCAGGGCTTGAGATGTGATAATGTTTCCATGCCCGGAAGGTTTCCAACATGGAATAACCAGTCCTTCCGAGAATTCGTGGTACCCGGGACAGTAGAAGGTCTCATCAGCGGTTAAGAGGTTGTTTTCCAGTGCGGCTGCCGTTACCGCGATTTTGAAAAGTGAGCCTGGATGGAACGCAGCGAGAGCCCGGTTTAGCTGACATCCAGTATTCTCGCTTCCCGTATAGCTCCCCGGATCGTATGGGTTGTAGGTAGGGCGGCTGACCATGGTCAGGATATCGCGATTAGCAACATCAAGGATCACTACTGCGCCGGTATCAATATGCTGGTCGACAATAGTCTCTGTCATCAGCTGCATCCGGCGGTCAATGGTGGTTACCACATCGCGTGTCTCAGTCGTGGTTGCCATCATTTTCGGTGATATGCCTGGTATGGGATTCCCCAGTCCGTCTACCACAGTTACCAGCTGTTTAGGATTGGAGCGGGCCCTTAAATCATCCTCATAGCGAATTTCGAGACCGGCCTTGCCAACCACCCGCACTTCTTCGCCAGTTCCCGGCGGGCCAAGGTTACCTAACAGGTGGACGAACCTGCCATCCTCACGGTAACGCCGCTGGACCTCGGCCACCAATATTCCATCTATTGACGCCAGCTCCTGTCTGGTTTTCTGGTCACTGATGGGAGTTTTCAGGAGTACATAAGGCTCCCGGCGCCGGGCAGCTTCCCGCAGGTTTTCTTCGATTAAACGGGGTTCAGTTTCCAAAATCTTGGCAATCCTGATTGATGTCTGCCGAAAATCCATAATCTGACCCGGCATCGCGAAGCAGGCCCAGGCCAGGCCAGTATCGGTCAATGGCTGGCAATACCGGTCGAGTATGCCGCCACGTCCTGATTCGGGGAAAGAAAACCCCCGGGTGCGCATGATGTTAGCCTTACGCGCCAGGTCTGGTCCTTCAACAATCTGATAATAAAAAAATCGTCCCGCGATGGTCAGCAAGACCAGGCACAGCACTGACAGGACAAACAAGATTCTTCGCCGTATCGTTGCCATGAGTTCTCCCGTTAGCTGGATTAATTACCCAATCCTAGCTTTAACCGGAGGAACTCCGCTTATACACGAATTAATTCTTGATGGCTTCGAAGTGTGGCCGGAAGAAAGCAGAACCGCCTACGCACCGTTTCTTTCCCCTGTCACGCCTTCCGCCTTCATTCGGGAAGGATTTCCACGGGAAAAGGGGCATTGCGGATGATCGCTAAGGCGTCGGGATATACATCCGGTGTGACGTAAACCATAACCAGGCCCGATTTGTTATCCAGGGTGCTCACAATACCCAGACCGTCATAACCCTCAAAAATGCGGTTAAGCTTATTAATGTCGGGCGGGTTCAGCCTGCATTTGATACCCTCTTTTGATTCCACCAGATTCACATCCCTTCTCCCAAAGGAAGCAAGGGGACAGTCCCCTTGCTTCCTTTTTATTCCGCGATCTTGCCGATAAGGGAGCCTGTGGAGAGTGGATGCCGGCTGTCGAGCCAGACCAGTTCCTGAGGGTGGCGGGCTACCTCTATCGGAGTTAATTCGGCATCATACAACCCGGTGAGCCGTTCTGTATGGACTGGCTGGTGGGGCACCAGGTATTCCAGGTGATCTCCTATACCAAAAGGTGCCCGCTGCTCCACCAGCAGACGACCGCTATTCTCATCACGATCTCGAACTACTCCACAAAACAGAACCTTGCGAAGCGGAGCAGTTTTCTCAATATCCTGGGTCTCTTCGGGTTTACCCAGTGCAAACCCGGTGGTAAAGGGACGGGTAGCCACCCGTTCCAGTTCCTTGACCCACCGTTCCATACTCAGTGGTTTCCCAGCCAGGATAGTGTCGATAGCCTCGCGGTACACCTTGACCACGGCTGCTACATAGTACGGGCTCTTCATCCGGCCTTCAATCTTGAAAGCGTCGACCCCGGCTTCAATCAACTGGGGAATATGGCTTATCATGCAGAGGTCCTTAGAATTCATGACATAACTGCCTCGTTCATCCTCCATCACCGGGAAAAACTGGCCGGGGCGTTTCTCCTCCATCAGGGTATAACGGTAACGGCAGGGATGGGCACACTGACCCAGGTTGGCACTGCGCCCGGTCATGGCTTGAGAGAGCCAGCAGCGACCTGAATACGAGAGGCACATAGCCCCGTGGATAAATACCTCCAGTTCAATCTGAACTGATCTCTTTATCCGGGCGATCTCTTCTATACTTAATTCCCGGGCGAGAACCAGCCGGGTGGCACCCATACGGCGGTAGAATTCGGCACTTCGGAAGTTGGTGACATTGGCCTGGGTACTTATAGTTACCGGGAGGTCCGGACTGAACTCCTGAGCTAGAAGCATTACCCCCGGATCAGAGATGATAAGGCCATCAACCCCCAGGTTATTCAATTCCGCCAGGTATGCTGGCAGCCGGTCAATATCGTGATTATGAGCAAATATATTTACAGTCACGTAAACCCTGCGCCCGGCCCGGCGAGCAATCTGAAGCCCTTCTTTGATCTCAGGCAGCGAAAAGTTCGCGGCCATCGCCCGCAGGCTGAACTCGTGGCCTCCTAAATAAACGGCATCCGCCCCAAAGTCAATCGCGGCCTTAAGTTTCTCCAGGTTGCCCGCTGGAGCGATCAATTCCGGTCTATGGTTACACTCCACGTTTGACTTCCCCTAGTTCTTGTTTTTTGCTCGAAGGTGCTCGGCGTAAGTACGGGAGAACACATGGTGGCCATCACTGGTCGCTACATAGTAGTAATAATCATGTTCTTCCGGCTGCAGTGCAGCAGATATGCTGGTCTCGCCTGGTGAGGCAATAGGTCCCGGAGGCAATCCGGTGTTGCGGTATGTGTTATATGGTGAATCGACCTCCAGGTCTTTCAAGGTAACCTGCGTCTTATGGCGGCCGAGGCTGTAAAGCACGGTGGCATCCACCTGTAAGAGCATGCCCTCCCGCAGACGATTATATATCACCCCGGCGATGCGCGGCCTCTCCGAGTCAAATAAGGCTTCCCTTTCGATCATTGCCGCAACGGTTACCACTTGATAGGCAGAAAGTCCCTTTTGGCGGGCGAGGTCAGCAAATTCTTTTTCCCAGACCTCGGAAAACCTCTTTAACATCATATCAATCATCTGGTCAATAGATGTATCCCGTCGTATACGGTAAGTATCCGGATACAGAAATCCTTCCAGGCGGTTTTCCCTCATCGGTATATCGCGCAGAAACTCAAAATCCCTGCTGCGTACCACGGCCTTGTCCCACTCTTCGGGAGTACAGATTCCCTTGGCGACAAAAAGCTCTCTCATCTGCCGCAGCGTATAGCCCTCGGGTATGGTAATACTCGTACTTGCCACCCGACCGGCGACCAGATCCTCCACGATCTCAGACATGGCCTGGCTGCGGCGGAATTGGTAGAAACCAGCCTTTAGATCGGCATCATACCCGCGCAGACGGCAATACCATACGAAAAACTTCCTGTTTCTGATCAAGTCCTGCTCGGCAAGTATTCGAGATACCTGGTGGGTACTTGTGTTCTCCGGTATGAGAACCTCAACCAGCGTTCGGTCAAAAGGGTTGACCGGAGCCATATACTGCTTAAACTGGCGCACCGAGAACCATACAATCAATAGTATAACCAGCATGAATAACGCCATTAATAGAGTTTTCCGGTTACTTAGGCTAAGACTGCTCACCTTACCATCCCCCAGTACTATCAGGCAAAACCACTGGCCATCAACCCCGTCATCGTCACCGCATTACCCCTGGTCACCATCGTCGTCTGCTGGAACTGGTTCAGGCTGAGCAGACGAATCCGCGTCGTCCCCGGGATCTTCTGCCGGTCCTTCTGGAGCAGGCGGCAAATTTGGAATGGTTCCTGGATCTTCCGGGTTGGCCGGGTCGGGCTTCGTTCCTGGAGTTTCCGGAATATCTTGATTATCAGGTTCCGTTCCCGGATTTTCAGGATCAGCAGGTATTTCCTGAGACGGAAAATCGGGAATCGGATTAATCGGCAACGGTAATTTGGTTCCCACAAAAACCAGTTTGTCCAGGGGTTTATAAACATCAGATGACAGTAATTCCCGCTTTAATAGCTGACCCTCTTCATTATACACCACTCGATAAGTCCTGACGTGATATCCTTTAACCCCCTCATGATCCACTCTCTCCTCACCGAGCGGCATTTCGGGGTCACCTTTTCGTATCTCCTTAAAATCCGTAACCCCAAAAACGTCGCGTTCTATCTTTACCTTAACGAGAGGTCCCTGACGCTGGCCAAAGAGCCGTACAGTCAGCTTACCCCCCTGAATAATCGTCTTAATACAGATAGGGCTACCAGTATCATTTCTGAAGCGCAGATCCTTGGCCTGGTAGGTCACCGTAGCATCAGTTCCCGTCGCCACATAGGCTACAGCTACACTGTGATTATGGCGCTCCACCACTGGAAGGTTTGCCAGAAGAACGGCGTTGTAGAGGGTCGATGACACCTGGCATATGCCGCCGCCAATGCCTGGTTTAAACTCGTTCTGCAGTATTATCATGGCCTCTTTGTAACCGGTGCTAAACTCCCTGGGACCTACTGCGATGTTGAATGAGAACTCCCGTCCGGGCGGAACAACTGCTCCATCAAGGGCTGAGGCAGCAATCCGCAGATTGGATGAACGGTTGACGTTTTTTACATCAAACCAGGTTGAGAAACTCCCCAGTTCCACCAGGTCCTTAAGGTCCGCTGGATTCACGTTAACCGATTCAAAGTCAGCCACCAGACTGGAAGTAATCTTATCCTCCCCCGAATAATACTTGGGCAGGGCTTTAAACGTTGCTTCCGGGTCAATCCTAAATCCATCCTGACCAGGCACCAGCACCAGGTTACCTCCGGCATCCCACTTTACCCGCGGGATCCTGACCGGATCCTTTAGTGATCCCACGACATCAGCCATAGTCTGATTGTATTTCTCCCGGTCATACTCAATCGGTATCCTGATGGGATAGTCGCGCCGCTCATAGTTGTGAATCTGCTCCCATACACCCCGCCTTCCCTCCTGCTCCATTACCTGCTCGATAAACCTTGCTACCTGGAGTCTGGCTCCCAGGTCGCCCGCCTTAATGGAGTAGGTGAATTCTGGGGCGGTGAAACTGTACTCAATGGAGGCAAACTTATCCGCCTGCTCACTAATCAGGCGCACGGCCTCATCCCGAGTAATCCCGCTGAAATCGTGTCCAGCCACATAAGTCCCCCGGGGAAAAACATCCCCGGCTAACAGGTACTGGCTGGCATACAACGAGCTGCCAGCGACCAAACCGAGGATTATTACCGCAGCAAATATCAGTATATTTCGGTGCAAGACCGACAACCTATTCCCCTCCCAAAGTGGATTCCTCTGTAAAAAACCTTAACTTAACCTATTAATATGCATAAATAACAGGAACGATTGACGGAAACACGGCAGCAACTGCATACATTCTTAGAGATGCGAAGCCGTAAGAACAGGGACAGGAACTCGCATGAATCTACCAATCTTCCAATGTATTCACGCTTCCAACTTCACAGTTCCGGCTTCTAATTCCCCGCCTCCGGCATCCAAATATCTATCATCGTGGTGACACAGGCGAGGTATTGCCCACTTGGGAATAATTATGCGTTCAACATGCAGTTGATAGAGGAATCAAAGAGAGCAAATCAATTTAATTAAATAAAGAAGCCGTTCGGCTTCCTTATTCAATCTCTTCGCTCTCTACCAACTCCTGCCATGCGTCGGCTACCTTCTCCCATTCCTCGTCATCCTCGATGTCTGCCAGGTACATGTTCCCTTCTTCATCATAGGTGGCTCTCAGGATGGTGATCTCGACCTCCTCCTCATCCGCCTCATCGTCAAACTCTTCATCGATGGGAGCAACTACCACGTAGTTGTTGCCTTCCATCTCCAGCTCGGCAATCAGCTCAAAGGAGTGCTCTTGTCCGTCATCATCAATCAGGATCAAAACCTCGAACTCTTCACCATCATTGTCCAGGTCATCTTTAAAACCGTCTCTTACCACTGTTACACCCCAATTCTGTTAATTAACAAATCAATTGTAGTTGTCAATCCCTTCCTTTGTCAATCACACCTGATTTATTATGCCCAGCTTTTCGGTCCAGGTAACCCTGAAGTATATAGGTAGCGGCCAGCTTGTCAATAACCTGGCGGCGCTTTCCGCGGCGGACATCAGCAGCAATCAGAGTGCCTTCGACCGCTCTGGTACTTAACCGCTCATCCTGGTACTCTACCGGGAGTCCCAGCTCTTGCTCCAGGTCTTGACCGAACTCCTGGACCTCCATGGCCTTATTACCAAGGGTACCGTTCATGTTGTAGGGCAGCCCCAGAAGAAGCCTGGTTACCCCCAGGTCCAACACCAACCGGCGCAGGGCTTCCAAATCCCGGTTCCTTCCCTGGCGCTGAATTACATCAACCCCCTGGGCAGTAATCCCCAGAGGGTCACTGACAGCTACCCCAATACGTTTTTCTCCCACATCCAGGGCCAGAATTCTTTCCGTTTTACCTGACATGCTCAAACTTCCTTCTTTCCCGCTCACTCTTTGTAAGACGGGGTCAGACAACTTTTATGCAGAAATCGGGGCAATGCGCGGCACAGTAGCCACACAACACACACCTTCGCTGATCAACCATCGTTCTACCGTTCTCGATCGAGAGGGCCTGGTAGCGACACGCGTCAACACAACTGCCACAACCAACACACCACGATTCAATATGCAACTGGCGTTTTGCACAACCAACCCTAGCTTCAAGTTCCGGGTCTCTCTCGCCGTTAAGCCATGCGATATTGAGATCAACCTCATCCCGGCTCTTCATACCCACCGCCACTGAAGCCAGCCCGGGTATATTGCTTACATACTTCAATGCTGAATAAGCCTGGTTGATCAGGTTTCCGCCGCCCAGAGCTTTCATAGCGTATATTCCCTTTCCCTGCAACCGTGCGTACTGAATGGCTGCTCCCATGGTGGTCGGTGTCCCATCCATAATGCCGATACCGGCCTGGTTGATCAGGGGATGGATAACCTCAACTAACGGGTGATCAGCCGCAGCCATGACACCGGCGACCGAGTGAGTAGATATGCCAATGGACCTTATCAAACCCTTTTGTTTGGCCGTAACCAGATACTCCAAAGCCTCCCGGTGGCCTTTCAGGGTTTTCTCGTTCTCCTGTTCATGAAGCATAAATATGTCAATTGTGGTCAGGGCCATCTCATCCAGAGCCCTTTCCACACTTTCCTTCATCCCCTGCCAGGTGTAAGCGTAAGATTTCGATGTGATAACCGGTTTGAATCGTTTGGTGGCCAATGCCTCTCTTATGTAGGGGTAGGTGCCGTAACTCTCCGCGGTATCCAAAAAATTAATGCCGTTTTCCAGGGCATGAGATATAACCTCTGCTCCATCTTGAACCTTGAGGTCAGCCTGCAAGGGGCCAATGGTCAAAACCCCCAAACAGATCGCTGACACTCTAATGCCGGTAGCCCCCAGGATTCTGTACTGCAAATAATCACCCCGGTCATCCGTACCTTATCACCCTTCCAGGTATTTACGGATCAGGACTTCTAAAATTTCGTCTCTTTCAACCTTACAGATCATCGTGCGGGCATCCTTGTAGCTGGTAATATAAGCCGGGTCTCCCGAGATCATGAATCCAACCAGCTGGCTTACCGGGTTATACCCCTTTTCCTGCAGAGCCGTATAGACTGATTCCAGGATGGTGGCGACTTTTTCTTTGCCATCCTTGCCCAACTGAAAACTGGTGGTTTCTTCAAATTCCCCAGGCACTCTCCCACCTCCCTCTCAAGCAAAAGCCTGATGATCAGTAGCTCCGGGATCCAACACGTTTTCCCCCGGCGGCCGACTGGTATTGGCTATGGCTCTAGTCTCAGATTTATGCAAATAGCTGGCTCCTTATATCTATTTTCGTTGGCCAGGGCTGGTATCCCGTGGCTGCTTCCCTGTCACAGTGTTCCTTGTTCGTTCAGGATAACCCTACTGCAATGATTTTTCAATTATATCCCGGGCGACCTGCAGGGCCTCCCCGATCTTTTCTGGATCTTTACCCCCGGCCTGGGCCATATCCGGCCGGCCTCCTCCGCCGCCACCGGTAATCTTCGCCACCTGGCCGATAATCTGTCCAGCGTGCATGCCGCGCTTGGTCAAGTCCTTGGAGACAAAGGCTGCGAAACCTACCTTATCATCAATCCGGGATCCCAGAACCACCACGGAGGAGCCCAGTTTATCCCTTAACAGTTCGGCATTCTGGCGCAACGAGTTCATATCGGAAGCCTGAATCTCCGCAGTCAGGACCTTGATGTCTTTCACCTCAACCGCCTGGTCCAAAACATCAGTAGCCTTTTCTTTCTCAATAAGGCTTCTTAAGGACTCCAACTCTTTTTCCTTCTCGCGCAGCTGCCGAACCAGAGACTCCGCCCGTTCCGAAACCTCTGTGGGTATGACCTTCATAACCGCCGCGGCCTTGCGCAGTTCCTCATCGGATTTCCGGAAACTCTCCCAGGCCTCCCCGGCGGTTATCGCTTCAATACGCCTTAATCCTGCTCCGATACTGGCTTCGGAGATTATCTTAAACAGTCCTATTTCTCCTGTGTTTTTGACGTGAGTTCCTCCACAAAGTTCCCTGCTAAACCCTTCCACGTCAACCATTCGCACCTGATCGCCGTATTTTTCGCCAAACAGGGCCGTGGCACCCATCTCTTTGGCTTGAGTAAGACTGGTCTGCTGGGCTGTTACTGGCAGCAGAGACCACACCTTGCGGTTTACAATCGTTTCTATAGTATGCATCTCTTCCGGGGTTAGGGGAGCAAAATGGGAAAAGTCAAACCGCAATCGTTCCGGCTCCACCATAGAGCCTTTCTGCTGGGCATGATCTCCCACCGTTTCCCGCAGAGCCTGGTGCAGCAGGTGGGTGGCAGTATGGTTGGCGGCCGTCGCCTTTCTGCGCCCGGCATCCACCTGGGCCAGCACCTCCTGGCCCTGGCGCAGGGTTCCGTTTACCGTTCCGTAATGAAGGATCCATCCGGCCACTTTTTGGACATCCGTAACCACCAGTTCCCCTTCAGCGCCTTTTATTATCCCCTTGTCTGCTACCTGTCCCCCACTCTCCGCATAAAACGGGGTCTCCAGAAGAACCACCACGGCATCCCCGCCGGTCACCGACGTTACTCCCTCTCCATTCTGGATTATAGCCAGAACCTCTGATTCCCAATCCAGGCACTGGTAACCAACAAAATCGGTGGAGTTTTCGCCTTCCAGGAGGCTGGCGATTGATTTCTCCAGGGCGAAGGCCTCTTCATTCTTAAATGATTTGCGGCCTCTTTCCTTCTGAGCCTCCATCATAGCTTCAAAGCCATCCTTGTCAACATTTAGGCCGTACTCTTCCGCCACATCCTCGGTGAGGTCGATAGGAAATCCAAAGGTATCATAAAGCATAAAAGCATCTTTACCCGGTATTACCTGGCTCCCCTGTTCCCGCAGCCGGGTTACAATATCCTCCACCTTGCGCAAGCCATCACTCAGGGTAGTGAAGAACCGCTCCTCCTCCATGCGGATGACCTGTTCCACAAACTGTTGCTTCTCCTTAATCTCGGGGTAGGCACCTCCCAATACCCCGATTACCACCGGTACTAATCTATAGAAAAAGGGCTCATTCAGACCCAGGAGTTTACCAAAACGCACGGCGCGCCTAAGTATGCGGCGCAGCACATAACCTCGCCCCTCATTGCCGGGCAGGATCCCGTCGATCACCAGGAAAGAGCAAGCCCGGATATGGTCGGCAATAACCCGGAAAGGGAATCCTTTAGGCCCCTTGTCATATCTCTGTCCGGTCAGACTTTCAATCTCCTTAATTATTGGGATAAAGAGGTCGGTTTCATAGTTGCTGTCAACCCCCTGCAGGATGGAGGTCAGCCGTTCCAGGCCCATCCCGGTATCGATGCTCGGCCTGGGTAAGGGGGTCATCTTCCCGGTTTGATCCCGGTCAAACTGCATGAACACCAGGTTCCAGATTTCCAGCCAGCGGTCACAGTCACAATGTCCCAGGGCGCAGTCCGGGTCGGAACACCGGTACTCCGGCCCCCGGTCGTAAATTATCTCACTGCAGGGTCCACACGGGCCGGTATCCCCCATGGACCAGAAGTTGTCCTTCTCCCCCAGTCGCACAATCCTTTCCGGCCGTACACCCGCAACCTCCTGCCAAAGCTCAAAGGCCTCATCATCATCAAGGTATACGGTAACCCACAGGCGCTCCGGCGAAAGCCCCGCTGTGTCCGTCAAGAAGCCCCATGCCAGAGATATCGCTTCCCGTTTAAAATAATCACCAAAAGAGAAATTACCCAGCATTTCAAAAAAGGTGTGGTGACGCGGGGTGCGGCCTACCGTATCCAGGTCATTATGTTTGCCCCCGGCTCGCATGCATCTCTGGGAGGTTACCGCCCGGCGATAATCTCTCGGCTCGATCCCCAGAAAAACATCCTTAAACTGGTTCATACCGGCGTTGGTGAATAGCAGTGTAGGGTCATCCACCGGTACCAGTGATGAACTGGAAACCGCCGTATGGCCGCGGCTGGTAAAATAGTCAATGAACATCTGTCTTATTTCGTGGCTCTTAAGCAACAAGAAAGCCTCCCTTTTCCCATCTAGGTTATATTTTGTCCTATGGAGGCATTTAGTGTCAATCAACCAGATGGTAAAAGGCGAACTTGATAAGGACCTTTAATACTGCGGCTGCCGGAACTGCCAGCAAAATCCCCCAAATCCCAAACAGCTCTCCCCCGGAGAGGAGCGAGAAGATAACCAGCAGCGGGTGCAACCCGACCCGGGTCCCCACAATCCGCGGTGACAGCAGGTTTGCCTCCACCTGCTGAATCACCAGAATTGCGACGCCGAGATATATCGCCTGCCTTGGACCTTCCGTCAATGCCAGGGCCATGGAGGGAATCGCGCCCAGGATGGGGCCCAGATAGGGGAACAGCTCAGCAATACCGTTAATGATACCGATGATGATGGCATACTTGACTCCCAGCATGGCTGCGGCCAGTCCGGTCAGAACCCCTACTATGATGCAGACTGTGAGATGGCCCTGGATAAAACCTGACAGGACCTGATCTATGTCCAACCCCAGGTTGACCAGCCTGCTTCTGCTGCTGACCGGAAACAGGCCGAGCAACCCGTCCCTTATTTTCTCCCAGTCCTTGATGAAATAGTAGGCCAAAATAGGTGCAAACACCAATGACAACAGACTACCGGCCATACCCATGAGGTCATCAATGAAATTGGTAAGTGCGTTGTAAGCCTGGTTCTCCGCCCGGTGCAGGCTGTTTCTTATAATCTGATCAATCTCGCCGCCAACCTTCAAGCCATCCAGGTATTCCATGGCGTGGTGCGCATCCTCCACATATTTGGGCATAACGGCCGCCAGCTCAATGAGTTCCCGGGTCAGGCGCGGAAGGGTATACCAGCAAAAAAGCCCGAGCAAACTCACCAGTATTATATAGAAGATCATGACTGCCCAAGCGCGGCTTAACCCCCGGACCTGGGCGGCTCTTATCAGGGGATACAGGACATACGCCAGGGTTGCTCCCAGAAAGAAGGGGACCACAACCGTATGAACCCTGACAAAAAAATAAATGGTGGCCACTGCCACCACACCCAAAACCCCGATTTTTATATAGTAGTCTAATCTGGCCATACCTCTGCTACCCCTTGACTCACATCGTCAGTCATTCGCTTGACCTGGGCAAATCGTTGCGACCCGTTTTTACCACGCTGCCGAAAGTATGAAACCAAAGCCCAGGCCAGGGCTGTGCCTAAAATTGCCATCAGTCCACGCCGGAATGTACTCGATTTCATCAGTATCACCTCCGTTCAGCCCATGATATCATAGGTATCTTCAATGGAGACGAGTGATCCATCCTCGGCCACCTCAAACATGCTAACCCGGTCTTTCTTGACCGCAAACTCAATATAGCAGTTCCAGCAGTAAAACTGGTCACTGCCTACCCGGCCCACTTGCAGGCCTTTACACGCCGGACATCTCACACCTGATCCTCCTCATCGTTTATGACCATAGCCCCCATTCCAATATCGGTTACCTTTTCCAGGGGAACCTCGCTCCGGCCATCAATGAAATCCTTGATTATCCCCGAGGATATCTCTATACCCTGCACCTCTTTGCTCCCCGGTTCAACCACCACGTCGCTCATTATCCCAAGTTCCCGTCCATGATGATTCACCACCAGGGTTCCCATCCTGTCCCTTACCCTGGTGGGATGCTCTCCATTTCTCAGGCGTTTTAAACCCCGGGGATCACTAACCAGAATCGCATCGTGGCCAATGGTCAGGTGGTCCATCAGCAGGAGGCGCTTGCCATCCCGGGCACCAACCAGCAAACCTTCTACCTGCAACCGCGGGCTTATAATGATATCCATCACCCGGCCCAGTATCGTTCCCCGGTGCTCATCTATCACCGGCAATCCGATAAGTCTCCTACTTTTCACCCATCTTCAACCTCACCATACCTTATCTTGTCTCACAGCAACTGAATTAATGCATCCCAGCAGCGTGACAACCGCAGTTTCCTGTGTCATGCTATACATAACAAATCCAGTTTTCACGCAGCTTGACAGTCCCCTTTGATGCAGCCGGTGGAGGTGAATTGACAGGTGAATCTGTTTGAGAGTAATAACAAGCAGGATAACAGCGGACCTCTGGCCTACCGAATGCGGCCTGTTGACCTCAGTGATTACGTGGGCCAGGAACATCTGGTGGGGAAGCAGGGGCCTCTGCGGAGGATAATTGAGGAAGACCGTCTCCATTCGTTCATCCTTTATGGCCCGCCGGGCTCAGGCAAAACTACACTCGCCCTGCTGCTGGCGGAAAAGACCAAGTCTCATTTTGATTACCTCAAAGCAGTAACCAGCGGGGTTACTGAACTGCGGAATATTGCGCGTGATGCCCAGCAGAGATGGGATTACTACCGCCAAAAGACGGTAGTCTTTGTGGATGAGGTTCACCGCTTTAATAAATCACAGCAGGATGTCCTGCTTCCCTTCGTGGAGAGTGGACTGTTTACCTTGATAGGAGCAACCACTGAGAACCCCCTGTATGAGCTTAACTCCGCCCTGCTGTCGCGGATGAAGATATACGTCCTTAATCCTCTCACACCTGCAGAGATAGAAGATCTGATAAAACGGGCATTAAGTGATCCAGTACGGGGGCTGGGTGGGCAGGACGTCACCCTCAGTGATGATGCCCTTCAGGAGATCATCGCCCGTTCCAAAGGTGACGCCAGGGCTGCTCTGAACATCCTGGAAACCGCCTGTCAAATACGGAGCAGTAAATCCGGCAAGCTAATTCTTGAAGCCCAGGATATCCGGGAGACAGCGGGACATTTTTATATCAACTATGACAAAAAAGCAGACCATCATTATGATACCATCTCCGCATTCATTAAAAGTATCCGCGGCAGTGACCCTGATGCCGCAATATTCTGGCTGGCAGTCATGATTCATGGGGGTGAAGACCCGTTATTCATTGCCCGCCGCCTGGTGATACATGCAGCGGAGGACATCGGGATGGCCGATCCCCAAGCCCTTCAAATAGCAGTATCTGCGTTTCATGCTACCGAAGTGATTGGACTTCCGGAAGCGCGGATACCCCTTGCTGAAGCCACCATCTACCTGGCTACCGCACCCAAAAGCAACAGCAGCAAAGAGGCAATTGACATGGCCCTGGATTATGTTCGTCGCCTGCCTTCACTCCAGGTCCCCGCACATATTGCCGATAGTTCTCACTCCCGTTCACACCTCCTGGGAAAAGGGAAGGGATACCTCTACCCCCATTCCTTTGGGGGATATGTCAAACAGGACTACATGCCCCCGGGCCTTAAGCCGCCGACATTTTACCATCCAACAGAGAATGGCCAGGAATCGCGGGTGCGGGAATTTCTGGAATGGTTGAAACAACGGAATAATGAAGCACCCAGAAAAAACAAATGATGCAGGGACGGACATCTCCTCGTACATCATGCTGGTTTCTAATAATAGAATTGCATCAAGGGGATAGTCCCCTTGATGCAACTAAAAGCTGTTTATGTCTTAATACTTAATTATTCTAAAGAAATCAAAGATTGTCTTCCACGAAACGGGCCAACTGCTGCTTGCCCTGAAAGCCTACGGTGCGCTGGGCCTCATCCCCGTTCTTAAAGATCGCCAGAGTAGGTATACTCATTACCCGGTAGCGACTGGCCAGTTCCCGGTTTTCATCCACATTTATCTTGCCTACTTTAATGCGACCGGAATACGCCTGAGCGAGTTCCTCAACAACTGGGGCGACCGCCTTACAGGGACCACACCAGGACGCCCAGAAGTCAACCAGCACCGGTTGGTCAGATTTTAAAACCTCTTCCTCAAAGTTATTCACATCAAATTTTAGAACAGACATCTTACTTGCCGGTTTCCCCAGTCCCAAACATTCATGGAGTCTGGCGTTCTATCGACCATAGAACGGGTAGCTTGCCTGCAACTGCCCTGCATGCAGTATTGGACCCAAGGTGTTACAGAAAAATCACTCTGTATCTTACTGTGGGTTTCGGCGTCACTGGCTTCTCCGCGTCAGCTGAAACCATACAAAGCTACCTGAAACGCGGGCTATCCACCTGCCTTTCAAATCTGGTGATGACATTATTAATCAGATTGTGCATCTTGACAAAGTATATGCACCATCTCAAAAAACCGTTAACTCCAGAGCCTGTTCTTACGGGCCCGGTTTATTTCCAGAGGTACGCTATCCCGGCCGCAGCCGCAATTGCTACTGCTACCCACAACCCGGTACGAAGTATCTCTTTTTTTACCAATTCTACTAATTCGGTCACGTCGACACCCCCTCTATTAAAACAATAAACAAAATGAATACTCACTGAATATAATGTTACAACTTGAGTTCCCCCAAAGGAGGTGACAAGTTGAACAAGGAAGACCTATTAAAAATGATTCCCGACGCGGATCGTATCAAGGATTCTCTGGAAAAAAATCTAAAAAAGAACAAACTCAGCGCCACTTCAAAAAACGGCATGGTAACCGCAGTAATCAATTACCAACAGGAGATCACCGATCTGGTTATAGACAATCGCCTGCTCGATCCCACCAAAGCCGGGGCTCTAAAAGCAAGCCTGGTGGAGGCCCTCAATCAGGCCATAAAAAGCTCTCGCAACAAGATGTTAGAGGAAACCGCCCGGGCCATAAAGCTGATCTAATCACCCGGAAAGGAGGATCAAACATGGACCAGAGTCCGACACTTCAAAAACTGCTTTTAAACATTATATACGAAGTGACTGCTCCTAACAAAACAGATAAACTTGATGCCTACCAGATGATAGGCATCCTGTCGCTGACCAATCTGTTGGGAATAATCAACATGCTCAATCAGCATTCTCACCGCAACGGGCATTTGCCCTTAACGACCAATTCGGCCACTGCCGAGGGCGATCTATTGAACAGCCTGATGGGTGCTTTAGGCAACAAGAAGGGCGGAGCCAGCTTACCGGATATCAATCCCCAGACACTGATGACAATTATGGGACTCCTGTCTTCGCTGGGCAGCAAAGGCAGATCCGAGACCGGTGATTCCCAGGAATCTGTACGCGAGGGCAGCATTTAACTGGCCGTTTTCCGCCCGACCCAGGAGGTCTGTGACTGATTCCCTTCAAGGGAAAAAGTCGCAGGCATCCTGATTAATCTGAAGAATTCAGGGCAGCACCAATCAGTCAATAAAGCAAGCCAGATCTACCTGCAGGGTGTGTGTTGAACGCTGAACCGGTTACTAATGTTCCATTATTCAATAACAAAATTAGTAACCATCTTACTTTTTCTCTCATAACATATACCAGATAACAACCTAAGTCGATTCCTGGCAGGTACTATGCAGCGTTCAAAGCCACATTCCACGGGAGATCATACTACGGGGGTTCAATCGCACAAAGTCGCTCCTGTTGTTGACTCCTTCACTAAAGTTAAGGAGGGAAGGCACTTTGCGGAACTTTTTCATGGGTAATAACTTGATATGGTTGATCCTGATTGTACTGGTCCTGTTAATACTCTTCGATGAGCCTTGTGGAGTCTAAAAATTCTGTGGAAAAGCCGCATGAAATGCGGCTTTTTACCTTTTCAGCCAGGGGCCAGGCCTTGAACCACTGCCGGTTCAAATGAGATTTTAATTGCCTGGTTTTCACTGGTGCTCAGGGCCGGGTTTAAGGTCCATCGTGACCCTCGGCCCTTTTAGCAACAATGAGCAGTTTTCCGGGATACTGAAACCACAAAGGAGAGAGAAATGAGCTATCGTCAGCGTCAACTGGGTGTTGTGCCCAGTCCCCAGGATTACCGGGACTACAAGCTTTACAAGGTTACATCCGTGAAGCGGGTATTCCCCGAAAAATACACTTTCCCCTATTTAGTTCCTGTGCCCTATGATCAGGGAGATATCGCAGCCTGTGTAGCCTATGCCCTAAAAGCCGTAAAGGAGATGCAGGAGTATAAGGAGCGTCAGGAATTTACCAGTTTTTCGGCCGCTTATATTTATGGTGCCCGGGGACCCGAAGATTTTAAGGGAGAAGGTATGATTCCCCGGGAGGCCTTAAGCTGCCTCCTCAAACGAGGAGATTGCCGGGAAGAGATTTTCCCTGGCATTTACCCGTACCCGATTTGTAAGGGCAAGATCACTCCTGCAATGGATAAGGACGCACTCCCGCAGAGGATAAAAACTTATACCTCCATCCACACTGTCGAAGAGGCCAAGACCGCTCTTACCGAGCTTGGTCCCATATGCATCGGTTTTTCAGTCTACGATAGCTTCTACCAGGGAGGAAACCTGCCCCTGCCAGATAAGGCCACGGAAAAGCTCCACGGTTTTCACATGATGACAATTGTTGGCTGGACCAAAGATAATCGTTGGCTGGCTCTCAATTCCTGGGGTCAAGAATGGGGAGCGTTAAAAGGCTACTGCACCATGCCTTTCAATTATCCAATTAACGAGATGTGGGCAGTAACAGATATGTCACCGCAGACAAAACCTGATTATGAGGTGAACCTGGCCCGCCGCGGCCGTTATTGGAGGGTAGCCTTCAACTCCAATTTCCGCAGTTCAACCGACGCCATGGATAAACTCCTGAAACCCCTGGAAGAAGATCTCAGCCAGTCAGGCAGATCCCTGAAAATTAAGAAGTACTGAGTGTCAGGGGGACGGCAGGCTGTGTGAAAACCGAACTTGTTGCGTATTATTATGCATGCTAAGCATATTCGCCATCTTGCGTCTCGCTCCTATGTTCCTCGCCTACATCCCCGCAACTCGTTTTTCTTTGGGCGGGACAGCCGACATACGCGGCGTCCATGCCGCGGATGTCGGTATTTCGCCATCCGTGGCGAAATAGTCCCGCCCTGGACTCAGAAAAACTTCGTTGGGGGATGTAACGGCTCGTCACAATGTCGCTCACTCGCAAGACGGCGAATATGTAATTCTGCATTATCGATGAACCCTTATGCGCTCTTGGTATTCACCCGGTCTGGTGGCGCTGTTGACACTTCTTTTTCCTAAATAACCAATTGGTGCTGATCGGTAAAGAACTTGCGGTACGCGAAAAAGCCGACCACCATTGAGGTTAAGGAAACCGCAGCCGTCAGCATAAACATCACCAGAACCTGGTATTTTACAGCTTCGACCGGGCTGGTGCCTCCAATGATAAGGCCGGTCATCATTCCTGGGAGCTGCACCAGCCCGACGGTTTTCATGGAATCAACGGTAGGGATCATAGACGACTTAAGCGATGCCTGCAGAGAAGATCCCGCGGCCTGGCGGGCGGTGGCCCCAAGTCCCAGAAGAACCAGGATCTCTTCCCTGCGGTTTTCCACCTCAGCCTTGATCCGGTTCAGGGTAAGCGCCGAGGCCACCATGGAGTTGCCGATTATCATCCCGCTGATGGGGATAATGTACTGTGGCTGGAAAGGAATTATCCGGAGTCCTAACATCATGCCCATTGTAACCAGCTCACTCGCCCCTATGGCCAGAAGCAGAACCAGGAAAACATTTCGGATTCCCTTCCCCCGCTTCTCCGCGTTGCGGGCTGCCACCAGGACCATAAATGAGAGCATCAAAACGATATACGGCCATTTTTCCAGAGCAAATATGAATTCCAATACATATCCGATAGCCATTAATTGTACAAAAGCGCGCACCGTCCCTGCCAGCAGATCCCGTTCCAGATTCAGATCTTCCTTGAACGAAATTGCCACCGCAACCAGTACAAAAGATAATGCCAAAAATAAGGAAAAGTATGTCATACTTTGGTTCCCCCATCAAGTAAATGTCCCTCAACCAACATAACGTTTTTATCCCCCACCCGCACCACCTGTTCCGGGTCATGAGTAACCCAGATCACTGTTATTTTGTGCTTCTGGCTCAAATCTCTGACCAGGCCTTCAATAATAAGGGCTGAGTCTGCATCCAGTGAGGCTGTAACCTCATCTAACAGGAGGACCTCCGGTCCATTAGCCAGTGTCCGGGCCAGGGTTACCCGCTGCTGCTCACCACCGGATAGTCTGGTGGCTTCCTGTTGGAGTATAGATGAGGACAGGCCTACCCTTTCCAGCAGTTGACCCGGCGGCAGGCTGGGTTCGGTACCGCGCAGCCGCGGTCCCAGGAGAATGTTATACTCTACGGTTCCCCTGAACAGATAAGGCTTCTGGAAAACTATACCTACCCTTCTCCGGAGATCTAACACATCAAGCTTTCTGATATCCTCCTGATCCAGGAGTATGCGGCCGGATGTGACATCCCGCATCATATTCAAAAGCGAAAGCAGGCTGCTCTTGCCCGAACCGGACGGACCGGTGATGGTGAGGACCTGTCCCTCCGGAATGGCCAGGTTTATATCGCTGAGGATTTCACGACTCGCACCGGTTTGAGGATCGGTAACGGTGTAACCGACATGTTCCAGAATGTATTTGTTCACCGGCTCGCCTCCCTTATCCAATAATTATAAAAGACTTTCCTGGCAGATTTCATAGTCTGCATAATCCCGGGTCGCGAAATCCATGATATTCGTAGGAGGTGATGATATGGACGCCAAGCAGTTGGTCCAGCAATCCATACAGAGTCTGCAAACCTCAGCCTCAAATATCAGGCAGGCCGCCAATCAGACTACCAACATCCAGGCCAAAAACATCCTTACCCAGACCGCATCTCAGGCCGAGAACAGTATCAAGCAGATTCAGCAGATAATAAACCAGCTTTAGTTAACTTTTGGCCGGGGGATTACCCCCGGCCCTGTAATTAAAAATTATGGTACATCAATGTACTTCCCGGTAAAACATAGACTAAGCCAATGACAGAGCCGGCAATTGTTCCTCTGGATGAGCGTGGGCGGCTGTATAATCTCCCGCATCCTGAAAGATATATGCAAAGGAGTGGTGAATGATTCGCTCATTATGGAAGGGTTTCCTTGGTTTCGGCCTGGTAAGTATCCCGGTCAAACTGTATGTGGCTACCGAAAAGAAGGACTTAAAGTTCCGTTACCTGCACCAGGAGTGCATGACTCCCGTCCAGTACCAGAAGCGCTGTCCCACCTGCAACAAGGATCTGGAGAACCATGAGATTGTCTATGGTTACGAGTATCAGAAGGGGCGCTTTGTGGTGCTGAATGAGGAGGACTTCGCGCGCATTCCGCTGGAGTCCACCCGCTCCGTGGATATCTTGAACTTTGTAGACCTGAATCAGGTCGATCCCCTCTATTTTGATAAGTCTTATTACCTGGAACCTGGTGACGGAGGAAACAAGGCTTATTCCCTCCTGATGCAGGCCATGGAGGCAACAGGCAAAGTAGCAATAGCCCGGGTTGTTATTCGTACCAAGGAAACCCTGGCAGCCGTGCGGGTACGAGATAAGGTTCTGGTGATGGAGACCATGTTCTATCCTGACGAGGTGCGTTCGTATGCCGGGCTGTCACTTCCCGGCGATGACGTTAAAGTACACGAAAATGAAACCAAGATGGCCATCAGCCTCATCGAAAATCTCTCAGTAGATTTTGAGCCATCCCAGTACCAGAACCGTTACCGCCAGGCTCTCCATGAGATGATTGAGGCCAAGATTGCGGGACAGGAAGTCCAGGTTTCCCCACAGGCCCCGGCTGCCAATGTGGTGGACCTCATGGATGCCCTGAAACAGAGTGTCAAGATGGCGGAAAAAGAACGCAAGAAAACCCGGTCGAAAAAGGCCAAGGTGGGAACGTGAGCGGAGCATTCCCCTCCCCGCCTATCACCCCTATGGAGCCGGTTAAACGGGAAACACCTTTCGACAGTCAGGAGCATGTCTTTCAGGTTAAATGGGATGGGGTACGGATCCTTGCCTTCTTCAACGGTACTGACGTTACCTTGCAGAACCGGCGTTTGCATAACCGAACCGTGCAGTACCCTGAACTGCAGGCACTTAGCCGCCTGAGCAAACACCCGGTTGTTATCGACGGTGAGGTCATTGCCCTCAAGGATGGCAAACCCAGTTTCCCCACAGTCATGCGGCGCGACCGGGTTGCTTCCGCCGGTACCGTTTCTTCATTGATTAATGTTATCCCTATTTCTTATATGGTCTTCGACATCCTGTATTACCATCACCAAATGATCACGAATCTTCCCTGGCATAAGCGTCATGAGATTTTGCAAGACTTGTTTTCCAAACCTGCAGACCCGTTTCACCTGGTAGAGAACTTTACCGGGGGAATTGCCCTGTTCAAGGAGGTACAGAGGATGGGACTGGAAGGTGTGGTCGCTAAGGTCAGGGACAGTCAGTATATCCCGGGGGGCAAAAGCCGGCTCTGGCAGAAGATCAAGAACCGACCTCTCCTCACCTGCTTAATAGGTGGTTTTACCAAGCGGGGCGAGAACGCCAACTCGCTGCTCTTGGGCGTTTTCGACCAGGACCAGTTCCTGTATGTGGGGCGGGCCGGTTCCGGGCTGAAGGAGGATCAATGGGTCAGTTTAACCCAGGTCCTTTTGAAGATTCAGACCAGTTCTTCCCCCTTCGTCAATCCTCCGAAGAAAACGGGGATAACCTGGGTTAAGCCAGTTCATCAAGTTATCGTTGAATACGCGGAATGGACCGAGGAAACCCACCTCCGCTCCCCGGTCATCAAGCAGGTACTGCAATAGGGGGCAAAGTGGGGAAGGTTCCTTACTTGCGCCAAAGGAAGCAAGGGGACTGTCCCCTTGCTTCCCTCAGAAAGGAGTGTTGGCTATTCCGGTAAAGAGCAGGGAAATCGTGAAGGTACAAGGCCAGGAGGTATCCGTATCCAATCTGGATAAGGTGTTTTGGGAGGATGAGGGGTATACCAAGGGACACCTGATCAATTATTATGTCCAGGTGTTCCCTTACCTGTTGCCGCATCTGGCTGAACGTCCCCTGGTGGTTACCCGTTATCCCTCCGGAGCGTCCGGGAAATGGTTCTATCAGAAGAATGCACCTGAAAGTACTCCTGAATGGGTTAACACCTATCCCTTATACTCATCCCACTCCGATCGTTATCTTAACTTTGTTATATGCGATAACCTGGCCACCATGGTATGGCTTGCCAACCAGGCCTGCATTGAGCTGCATCCCTGGATGTCGCGCGTGGGAAGCCTTGATCGCCCGGACTTTGTGGTATTTGATCTCGACCCTTCAGAAGGTGCCACCTATCAAGATGTCCGTGATGTAGCGGAAGTGGTAAAAGAGGTTTTGCACTTTCTCAAGCTCCGCATCTTTCTCAAAACATCGGGCGCTACCGGCCTCCATGTATTAGTCCCGGTTATCAATACCTATACCTATGACGCGCTGCGGGATTTCGTGCGTCGCATCGCGGAAACCGTGGTCTCCTTGATCCCGGATAAGGCTACCGTGGTAAGGAAGGTAAAAGACCGGCAGGGCAAAGTGTATGTTGACTACCTGCAAAACATCCAGGGCAAAACCGTCTGCTCCACTTACAGTGTACGCCCGCGTCCCGGCGCTCCGGTATCAACTCCAATAACCTGGGAGGAGATGCGTGAGACCAAACCCGGAGATTTCAATATCACCACCGTACCACCCCGGCTAAACCGGAGGGGAGACATATTCGCTGGTGTCAATACTACCCGGCAGAAAATAGACGAAGCCTGGCGCCGCCTGAACTCGAACTTCCGCCCTGATAAATAGGGACCGGGACTGCTACTAGGGCTGCGGATTCGCCTGCTTTAAGGAAATTGCTGAGACTCCAATAATTCTTTCCGCAACAACTTGCCTTGGTTCCCGTTATGTTATTCACTCAATTGAAGCAAAGGAACGTAACTGGCTCCCCTTTCTCCCACAAAAGAAAGAGGCTGTCTCGCCTCTCCTTTTTGATTTGAGACAACCTCTTTTGGACATTCCTCTTGTTTACCTGTACATTTAGGCTGACATCTTGTTTACTTCGAGTGACATCTTAAGTTGATAAACCTCAATTCCAGGCACCTGCGAAATTGATAAGAGCATGTTCTCTTCAATATGGTTAGTGAAGATCATGCCTTTGACATCTTTGCCCGGAGTAAGATTTCTGCGGACCCAACCCATGCAACCCAGCAGGCGGCTCAATACTTCAGGGGTAACCTCCTCTGCGAACTCCATAACCGTAAGGCGGTTATGCGGATCGGTAGCCAGGATATCAATAATACCCACCTCGGTGGGATACTCAAACCCCTGCCTGCCCGAAGGGTCTGTGTAAATGCGCAGGTTCTTACCTACCAAGGCCAGGTTGTTATATAGAACCTCCCGCACCTGAGGAAAGGAGCCGCTGACATATGACGGTTCTTCCCCAACCTTCTTTGTGGGCAGGGGGGTTTCAGACACAGCAGCAGACTTTTTCCTTCCAGATTTTCTGGTTGCAGGTTTTTCCTCCAATTCGATTCCATCCACCCGCTTCACTACCAACCTGTCTCCTTCTTCCACTATTCCCCAAGCGCCGTGCTCCTCGGGGTTATACAATTTCACCCGGCCGTTTCCGAGGGTGTAAAGGAAATCGTACTTGGTATTACAGTTACGGGGTTTACGGTTGGCTGGATAATAAACCCGCGACTTCTGGTTGACACTGCAAATGATTATCTGGCAGTTTATGGTCCTTTCTTTTACTTCTCCATAGTGCTGCCAGATATAGTCCTTGATTTCCTTGTAGCTGGCCTCCCCATTCATGGATTCCACGGCCTTCTTAACCATTTCCCATACGGGTGGGCGTTTGTTGGTTCTGGTCTTGCCCATTAATACATCCTCCTCTAAAACGGTCTCGCCGTTTAATATTGATTCGGTATTTATTATTGCCTCAATTTCACGCCATATAACCATTTAGTGCCTAATTTTACATTTATATATGCCATGTCCTGCCATTCTATTATGAAAAAAGAAGGCCTTTTATAAATTTTCTTCTAATTAATCCTGTTATTGGGAGGAGTTCTTCGTCAATTGCGGGAATATTCTGTTACAAATACATGACCATTAATCAGGAGGTGGATGTATTGTTCAAGGATGATTTCTGGTACTCTTACTGGGCTTTGGTAATCAGTGTTATGATCACCCTCGGTCTGGTGGGGTATTTTGTTCGAAGTCCTATCATGCCCTGACCTGGATACCATTAAATCTGTCCAGAAAAAAGGGGCTGGCGCAATGCTGCTTCAGCCCCTAAGCCGATAGTGTTGAGATTACACTTCCAGCATTGAATAATGCACAGCTTTACCGTCGCAGTCCATCCCTATTTCATGGAGCAGAATGGGAATCCTCATGGCATGCTGAGCTTCATCTGTCCGTGCATCCCAAAACATACGGCGCAAGCAAGGGTCACAAACCGACTGGTATACTTTTCCATACTCTTCGTAGGCATTGGTTTCCTCAATTATTCTTTGTTTCAAAGACTGTTCATAGTCAATTATTCTCGTTGGAGGTACCGGATCAGGCTTGTATTTCCTACCGGTCAACCGGTGGTATTCCTTCATAAAATTCTCAGCATGTCTTTTTTCATCACGGCTGAATTCCATCAAAAGCTCTTGCGACATGCGGGTTGGTGCCACCCGGGCTAGTTCCTGGTAGTAATAGCTGTCTTTAAGCTCATCCTGAATGTAATTCCGGAGGTCACATATCAATTCGCTCTTACTTATAGACACTTATCCACCCCCTTTCCATACCTTTCATATAGTATGAGATACTGGTTTGTTTGGTTAATTGTTATATTCAGGTCTTTTCTCAGGGAAACCAGGAACACCAAAGGATAATCGAATTACGAGAATGCAATAATAGATACATAACATCAACCGGGGGAAGCACCTTTGAATCAAGACGTTACGCGGATTTTGCATGTAGATCTATCCTCCTTAACCTTTGAAATTAAGGACAGGACTGACCTATCGCATCTTATGGGCGGAACCGGTCTTGGATGCCAACTGCTCGCGGAAGAGGTCCACATGGATAAGGACCCCCTGGATCCGGTCCAGCCCATCATATTCGCTCGCGGAGTCCTGGCACCATACTTTCCATCTGCAACCCAGGTGGCAGCAGTCTTCCGCTCGCCCCTAACCGGTTACCTCGGTGAAAATTTCGCCGGGGGCAGCCTGGCGGCGGCCATGTTCCTGGCTAACCTGAATGCCGTGGTTATAAAAGGCCGCGCCGACCGGCCGGTCAGGCTTACAGTTGGTCCTCGCCTTATCCATATCAAGAAGGCTGATCCCCTCTACGGAACGGGAACCGAAGAGTGCTTGCGGGAGCTTTACGATCTTGAGTCATCTCCGGGTTTTCGCTCCCTGGTGGTGATTGGCCAGGCAGGAGAAAAAGCTGTCAGATTTGCCGATCTGGTGGTTGATCGGTACTGGCGGTTTGGGGGTTCTGGTGCCGGTGCTCTCTTTGGCAGCAAGAACCTGAAGTCCCTTATGGTATACGGTGACCGCAACCTGCCTATTCCTGATGTAAAGGTCGCCGGGTACCGGGAGGTTTTTGAGCACATCCATAACCGGCTGGTTCACAGTGAACTTATGCCCCTGCTGCACAATCTGGGTACCGCAGTTAACCTCGAGAAAATGCAGTCGCTGATGGCCCTGCCGAGCCGCAATTCATTACAGTCACAGTTTGATCGACTGGCATCGTTTACTGCTAAGTCACTCGCCCAGAAACACCTGGTGCGGCAGCTATCATGCACCGGCTGTCCGATTGGGTGCGTTCACATCGGTCATTACCGGCGCATGTTCGGCAGTGACAGCCTGGAGTATGAGGAGTCTCACCTTCCTTATGACTTTGCCACGGTGTATGCTCTGGGATCGCAGCTGGGACTCGAAACACCGGACGATTTCTGGTCTTTATGGGAGAAGGTTTCCGGATATGGCCTGGACCCGCTGGCGACTGGAGCTGCCTTGGGCTGGCTGACTGAGGCCTTCGAACAAGGGCTGGTAACCGAGAATGAGACTGGGACGCCGGTAGCGTTTGGTAATGTGGAGGGATACCTTCACGCACTGGATGGCCTGGTAGGTGGAGAAACGCCCCTCTATCAGGACCTCACCCAGGGTGCTACCGTTGCCGCTGATCGCTGGGGCGGAAGGGATTATGTTACGGAGATCAACCGGCGGGCAAGTACCGGACTTCATACCGGTTATGACAGTTTTTTGTCACTGGCCCTGGGTTTCCAGCAGCCCGACTTTGTCCACCCGTTGCCGAATCGTTCCAGCCCGGAGCCAAACCGGACGATTAACACCCTGATCGCTCAGGAAGCCAGGAATTGCCTTAACAACTCCCTGGGAATATGTCGCTTGATTAGTGAGGTCTATGATATGAAGACTGTCAGCCAGGCGCTTAAATCGCTGGGATACAGACTAAGTCCGCGCCAGCTCAAGATAAGGTCTTATGACCTTTACCATTTACAGCAGGGATTGAACCGGGCGATGGGTCTTGATCCGACCAGAGTAACGGTGCCGTCACGCCTGTTCAACATCCCAACCGCTCAAGGATTCCTGGAGCAAAACCGGTTTGCTGAAATGCTCGACATCTTCGCCAAACAATCCTGGGCTACAGAAAAGGAGGAAGTGACACTTGGCTAAGGTATTGACCGCTCCCCGCATGGGCAAGTGCATCGCCTGCTACTCCTGCAGCTTTGCCTGCGCCCGTGAGGTTATGAAATCTTTTTCTCCCCAGTACGCGGCCATCAGGATCAAGACCCGGGGCGGCCTGCAAAGCAAATTGACGGCTGATATCTGCCGGGCCTGCAAGAATCCGCCCTGTGCCGAGGCCTGCCCCTATGAGGCCCTGGTTCCTCGAGTGGGTGGCGGGGTCAAATTAATATCCGACAAGTGCACCGGCTGTGAAAACTGCATCCCCGCCTGCCCGGTGGGGTATATCATTATGAACCCGGCCCATGAAAAGATAGTGATGTGCATCCACTGTGGGATCTGCTCAAAATACTGTCCTCATGATGTTCTGCGGCTGGAAGAAGTGGACGACATCTGCTGGACCCAGGACAGCTGCGAGCTATAAACAGGCATGGGGACGGTTCTTTTGCCTGCAACAGCAGGCAAAAGAACCGTCCCCATGCCTGTTAGTACTGGCGGAGGAACAAAAGGAGAGGTTCGGTGATGGGACGGAAGACTATGGTGATAACCTTGGATAGTACAACCGGCTGGTAATAGAATATCTCCATCAGTACAAGAGCGAAGGCCAGGGTCACGATGAATCCATATGCCAGGATCTCTTGCATTTTCCGACCCTTTAACACCTGTCTGCCATCAATGAAGGCTATCCCCAGGACCGCTACCACCGCTAATACCTTCAACTTATTTCAACACCTTCAGTCTGCTATCCGGATTTTCCACTGACATTCCGCGGTTGCCAATCAGAGTCTTACTGCTTACCGTGACCTCCAGCATGGGAAAGATATCCTGCCAGTTATTCCGAATTTTCTGCCATTCCTCGGGATGCTGTCTTCTTAACTCTTCGGAGAATTCGAAAATATCCACATTAAGGGCCTGCGCTTTGCTGACCGCGCTCTGAATCTGCCGCGCAATAACAGTATTGGCGCGCTTTTCCAGGCTGTCAACATACCAGACATGATCAAGTCCCGGATGATCCCCGAAGTGCTCGGCCACATCGACCATCACCCGCAGTTGAATCTCAAAACGCGGCATTCCATCCACTCCCATGTGAACCCGGATGGTAGTCGTACTGCCGATCAGTTCCAGGTCCAGAGGTTCCTTTGTTCCTTCTAACGGACAGGACACAGTGATATCAGTCCTCTCAATCCAATCACGGATCCACAGCAGACCCAGAGTCTCCGTTTCGCCCAGTTCCCCAACCATCCGCCCATTATGATCAAACACCGCCAGGTTGCCTACCGAAAGAGTCTGAGGCCGGTTGGTCTTTGCCTCTTCAGCGCTTATACTGGTCTGCTCTACGACTTCTACGATAGGCGCCACGGCGCCGGTGTTCTCCAACGTCAGGTCGTAGATGAACTGTACCAGTCTCATGGGCACTATCGCATGGTTATTGCCCAGTTGAAACAGGTTAATCAGGGCCATTCCACTGGACTGAAAGGTGGGCATCCTGGTTTCCAGCACCCGCTGGGCTTTTCCCCGGGCCACAAGAATGTAGAGGTTAGGCCTGGTCTCCCGGCTTCGAAAATAACGATCCAGGTAGGGTACGATTCCACTGCGAGCCACCTCCTCCCCCACAACCATGATACGGTTATGGCCAAAGAATACTTGCCGGGGTATGCGATGAAACATCTGAAAGGTAGCTTCGCGAATGGTGTTTCCTCTTCCCGTTGCGGTCCAGAAGGCCTCCTGGGTCCCGCCACCCTCACCTGGAATAAGGACCCGTGAATTGGCCACCTGAATGGTAAAAACCACCTCCTGGCCCGCTCTTCCCCCCTTATCTATACCGGTAGCGAGGACCAGAGCCTGGTCGGTAATCTCAACCTGGTCCCAACAGCCGGCGCAAAAAAGACAGGTCATGATTAACAACAGGGCCAGTACTCTCTTCATGCTTTCCCCTCTCCTTTTCCACGCAGTGAGGCTATGATCAAGAGGATCAAGGGTATAACCAACTGGAAAGAGAGCAGTCCATACCCCGGCCAGGTTATCGTTAAGAAGTCCACCAGTTGAGAGGGATTAATCGTTTGATTATGAGCCGTGGCTGTAAACATCAGGGTTATGGGTGCCAAGAGGAGCCGGTGCTCCTGAAATCCCATAATATCTGTCGCCGCCCGGTTGGCACAGTATAAAAAGGCACAGACTTTAATAAAGGTTGCAGAAACCCAGACCGCCACCACCAGGGCTTCCAACCTGTCCAGTACTCTTGCGGTACTTATCATCCTGGCCAAAGAGAAGGCTGGCAATTCAATATCTCCCACTATATGGCTTCCAAACACCGCTATCGTTGACACCTCCACTGCCATCAGAACGAACCCTATCAGAAACACAGTGATAGTCAGATTACGGGTGGTGTTTTTCATGGTTATTAAGGCCGGCAAGAACATGCCCGCCAGGAAAACTTCCCCCCTCCAGCTACCGGCGATTAACGAGGTGGCCACTAAATTGCCAATACTGGTTTGCCCCACCGGTAAGAGTCGGCGTAGGTCTATGAGTTCGTAAGGTAGTGTCACCACTATCAGTATGGCTATCACTATGACCCACACGAACAGCTCATTTATTCTGGCAAACACCTCCAATCCATGGCTAACCGCATAAAACGCTACGGCCATGAAGGTAATTATTAATGCCAGTGAAGGGGTATCCGGCATGATGGTGGTATTTATAAACAAGGCAAACTGAGCAGTGATGCCGGCACCGATAAATAGAAACCATACCGTGTACAGCAGGCTCAGAACCAAGCCCAGAGGTTTACCTATTATTTGGGGGATATACCCGGTCAGGGTCTTATCTGGAAACCTTCGACCCAGCGCCACTATAACTACCACCACCAGCAATCCCCATATGCTTCCGAGCATGGCTGTTATCCATGCATCCCGACCTACCGTCCCTACCGCGATCTGCGGATTGTAGAAAACCACGGTAGCAACAAGAACGGTAAAGAAGAGGTACGCCAGTTGCCTCTGGGATATTTTGCCGTTATCCATCTGCCAGGTCCCCCTCATTTTTTACGGCATCTGGAGAAGTCTCGGATTCCGGGGTATCCCCCGGTGGTTGGCTGTTATCCCGGGTCAAATCATTCCCCGTAATATAATTCGGCCGTGAGCTCATTTGCCATTTTGGTGCCCGGTAAAGTACATCTGTCATGGCGACAGGCAATCGGGGAGCCAGGGGTGTTAAGTAGGGAACCCCAAAGGACTTCAGGCTTGTCATGTGAATTAGTAGACAAAGCAGCACCAGCGACATACCATATAAACCTAACGATGCACCCGCAATCAGGAACAGTAGTCGGATAAATCTGAGAACGCTGGCAAATAGATAATTGGATGAAACCGCGAAATTGGCTATGGCGGTGGCCGCGATTAATATCACCAGAATTGGAGAAACGATCCCGGCCTGTACTGAAGCCTGCCCAATAATGAGGGCTCCCACTATGTTAACCGCTCCCCCCACCACCCGGGGCAAACGTATCCCGGCCTCAACCAGGAGCTCGAAAATCACCAGCATAAACAGTGCTTCAATAACAGCGGGGAAGGGCACAGTTTCACGAGTCCCGGCTACACTGAAGATAAGTGGGATAGGGATCATCTCCTGGTGAAATGTGGTTACCGCCACATAGAGGCCCAATCCGGTGCAGGCAATAAACAAACCCAGATAACGAAGGATTCTGAGACCAGTGCTCAAGATGGGGTTCAGGTAGTAATCCTCGGCTGATTGAAAGAATTCCACCATCACACTGGGAGCGGTCAACACCTGGGGACTGCCATCGACAATTATGGCAAACCTGCCTTCCAGTAGATCAGCCGCCACCTTGTCCGGACGCTCAGTTTCCTTCATTAATGGAAAAAAGGTAAGCTGCCGGTCATGAACAAATTCCTTGATTTGATAAACATCCCAGACAGCATCCGTATCAATTCGTCCTATGCGGGATCGGACCTCTTCAACAACCTCCGGGCGAGCCAGGTCTTCCACATACATTACAGTGACCAGGGTATTCGACCGGCGCCCCAGAATGAAGTTTTCCGATTTAAGCTTGACATCTCCCAATCTTGCCCGAATCAAAGCTGTGTTCAGGCGCAGAGACTCCACAAAAGCATCTCTCGGCCCGGAAACTACTGACTCCAGGGTAGGCTCAGATATGCCGCGCATAGGGGTGGCCTCTGCATCCAGTACCAGGCCGGATGTTGAACCATCCATCAATAGCACCAGTTTGTGCATCACTATCCAGCGCCGCATTTCAATCATGTCTATTACCCGCAAGGTAGCATAGAAGGGCAGGTGATGCTTGTTGATCCAGTCAAGTCGTTCAGCGGCGGGCACCTTTTTAAACCGGTCAGGTTCCACATCCAGCATCAATGCCCGGAACAGATCATGGCTGACCCGGTTGTTGATCAGTCCATCCACCCAGACCGCCAGGCACCTGATCTCCCCCATATAAAACTCGCGGAACACGATGTCAGTCGTCTTTTCAAATTCCTGGCGAAGAAATTTCTCATTCTCTGCCAAATCGGGACTGATTTCCAGGAATTCGTGGGGGTATGGCACCTGCTCCGGGCCGGAGTTATAGCGTTCTTTGGGACCCCTGCGATAACGGATAGGGTATACTCCTTTCCCGAGAAAAACCTGCCTACCCATATCCTTTCCCCTTCGACCCCAACTTCCTCCAGGGAACTCCTGGTCATGCTACCTAACATAACCAACCCAATATTTTGTAATATTTCGGGGACACCTTTATTTTGGGGACACCTTACTAAATTGCTGACAATTTAGTAAGGTGTCCCCAAAATACAAATGCGGGTACCCCGGGGTACCCGCAACTCAAAGTGAGGTTTTATTTCAACTATTTGCCAGCCTTCAGTTCCTTCTTCAGGAGTTTCCCGGTTGCATTCCGCGGGAACTCGGTCCTGAATTCTACGATTTCGGGGATCTTATACTTTGCGATCCTGTCCGCGAGGTAGTCCTTAACCTCTTGCTCGGTCATGGAACCTGGCTCCTTGGGAATGATAAATGCTTTGACCCTTTCACCCAGGGCCGTATCAGGAACCCCGATTACTGCCACTTCCGCTACCTTCGGATTGGCTTCCAGTGCAATTTCAATCTCCCGGGGATAGATGTTTTCCCCGCCACGGTTGATCATGTCCTTCATGCGGTCAACAATATAAATGAAACCCTCTTCATCCATATAGCCTACATCACCGGTATGGAGCCAGCCATCCCTGATGGTTTCGGCGGTTGCTTCCGGCTTGTTCAGATAACGCAGCATGTTGGCATCGCCGCGGGTGCAGATCTCGCCCTTCTCGCCCACCGGCATGATGTTGTTGTTCTCATCCATGATCTCCACATCTTGCTCAAAGTTGGCAATCCCGATGGAACCTATCTTCTTTTTGCCCAGCGGGGGATTCAAGGTGGTGAGACCGGTTACCTCGGTCAGGCCATATCCTTCACAGATACTTACGCCATACTTTTCTTTAAAACCATTAATCAGTTCCACCGGCAGAGGAGCGGCACCGCACATGGCCCATTTCAACCTGGAATGTGCAACATCCACGGTCTTGGGATCAATCGAATTGTACACATAATCATACATGGCGGGCACAGCCATCAGTACGGTAACACCATAATTAATGATGGATGGCCAGAAGTCTAACGGAGAGAATGCCTTGCGGATACAAAGCGACTGTCCCATAAAGGTTACCGGATAGGTCCATACACAGAGGGGATTGGTATGGAACATGGGTAAAACAATCATCATGACGTCATTGCCTTCAAAGAGGCCATACCTGACTACGTCCCGACAAATGGAAGCCTGTCCCTTGTTGGTCAGCAGTATACCCTTGGGCATTCCGGTAGTTCCAGATGAGTATAACATCATAAAAGGATCATCCGGACTCTGCTTTACGAGAGTCTCATCAGCGGGATACTTGGCCAGGATGTCAGTCAGTTTCTGCTCCGCAATGTTGGTTCCATGGTCAATTCCAGTAGCCACTTCAATCACGATGGGTTTATGCTGGGCCAGTTTATAACCAGCCGCAAAGTCAGCCATAAACTCGCTGCTCACAAAAGACACCTTGGGCTTGGCATCGTCCAACACATAGGCGATCTCAGGCCCTTTGAGCGCATAGTTAACTGCCAGAGCAACTGCGCCCAGCTTCTGGGCTCCGAACATGGTATAGTAAACCTCGGGTGAATTCAAAACCATCACGGAAACGATATCACCCTTTTGAATGCCCTTCTCTTTCAGGTAGTTGGCCACCTGGTTAGCGCGATCATTGGTCATCCGATAAGTTATTACCTGATCGTAGTAATAAACATGGACCGAATGGGGCTGTTCCTGTGCCCGGACGGTAATCATCTCGGCCATGCTCTCGAAATCGAGTTGTTTACCCTTCATAAAGGGAACTTCTTCAATCTTGTTGAGTGGAGCTTGATACCTTGCTGTTGCCACTTGCACAACCTCCTCGTTTATTGGGTTAATAATTCGATCCCTGGATACCTGAACTCAAATTGCATAAGGGAATAACAATTTTCTGCAGAAGATGTTGCCCTTTTGAATCCCTAAGGATTTTCCAGTACCACCCCCTTTGGGTATTTTTAATGACTTCCGGAACCATTTTGAGTGTTAACCCACCAGGATGTCTATTAACGCAACAACCCGTGAATCGCCGCGCATGTTTCAATCGTTATGACAAAGCCAGAATTGGTCCGGCGCAATTATAAGGATCTGGCCGATAACCAGGTACCATACAAAAAATGTCCCGTATGTTGACAGTTCTCAATCATTTATTCAAATTATTGCTTGCATTTCCCCATATTCCGACATCCTTAACTGCAGCATAATGCAAGTTACGTGCCAGGTTAACACATCTCAAGAAATATTGTCATCATCCCTTGCTGTTGTGCCAAGTGCCGATTTGCTCCAGAAAAAACCGGCATATCGCTTGCAGAACTGTCTATTTATGGTATAGCCAGTCCACATTGGTTATCAATAACAGCGATAACCCTGTTAAACTGTCCATTCTTATTGTAGCACACATTGACAATATCAGCTCATAATGTGCCATATTGCTCCATTTGTTTCTCCGTGCTATACTCTTAATTGTCAATGGTATAAGCTTATAACTAGATGATCCGGAGGAGAATTTGTTCAATGAACAACAAAGAACTTACCCGGAGATGGAAGGATCTCCATACCAATCCTGATCTCAGGGCGGAATTGCGCCCCGAAATCAGGGACTCCTGGGAGCGGAGCATCCATTATCGGGTAGACCCGGGAATGCGGGAAAACCCGTTTATTTATGATGCTGAGCAACTGAAACAAGCACAGGAACATTCCCGTTACTTTATTGAAACTGCGCTACCGGTCATGAAGAGCCTCTATGAGTTCGTGGCCGGCACCGGCTTCGTTGTCGCTCTCTTCGACGCCAATGTTTGTGTGCTTAAGGTTATTGGAGATGATGAATCGTTAGCCTGGGCAAAACAGGCCCGGTTTGTTGAAGGCTCAGTGTGGGAGGAAAAACTGGTTGGGACCAACGGTGGCAGCCTGGCCATCGACCTCGCTGAACCGATATCGGTTTTTGGCTTCGAGCATTTCTGCCTGTTTTCTCATGTTTCCGCAAGTTCGTGTGCACCAGTTATTGACCAGGGCAGAATCATAGGCGGCCTGGGGATGGTAGCCCCGGTAAATAGAGTCAGCAATCACACCCTGGGGATGGTGGTTGCTTCGGTGAAACATATTGAATCGAAAATGATACTGGAGCGAACAACCCGTTATAATAAGGTCCTCATGGAATCCATGTCCGAAGGTGTTTTGGCTGTGGATCCTAACGGTATTATTACTTATGTAAACGAAGCGGGGGCTAAAATCCTGGGCTGCAGCGGAACGAAATCAATTGGAGCCAGCATCTACGATATACTTGCCAAACATACTGATAATCACCTGTTCCTTAACACCATTACTCAGGGACGCCCGATCTCTGATCAAACCTTTGTGTTAAACCTCGAACAAAGCAGAGTCAAATGCAATATTACATGCAATCCCATAAACGATCCCGACCTGGGGGGCCAGCAGGGCACCGTAATAATACTGCGCGAGAGTCACCGTATGAACCGTTTGGTCAGGAATTGGATTGGCATGGGGGCCAACATGACCTTTGATGACATTATCGGTGTCAATCAGAGTTTTCAAAAAACCATCAAGACCGCCCAATCAGCAGCATCATCGTGTTCAAATATTCTGCTCTTGGGCGAAAGCGGTACCGGAAAAGACATAATCGCTCAAGCCATGCACAATGCCAGTCCTCGCAGGAACAACCCGTTTATTGCCATAAACTGTGCTGCTCTTCCCCGGGAGCTCATAGCCAGTGAGTTATTCGGCTATGAGGAAGGGGCTTTTACCGGAGCCAAAAAGGGCGGCAATACCGGCAAGTTCGAGCTGGCGGATCAGGGCACCATCTTCCTGGATGAGATCGGAGATATGCCACTTGATTTACAGGCCTCCCTCCTGAGAGTTATTGAGGATAAAAGCGTTGTTCGCCTGGGAGGCAGCAAGCTGATACCGGTTAATGTAAGGATCATTGCCGCTACCAACAAGGACCTGGAAAGCGAGGTCAATCGGGGACGATTTCGGCGGGATTTGTTTTACAGGTTGGGAGTTATACGGATCACCATTCCCCCTCTGCGGGAACGACCGGATGATATCATACTCCTGGCTCATTACCTGTGCACAAAAACCGGCGAGAGATTAGGCAAAACAAACATATCTTTGACACCCGAAGTCATTGAGGCCTTCCGGAACTATGGGTGGCCAGGCAACGTGCGTGAGATGCAGAATGTCCTGGAGAGCGTCATTCAACTGGCAACCAAACCGGAGATTACGCTGGATCTGGTCCAGGATTATCTCCTGCCGAATCCAGAGCCCCTGGAGTTATTATCGCAAGAGCACCTTACCGATATCTCCGAAATAGAAAAGCAGATGATCAAAAAGTACCTGCTCAAATTCCGCCAGAACAAAACCAAGACTGCGGAAGCTCTGGGCATATCCCGGCAAACCCTATACCGTCGTCTCAAGGAATACAACCTGTAAAAGGAAGCAAGGGGACAGTCCCCCTGCTTCCTCTTACCAATCTATTGCCCCTTCAGAACTGCTGTCAGACGGGGTACCACCTCGCTTAAGTCGCCTACAATGCCGTAGTCGGTCATCTGCCAGATGAATGCATTCTGGTCGGTGTTAACCGCAACAATGGTTTTGGCATCTCTAATACCGACGGTGAACTGTACCTGCCCGGAGATTCCCAGGCATATGGCGAGGACCGGTTTGCCGATCTTTCCGGATAGGCCGATTATTCTCTCTTCGGGCAGCCATTTCTCATCGGTGGCAATAGGTTTGCTGCATGCCACCAGTCCTCCCAGGGCATCCGCCAGTTCCTCGATCATCTTCAGGTCTTCCTGACGGGCCAGCCCCTTGCCCACGCAGACCAGGATCTCAGCGCCTTCTATATCGACTGAACCCTGACCCTTATCGGATTTCTCCAACACTTTGACCCGGCCAGGTTTTAGTGATAACTCGGCTTCAATGACCTGAGCCGCTTCGTCAGATGCAACTGGTTCACCGACCCCTGGATTGACCGATATAACCTGAATTCCGGTGTTAATAATCTGGGTTGCTACGGTAGCCCCTCCCAGAGAGTTGCGGGTACAGAGCAGTTGCCCATCTTTGAACTCCAGAGCGTCAGCATCGGTAATACAACCTGCTCCCAGCTTTTGCGCCAGACGTCCGGCCAACTCCTTACCCCGTCTGGTTGACCCAATCATGATTACAGCCGCGTCAGCCTGTTTGGCTATCTGGTTGAGGGCTTCCGCATAAACCGAGGCTTCAAAGGTCTGCAGTTCATCATTCTTGGAGGTGTATACAGCCAGAGCCCCCCGGTTTAGATATCCCTGGGGATCAGCCGGTCCCAGGACCGCAGCCGCTACTCCCAGACCCATCTTCTGTCCCAGTTCACTCGCTTTGCCAAGAAGCTCCCACGCAACCTCATCGCGTTCACTGAATACTAAAATCGTTGCCATAATACTACCTCCTAACCAGGCCTTCTGCTTCCAGGGCGGCTACCAGACTGGCTACGTCTTTGTCCGCTCCTTCCTGGAAGAGAACCCGTTTTCTATCCTGTTCAGGTGCCAGGTTGCTTAAGGTACTGATTGATTTGGTTATCTCAATACCCAGATCTTCAGGTTTGAATACCTGCTTGGGTTTCTTGCCCGCCTTCAGGATCTGAGTTACCGAAGGAATCCGGGGTTCGTTGATCTCACTTACTACCGAGACCACAGCCGGAAGTCCCACCTCAACAGTTTCAAAGCAGTCATCAAGGTTCCTGGTGGCCTTCAGGGTGGCATCACCCACCTCCATGGCCTTTACGTATGTCACCTGCGGCAGATCCAGAATCTCCGCCAAACGAGGTCCTACCTGACCGGAGTAGTTGTCTGCCGAGCCTTCACCCAGCAGGATAATACCGTAGTCTTCTACTTTCGCTATTGCCTTGGCCAGAGCTGCAGCAGCCACTCCACTGTCAGCACCCTCCAAATCCGGGGAAACAACCATGATCGACTCATCAGCTCCCATGGCCAGGGCTTCCTTGATGGTATCTGCCAGCTGTTCGGAACCGGCGGAGATAGCAATCACCTTACCCCCAACCTTATCCCTGATCCGAACCGCTTCTTCCAGAGCATTCTTGTCAATATTACCTATGGTAAGCGGAATGTTTTCCAGTACCGGTTCCCGGGTTTCTTTCCTGATCCGGACTTGTTGCAGATCCACGGTTTGCTTGACGCAGACAATAATATTCATCCGATAATACTCCTTTCCAGTTGTATGCTCAAGGCAGCGTGATGTTTCCCATATCTTATTTCAGGACAACACCTTTAACCAAAACGGAACTGCACCCCTGATTCGCCGTTCGGGTAATACCATTCCAATACCTCCGGCCCGCAGGCGATGCGACAGGTGCCGCACTCCAGGCAGCCGTCAATATCGAGTTCCACCTCTCCACTGTCGTTCATGGAATACAGTCCAGCCGGGCATACCAGTATCGCGGCCTTCAGACGCGGATCCTTCTCAAAACCCGGCCTGATGTTGATATGCCTTGCCTTATCCGGTTTGAATACATTTACCCCGAGTTTGGCTTTCATGCTGCGATGTTCACTCATATCTTCAACCCTCCCCAGAGGTCCTTGGCCATGCGCCAGGCTTCCCCTATACTAAGATGCTTCCTGACGGTATCCGAAAGCTTTGCCTTCGGACCTTCGCCGATGGTAAAAAGGTCCTCCAGCACCTCTCCGGCAAACTGCGGATAGAAACCAAACAGGCGCGGGTTCTCCAGAAAATGGGGAGCGTGTCTGAAGGTCTTGAAATCCTGCATCACGAAACTCTGCTCCAACATCTGCTGGTAACAGGCCAGACTGGCTGCCGAAAAATCATTTCTCTCCCGGGCCTGCTGTACCGCCCGCGCGGCCATAACCCCTGACGCAATGGCAAACTCCATCCCGCGCACCGTAACCCCCATATTAAGAGAGAAACCAGCCGCATCACCAGCAACCAGCAAACCGTCGCTGACCAGAGCAGTAAGTCCCGCCATTCCGCCTTCAGGAATAACGTGAGCTGAGTATTCAACCTGTTCCCCGCCTTTGATAAGGGGCGCTATTTCCGGACGTTTCTTGAATTCCTCCAACAGGCAGGTAACCTCCACCGGGGGCGTTTTCTCCATCAAATCCTTTATGCCTACCACCATCCCCAGGGAGATGCTGGCTTTGTTGGTGTAAAGGAATCCCCCGCCAAAACGGCCCTGGGTTAAGCTCCCCATAAACAGCTGGGCTGCACCCTCATCACCAGTCAGGCCAAACCTGTCCTCCAGGGTTTCGCGAGGAAGCTCAATGACCTCTTTCAGTCCAACCGCATAGTGCTGGGGTGCTCCGGGAGACCGCAGACCAGCTTTTTCCGCAACCAGGGACAGAACTCCGTCACAGGCGATAACCACATCAGCGCCCAGTTCCTCGCCTCCAGCCACCACCCCAATCACCCGGCCGTTTTCCATGATAATATCATCCACCCGGTTCTTGGCAACCAGCATAGCCCCTTCTTCTTCCGCCTTGGATGCCAGCCAGCGGTCAAAGGTAGCCCGCAGCACAGTGTAGCTATGATAAGGCGGCTGGTTGAATTTTTCGGAACGGAACCTTATGGTGGTAGAGTTTTCAGGAGACATCATGGTCACCAGTTCACTGGTAACATGCCTCTCCAACGGAGCATCATCCCATATATCAGGGAGATACTGACGCACCGGATTAACATACAGGCGTCCGCCGGTTACATTCTTGGCCCCGGGATAATCCCCTCGTTCAACCACCACTGCCTCGACCCCCGCCTGGGCCATGGTATAGGCAGCTGACAGCCCGGCTAAGCCGGCACCGACAATGATGACATCGAATTTCTCCATAAACAAGCCTCCAATACAACCCGAGTCAGGAAGTAAATAAAACCTTCCAGTAAGATAATACAATTCATTTATAAATAAAACGGGTTGCGACGACCGTCGCAACCCCGCAAATCATTCGTGGCAAACCACAATTGCCTTTCTAACCTTCTTCATCGTACACAGCCGGATTCGGTGTTGCAACCTTTATAAAAGCACCGGCACTGTCTCATGGTTATTTATTCTTATACTAGGCCAACAGGCTCCCGGCGGTAATCATCCGCTGCATATCGATAACGCCTTCGATCTGCTCCCCAATAATCATGTCGCGATAGATCATTGATACTTTATAATCTTCCATCAAGCCATAGGAGCCATGTACACCTACTGCCAGCCGGGACGCATCCACACCAGCTTCAGTAACAAAAGCCTTGGTCAAGGCTGCTTCCTTGGCAAATGCCCGCGGATCCTTCAGGTTTTCGGCCAGGTAGCCCAGGCGGTAGGTAAGCCAGCGAGCCGCTTCTACCTTTTCGGCTATCTTAGCGATAGCAACCTGAATGGTTGGGAACTTGGCGATGTTGCCATCCCGGTGAGCTTTCTCCTTGGCATATTTAACCGAGAGTTCAAGGGCGGCCTGCATCCCACCCAGGGTGCTGGCACAAACCCCTACCTTTCCAAAGGCAATACCGTACTGAAGAACCGCATAGCCATTGCCCTTGGGACCCAGGAGATTAGAGGCCGGTACTCTTACGTCCTTGAGATAAACATCTACCAGAGTACCGCCCTTATTTCCAATCTTGTGCCACGGCTCGGAGGTTGTGTATCCCGGGCAGTTCTTCTCAACGATAAATGCGGTAGGTTTACCAGTCTCATTGTCTTTGGCGAAGATGACGATGGGGCCATCCAAATCAGCGGAAGAGATGAACCGCTTGGTGCCATTGATTACGTAATAATCACCATCCTGGACTGCAGTGGTGGTAATCTGCTTGGGGTCAGAGCCGGTGGCTGGCTCGGTGAAGGCAAATGAAGCAAATTTTTTACCGGCACAGCAATCAGGTAAGTACTTGGCTTTCTGTTCCGGGGTTCCAAAAGCATAAATAGCGCTGGCTCCAAGAGAGTTAACCGAGAAGGTCATGGCCACCCCGCTTGATGCCCGCGCAATCTGTTCCAGTACCAGCGGATAACAGGTGTATCCTGCCCCGGTTCCGCCATATTCTTCAGGGAATTGGAGACCAAAGAATCCTAGTTCAGCAATTTCCTCAAAGATTTCTGGAGGCACCCGGTTTTCTGCGGCAATCTTATCAGCGATAGGCATAAGAGATTTTTCCGCAAACTCTTTGGCTGCCTTTTGGATCAGTTCCTGTTCCTTGGTCAGTTTAAAATCCATTGATAATCTCCTTTCTCCTTTGGTTCGTAATCACAATTAGCCGCGCACTTGAGCCACGAGATACAGTGCCCGGAAGGCCCGAAAAGGCCAACCGGCAAATAACGACCGAACATTTACCTGCTCTAAGAATAATACGTTTTTAGAATGTCTGTCAACAAAACTTTTCCTGTCTGGTTTCAATACACTTTAAACTGGTTAAGATTTGTGTTAACATTTTAAATGGCCTTCTTTTTACTTACCGTTGCCCGCTTTCCCATCAGGTAAAGCTAAAACGGGAAGACGGAGGAGCTTTATCTGAAAGGGGGTTATAACTGAATGGCATTTGAAGACAAGATCCTGACCTGCAAGGAGTGCGGAAACGAATTTGTTTTCACAGCGGGTGAACAAGAGTTCTATGCCGAAAAGGGATTTGAAAACCTTCCCGCACGTTGCCCAGAATGCAGGCGGCGCAGGAAGAACGAAGCCCGGGGACGCTCCAATTTAGGCGCCCCAAGAGAGATGTTTGAAGTAACCTGTGCCAGCTGCGGTTGCCAAACTGAGGTACCATTCAAACCCAGTGGGGAGCGACCTGTATACTGTAGTGACTGCTACCGCAAAACCGCTTCCCGTTAATATGCCGCAAGACTCTTGCAGTAAAAAGGCGACAGGTTAATTTCTGTCGCCTTTTCCATTTGTGTTCGCTCGTAATGATAAAAGGAGGCTGTCAGAAACCTCCCATCATTCCTCTTTTTCAATTATGGCCTCGACCGGGCAACAATCTTTACACTGGCCACAACCAGAACATTTATCCTGAGCGATTCTGTACGGGCCGATCTGAGAGATGGCTCCCGTGGGACACTCATCAGCGCAAAGCCCACAACTCACACATTTGTCTTCCGTAATAATGTACATCCTTATATACCCCCGGAAGACACTCTAACAGGATTACCCGGTTTATTCAAGTCAATTATATAACTAGGAGCCCCTGTGAGTTATAGTCTCGATCCAGTACGTCAAGATTATTTCATATAGTAGAACGATGTTATCATTGATTCAACGACGATTATGCAGCGTATCTTGAAACGAAATTACTTCATGCTGTGCCACGACTTTGCTTCGTATTTTGCTGTGACTGTGCTACATGCTGTACAGCGATTCTGCTCCATGCTGTGCGATGATGATGCTAATATTGTGCAACAACTGTACTCACAAGGACTCCTAGAGAGCCCGCATTCCTATGCTATTAGGGAGCTATTCTATTGCTCCGCCTCCAGATCTTCATCTTATCTGCTTCCTTGATGAGCTCGTCCCGAAAATCGGGATGCGCAATACTTACCAGGTCATCAGTTCGCTGCCAGGTTGACTTGCCCTTCAGGTTAACAATCCCATACTCGGTAATCACATAAGATGTAATCGAACGCGGCACGGTTACTGTCGCCCCGGGAGTTAGAAGGGGTCTGATCCGGGACTGAACGGTGCCATCTTTTTCGGCAAAGGTGGAACTCATACAGATCATACCCTTGCCTCCCCGGGAATGGAATGCACCATAAATGAAGTCCAACTGGCCTCCGGTTCCCGATATCTGACGGGTACCAGAGGATTCAGAACATACCTGGCCGTAGAGGTCGATCTCAATCGCATTATTAATGGCAATGAAGTTGTCATTCAAAGCTATAATCTTTGGATCGTTAGTATAGTCTACCGGATAGATGGCACAGGCCGGATTATTATCCATGAAATCATAGAGCTTGTTGGTACCCATGGCAAAAGTATAGACCATCTTGTGTCGGTCAATGCTCTTCTTCGAGCCATTAGCCCTCCCCGATAGATAAAGGTCAACATAAGAGTCAACCAGCATCTCTGTGTGTACACCCAGGTCCTTGAGGTCGCTTTCCGCCAGCATTTTACCCACCACATTCGGCAGGCCGCCAATGCCCAGTTGGATACAGGCCCCATCCACGATCTCTTTCATGATCCATTGAGCAATCTTGATATCGATGTCTGTTGGCGGAGGGGTTGGTATCTGCTGAAGCGGAGTGTTGTTGCCCTCCACAATAGCGTCCACCTGTGATATGTGAATCGATTCCTGGTTGCCTCCCAGACAGGTTGGTATGGTATTGTTAACCTCCACTATGATCTTCTTGGCTTTACTTATGACCGCCGGAGTCACCGAATTTGATGTCCCGAGATTAAAGTAGCCCTTAGAATCCATAGGACCTACCAGCAGAAGCGCCGCATCAACATCCCAGTACTTTCGAGCCCAACGCGGCGCTTCGTGATAGGTGAGGGGGACATAATTACAGAGGTTTTTGTCATGTAACTTGCGAGCAACAACGCCAAAATGACAGTCAGTCAGGTAAAAGTGTTCCCGGGATGGATCCGCCAACGCGACTTTGGGCACCTTGGAAAAACAGGTTCCGGAAATATCAACATTCTCCAGTTCATTAACCCGTTTTGCCAGGGCCTCGTCCAACAGGTCCGGAAACATTACAAATTCGCTGTAACGTACTCTGGTATTTGACTCCACCAGTTTTACAGCTTCATCAGGAGTAGTAAGTTTCTGCTGGTATTGCCATTTGTTAATATCTGCAGCTGGAATCGCCACTGCTGTCATCCTTTCCAACTTGATTACTAGCTTAGTTAATAGTTTTTTGTTAAATGCTTCGTATTTTCGACACGTTTTGACATACTTTATTCTATATTAACATCCCCTTGTGATAATGTGAACAATCGCTGTTCCCCTGTAGGCCTCATTCTGGTTTAAATACGAAAATGCGCCTGTTATTAGGCGCATTTTCTCTCTTTTTCGCGTTTTTTCGTCGTGGTATTTATTACGGAATTTTCCAAATAATTAATCGTTTTTTACGCATCAGATGGATCTCGGACTACGGCGGTTTAGGCCTGACCACGCAGTATGTTATTGGCAATAACAACCCTTTGGACCTGGGCAGTTCCTTCGAATATCTGCATGATCTTGGCGTCCCGCATCATCTTTTCCACCGGATATTCGCGGGAGTAGCCATAGCCGCCCAGGATCTGGACCGCATCGGTGGTAACCTCCATGCATATGTCACCGGCGAAACACTTGGCAAAGGATGATACCTGACTGGCGGGGATCCCATTGTCAAGCATATAACTGGCCTTCTGTACCAGCAGGCGGGCGGCCTCGATCTTCATGGCCATATCCGCCAGCATAAACTGAATGGCCTGGAAACCGGCAATAGGCACCCCAAACTGCACCCTCTGACCGGCGTAATCACGGGCAAACTCATAAGCGCCCTGGGCAATCCCTACTGACATGGCTCCAACCATGGGCCGGGATGCGTCCAGGGTCTGCATGGCAATCTTAAACCCCTGTCCTTCTTCTCCCAAACGCCATTTCTTGTGTACCTTGACATCATTCAGGATTACCTCCGTGGTATTGGAACACCTGATTCCCATCTTGTGTTCCTCTTTACCCACTGAAACACCTTCCCACTCCCGGTCCACAATAAAGAATACCGTGCCCTTATGCTTCATGCTCCGGTCCAGGGTAGCCATCACCACATACTGATCTGCAACTCCCCCATTGGTAATGAAGCATTTCGTACCATTCAGTATGTAATAGTCTCCATCCTTTTTTGCAATAGTAGAGATTCCGGATACATCAGATCCCGCGCCGGGTTCGGTAAGACCAAAAGCTTGCAGCTTACCCTCGTCACAGGCACGGGTAAACCACCAATCCTGCTGCTCCTCATTACCGGCGATCAACACAGGTTCAGAGGCCAGGTAGTTGGCCAGAACTCCCAGGGTCATCCCGGCACATCCCCGGCTAAGCTCCTCCACCACCATGCTCACCGTCATGTTGTCAAAGGGCATCCCGGTGTATTTTTCCGGCGCAACGATACAGTTCAGCCCCAGATCCTGCATCTTACGGATTACTTCCCACGGAAACTCTTCCGACTCGTCATATTGTTTTCTGACTGGCACCATCTCGTTCTCCACGAACTTGCGGAGAGTCCTCTGCAATGCCAGTTGATCCTCGGTATAGGTGAAATCAAAACCCATTTCTTCTCCTCCTCTCAAACCCCGGGATATGGGGATGTCTGAACGCATTGGATGTCTGATTGCGAATGATTCACCACATTAAACCTTCCATATTAATACCTGTTTTGGGGTTCTTGAACGCCCGCTAGCTCTTGCCGGAGTACCGGTCTATCGAACTTGTCAGCTCCACTCACTATTTGTGGATACGCATACCTGGTTTTCTATTGAATGTTCTCAACTATAGTAGCTACCGCCATTCCCCCGCCGGTACAGGCAGTAACCAGCCCGTACCTTCCTTGCCTTCTCTTAAGCTCGTAGATGATTGTGGCGGTCAGTTTTCCTCCGGTTGCTCCCAGGGGATGGCCAAGGGCAATGGCTCCTCCATTAACGTTGAGCCGGCTGCGGTCCCATTTCAGGCCTCTTTCGACCGAAATAGTCTGGGCGGCGAACGCCTCGTTGCATTCGATCAGGTCCATCTGTTCCAGACTTAAGCCGGTTCGTGCCAGAGCCTTCTTTACCGCCACTACCGGGGCCTCCCCAAAATAGAGCGGCTCCACACTTCCGGCCGCAAACCCGACCACCCGGGCGATTGGTGTTAATCCCAATTCGCGGGCTTTGCCTGCTGCCATCAAGACCAGTGCCGATGCGGCATCATTCATCCCGCAGGAGTTGCCCGCTGTAACCGTCCCGTTTTTCTTGAACACCGTAGGCAGCCGTCCCAGCTTCTCAAGGGTGGTATCAAACTTGGGATGCTCATCAACCGCAAACACCCGGGTTCCCTTTTTTGTTTTTATCTCCAGGGGAAGAATCTCGGCCTCAAAAACCCCTGATTCTATGGCTTTTTTGGCTTTCATCTGACTCTCCAGGGCAAACTGGTCCTGCTCATCCCGGGTGATATTGTATTTTTCCGCCAGCAGTTCAGCCGTGTATCCGGCCAGGATACCGGTCCCCGGATCCTTTAAGCTCTCAGACGCCTCATCAACCATGGTGGCGTCTCCCATCCGCTTGCCCCAACGGATATCAAACACCGCATAAGGATAATCACTCATATTCTCGACTCCCCCGGCCACGACTACATCTGCCTGCTGGCACCTTATCATCATGCTGGCTAGGTTGATGGCCTGCAGACCTGAACCGCACAGACGGTTAACCGAGAACCCGGGAACATGAACCGGAACTCCCGCCCGCAGAGCTGCCTCTTTACCTATATTCAGGCAGCTTGCAGGAGGGTTGACATTGCCCATAATCACTTCGTCCACGATTCCAGGGTCAACTCCGGCTCGGTTCAACGCCTCCTTAATAATTGCCCCGCCTAAATCACGTGTCGACCAACCTCGTAAAGATCCACCGAAACTCCCCACCGCCGTTCTTACCGCACTAACAATGACCGTCTCTCGATCCAAATGGACTCCCCCTTCCGAATTGTTTTTCCAGCAGGTATCTCTGTAATCCGGAACCTCCAGCAGCTTACGATAAGTTTATTCCCCACAATTCTTCTAATACCTTCCTCGTGCTGTAATTTTTAGTATTAAAGGAAGATTAAGTTCAGCAACGCTTTGCCAGGGCCGGATAAGGGACTGGTAAGGCAAGAACGGGGACAAGGTCAGATAGAGATGTCGCAGTATGTGACAGCCTTCATTGTCGAGCAGGATTCGGCAGGCAGAAAATTTGGGAAGAGAAATGCTCCCTGCGCAGGGAGCCGATCAGAGGTGGATTATTAATGGGAAAGATACGATGCCCTCCCCTCACACGCTCCGGGTGATACTTTTACCTGGTGTCCTGAAGGCGCAGGGGCCGTTGGCACATTTGCCGCAGGCATCACAAAGCGGGAGATCATCAAAAAACTCATTCACCTCTAAGAGGCGCTGGTAGCAGGCTTTTTTGTTCAATCCCTCGTCTCCCAGTGCTGAGATGGGGCAGGCCCTTATACAGTAATCACACTCTTCACAGAAGGGATGATATAAATTCCCGGCTTTCACATCAGGTTCCAGGTACCTGTCCGTTACCAGGGAACCAATTCTACCGGCACATCCTTTCTCAGTTATAAGCATGGTATTACGCCCGAAGCTACCCAGACCGCAAACATAGGCCACATGCTTATGGGACCATGATGACAGCAGCCGCTCACTATCAAAATTGTGGGTTGGCATCTCGTAGGCCGCCTTAAACCCCATATCAGCCAGTTGTCCGGATATTTCCTTGCAGATATCCTTAATCAGCTGGTTGGTCTCCACGTAAGCCTCTGCCCATTCACGGGAAACGAAAGGATCTCTTCGGTTATTCCTGATCAGTTCATTGTCAAAAGGAAGAAAGAAGGCAATAACAGATTGAGCACCCGGCAGCATCTCCCCGGGCAGGACATGATCAGGGTTGGCTGTCTCACGCAGCTTGTAAAACAAAGGATCACTGGAAGAGGCAAATCCCACCAGTGGTGAGCGATACCGGGTGCGACAGTTGCCTGTGCGAATAGTATCATTAATTATATCCATGATAATCTGCTTCATTGTCGTTGCCCTCCCCCCGATGAAAAAGCCGGTTGCTTCATGCATCCGGCTTAGTATTTCCCGGTCAAAATGCCTGCACCGGTCAACCTCCAGAAAATAATTATTTCCTGGTGGAAATATCCCTTGCCTTCAACGATGCAACCAGGTACACCACAATCGGGCCAAAGGACAGGAACAGAAAGACCGGCACGAACCATGGGCCCATACCCTCAGACTTTCCCAGGGCAGTACGGATGCTCTGCCAAACCATGTAGGTGAACAACCATATAATGACATTCGCCAGGACGATCATAAAATTCGAGGCCATGCGGTACTGAATTTCCGCGTTGGACTCGGTTATCGTCACGAGGTAATTATATAAATGAGGAAACCGGCTGAGAACGAACATCACCAAATAAAGCACCGCTCCTGTTCCAGCGATAAATAGCAGGCTCTGTCTTGACCCCCACCCGTCAGGTTGCCCTGAAGCTCCGAAGTGCGTGGGTATCACCTCCGGCAACTCAGGCCAATAGTAGATGAGGATTCCAATCATCAATCCGGTACAGACCAAACCGACAATCCCAAGCATAACCTGCAACGGGGTCCATGGCAAATCCAGAACCGGCTTGCTGTTCTTTTTTGAACCAGACCGGGGCACAATTAACACCCCTTTTCGTTCCCAGTACCCTCTGGTTTAACTTGTACTTGCTTGCTATTCTTCAACCCTTACCGGCTGATAATACTTTCTAGATGCTTCGATGTAGCGTGCGACCTCAGCAGGAACAAAGTCCAGGGATTCGATGACCTGCACAAATTCTCCCCGGGCATACAGTATGCCCATTATGGCCTGCGCCGTAGGCACATCAAATCTTTTTCCATCCCTTATCCTCAGTTCCAGAAGAGAATAATCCATTTTCTGATTGTCTCGCAGTTTGTCAACCGCGCTCTTGACGTTCTTGTGGCTGCGCTTAATATCATCCTCCGAAAGATCCCATTTGGCCATCCATAGCTCGGCAGGTGAAACCAGTTTCTCTTCTTCTGCCATGGCCAGAGCTACCTTGAAAGCGAAATTGAGTTTATCATCTTTTGACATCGGCATAAGAAATTCTCCTCCCTTCTGTTACATAAAATCACAGCACTTATGACTCAAAGAAAATGGAAAAAGTTCCGGGGCCAACATGAGAGCCTATTACCGGGCCAATATCCCCGATTATAACCTCTTTTACGCCAAACCGTTTCTCCATGCTTTCTTTCAGGTACATAGCATCTTCGATAGCTGCCGAATGGCTGATACCAACTGTCTGGGCAGACAGGTTGTTCCCCAGTTTCTCCATAATATCCAGGACCTTCTTCAGAGCGGCGCGGTGTCCCCGGGCTTTGTCGTAGGGTACAATAAATCCTTCATCATTAATACAAAGAACCGGTTTTATATCCAGAACTCCGGCCACCAGGCCCTTACCCTTAGAAATCCTCCCCCCGCTGATCAGGTATTCGAGGTTTTGCACAGAGAAGATACATCGTACCCTTGATTTCATCTCCTGAATACGGTTGAGTACAACTTCGATATCTTCTCCCCTTTCGGCGAGGCGAGCGGCCTCCAGGACCATAATACCCAGTCCCATTGAGGCCTTTTTTGAGTCGATAATATGTAATCTCGGCTGCTGAAACATCTCCTGAACCATCTGCGCGCTATGCAGGGTTCCCGACAGACCAGATGACATGTGAATGCCTACAACTTCAGTGCCTTCTTCTTCTATTAATGAGCCGTAAACCTGCATTATTTCTTCGACTGCTGGCTGGCTGGTCTGGGGCAGAACTGGCGACCTCGCCATTTTCGCGTAAAACTCGTCAATACTCATTTCCCCAGGTTTAATTTCGTTGTCTCCAAATCTGACCAGCATGTTTACCAGGCGTATATCGTACTTCTTAAGAATCTCTGGGGGTAGATCGCAACAATTGTCTGAAACGATCTTGATACCCATATATCAGTCTCCTTTATATTAGATTTGACTCCTTCGAGTCGATTTCCTTATATCTTACCAAAGAGGTACCCATTTGGCGAGTTGGTTATAAGTGAGCATTAAGGCAACAAGGGGATGATTCATACCGAATCATCCCCCAACATCGTTCGGACCGTATCCCACCCTTAGATTGCACTATAGCTTAGGCCGGGTTGTACGGGTGTTGACCTTGCTTAACTCAGAGGGTTTGTAGATAATTCTGTGGTTTCTGTGCTCCTCATCTCTGTCATCATCAAAGGGAGACCCAGGAGAATATCGGTCCTCAATTTCATGGTCGTCAATCTCTTCGGCAGTCTCAAATTTAAAGTTCTGGGATACCTCAAAACTCTGAGGCTTGAGAGTTCTTCTGGGCTTTTGACCTGTACCTATGGTTTATCACCTCCTGCTCAGTATTTGAATCATCATCTATGTGCCTTTCCCATCAAAACACCGTTTGCTGCGACGGCATCATCTTCAGCCCCGTGACCGTAATTCGAAGTCCTCAACTATTGCCTTCGGCTATGCTCTGCCTTTTCATCGTAAACCCTATCTCCCATGCTGCTACCTTAATGCTGGACAGTCTGGGCCAGCACCCTCTTTAACTCCGAGGTTGAAGTAACCGGAGCCTGGCATGAATAGTTCTGACACACATAAGCAGTCGCCTGTCCCCCCAACGGCTGGTACTCGCATAATCTTTGGTTTAAATCGTTTATCCCGTCACCTTCGGTAGAAAGAAACAGAAAAGTAGAGTTGGGCAGGAAGGTTGTATTAATCAGTTCCAGCATCTGGTTTACTTCACGACTGTGTCTATCTCCCACAACAATAACCTCCCGCGACGGGTACAGGAGTGCCAGAGCGGCCGTCAACAAGGCAGAATATCCAGCGGGATACTGCTTAACAGTGGAAGCAAAGGCTGATAACACCTGGGATGCCCTCTCTTCAAGCTCAGGGGAGCCGGTTATCCGGGACAGGCGCAGGAGGTTCATGGCCGTAATCGAATTTGCAGAGGGAATGGCGCCATCATAGACCTCCTTGGGACGCAGTATCTGTGCCTCGACATCGGAGCCATAGAAGAACAGACCTCCCTCCCTGTCATCCCAGAAAAGCCTTATCAGTTCACGGTTCAGCTCCAGCGCCCGTCTGAGATAGTCCGCGTTGAATGTGGTTTCATAAAGCTCCAATAAGCCCCAGACAACAAAAGCGTAGTCATCAGCATAAGCCGGATAAGCCGTTTCCCCCTGACGATAACGGGCCATCAGCCGTCCATCTGGCTGTCGCAATCTGGTTAAGATGAAATTCATGGCCTTCTCTGCAGTCTGAATGCAGGCAGAGTTGTTAAGGATCCGGGACGCCTTGGCCAGGGCGGCAATCATAAGCCCGTTCCATGAGGTAAGCATCTTGTCATCCTTATATGGATGAACCCTATTATTCCTTTTCTGCAGGAGTTTCTGCCTGTCGACTGCCAGGGCGTGCTTCCGGGCCTTCACCCGTTCCAGGGGAGTCTTGATCAGATTGGGTATGCTTTTCTCCTCGAAGTTGCCGGATTCGGTAATGTCATAGAACTCACAGAATTCCCGCCCGTTCTTCTCTCCCAGAACCGAAAACACCTCGGCCGGGGTCCATACGTAGAATTTACCTTCAACACCTTCTGAATCAGCATCTTCAGCCGAATAGAATCCGCCCTCAGGCGAAACCATTTCCCTCAGTATATAAGTTACGATCTCCTCAACCACCGTTCGCTGCTCTTCCTGCCCCAGCACCTGGTAAGCCTCAGTGTAGGTCATGAGCAGTAACGCGTTATCATACAGCATCTTCTCAAAATGTGGCACCAGCCATTTTTCATCAGTAGAGTAGCGACTGAACCCGCCCCCTATATGATCATAAATGCCGCCCCGATACATCCCATCCAGGGTTTTAGACACCATTTCAATCGCCAGATCCTCGTTTTTCAGGACCCCATAACGGAGGATGAAGGAAAGTATGTGCGGTGTGGGGAACTTGGGAGCCTGGCCAAATCCTCCGTACGTCTGGTCAAAGGATCGTTTCATACTGCGGTAGGCCCGGTCGATGTCTTCCCTGGCAATGTTGTTATCGGTCTGAATCGCCGTTGGCCGTGAAATATGGTGCAGCACCGACTCACCCTGCCGGAGCAGTTCTTCGCGCTGCGTCTTCCAGGCTTCACTGATCCCATTAAGTATGGCTATGAAACCAGGCATCCCGGCTCTGGACTCTTTCGGGAAATAAGTCCCGGCAAAAAAAGGCTTTTTATCAGGGCTGAGAAAAACAGAGAGCGGCCATCCCCCGTGTCCGGTTAGTGCCTGGCAGAAACTCATGTATATATGATCCAAATCCGGCCGTTCCTCCCGGTCCACCTTGATGGCGACAAATCCACGGTTCAGGATCTCCGCCACCTCCAGATCCTCAAACGACTCCCTTTCCATGACGTGACACCAATGGCAGGTGGAATAGCCGATACTAAGAAATACCGGTTTATCTTCATTCTTTGCCTTATGAAAGGCCTCCTCGCTCCAGGGATACCAGTCCACCGGGTTATGGGCGTGCTGCAGGAGGTAGGGGGATTTTTCCCCAGACAAACGGTTGGTAAATCCAGGTTCAGACATGCGGTTTCACTCCCGGTTACTTTTGCTTATAGCTTAGTTTGGGAGTTTGGAGCGTGATTATGCGGAAGAAAGGTTCGTTTTCTTTTGCCTATTTTGGAGTGTGTAAAATAAATTGTGCTTCTGCTCTTTCCGAAGATAGAATGAAATGGAAAGGCAGGACAACATCATGGATAAAAAGAAGCTTGTATCACGAGAAGAACTTAAGAAATTCATTAAAGAAAACAAAATGACCACCGCAGAGGATGTTCAGATTATGCTAAAGGACCTCTTTGCGGAAACCCTTCAGGAGATGCTAGAGGCCGAAATGGACATCACCTTGGGTTACGAAAGAAACGACGCCAAGAACAAGCAGACTACTAATCGGCGTAATGGACACAGCCCCAAGAGCGTTCGCAGCGAATACGGCGAAATCGACCTCCAGGTGCCTCGTGATCGTGAGGGTGAGCATAACCCTCTGATCGTAAAGAAACATCAAAAGAGCGTTACCGGAATAGAAGACCAGGTTTTAGCCCTTTATGCCAAGGGAGTCAGTACCAGGGAGATCCAAGACCACCTTCAGCAGCTTTACGGGGTTGAAGTTTCTCCAACCTACATATCCAATGTTACAAACAAGATAATGCCTATGGTCAAGGAGTGGCAGAACCGGCCGCTTCAAGGAATCTATGCAATTGTATTTCTGGATGCAATTCACTTCAAAGTTAAACAGGACGGTCAAATCGTCAATAAAGCTGCCTACATGGCTATTGGCATTGACCTAGACGGCAATAAAGACGTTCTCGGAATCTGGATTGGGGAAAATGAGTCAGCCAAGTTTTGGCTTACAGTCCTGAATGAGCTGAGAAACCGAGGGGTTCAGGATATTCTGATCATTAGCGTGGACAATCTAACAGGCTTTAGCGAAGCCATTCAAGCCTGTTATCCGGATGCCGAGATTCAAAAGTGTATAGTTCATCAAATACGCAACTCCATACGCTATGTATCATACAAAGACGTCAAGAAAATAACGGCTGCTTTAAAGCCTATCTATACGGCATCATCCGAATCGGCAGCGCTGGAGGAGTTAAACCAGTTCGAGACTATCTGGGGTGACCGGTACCCGTTAATTGTTCGATCTTGGCGGAACAACTGGGCTGAGATATCAACATTTTTTAAATATCCACCGGAAATTCGGAAGCTTATCTATACAACCAATATGATCGAAAGCTATCATCGTCAATTAAGAAAGGTGACAAAAGGCAAGAGTATATTCCCAACGGATGAGGCACTACTGAAAATGCTGTACCTGGGTACGCAAGACGTACTTCGGAAATGGACCGGTAGGGTTCAAAACTGGGGGCAGATTCTACTACAGTTATCAATTTTCTTCCCAGACAAGGTCACGGCCCATCTTCAGTAGGTTGGCAGGATTAAGGGCAAAAGCACAAAACTATTGACAGACCCCCATTTTGGTTTCTCGGAGCGGGCAGGTTATTTTAGATCTTATCATAACGTTTTGCTAGCTCATGGGTGTCATTATATAATCAGGTGACTGTCTAGGTTGGTTTCCAAAACGGTTAAATCAAATTTGCGAAATAATCTTGACGGTACCTTTTATTCCATACTTTTCATCAATACAATTGAGGATTTCATGAGGTCGTTCCTCCGGGGTCGCCATGCGCCCCGGCACAGCTCACACTGCCCCGCAATGCGGGTCAGGAAACAATTTACTTTGGGGTAGGAGTTGTGGTATTGGAGTCATAATTGGGGTTGTGCTTAGCCGATTATCGCATTTGTCAAGATTCACATAGCGGTCGGGAATGTTCATTTTTCTTGTTATTGGTTTTACCTAATTACTATATTTGCCATCATTTTACGCAACAATCAGTCAACTGTAAATATATGTGTCAAAGCCCACTTCAGCACCAATCCTACTTGCAAAATCAATAAATCTTTTCTTGAAATACATTGCAGGTACTTCATTATTTTCTATTTTAACAACAATCATAAATAACATATTAAGGCAGAGACTGTCCTTCAGTTCTACTAATTTATCTATTTTACCTTCTAAGAGCAACATAATTTTTTCTAATTGTTCGTTAATATCTATAGAAACTTCATATCCAGTGCTAATAGTCCATGCTGTTTCTTTTCTTTCAGCCCTACCATTCCTTATTATCTCGCCTTTTAAATAGGTTTCTGATGGCATTATCCCTAATTGTTCTGTTATATAATTAGGTTTAAATTCTTCTCCGTAAATACTGAATTCTATCATAACTGTAGTTTTGTCCATTGATCCTAAACCTCCTATCGTCCTATTTTTTCATATGTCGGAATAAATTCTTTTGCACCCTTTTTTTGTAGCCATAGTTCTCCGTTTTTATCGATATATGTGTCGTATTTGGATATTTCTGCATTCTTTCCAAGTATATCTTTTTTAATTGTGTGCGGATCAATGTCATTTCTTTTTAAATATTTTGCATCAACTTTCTTTGGATTAACAGGCATCTTACCCGCTCCCTTTACGGGAGACTTTCCGCCGACCGACATGAAAATCATACCTTCGGCCATCATTGTATTAAAATTGTCTATTCTAGCCTGTCGTTCTTCATTAGAAAGGTCTTTTCCAGTAAATATTGTTCGACCTCTTATGCCTTCAATCATGTTTACAGCCGGGGAATTATTTAAAGCAATATTTTCAATTGGAGTATAATCACCGGAGGCTATTTGGTTTAAAGGACCGCCAATATATATTTCGTTAATATTATTTAACCAGTCAGCAGCAGATTGAGCTCTATCCTGGATCTGACACACCCTAATATGCCCGCTCGGGTCCACATAGGCTACCGGGTTATTCCCACAATAGATATACAGGTTCTGGGATAAAGGATTCAACAGGTCTCCCGTAACCGTATCCTGGGTTATGAATCTCCCGGTGAAGGGATCATAGTACCGGGCGTTCAGGAATATCAGGCCGCTGGGGTCATGCATAGCTCCAGTAAACTGGAACGGGTTGTAAACGTTTTCTGCAATGGTATGCGGGGTTCCGAAGGCGTCGTACCAGTAGCTGTTCAAAGGCTGGCCGTAGACACTTGCAACCACGCTGGTGCTGCCCAGGCCGTCCTGAAGATAAAATACCTGGCCTTCCGGACCCATGCGTTCAAATAATCGGCCTGCCCAGAGGTACTGATTTGTACCTGCTGTATCACTTCTTTCTACCAGAAGTTGGGGGATTCCTGCAGCGATGTCATAAGTGTAACTATAGTTTCCGTACACAGCTCCGGCGACAGTCATTCCGGTACGATTCCCGTCGCCGTCATAGGAATACTGAACGGAATCGGTCCCATCCGCGAACTGAACCAGTCGGTTGGCGTAGTCGTACTGGTAGGTCTTGTCGGCTCCTACCACTGTCAGGTTGCCGTTGGGGTCATAGCTGCAAGCTGTATCTCCGACCGAGGTAAGGCGGTTGGCAGCATCATAAGTGTACGATTGTCCATTGGCATTCGTCCTGTTGCCTGCCGGGTCATAGGTATAATCAGTCGAGGTTCCGTCAGGGTATTCAGCCCTGGTCAATTGATAAATATCATCGTAGAAATATTGTATGGTCTGGTTTTGTTCGTTCGTCAAGGTAAGCGGATTCACGGTATTGTCGAAGGTGTACGAGGAGCTGGTCAGAACCGTGCTGTCCTTAACATGTTCAACCTTGCTCAGGCGTCCCTTGGCATCGTACTCGTAGTTGACATTTATTCCGTTGGGGAGCATTTCCTGAAGTATATTTCCGATTTCGTCATAGCTGAAAGTCGCCTGATAGACGGAATCATGGACGGTTTCCGGGAGATTGATATCATTGAAATAATAGCTTACTTGCAGCCCACTGGGATAGGTTATTCCGGTCCGGTTGCCGGAAGCATCATAGCTGTAACTTACAGTATCTCCGTTCCGAGTTGCTGAAGTTAAGCGATCAACCCTATCGTAGGAATATGAGGTCGTTCCTCCGGGGTCGCTCATTGATGTTCGCCGACCGCCAGGATCATAACTTAAGGTTGCCTGAGTCTGGCCGTCCGCCCTTATCTCGGTCAAGCGATTGTTAACGTCATAGGTATAGGTAATCTGGGTTCCGTCAGGCTTGGTTGCCTGCTCAAGATTGCCTGCGTTGTCATAGGTTGTTTCCAGGGTTTCGTTTAAGGCATTTTTAATCGTTTTTTGCCGGTTGAGTTCATCGTAGGAATACAAAGTGGTGTGGTTATTGGCATCTGTCGCTGATATCAGGTTGCCATTTTCATCGTAGCCGTAAGCAGTAATATGATTTAACGGATTGGTGACCGATATTAGCCGGTCCAGGGAGTCGTATTCATAAGTAGTGGTTTTGCCATTGGCATCGGTGGTGGAAATGATATTGCCTGCTTGGTCGTAGGTGTTGGAAGTCGAATGCCCTAATGGATCGGTTGTTGCTACAACCCGGTTGGCATCGTCATATGCGTAACTCCAGGTCGCTCCTTTAGCATTGGTCATAGAAAGCTGGTTCCCTGCGAGGTCATAAGAGTAGACAGTAGTATGGTTTAATGGGTCGGTGGTCGAAAGGAGTCTTGAGCTGGGGTCATAAGTGAAACTTGTTGTCTTACCCCGGGGATCGGTCACGCTGGTTTTGTTCCCTACAGGATCATACGTATATGTAGTTACCCCGTTCTCGGCATCAGTAATCTTAACCAGACGGTTTAAGGAATCGTACTCGAAGCTGGTGGTATTCCCGTTTCTATCAACCTTGGAGGTCATATTCCCATTGCCGTCCAGGGTATAGGTTTCACTGCTGTTGTCAGGATAGGTGACGGAAGTCAATCGTTCCAGAAAGTCATATGAGTACGTGGTGATACGCCCTTTCGGGTCACTAATAGAAGCCAGGTTTCCGCTGGGGTCATAACTGTAAGTAGTGGTCTGGCCAAGGGCGTTTTTGGAGGTGGCGAGTTTACCATTTTCATCATAGGTAAATGTTGTTGTGTTGTTTCGAGGATCCGTTACACTTGTCCGGTTGCCTTTAAGGTCATACGTGTTGATAGTAACATGCCCCAGAGGATCGGTAACAGTTAATACATTTCCGTTCTCGTCATAGGTATAGGTCCAGGTGAAGTCAGCCGGATTGGCTCCCGGAACATTCCCCCGGGGAGTTATCTCGGTAAGTTTGCGCCCCAGAATGTCATATGTATAAGTAGTTTTGTTGCCTAATGGGTCTATTAGAGATTCACGGTTTCCGTATTGGTCATAAGTAATGGTGGACGTTTTCCCGTTGGGATCGGTTATGCCAATGACCTGTCCAAAATCATTGTAGGTAAAACTGGTGATTGCGGATCCGCCGTATACCGCGCGAGCGACGGTTTGCAGGTTTCCATTGGTATCGTAAGTCATGTCCACGGCGTTTCCAGAGGCATCTACAATACGGGTGGGGTTGTTTTGGCTATCATAAGTAGTGGTGGTCACATAATTAAAAGGTGCCGGGTCGGTCCTGGTTAGCTGGTTGCCCATGGTATCGTACGTGTAGGTGGTAGTATTGCCGTTTTTATCGGTTTCGCTGGTGCGATTTCCATCGGCATCGTAAACATACTGTTCACTGACACTCTGCGGATAGTCTATTCTGGTGACCCTGAACTTATCATCGTAGTAGAAGACGGTATCGAAGTATCGGGCATCGGTTACTGTTGTCCGGCCGTTGGCGGAGTCATATGAATACCGGGTTACGTTGCCTTGAGCGTCATGCTGTTCAATGACCCGCCCCAGGCTGTCATAAACGTTGTAAACCTGGCGGTGGTTATTGGGATCAGTGATTGAGGTCAATCCAGAGCTGTCATAGTTATAAGTGGTTACCTGTCCATAGACTGCCCCCTGAACCGTTGCCAAATTATTGTTCCCGTCATATGTATAGCTGAAGGTATGATTTGCAGGATCTATTATCTGTGATATGCGATTAGCCTCATCATAGGAGATCTGCAGTATTCTGCCGGTTGGTTCAGTTACGGTTGTCAGGTGATCTCCTGTATACCCGAGATTGGTGATGTTTCCGTTCTTGTCTGCTATCTGGGTAAGCCTGCCCTGGTTGCTGAAGACATATCTGGTCTGGTCCTTAAAGAGCAGGTTATAGGTTCCGTCTGTATTCTTAGTCAATATTTCAAAACATCCTGCTGGCCTGGTATAGCTCCCGTCAGCGTAGGTAAATGCATTGGCGTGTCCGTCGGGATAGGTTACAGTGACCGAGTTGTCGGCAGTGTTTATGGTTAGAAATGCATTGTAATTGTGCTGCCAGCTTTTGCCCAATGGGCCGGAATAGTTGCTGCGGGAGTTATAGAAGCGGGTAAATCCAAGTGGAACTGATTTAGTAGGAATGTTAATATCAGTTTCCTCTTGCGTGAAGTTGCCGTTGACCGGGTTGACCGGGTCGTTGCATTGGAATGAGTTATTGGGCTTACCGAGGGTGGCGAGGAATGCTGGGTCTTCCCCGCGAAGGTCAATTTTGAATGAAATATTACTGGTTGCGTAATTAACACTTTGCCAAGGATAAATATTGATATAATATGTGCCTGGACCAACCTTCCGGCTATATGTATTGGTACCAGTGCTAAACCAGAGTGCTGCGATTTTCTGTAAATCTTGATCATATATATGGTATTCAATATAGCCACTGTTGTTTGTCACTGTGCTCAACAGACTGCACGTATGGTCTACCGTTATCTTGAACCAATCGTAATCATTTACTGCCTCTATACTGACGTTGCTAATCTGCTGCCCTGGCGAAATCTCTACCGCTCTCGCCGATACATCATTATTTTCCCACGGGTCTTCCTCGATTAGGTCAATTCTAAATGAAATATTACTGGTTGCGTAATTAACACTTTGCCAAGGATAAATATTGATATAATATGTGCCTGGACCAACCTTCCGGCTATATGTATTGGTACCAGTGCTAAACCAGGGTGCTGCGATTTTCTGTAAATCTTGATCATATATATGGTATTCAATATAGCCACTGTTGTTTGTCACTGTACTCAACAGACTGCACGTATGGTCTACCGTTATCTTGAACCAATCGTAATCATTTACTGCCTCTATACTGACGTTGCTAATCTGCTGCTCTGGTAAAATCTCTACCGCTCTTGCCGATACATCATTATTCTCCCACGGGTCTTCCTCGATAAGGTCAATTCTAAATGAAATATTACTGGTTGCGTAATTAACACTTTGCCATTCATAAATCTTAATATAGTAGGTGCCTGGACCAACTTTTCGGCTATATGTTTTGGTACCAGTGCTAAACCAGGGTGCTGCAATTTTCTGTAAATCTTGATCATATATATGGTATTCAATATAGCCACTGTTGTTTATAACTGTGCTCAACAGACTACAGGTATGATCCACCGTAATCTTGTACCAATCCTTGTCGCCGCTAAAATCAATACTTAAAAATTCTGTCTGCCCCGGTGTGACAGTATAGGCTGTTTCTGGCGAATTATTGGAACCATCGGTTCCGGCTATTGCCGCGGATAGGTTTAAAAAGAACAGCATGGATAACGTAATTACTACTGTTATGGTTATCTCAAGTGACAACCCGAGTATGCTTTGTTTGGCCCTCATTACAGTACCCCCTTATTCGCTTGTCCATTAAATAACAAACGCCCTTGACACCATAACGCGCAAGGGCAATTATTCTCCAAAACTAGTAACCTGGCGATCATAAACCTTTGTTATGACCCATGGCTTTGCGTCCCCGGCTCACACCGGGTTTGCCCTTACATTTTTGGAACTCTGGTATTTTATTGTGGGTGTTCATCAAAGGCTACAGTTAAGCTTACCTATTTTGGGTTATATTGTCAATCGTTATTGTAATCAAAAAGAGTACATCATTTGATCTCTTTTAATCGCTTCTAAAGTGATCCCGAATTACATGGCCAACCTATGAACGGAGTCATACACAATAAGCATTAAATGTCTTTCGATAAATAATCATACCTCCGCCCCTATTTGATTAACCATTGCGGGCGGAAGGTGAATATCAATTTATTGCTCTTTTCAGTTGTTTGTGCTGGGCTCGATCGATCCTTCCCTAGTCTCTCCCTTGTTAGATACTCATTCTCGAAATTCTCCATGAATTATGTCCCAGGCAAAACAATTTGCCTATTTTCCGCATTCATATCAGTACATTTTATTTACATGGCACCAATGACAGGTTGAATAAGTGATCTGAGGAACACCGGCTTGTCTTAGTTTTTTACCTCGCAAAGGCCACTTACCAAAACCTACTGGAAATGATAATGCGGTCTACGCCGAAAAGGGTTTTTGTTTAAGGAAGGCCCATTCGCTGATTTAGATATAATATAAATTATGTAACAGCGGTAGGTATTAGGATGACGCTTAGAGAAAAAGCTAGCCGAATAAAGGGAGAAATCGGCATTTTGTTTAGGGCTGTACGGGATCCACGGGTACACTGGTATGCCGGATTTCACATCAGTATAATCAGTAATCTTTTTACCCTTCAGACAAGGAGTTTCGGATTTCGTAAGCATCCCTGACCGTCCAGCGGGTCCACGTCTGAAGCTCTGTCTCCCCGTCTATATCGTCGTTATCGCGCTGATAAGCCCGGGCAATAATCTTTTCCTTGGAGACTGTAAAGATTGTAAATGTCTGGCGGTCTTCCTCGTCATAATAAGCGGTGGTGGAATAATCGGAGCGTTCAGGCATGTACTCATAGTACTTATTGCCAACCGTACCGCCAGTAACATAAGTGGTGCCAGCTCCAGTATGTACCTTGATATCATTTTTAACTGTCGAACGAATATAAATATGGTCATGACCGTTAAGGAATAAGTCGATTTTAAGGGCATCCACGGAGTATTCAGAATCATTTACAAAGTAATCCCTGACTTCCAGCGGATCATGGCTGGAAGTATAAGGCCCCGCATGCGTCAGCATGATACGCCATTTCTTATTTGACTTTTCGTAGCATTCCCTGGCCCATTGGAGTTGCTTACGAATAATGTCAGGTTTTTCAGCAAGCGGGGTAACTTCGGTATTTATCACTACAATACAGGCATCCCCATACTCGATACAGCCAATGGTGTCATCAAATTCGGTTCCGGCCTGGCCGCCCGGCATATTAAACCGCTGCAGGTAAGAGGTAAAGTCCCGGTCACCTTTCATCTCATGATTACCGGGTACGGTAATGGTGGGAATGGAAGCGTAATAGTCGCCCATGACCTTAAAACAGGCTTCCCACTCAGTAGCTTTATAGCCATCCTGTGTGGTATCACCGCCTGACATGATGAACGCAGGATGAGGAAGAATAGACATCGCATAATCCAGACTTTTCCTGAAAGCCATGTAGTCATCGGCGGAAACGGACTGGGGATCTGCTACATAAATAAAGGAGAAGGAAGCCGCATCGGGAGATGAGGGAGCCCGGAATGAGTACTCCCCGCTCATGAAGTCCTGGCCTTCACCCACACGATAGACATAAGTTGCGCCCGGGGTCAGATCTTTGAGAACGACCTGATGGGTGGCAATCTCCTTCCAGCCAGGCGTTACCGCATTGACATAGCTGGTGCCCTTTTGGATCTGCCAGGAGGATGCACCCTTGACCTTGTACTGAATCACAGATTCAGTTACCTGCGGAACAGTGATCCAGCTAAAACGCAGGTTACCCTGTTTGGTATCGGGAACCATAGTAATCTGGGAAGGCGCACCCTGGATCGTGCCATCATCCACATATACGCCAATAGCTGCGGAAGCATAATAGGGTTTCGTAATGGTTTCCTGATCGGTAACGACTTTTATGTAATAATAAATTGTACCAGCGGCCTTTGCAGGAACTGCGCCCACATAAGTATCCCCGGATTTTATCATTTGTACCTTGTCATTAAAAGTATTGCCGTCAGGCGAATTTCCGTAATATAACTCGATAGACTTGATGTTATATGCAGATAGTACGCGAGCCTTGACCTGTGCTGCTGTACCGAGTTTGGTTTCGTTAACTGCACGCGAAATTATGCGAGTGCCGGTATAGCTCCAATCACGCTTTTCAAAAAGAGCATCAGGAAAGCCCTTTAGTTTAACGTAACCGTCATTATTTGATCCAACCCAATCCCAGCTACTGTTGAAATCCCACCCAAGCCCGGTATATGTTGCTTTCTGGAAAAGAGCAGCACCGGAAATATCATCCCACTTTATCGGCTGGAAAGTCGGCTCGTTACCGGCCATAAGAGTACCCTCCCATGCGACATTACCGGTAATATTAACTGCCGCTTCATCATCCAGCTGACCTACGATTTTATCGGTATTTCTGGCACCGGCTATGGAGGTTTGCGCAGACACACAGCCGACGATGCAGTCACCCGCATTAAAGGAACCCGCTATACCACCCGCCGAACCATTTGAACCGTAAGCCCTCACTGTACCTGCTGCAAATGAATGACCTACATAACCGCCGCCATCCTGAATTCCTACAATACCGCCAACATCATATGGAGCTTCAATCTGCACATTGGTGTAACAGTTTTCGACATGCCCGATGATCGGTCCTTCGCCCTCCTTGACCTTGCCGGCAATACCACCGCCGGTATGAGCATTGGACAGATCATCTACACGAATCTTACCCGAAACATAACAGTTTACTATTGTGCCGTAAGCTACACCAGCAATTCCGCCAACATTCTGCTGCCCTATGATATCGCAGTTAACCAACGCAACATTTCTAATATATGCAGCTGAATTTTCGTTGCCCAGGTAACCAAACAAGCCCACGTATTTTTTAGGATAATCAATCACCAGGTTCTTAATCACGTGAAATTGTCCATCAAAAACGCCGATAAAGCTTCTTTCTTTTTGGGAGGAAATAGGTATGAATCCATTATAGCCAGACATATCAAGGTCGGCCGTTAGTACATAATGTCCATCTCTTGGAGCGCCAGATTTCCAGTCACCTGACAGATACATCAGCTGCTCTGGTTTTGAAATTTCATAGACATTTTTTGCTGCGTTATAAACCGGGGCTTCATAAGCTATGCATTCCTGCGCAAAGGCCGAGTTGACACACATCGATAGAAGCATAAAGATGACAAGCAGTGCCGCTGAAATGCGTTTTGTTTTCATTTTTTCCTCCAAGTCCATGCCGAACATCTACGAATACACATCAACAGCATGTTATATTTCCATGCCCATTTGCCCGCTCCGCTGTTCCCATTTATTCGAGAACTTCCGGCCATAACCAGTTTTCCTAACCGCAGGTGCTGTAGCCGATACTGAGGAATACCGGTTTATCTTCGTTTTTTGCCTTCGCAAAGGCCTCCTCGCTCCAGGGAAGAATACCAGTCGAACAAATTATGAAGTGCTGCCCAATCACCGTATGTCCGTCTTTGGTGCACCAAATTTTTTATTTCTTGGGTCCTACAGTCATATACTCAGGATCTACGTTTGCCATCACATCAAGAATGTATTTGTACGTCCTTCTCTTCATCTCAGCCATATTGGTCCGAGATTTATTAAAGGTTTTCGCGTAAGCGACCGCCTCGGCAATGGTCTCTTCACGATTGGGGCATGCTTTAATTATCACATTATACTTTTCCATCTCTTCCGCTCCGAGTCTATCTCCTGAGAGGTGCAATCTGGTCAAGAGATGGTAGGGCATTATGCGCTTCATCCATTCAATCTGTGAAGGGATGAACTGAATCCCCAGATCTATTTCCGGTAAACAGAAATATCCCCTGTCGGACCTCATAAATCTGAAATCGCACGCACCGGCAAGAACAGCTCCATTGCCGAAAGCATGGCCGGTGATTGCCGCAATTGTTGGAAACGGAGCCATAATCATAGCAGTGAAAACATCATGGTTTCTCTTTACCCATTGGTTAATTGCGGAGAAATCCTGCTCGCTCATTTTTTGGCCAACCCATTGCACATCAACACCCTGGCTGAAGTTCTTGGGATCACTTGAAGTCAGCACCAGTGCCTTAATTTCATTGTCAGCCAGGATTTCGTCATAGGTAGACATCATGGCCTCGGCCCATTTAAGGTTTTGCCTGTTCTCGCCGTTATTCATTATCATAATTGCTACAGTACCGTCTTTTTGCCACTCAACGATTGCCACTTTTAAGCCCCCTTTAAATTAATAATCATTACGGTCTTATTCTACATCCAATTTGGAGTCAACACCAAGTTCACTCCTTCTTTATGGCAGTTCCTTTTCCTTGGTTTTGGCAGGAATCAATCGGTTAAACTACCTGATAGCCTGCGTCTTCAATGATCTCTTTGATATCATCAAGTTTAACCTCATCCCGATTGAATTCTACCGTAACCTTTTTGGCTGCCAGGTCAACATCAACCTTCTCAACTCCGGGCAACGAACCAACTGATTTCTTAACGGTGTTGACACAGTGCATGCAGGACATTCCCTCAACATTCAAAACCTTCAATTCACTTGCCACTGGGGGCACCTCCTCATTTGTATTCATATTAATTAATCGCTGGTTAGCGACAGCAACCCTTTCCTTGCCCAACCTGTCCGCCCTCAGTTCCGGACTCCCGGGCTTCCATTCTGAAAGATCAACAGTTGTTTTGTTGGGATTAAACCTTCTCAAGCTCAGAGAATTAGTTACTACCGAGACTGAGCTGAAGGCCATGGCACCACCGGCTATTATTGGGTTTAGCATGCCTAGAGCAGCGAAAGGTATGCCGATGATATTGTAAATAAAGGCCCAGAAAAGATTTTGTTTGATTTTTTTCATGGTCTGGCGCGAAAGCCTGATTGAGGCCGGAATAGCCATCAAGTCCCCCCGCATCAAGGTTATATCAGCGGCTTCCATGGCCACGTCGGTACCAGTGCCCATGGCTATACCTATGTCTGCTGTAGCGAGGGCGGGTGCATCATTGATTCCGTCCCCGACCATGGCAACCGTCTTGTCCTCAGATTGGAGTCGCTCAACCTCCCGGGCTTTGTTTTCCGGCAGTACCTCGGCCAGCACATTGCTAATCCCTACCTGGCGGGCGATGGCATCAGCGGTCCGCCGGTTGTCGCCGGTGATCATGTAAACCTCAATTCCCATCTCCTGCAGCTCGGCAATCGCCTCCCGGGAGCTTTCCTTAAGGGTATCAGCTACGGCGAGTATAGACTCGATTGTGCCATTTACTGCCATAAGCATGGCTGTCTTGCCCTGATCCTCCAGATCAGAAATCCTTGCTTCCAGAGACGTTGTATCTATACCTTTTTCCCTCATGAGTTTTCTGGTTCCTACATATATCTCCTGCTGATCGATGACCGCCCTGATACCCATTCCCGCAATGGCTTCAAAGTCGTCGGGGTCGTTCAGTTGGTCAAACGTCATTTTTCCCTTTTCATAAATGGCCACTCCCAGGGGATGTTCCGAACTCTTCTCGGCCCGCGCCGCCAGTTGCAGGATTTTGCCCTCATCTAATTGACCTGTTGAAATTATATCGGTAACCTCGGGCTGCCCCTTGGTGATGGTACCAGTCTTGTCCAGGACTACAGTATTCAGTTTATATGCCGTTTCCAGGTGTTCACCGCCCTTGATGAGAATGCCGTTTTCGGCTCCTTTACCAGTTCCGACCATGATGGCGGTAGGTGTAGCCAGACCCAGGGCACAGGGGCAGGCAATGACCAATACGGCAACCGCACTTATTAATGCTTTGTTGACTCCCGCACCACCAAAATACCATCCCAAGAAAGTGATAAGAGCAATCACCAAAACCACCGGTACAAATACACCGGCCACCTGATCGGCAATCTTCTGGATGGGCGCTTTGCTGCCCTGGGCATCCTCCACCATCTTTATAATCTGAGCCAGGACGGTGTCCTTGCCCACACGGGTCGCCTCCAGCTTGAATACCCCGAATCTGTTGATGGTCGCTCCATAGACAAGGTCCCCGGCTTTTTTATCCACCGGCAGGCTCTCTCCGGTCAGCATGGACTCATCCAGGGAAGAATTTCCCTCCACAATTTTCCCGTCCACCGGAACTTTTTCACCCGGTCTGACTACTACTAGTTCTCCGAGTCTTACATCTTCTATGGGAACGTCTATTTCTCTGCCCTCTCTGATCACCCGGGCGGTCTTGGCCTGCAGTGCGGCCAGCTTTTTAATCGCTTCCGAGGTTTTGCCCTTGGCTACCGCCTCCAGGTACTTGCCCAGTAATATCAGGGTAATGATAATCGCCGCGGCTTCAAAATACAAATCCTTCATCATTCCTGCCACAGTCGGCTCAAAGAAGATATTGTATAAACTGAAGAAATAGGCGGCGGAGGTACCCATGGCGATAAGCACGTCCATATTGGCGGTTCCGGCCCGCAGCGCGTAATAGGATTGTTTATAGAAACGAGCACCGATAATGAACTGCACCGGCGTAGCTACAGCTAATTGGAAATACTGGTTGTGCAAAAAGGCCAGAGCCGGGGCATGAATCTTTAGAACGCTTAAGACCATTGCCGTGACCAGGGGCAGGCTTAGAATTATGGAGGCGAGCAGAGAGAAACGCATGGTTCTAAGTTCCGTTTCCTTTTGCTCTGCCAGACGTTCCTGGCTGATATCCTCCGTCTTCTCAGCATCATAACCTAATGCTTGAATCGCTCCGATGAAGTCTCCCACCCTAACCCGGCCTGGTTCATAGCTTACAGTTGCTCTTTCTGTGCTGAGGTTTACATTGGCCCGCTTAACTCCGGGAATCGAATTGAGTTTCTTTTCAATTCGGGCAGCACAGGCAGCACAGGTCATCCCTGTTACCTTCAGGCTGACCTGACCTTCATTGTCTTCGATATCCGCAAGCACCTTATAGCCCAGTTTCTCGACCAGCTGATCAAGCTGCTCCCGCTTAACCTGCTTTTCATCGTACTCAACCGTAGCTCTTTCCATAGCCAGGTTTACGTTGGCTGACGCCACTCCGGGGATCTGGTTCAAGCCTTTCTCAATCCTGGCAGCACATGCTGCACAACTCATACCTGATATTTTAATGGAATCTTTCTGCATCTTACTGCACTCCTCTTTTCGGTGCTTGTAGCTAGTTTATCATGTTTGTTATTATTCCTGTTTACATACCGGTGGAATCCCGGGAAAACAGGGGACGATTCCTGCGTTGCCATAAAAACACTCAGCAATGTTTAAGCCGTAATGGCCACGAAACCACCGGTGATGAAGGTTTTTCCGTCAGTTTCCGAGCCAGCTTAACTACATCCTGAAGTCTTTACGCGGTCGCCGATGATGGTTAAGATATCGCTCGGCACGCCGATTTTAGAAGCTGGGCCCCATCTGATGAGTTAATGAAGACCCGATTATTCCAACTGACTCAAATCATACGGCGTTTCCTGATAGACATGGTAGTTCAGCCAGTTGGAAAACAACAAGTTTCCGTGGCTTCGCCACAAAACCCGGGGAGTCTTGGCGGGATCATCCTCCGGGAAATAGTTTGAGGGTATATTAATTGGCAATCCTCTGGCAATGTCCCGCTCATATTCCATTTTTAGAGTATGAGGGTCATATTCCGAGTGACCGGTCACAAATATTTGGCGTCCATCTTTACTGCTGACAATATAGATGCCAGCTGTATCTGATTCGGATAATACCTCCAAATCGGGCACCTGTTCTATATCTTTTCTTAGCACCTCGGTATGACGGGAATGCGGTGCATAAAATACGTCATCAAACCCCCGCAACAATGGTTTGTTCTTCTCGCAAACCCTGTGTTCAAATATGCCAAACATTTTATGCGGCAACGGGTATTTAGGTATCCCGTAGTGATAATACAAACCTGCTTGGGCCCCAACGCATATATGGAATGTTGAATAAACATGGGTGCGCGTCCATTCCATTATCTTCTTTAGTTCATCCCAGTAATTCCATTGCTCGAAATCGAGCAGTTCCACCGGAGCTCCAGTAATTATCATCCCGTCGAACCGTTGATCGCAGACATCAGAAAAGGTTTGATAAAAATTGTCTAAATGATCTTTCGAGGTATTTTTGCTCTGATGGGTTTCCGGATATAACAGAACCGTTTCAACCTGCAATGGCGTATTTGCCAACAATCGCAGGAGCTGGGTTTCGGTAATCTCTTTTTGCGGCATGATGTTAAGTATGGCTATTCTTAACGGCCGTATATCCTGGTGTACGGCCCGCCTCTCGTTCATAACAAATACATTTTCATTCTGCAGGATGCTGCTGGCTGGCAGATCATCAGGAATAATAATCGGCATAGTCGTCATCCTCTCCTGGATAATGATTTTACGCAAGGAATGCCATGGTTGTATTCTACACTATTTTTATAGGTATTATAGGTTATTTAGAACAGAAATACAAGCGCTCCGACCCAGCAGGCAAAAGGTCCTGACTGCTCGCCGCCAGGACCCTTTTTGTTTATATCAAATTATGCTGAATTTAACACTTATCCTGGCATGACTTCTTGTACTGGTTAATCGCATCATGCAGTGCGTCGGCTGCCAGGTTGGAACAGTGCATCTTGACGGGTGGCAACCCGTCCAGGGCATCGGCTACTGCTTTGTTCGTAATACTGCTGGCCTCCTCCAGGGTTTTGCCTTTAACCATCTCGGTAACCATGCTGCTGGTGGCGATAGCCGCAGCACAACCGAAGGTGCGGAATTTGATGTCATCAATGCGGTCATCCACAACCTTGATCTCAATCTGCATCACATCTCCGCAGACAGGGTTCCCGACCTTCCCCACTCCATCTGGGTTTTCAACTGTTCCAACATTGCGGGGATTAAGAAAGTGTTCCATCACCTTCTCTGAATATATCGCCATCTAAATTCCCCCTTCCCCCTTAATCGGAGACATCACTCTCAGTCTCTCTATTATTCGCGGCAGTGTTTCTATTACGTAATCCACATCTTCCTGGGTATTCGACCGCCCCAGGCTTAGCCTGATTGACCCATGGGCAACTTCGTGGGGCAGTCCGATTGCTAACAACACGTGAGAGGGTTCCAGTGACCCCGAAGTGCATGCCGAACCACTTGATGCCATAATGCCTGCCTGGTCCAACATTAGGAGTATTGACTCACCCTCCACGAATTTGAAACACATGCTCACATGCCCGGGCAAACGGTTTATAGGATCCCCGGTAAGAATTGTGTCCGGGATCCGTTCCTGGAGACCGGCGGACAATGTCACAGCCAGGTTTTGAATTTGTTTCATAGATTCATTCATTATTTGCCCGGCGATTTCGGCAGCTGTTCCAAGGCCGACTATTCCGGGAACATTCTCGGTGCCGGACCTCAGTTTTCGTTCTTGAGAGCCCCCGTATACTCTGCGAATCAGCCGGGTTCCCTTCTTAAGATATAGACATCCCACCCCTTTGGGTCCATAGAGTTTATGGGCCGAACATGATAGCATGTCTACCCCGAGATCCTTTACATCCACCGGGATCCGTCCCACACTCTGAACTGCGTCAGTGTGAAAAACTGCACCACCCTTGTGGGCTATGGATGCTAGTTGCTTTATGGGTTGTATGGTGCCAATCTCATTATTGACGTGCATGATTGAAACCAGAACCGTGTTGGGCTTTAAGGCCCTTTCCAGAGTCTCCGGTTCCACCATCCCATACCGGTTCACGGGAAGGATAGTGACATCATAACCATGGCGTCCGAGATAATTGAAGGTATCCAAAATCGCATGATGCTCTACCGCCGAAGCTATTATGTTTTGCCCTTTATGCGGAAGAGCTTCTAAAAAGCCCATAATAGCCATGTTGTCAGCTTCCGTACCGCCACTGGTAAAGATAATCTCCTCGACATTGGCATTAATCAATTGAGCCACCTGTTCCCGGGCTTTTTCGACAGCGTTTCTGGCTATCTGACCCATTTGATGAATACTGGATGGGTTGCCGTATTCCTCGGTCAGGTATAAACCCATTTTCTGAAAAACTATCGGATCAACCGGGGTGGTCGCGCTATGGTCCATATAAACCCGTTTCAAACTTTGGTCCCCTTTCCTGTTTTCTTGGTTGAGGTTTCAGAGCAATCAGGATTCATTTGCTTCGATTCTGTTACCATGTCTTGCAGGGTATAGGAATCCAGTACATCAGCGATAGAATCTCTTACTTTTGTCCAGAGTAACCTGGTAACACACTGGTCTGCTCGCTCGCATTCCTCAGGATACTCCTCACTGACGCAATCGACCGGGGCTATCGGTCCTTCCAATGCTCGTATTATCTGTCCAACAGTGATCTGCTCCGGCTCTCTGGCGAGTATATAGCCTCCCTGGGGGCCACGTATGCTTTTAATTAGCCCCGCCCGCTTCAAAGCCACCATTAACTGCTCCAAATAACGGTCCGATATCCCTTCTCGTTCCGCGACCAGATAAACTGCATTCGGCCCTTCGTCCTTGTGAATAGCCATGTTTATCATAGCTCTTAAACCGTATCTTCCCTTGGTAGACAGCTTCATAACCTGCACCTCCGTATCTAAATATTATCCTAGCATTTTACTGGGTTATAGGTCAAATCGAAAACTTGTACCCCATTCTTTCGAAGAGTATTCAATCATCCGTTCGAGTGCATCCCACGAGATTAATCTTCACAACCAGCAGATATTGCACGGTCTGCAGTAACCATCTGCTTATTGCTCCATATTATGGAATGTAATATGGTTCTTATCGCTTGCGATTTGTAACGGCTATGGGGGTATCCAGTGTGCTGTACAAAATTACTTCGGATGCAGGGTCAATAGATACCTTAACTATCTCACCAGCCTTTCAGACAAAATTCTTCTTTCGGAAAAGGAATGTGGTTACAGTCTATGCGGGAACAAATAAGCGGCGTCTGCGCGTTCGCATCGTGCCCGGCCAGGATATGGCAACGGTCATAATTTCTTCGAATGCTCTTTCCGAACTGTCTATTCCTGGCAACCTACGTTACCAGGTACGTAAAGAGTCTCACGGGATCAGGTTAGGTCCGGTACTGGGTTTGTTGTTAAGCAAACGCACAGAAAAGCTGGATGACGAATTTATCACATACCTGCAGAACTATACGGCCACCTATCCCCAAACTCAAGGACTTTTATATGCATTCAGCATGGAAGGAATTAATTTCGATAACAACACCGCCGAAGGCTACTACTACAACCCTGCCAATAAACCCGGGCAGCAATGGGTTCCGGCTTTGATGCCTTTGCCTGATGCCATCTTCAGGAGAACACTTTTGAAGGATGTTCAAACACTGTCGGACATCACTGACCACCGGTTTTTTAACTCTTACCGTCTGAGCAAATGGGATTACTGGACATACGCTGCAAAGAATGAATCTGTTCGCAAGCATATCCCGGAAACCCGCAAATTTTCGTCCTTGAATGTAGTATCACAGATGCTGAATCGGTACGGCGCTGTCGTGTTAAAGCTCATAATCGGCTCACAAGGATACGGTTTAATCATGATCAAAAAAGTCGGCTCTGATTATTCGGTACAACGAAAGTTGGATAAGAAACCTAGGATCTTTACGGATAGAACAAAAATGCTTACCTATATCAAGAAGATAACCAGGAATCGCCGCTATATGGTCCAGCAGGCGATTGACCTGCTTAAGTTTGATGGCCGGCTTACCGATTTTCGTGTCATCATGCAGAAAGATTTTTCCCGCCAATGGGGCTGCACCGGCATCATTACCAGCATGGGAGCCGTCCAGGGAATATGTTCAAATTACCCCGCCAGGCAGTCAATCTTTTTATCTTTTGAAGAATTCTGCTCTCGTTATCTAGGTTTATCCCCCAATGCCATTGCAGAGAAGAAGCAGGAAGTGATTAAAACCTGCATCCAGGCGTGTGAGGTACTGGATCATGCTGGTTTGAACTTCGGGGACGTTGGCATTGACCTGGCCATCGATTCCTCTCTCAACCTCTGGATTCTGGAAGTGAATACCCTCCATATGGAAGACCTGCTGCTTTATATTGGGGACGAATCAGCCTTCAAAGCACTCCACACCAAGCGCATCCAATATCTTACAGCATTGAGCGGCTTTCAGCTGCTTGAATAAACTGATAAAGGAAGTCGGTAATGAGCAGAGATTATAAGTCAATACCTATATGGAAAGACGTGACAACCGAGCAGTGGAATGATTGGAAATGGCAGCTTTCCAACCGGATTTCCTCCTTGGAGCAGTTGAAACAGGTAATCGTTATGGGATATGAAGAGGAGAGAGAAATTGCTGCCTGTCTGGAAAAGTACCCGATGGCCATCACCCCCTACTACGCCGCACTTATGGATGAAACCAACAGAAATTGCCCCATACGCATGCAAGTGATTCCCTCTGTCAAGGAACTACACAACACCGAGATCGATCAACACGACCCGTTGCATGAAATACTCAATTCACCCATACCCGGGCTCATCCATCGCTATCCGGATCGGGTGGCCTTGCTGGTTAGCGGGAACTGTGCTGTATATTGCAGGTTCTGCACGCGAAAAAGCTCTACCTATGGCAGGGACCGGGTTTGCCGGGGAGTTGATCTGGAGAACGCCATCACGTATCTGGCAAGCAATCATCAGATCAGAGATGTGCTTATCACCGGCGGAGACCCCCTTTGTTTATCCGATAATGCGCTCAGTTCATTGCTGGAAAGGCTCAGACCAATAAAAAATTTAGAAATCATCCGCATTGGCTCCCGGGTTCCCGTAACCATGCCCCAGCGTATAACCTCTGAATTATGTGCGGTTCTTAAAAACTACCATCCCATCTGGTTGAACACTCATTTCAACCATCCCCGGGAAATAACCGCTGAAGCAAAACGTGCCTGTGAGATGCTGGCCGATGCCGGTATTCCTCTTGGCAACCAGTCAGTGTTGCTCAATGGCATTAACGATTCCCCGTCTGTCATGCAAAAACTGGTACATGAGCTGCTCAAAATAAGAGTAAGGCCGTATTACCTTTACCAGTGCGACTTGACGGAAGGTATTGGACACTTTAGAACCCCGGTAAGCACAGGCATCAACATAATCAGAGCGCTGCAGGGGCACACATCCGGTTTGGCTGTACCGACATACGTTATTGATGCTCCCGGTGGAGGGGGCAAAATCCCGGTGAATAAAAATTACATCGTTTCCCGTTCATCAAAGGAAATCATCCTCCAAAACTATCAGGGCCAAGTGTGTAAATATCCCGATGTATCCGAGGAACAGGGGGATTAAGCAGTGCATATCGGATTGACGTATGACCTGAAAACAGACTATCTGCGGGAGGGATACAGTGAAGAGGATGCCGCTGAATTTGATTCCGAGGATACCATTGACAGCATTACCAGCGCCCTGCAGAATCTCGGTTTTACAACTGAGCGAATCGGAAATTTTCACAACCTGATTACCTGTCTGGCAGGCGGCAGACGATGGGATATGGTTTTTAACATCTGCGAAGGTGTGCGTGGTATGGGGCGAGAATGTCTGGTCCCGGCCCTGCTGGACCAGTATCAAATCCCCTACACCTTCTCGGATCCCCTGGCATTGTGCATCACCCTCAACAAAGGAATCGCCAAAAGGGTAATAAGGGATCTGGGAGTACCCACCCCGGACTTTACTCTTATAGAAGGAGAAAACGACCTGACAGATGTAGGCCTCGGCTATCCTCTCTTTGTCAAACCGGTAGCCGAGGGATCAGGCAAGGGGATTGACGAGAATTCCATAGTGACCAATAACCAGGACTTAAAAGCCATATGCTCCGCTTTACTGAAAAAATACCGCCAACCGGTGCTGGTGGAAGAATACCTGCCAGGAAGCGAATTCACCGTGGGAATTATTGGCACCGGAAAGGATTCCCTGGTATTAGGTGTTATGGAGATTATGTTTACAAGATGTGCTCAAAGCGAAGTGTACTCGTATTTACACAAAAAGCACTATCAGCGTTTCGTTCAGCACCGGCTGGTTAGTGATGACGTTTTGGTTAAAAAGTGTGCCGACATGTCACTTAAAGTCTGGAATGGGATTGGAGGCAGAGACGCCGGTCGGGTTGATATCAGGCTGGATAGGTACGGCGAGCCCTGCTTTTTGGAATTAAATCCCCTGGCCGGGTTAAATCCCGATTCAGACCTCCCCATGCTGGCCCGTTTCAATGGGATCACCTATCAAAACCTGCTGAAGATGATCATGGAATCAGCCATGAAAAGGGTAGTCAAATGATTATTACGAAAAGGAACCTAAACCCGCAGGGGGAATTCCTTTTTTCGCCACAGGCAAATTTATTTATTCCATGCGGGTTAGTTTAAGGTAATCATCAAATAGGAATGCTGCGGTTTTCTTGTTCCCCTGCGGGAGCATGTGGACTATATCGGAGAAATGCTGGCTTTCAACCTTCCAGGTGTAATCGCAACAGATCACGTTGGGTGGCAGATGCTTTTTGATAAAGGCTGTCTTTTCCAAGTACAGTGACTGCTCGACCAGTTTGTAGCGGGAGTAAAGGGCATAGTTGCGGGGGGGTAAAAACATTATCACCTTTGTATCGGGGTACTGTCTAAGCAAGGCGGCGATTTTTAGAAAGGCCTGCCACTGCTCATTACCCTGGGTGTAGTTGTAGTTTCCCAATTTAACAGGGAACCCATCCAGATGATCCCACTTCTTTTTGTCCCACCGGATATACATGTGCTCACCAAACGTGATTTTCGCAGGCCGGTCTTTTTCAATCGCCGCAGGATCATGCAAATTTAATAGTGTCCGATATGAACGTCCCTTGGCGTCGAACCAGGCAACATTCAAGTCATAGATAACGTAATCCGGGCGAGACGGCATAACGAACTTGAGAATCTCATAGGTGTCGGTAAACGAGCACCCCGAAAGGCTTAAATCATAGACATGAGTGTTTTTGTAGCCTTTTTGCTCAATAAGTTGTGCAAAATACGAAGGTATCGTGTCCTTATCAAATCTGGCTGCACTGCTGTAAACTACCGAGTCCCCAACAAACAGCACGGTACGGTCTCTATCCCTGCTGATCACCTGCTTTATCCGGCTTATCTCCTTGAGATCAACAGAATGCAGCCGTGCAATGGTTTTCGCTTCTGCCCGCAAAGGAAGGCCAAATACCAGGGTAATTAGTATGAGAAGGGATATTGTCTTTTTAATGGCTTTATCCCCCTAATAGATGAATATCTTCCCTTTGTTTCGTCTCGACAGCCAGTTTTTCCTGCTGTCTTTCTGTGATCTTATTAACCGTTGCGTGAGGCTCAAGCCTGGAAAAGATCCTACAGTGGCCAAGGCTCTGGGATCTGACCGACCCGGAGAGACAGTTCATTTCAGTAAGAAAATCAACCCAATTGTCATGCCCTACAGTATGGCATACCAAAGTCTGTCCAACTGGGTTGAACATCATTTTAAAGCGAGCTTACCAGTTCTGAAATCCCCCGGGCTTTCAGCCGTTTCAACGGACCGGTTACCGAAACCACCGTTATGATCACGGTACAAATAAATATCAGGATTATCTGGGTCAGGGGAAACCTCCAGATGATATGATAGGTGGCAAGCAACTGGGTAACCAGAGCCTTCTGCAGCATGATCCCCAGGATACAACCGGCAATGCAGCCGGTCAGGCTGTATACGGCCGCTTCCGTCAACACCATTCTACCTAGCTGGTTGCCTGCCATGCCGACGGCTCGCATAACTCCCAGATACCTGGTTTTTGACGCGACGCTGGTATTCATGGTGTTGATGATATTCAAGATGCTGATCAATGCTATGACCGCAATAAAGCCGTACACGAACACCGCCATGGTGAAGAAGGTCTGGTCTACCTCGGCATTCTTCTGGCGCTCGTCATGAAAGGTTATGTGTTTCCCCGCCAGTCCTTTTATGGCCTGGACGGCTTGTTCCTGGTTGCGGCCTGCCAGCTGAATGTTCACGACTTTATACGCTGATTGGCCGGTCAGTTCAGTAAACAGCTTCTCGGTGGTGATAAACGTTGTTAATGTAGGCTTTTCGCTGCGGAAGGGCACGGTCCGCAGTATTCCCATGACCCGCAATTCCCTTCTTCCAGCGGGTGTATTAACATAAACCCGGTCTCCCAACCGCCAGTTCACGGTTTCGAACGAAATATTGTTGCGAATGTGGCGAACAACCACGATGACCCCGTTTTGGTCGTTGATTTTATCCTGGTCCAGGATCCCTTCGATCAAGTCCGTCTCCGACCAGTGGAACTGATTCCTTTCATAGGAGATGAGCCATGATTTTTCAGGCGGGATGAACAAGCCATTGTCTGCAACCTCAACGCCATTCACGGTCGTTTTGTAGGTATCGGTCAGCCTGGCGGCATCGAAGGTAGCGTCGACGTAGGCAAACATCCGGCCGTAGACTCTTTTAATCCCTTCAATACCTGACAACCTGGCATATATCTCATCCCCCATGCCATGTTCCGAGGAGAGGGTTATGTCCGGTGTATAGGGCTTGGTGGTTCCCAGGGAGGTATGCATGAAATCGACGAACACCTGAAAGCCCATAAACATGATGATGCTGACGGCGATTGAGCTGGCCATCAGGACAAAGGTCCTCTTTTTCATGACGGCATTGCTTATTCCCAGGGCCATCTCCACCTGGAGGCTACGGGTAAGCAGTCCCCGTTTGTACCGGGCCGGATTGGCTATATCACTGGCCCCTGTCACCGCATTCACCGGGGAAACCTGCGCCGCCTTCCTGGCCGGTAACAGCGAGGCGGCAAAAACCGTCAGGAAGCCGATGGCGATGCCAGCGATTATACCTGGGACGCTGACCGTAAACAAGGGGATTCCTTGGAAGAGACTGCTGTTATAGAACTTCAATATCGCCGAACAGGCAAAGGTCACCAGCATGCCGGCCAGAACTCCTATCGGTATGGCCTTCAAGGTTATTATAAGTCCTTCTCTTCTGACCAGCTTTTTAATCTGGACCTGAGAGGCGCCGATACACCTCAGCAGCCCGAACTGCCGTACCCTTTCCATCACTGATATGTTGAAGGTGTTATAGATCATGAGTACCCCGGCAATCAGCACCAGTACAAACAATACCGCCCCGGTGGCGTATAACGAGATAGCACGATTGCTCCGGCTCTGGCCGGTAACCGCCAGCAGCAGTTCATTACGCTGAACCCGGTCATCGGCCAGATTTAAGGTGTCTTTTATTTCCTTCTCCGCGTTTAAGACCCTTACTCCACCTTTGAAGAGAACCGCGTAATACACCTCCGCATCCGGTTTTAGCTCAACAGCCCTGTCGACTGACAGGATTAATCCGGGTACCGCCTGGGCCTTCAGGTTGCTCAGGTCATTATATATTCCGCTGACCGTGAATTCTCGTGGGACACCATTCACGATAATCTTAACCGTATCGTTAACCTTCAGATTCAGTTGCCGGCTTTCAGCCGCCCACTGCTCCAGCATTACTTCATTATGGGCCGCAGGGTACCGGCCGGCGATGACCTTTACGTTGAGGTTGTCAGCGAAGCTCTCGTCCAGGGCCCCCAACAGGCATTCGATCCCGTTTATACTGCCTTTGCCAAGATCGACCCATCTTCCGGCCTCGGCTACATCAATACGGCTGCTGATAGCATCCATTTCTTTCGTTGACGCATTTTTAAGTATAAGGTGATAATTGCCCTGGTCATGGAGCACTTGAATCCTTTCGAACCGCAGGAACACATCGAGCATGGAAAAGATCCCGGTAATCAGGGCCACGGATATGGCGACACTTACTATCACCAGCCGGGTCTTCTTTTTATGCTGGGACAGGTATTTGGGCACCAGTGACAGGTAGCTGTTCATCCTCGCACCCCTCCCAGATCAGTTACCAAACCATCCTCCACGCTCAGAACCCGGTCAGCCACAGATGCGTAGGCGTGATTGTGGGTGATCATGATCACCGTCTGCTTGTACCTGGTGGACGACAGCTTCAGGAGGTTGACAACGTCCCGGCTGTTCCGGGTATCCAGATTTCCGGTTGGTTCATCAGCCAGAATGATGGCCGGACTGGTGGCCAAAGCCCGTCCGATGGCCACCCTCTGCTGCTGCCCGCCGGAAAGCTGATTCGGCAGGTGATGCCTCCGCTCGGCCAGTCCCAGGACACCCAGCAGTTCGTCAATATACTCCTGGTCCGGTTTGCGGTAGTCCAAAAGAATCGGCAGGATGATGTTTTCCTCCACATTGAGCTCTGGAACCAGGTTGTATGCCTGAAAGACAAAACCGATTTTCCGGCGGCGAAAAACGGATAATTCCTTCTCCTTCATGGTGAAGATGTCTTTTCGTTCCAGATACACCTTACCCGAAGTTGGGGTGTCCAATCCTCCCAGCAGGTTCAGGAGGGTGCTTTTACCGGATCCGGATGGCCCGATAACTGCCACAAACTCACCTTTGGCAACCGAGAAGGACACATCTTTCAGTGCCTCAACCCGGGTCTCCCCCGCCCCGTATGTTTTGCACAGATTCTGGGTCGTCAATATATCCAAGAGTAAACACCTGCCTTATTAATTTAAGGAAATGATAACCCGGGAAGCTTACTATGAGGTGAATCCAAGCTTACAGATTTGAAAGCTTGATTCCCCGGCGAAAGCCCCAAGTTATGCTGTTTGAATGTATAAATATGCAGGAGCCGTTTGACGCAGCATGGTAGCAACACCCTGCGAAGGCGAACGACGAAAGGGGGCGAGCCCCATGGACGGGGCGAGAGGGCCATTGAACATGGACGTGAATTGGCCCGGTACCCCTTTCGTCGTGAGACAAGCAGATGGTGTTGCACCGTGCGGAGTCTGGCGACGAATATTTATGCATTCAAACCTACGAATTATTCCTTTTTCGCGGGGGGTTCAAGTTTGGGAAAGGTCAGGTGAAACGCGGAACCTCTTCCCAGTTCACTCTCCACCGTGATAGAACCGCCATGCTTCTCTATGATGGCTTTGGAGAGAGTAAGCCCAATACCGATACCCTGCTGGTCCTTAGAAAAACGGCTGCGGTAAAACCGGCGAAAGATATGATGCACATCCTCCGGGTGAATACCCAGGCCGTTATCCCTGATGACGATCCGCGTGAAGATAGGGGTTTCATCGACTTGTATCTCAATCCAGTGGTTGGCCTCGGTGTGATCCAGGGCGTTTTTGATGATATTGCTGACCGCCTCCAGCAGCCATTCCTCATCAAAACTCATAGTGATGTGCTCATCACAGTGAAGCTTGATCTCCTTGCCCTCCAGTTCCGCCCGCATGCGAAAACCAGCTATGACCTCGTCAAGAAACGCTTTGAGATTATGGGGACCCTTTTTCAGCTCAATAGAGCCCGCGTCCAACCGGGTCAGTTTCAAGAGGCTATGGATCAGGAACTCCATGCGAGCCAGCTCGCGTTCGCTTTTTTGGGTAAAGCTATCCACCGTCTCATTTCCGGTTTTCTCGTTCTGGATTATCTCGTTGTACATTTTTAGGGCCGCCAGGGGGGTCTTCAGTTGATGTGATATGTCCGAGATGGTATCCTTCAGGAATTCCTGGTTTTGCTTCTCCTTTTCAATGTGAGCTTTCTGCGCGGTAGCCATGGAGTTTACCGATGCCAGGAGACGGGCCAGGCTGCCTTCATCCTGGTCATCCAAGGGGGCGTCAACCCTGCCGGCCATAAAATCTCGGATGGCGGTGTCGGCTTTTTCAATCCTCAGGTAATGTCGGCGGAAATAGAAAAACAGCAGTGCAGCAGCCACGACAGAGAACAAGACAGAGAGCAATAGCAGGTTCAACGAATACTTGTGGTAAAACCGCTTCGGCTCCGGAAGCAGTTGGATTGGGGTGCTGCCGGAATAGCCGGCGGTTGTCAGGAGCTCCTGACCGGCTTTCAGGTCATCACCAGTTTTCTCCGCAGTAAAGGAGCGTATAATATGGGTTTCATTTAACCCGTTTCTCGCCAGATACCCTGCAATCCCGTAGTCATGAAGCAGCAAATCCTGTTTGTAGTCGTCCGCTGCCAGCTTTACCGTGACCTGTCCCAGCAGCAGAAACAACAGGCAGACGGCCCCCATGGCTATAAACAGCATTTTAACTTCCCGGTTGGCGAATACCTTCATCGGCTGGCCCTCACTCTGCGACATTCCATCGATAGCCCAGTCTTCGTACCGTAAGCAGAAAAACCGGATTGTCAGGATCATCTTCGACTTTCTCGCGAAGCCGGCGCACGTAGACTGACAGGGTGTTGTTGTCGATAAAGCTGCCGCCGCTGTCCCACAGCCGATCCAGTATGACCTGTCTGGTTAAGACGGTATTGGGATGGCGCATCAGCAGGCACAGAAGCCGGTATTCGGCGGCAGTTAGCTCAATTTCACGGTTATTCTTCCATACACGGTTCTCCAGCAGCTTTACGGTGAGTCCATTGGATCTCAATTCTGTGGGGGCGGTTTCAGATAGCCGGGCCCGGCGCAGCAGGGCATTGATCCGGGAAATCAACTCATTCAGCTTGAACGGTTTGGTAATATAATCATCCCCGCCGATATCTAGCCCCATGACGATATTCACTTCCTCATCGGAGGCGGTCAGAAATATAATCGGTATATTGGAGGTCTGCCGCACCTTTCTGCATATGTCAAACCCGCTCCCATCGGGCAGGCCCAGGTCAATCAGCAGCAGGTCATATGATGAGGTTTTTAGTGCCGCAACGGCATCCTTTACGGTTCTGGCAACCTCCACCTGGAATCCGTTTTTTATCAATGAGAACTCCAGGCCTTCAATCAGGCTCAGATCATCTTCCACCAGCAGGATGTGACTCATTCTCTCACCTCAATTGCCGTAACTCGGCGACGGTTTGGCTGTACATCAAGGATTGATAGGTTCATATAGCTATTCCAAGGAATTCCATATTAGTTTTTTCAAAGAATGCTTGAAACGATCACTCTGGTTCTAGATTTTCGTAAACAGGGTCTCCATAAATGGCTTGAAGCCCATCTTGCGCCAGAAACTGGTCGATTTTTCATTGGTTATAGCCGCTGCGAGTTCAATTCGGACGACATTTCTTGTCTTAAACCAGTTGAGGGCATGGCCATAAAGCAGGCTGCCGATTCCCCTTCTCTGATAGCTGTTCAGCACTGCCAGATTGTCTATATAACCATAAACGGCCTCCGAATAAACCGGCGGCTTCCTTTGAATCAAAGCGAAACAATAACCGACAATCAGATCTTGAATTTCTGCTACCAACATTATGGCATTAGAGGTCCGGAGGTTTTCCCTTACATAGTCGGCAAACATCTCACCGTGCCCGTCTACCTTTTTAAAATGAGGATCGCGTTGGGCATGGAAGCTGACAAATTCCCTAATGATCTCGATAACAGCAGACCAGTCCGACTCCACAACCGGGCGTATGATAACTTCGGTACCAACAGCATCCCCACTTTTCACTTAGACCCCTCCATAGACAAATGATATCTGAAGAATGACAAGGAAAAACGTGTAAGGATAGTTTTTCTTATTGTAGCCTGCCTGTCCTTCATCTGTTATCCTGAATCTAACACCGCCTAAGTTCTCTTTACATCAGGACGGTTCCTGCATGATACAATCACTTCCAGCAGGGAGGACATTCGTGATGGAGTTCCAACGGGTTACCGGGGGAATCTTTTTGGAGGAAATCCGGAAACTTTTTCTGGAATACGCGGATTCGCTCGGTTTTGACCTTTGTTTTCAGGGTTTTGATGGTGAACTGCAATCCCTGCCCGGGAAGTATGCACCACCGGATGGGGCCCTGGTTTTGGCCCTGCTGAAAGGAAATCCCGCCGGGTGTGTAGCCTTGCGCAGGCTTTCTGAGGATACATGCGAAATGAAACGGCTGTACGTACGCGATGCATACAGGGGTCATGGCATAGGGCGCAGACTGGCGGCGCTGATTATCGAGGAAGCCAGGAGGCTGGGCTATTCCAGTATAAGACTCGATACCCTGGTCACAATGCTGGAAGCGAACCGGTTATATGAGTCACTGGGGTTTTCCGATATTGAGCCTTATATCTTCAACCCGCTTGCCGGGGCCAGATTCATGGAATTAAAGCTCGGGTGATCGGAGAACCGTGTGTTACTGCCGGGCGTCCGGAAATGGAAACCGAAGGCTACCAACAGGTCTATATACAGAAGGAACAGGCCCAGCTAGACGCTCAGGGGTACTGATACCCTCATTCCCACATGTCCACAATAGCAAAGGCGTTGACATCCACGAGTCCTTTATCGGTCAGGCGCAATTCAGGAATTACCGGCAGGGCTAAAAATGACAGGGTCATAAACGGAGCGGGCAGCCGGCTGCCCAACTTGTGTGCCGCAGATTCCAGGGCTTCGTGATCAGCCGCCACCTGTGCTGCCGGATGTGGTGACATCAGTCCGGCTACCGGCAGAGCCAGTGATGCCAAAACCTCTTCACCATCACTTACCGCCATCCCGCCCTTCATCTCTGCTACCCGGCGGGCTGCTGTTTCCATGCTGGTTTGGTCCTTCCCCACTACAATCAGGTTATGGCTGTCGTGGGCTACCGAGGATGCCAGGGCTCCCCGGACCAGGTTAAATCCTTTTACCAGACCAATACTCATGCCTCCCCCGCGGCCGTGGCGCTCCACCACCGACAGGAGGTTGATATCAGGGTCTTGAAGCGCCTGTTTTACCGGCAGAATCAGGCTTCGCGTCAATACCTGGTTTGGTATCACCTCAATAACTTTGACCAGGCGGGCTCCTGGAGGCGGTTTCAGAACAAACCGCCCTGACAGATCAGGGATTTCAAAGGTCCCGGTGAAGCCTGTATCGTCATGTTCGGGTGCTGTCCACAGGTTTTTGCCCCGGTGCACAACCAGACGTCCTGCTTTGAAAACCATCTCTACTCCGAAATGCTCCAGATTATCGACCACCACCAGGTCAGCCAGGTATCCGGGAGCCACTGCTCCCCTATCTTTCAGGTTAAAGTGCTGGGCTGGATTCAGAGTAGCCATCTGTACAGCCCTGATGGCTGGAAACCCGTGAGCAACAGCCGTACGAAGCACGTAGTCAATATGTCCTTCATTGATGATATCTGCCGGGTGACGGTCATCACAGCAGAAGGCGCAGCGGTGGTAGTTGTGCTCGTTAACCAGGGGAAGAAGTTCCAAAAGATTTTGAGCCGCCGAGCCCTGGCGAATAAGAATACGCATACCAAGGCGCAGTTTTTCCCGCGCCTCATTAATACTGGTGCACTCATGATCACTGCCGCACCCGCTGGCCAGGTAAGCGCACAGCGGGAAACCGCTCAGCTTCGGGGCGTGACCTTCCAACAGCAGACCCTTATCCCTTGCCTGCTGCATCAGCCGAATAACTGAATCCAGCCCGTTAATCACCCCCGGATAATTCATCATTTCAGCCAGAGCCGGGCAGCCGGGAAATTCCTCCAAGGCCTTCTCCAGTTCCTCCGGCCCAATCATGCCCCCGGCGGTCTCCATATGAGTTGCTGGAACACAGGAAGGAACCTCCCAGAAAAAATCAAGGGGCAGGCCCTGGGATTCCCGCACCATATACCGCCATCCCGCCATGCCCATCACATTTACAATCTCATGGGGATCAGTCATAACCGCCGTAGTCCCATGGGGAAGGGCAGCCTGAGCAAATGCAGCAGGAGTCAGCATGGAGCTTTCAATATGTATATGACTGTCAATCAAGCCGGGCAGCAGAAAGCGTCCCTGCAAATCAATTATCTTGCTCCCATTTTGGTAATCTCCAACCCCGGCTATGCGGGAGCCGGATATAGCAACACTAGCATCGATTATTTCCCCACTGAAAACGTTTACCACCTGACCATTAACCAGCAGGAGATCAGCCGGTAGTTCGCCCAGGCTGATAAGTCGTAGTTTCTTATAATCGTTATCCAAATCAAGCACGGATTTACTCCTTTATCATATTAAGCGGCACAGTATCCATTTAAGTATATGCCTTCTCCCGCAAATGCATTTGTTATGGACTTTGAACACGACCTGAACCACGCGTCAATACTGAAATAATGGATTCGAATGCTGATTCCAGCAATTTTTTTAGGGGAAGAGTCACTTATTAAAAATCGGGGGTCAGCACTATTCTTTGCATCAAGCCCCCTTGATGAGCTTCCTCATAGGCCTCTTTTATCCGACTCATGGGCATGGTCTTTATAAAGGGCTCAATCTGAATTACACCACTGAGCACCATGTTTAAAACATCCGGGTAGTATTCCGGCCGACATGCCCAGGTACCAATTATATCAGCCTCGAGAGTCATCAACCGGGACAAGGAGACCTCGTTTTTCCCCGTTCCAGAACCAGCGATCACCAACTTGCCGATAAAAGGCAGCAGCTCCCAAGCGATTTCCTGTCCCATCGTAGTACCCGTCCACTCGAATATCTTCCAGCCATAATAGGGGGGCAATCCCTTACTTATACAATAGGAATAGAATTCGGCATGGACATCCTTAGCGGTCTTGTTCTGGCTGCTGATTACATGGGTCGCGCCGTACTTCAGCGCCCTTTGAAGCTTTTCCTCATTGCGGGCGATACCAATGATTTCTTGGGCACCCATTGCAGCACAGATCTGTACGGCATAGACACCAGCACCTCCAGTGGCACCGATGATAATAACCATATCACCTGGTTGTATATCGGCCCTTTTTGCCGCCTGGTATGTGGAAGCGACGGCATCAGCGACCACGGCCAAGTGAGAAAGAGCAATTCCTTTCCTGTCCGTTATGAAGCATAGATCTGCCGAAGGTACGACGATATGACTGGAATTGCCGCCATAGATTCCCATGTTGTAGCCTGGTATTTTGGCCGCCAGGCACCGGTTTTCCCGTCCGGATTTGCATATGAGGCAGTTATGGCATGGCATTGCGGGAGGAATGATGACCTCTTTACCCACAAGTCCGGCATCGCCATCAACAATTGTGCCGCTTATTTCATGACCTAGTGTCCGCGGCATTACTGCCATCGTAGGTACTTTGCCATAGAAAACCGCATGGTCGGAGTGACAGATACCGCAACCTGCTATTTCAACCAGTACCTCACCTTTTTTAAGCCTGGGGACATCAATAGTGGCTCTCTGTAATTTACCAACAGCCGACATCTGCCAGGTTTCGATTTGGGCTGGTATTTTTGCCATTTAACTTAACCTCTTCATTCGAGCTCAAATTAAAAAAAAGATTTATTTGTGGCGGTCCTTAAACGTCGTGTCTCTGCCACGATAAGGAAAACCAGGCAATACAGTCTTACTTAGTCTCTCCACTACTGCCGGGAGACTTCTTGCTCCGTAGTTCTTCAAGTATCTGTTGAAGGATCTCCTGGTTACTTCTCTTCAGTTTGACAAGTTCATGCAGCCACCGAACACATTGGATGAACAGACCGATTATGACCAAGATTATCAGTATATTTACTAAAGTCCAGATGACTTTTGCGATGTCAAACATACCTTATTTCTCCTTCCTTTCAATCAACATGATGTGAGGAGATTGCGGTGACAGAGTAGGTTCGGTCGACTTCACCTTACACCCCTCAAACAAGAGAACCGTCCCTTTATTTGTCGGTAAAGCGGGTATCGCCTTTGAATTCAATGGTTCCCACGGTTTTTATGTGGTCTATCAGCACGTCCCGCATTTGCAGCCTGGTATTCACCTGCTGGCCAGCATCCTCGAACATTGTATAGCCATCACCGCCACCGGCCAGAAAACTATTAATTACCACCTGGTAAGACTTATCAGCTTCCAAAGGAGTGTTATCCGCCAGGGTCACCCTGGTTACCCGCTCACCTGCGGGTCGGGTAGCATCATACCACACCCTCAGACCGGAAAACTGAATCGAACCGAAGGTCTTGTTTTTGATCCCGTACTCAAGAACCTGTATGATTTCTCTCCCGGTCATATCCTGTACAACCAGGGTGTTGTCAAAAGGAAGAACCGCCCAGAGTTTCTCCAGCGTGATGTTACCGGATGCCAGATCCGTCCGTATTCCGCCCCCGTTTACAAAGGCAATATCAGAACCAGTCACCTCCCGAAATACATCTGATATAAAGGAGCCTAAACTGGAAACCTGGTAACGGTCATGTTGGATGTCGTAAGCATTTTTTCCGATAATCTCGGCCCGGGCTTCGTCAATCTCGGGCAAGTAGCTTTGAATTATGGCTGCTATGTCCGGATCCGCAACGAGATTTGCCGGCTGGAGTTCAGTGACCCCGGTCAGACTTTTAATAACCCGGTCCTGTTCTTGGGAGAAGAGGAGCCTGATCCGGGCGACCGCCCTTCCATTATATCCCGCCTGTGTCACCGGTACCCCGTTAATCTCCCCGTGTATGACCAGGTGGTCATGGGCGGTAAGCAGGGCATCAATATCGGGCGCAGCTTCCACCAGTTCCACTGCCTCTCCCGTCAGCATACCATCCGATGGCGGGCAACCGAGGTGAGAAAGTACAATGATTGCTTTAGCTCCCTGCTTGCGGACCTCTGGAACCATGACCTCAAGAACCTCAGCCGGATCGCGGATTTCCAGGCCTGCCATCTGTTCAGGACGGATAATTTCGAGTGTTTCGGTTGTCACCAGTCCAATGATACCGATCTTTACTCCTTGTTTTTCGATAATTATGTAGGGCTTTATCCACTCCGGTTGATCACCAGTCTGTAGTTCATAAAGGTTAGCCGCCAGGAAAGGAAATTCGGCCTGGGCAGCCAACTCCTGCAGGACTTTCACACCCCAGTCAAACTCATGGTTACCAATCGTCATCGCATCAAAGCCGGTATAGTTCATGGCTGCAAGCACAGGCCTGCCCTGTGAAACTGTGGAAAGCAGGCTTCCCTGAAACATATCGCCCCCGCTCAGGATAAGAGTCCCCTGCGGATTTTTATTATATTGTTCCCGTAAGTGTCCTCCCAGTTTGGCAAACCCGGGGTCCTTACCCGATTCCTCCAGGGCTCCGTGAAAATCACTGATCCCTACAACATCCAGAGCGACCACATCTTCAGTCGGACCCCATACCAGAGCCATCTTCGTAGTTGGATTCCACTCCACTGTACAGTCAAGCAGTTCCGCAGTTACCCGCAAGGGAATCAGCCATTGGCCGTCAATGAATTGTGGAGTTGTATCTATAGATACCGGCATTTCGTTATCCAATAGTGAAGAGCCAGCAAATGTCAAGCTCCGGCCGTCTTTTTGTATCAGCAGTTCTCCCTCCGTCCGCTCGGAAAAACCGGCACTTAAAGCATGAGCCAGAGACTTCCCGGGAACCAGCAAGCGACCGTTGTCATTTATTAAAGCTGATGAGGAAACCCCTAACTCCTCACCATTTACCAGGACCCCATACTCCTGACCAGAAACTGTACCGCCTGCCAGAGTCAAGGCCAGTGTTATGACTGCAGCCAGACAGGCTTTCTTCATACTCAGCAACATTTGTAAGCTCCCCTTCCTCTGAGAATAATAAGTCTGGGCTTGATAACGAGTCAGACGATGATAACCGTTGGACGGTTATGGGGCATTTATACCGATGATAGCTGGTTAATTTATTGAAATTATTAAGCACCACCGCCCGAAATCCCTGCTACTCAGTGAACTTTCCAAGGATAATTGCGCTCCCACCAGGGCAATAATACCAAATAAATCATTGGGAGGTGATTAAATGAAAATCAGCGGCAGGAACAAGCTGCCCGGTGTAGTGAAGGAGATCAAGATGGGTGAAGTGGCGGCCGAGGTACTGATTGAGTCAGGGTCTAATCAAATTGTGGCTACCATAACCCGGGGTTCAGTAGAAGATATGGGGCTGAAACCCGGCGACAACGTAACTGCGTTAATCAAAGCATCGTCGGTTATGGTTATGAAATAAGCAAACCATAGAATATTGCAAAAAAATTTTTTTGTATGCAGGAATTCGGCTCCAATTATCGAATGAGTAAAGGGTAAAACCAAATAATGAATATTCTCCGAGCCCTTGCTATCTAAGGTGGTTACTACGATTCTTGGGCCGACAGGGTGTATCTGGAAACGGATGCGCCTCCCAGTGCGGAAAGGAGATGCTGATTTTGACTCACCATTGCTGTGGCCAAATTTACGGTCACTTCTGGTTACGTCATCAAAAGCTCGGCTATCCTTTTGGCCGGGCTTTTTGTTATGTCATTATCATCGTTAAGAATATCCTTTACAGGATTTCATAAGTCTTTTCCCATTCTTTTTCTTCCCACTGGCTCCGCCAGTGGTTTTTTTTATTACGTTCTAAATTCTATAATTCTGATTGCAAAACAATTGGCGTGGTGATTCATAAAAAAGACGTACCTGAATTTGTCATAGGCGGTACGTCTTATTTGTTACTCTGTTCTCCCTATGTTATGTAAGAAGGCAAACTTACGGCAGCTGCTTCTCAAAATCAGTTAATGGAAGCCGAATCAAGATAGTATTGCCTGTCTCATCGGTTCAAAAAGCAACTGCCGATCACGGTTTTATAGCAGCCCCGGTCCTTATGGTCACGGTCTCCTTCGCCCCGTCCCAACCGACATCAGCACCCAACGCAGTACTCACAAACCGCAGCGGAACCAGGGTTCGTCCTTCAACGATAATCGGCTTTACATCAAGTTGCACCTCCTGACCGTTGACTGTGGCCAGGTTGGTATCGGGTGACATCTCCACTGTAACGGCACCTTTATGGGCAGTTATCATCCGGGTCTCGTGGTCCCAGTTAACCTCAGCTCCTAGTGATTCAAAGAGGGCGCGCATCGGGACCAGCACCCGGCCGTTCTGGTTAACGGGGGGGACTTCAAAATACTGGCGCTGCCCATCTATGTAAACCGGTATCTGCGATATTATAAGAATGGAATTAGCGACCCGACGTTCACTGCCCCCTGAAGGTGAGTTTACCACCTTGCCTCCGGCGTACAGGGCAGTTGAGCCTCCACCATCCAGAGCCATGGCATCCACAGCACCCAGTTCTTTCATGAGTGCGGCTAACTCCTCGAACCTCATTCCCACACTTCCGCCTGCGTTACGGCCGTCTACAGTCACGAGCAGCAGTTTGTTATCGGACGTAACCCCGACAGCGGAGCGGGGCTGGGGGCTGTTGAGCCCTGGCTGCAGAAAGGTCAGGTCCGGCTTCACCACCTTGCCATTGCGCACCAACAGCGGTCCACAGCCTATCATGGCCTCAATATCCTCATAGCCTGGAGGGTAGTAGGTTGCTACAGAAACCTCGTCCCCGATTTCCAGGTTGGCCAGATTGCCGGTGGTGCCCTGGAACGACAGCACATATCCGTCACCTGGTATAGGCGCATTGCCGTGATAGAGTTCTTCTATGTAATACCTGCCGTTTTGCGGGCGGACGGTATACTCCATCGCCGTTTTGAAGGTGCCGGTCTCGGTCCCGTAATCCGGGGTGTACATGATCAGCCCGATTCCGGTTTCATGGTTGACAGCTTCGACATTAAACTGGGTAAAGTTCTTGGCAATAGTCAATACGGTCACAGGATGGAAGACATCAACAAAAGCCTTACCGTTGCCCAGCAGGCCAAATGCTGCCGGGTCTCTCATGCCTTTGCTGACAATCCTGCCCTCCAGCATAAAGGTGTCTGTCGGAATCGACCGTTTGGAGGTGGTAAAGAAACCGCCATTAATTCCGGCCAGGGCATAGTTATCCCGGGCCATACCACTAACGGTCTGGGTCTTTCCCAGTTTTCCCTCAGCCATAACCACCCGGGATTCAACTCGGTTATCATTGAGATCGGCGATGACAGCGTTGATTACAACCGGACGACCCTGGCTGTTCTCCCGGGTCATGGTAAGGTATGTAACTCCACGATCCAGCTTGACAGATTGAGCCAGACACGGAACGGGAAATGCCATAACCAAGAGCAGCAGCAACAGGATTAGTTTGCGGATAGGTGAAAAAGACATGATTACCTCCATCATCTGTATTTTTATGATCAACAACATCGGCTTATCAATACACTTAAAGCCATTACTGACCGTGCAGAATTATCAGTATCGTATCACACACCATCAAACCTCTATAAATAGCCAATAAGTCCAGCAATGCCCCACTGGTACATTTAACACCCACAGATAGATATTTAACAAAGAGTTTTTCAACAGAGACAGCTTGTGCTAAATACTGGTGCAATTTAAGATATTATTGTTAGCAGGTGTCACTAAACCACGTGCCATTGAACGCAGCAACGTGGTTTTAAACCAAAATACGGCAACACCAGTGTGCACCTACAAGTACTTACGTTTTTCGTCATCCCCACCTTGCACCTTGGCTGGCAATTAAACCAGTAAGCGGGTTTGTTGACGTTGGGATTGGCACAACTCAATGGAAGGGATTGGGGCAGTGAAATCAAAGGCAATAATAATAATTGTTGGGTTATTTGTTGTTCTGGTATTGCTGTCGAGATGGCCGGGTAGTGAGTCAAACCGGGATCATTCGCCTGTCAGGCTTACAAGTTTATCTCAGCTCAATTCTCCGGAATACAAAATTGGGGTGCCGCAGGGGGCAGCCGCCATGACAGCGGTCGAGAAGGCCTTTCCTGACGCACAAATCGTTTACTTCAATTTGAATGAAGATGGATACCTGGCCCTGCAAAAAGGTGTAATTGACGCTTATGCCTACGATAAAAACATGATGACCTTTGCGGCGACCAGTCTGGAAGGCGTGGAAGTGCTCGATGAGGTGATTGACAATATTGATATTGTAGTCGGGATATCCCCGAAAAGACCTGATCTGGTGGATGACATAAACAGCTTCATAGCCAAAATAATAGCCGATGGCACTTATGCTGATATGTTTGATCGCTGGTTTATAAAAGCCAATGGTGTGCTCCCCGATATCGCCCCCCCAGCCAACCCGGCCATGAAGCTTAAAGCCTGCACTTCGGGACAGGAAGTGCCGATGAGTTATTATGATGAAAACTTTGAACTGACCGGCTTTGATGTTGAATTCATGAAGCGCCTGGCTGTGTATCTCAATGCTGATTTGGAGATCACCGCTCTGAATTTCGATGGTATGATTGCTTCCCTGGAAGCAGGAACAGCCGACATTGTAGTATCGAATCTAAACGCAACAGAAGAGCGGCGCCAGAAGATTTTGGTAACGGACCCCATCATGGTATCAAATATAGTATTTATGGTTAAGCAAGGCCGCTTTATTACCGATAAGTATCAGCAGATAACTGATAAATCCCAGCTGGCGGGGAAAAAGGTCGGCATTGTTACCGGCACGGTGTTTGACTCCGTTTTGGCGGAACATCTGCCGGAGGCCATCCCCGAACACTTCAATAGCCTGGCTGATGAGGTAGCCGCCCTGCAGACCGGCAAGATATCTGCGATATTGATGGACGAACCGGTGGCGCGGGATTTGGTAAATACCATGGCAGATATTACATACCTGGAGGATAAACTTACCGAGGAGAGTTACGCCTTTGCCTTTAACCTGCATAACCATGATTTACAGAAGAAGTTCAACCAGGTACTGGCTGAACTGTACGCCGAGGGTATAATTGCCGAAGCAGATGCCAGGTGGTTTGGGAAGGACGAGTCCGCCAAGGTTCTTCCCGATATTAAGCTGACCGGTGAAAACGGAACCTTAGTTTATGGGACCGACTGCAGTATCGGTGTGCCCTTTGACTATGTCAAGGATCAGGAAATTGCCGGCTATGAAGTGGAGCTTGTGATGCGCGTCTGTGATAGACTCGGCTACGACCTGGAAATTGTCGATATGAGTTTTCCCGCCTTGCTCCCGGCGCTTGCGGCGGGCAATATTGATGTTGCGGGCAGCTGCATTACTGTAACCGAGGAACGTAAGCAATCGGTGCTGTTCTCAGACCCGGTATACACCGGGGGTTCTGTCTTGACAGTGTTGGCCCATTCTGCCGTCTACCCGGCGGAAAGCAGTCTTTTGTCCAGCATCAAGGAAAGTTTCACCAGAAACTTTATCACCGAATCGCGCTACAAGCTTCTGCTCAAGGGACTGGGTGTAACCCTTTTGATCTCTCTGCTGTCAGCTGTTTTCGGCACCATACTGGGCTTTGTGGTTTGTTTAATGCGTCGGTCTGAATCCCAATGGGCCAATATTGCCGCCTGGGTGTTTATCAGGGCCATTCAGGGAACCCCGATCATCGTTTTCTTAATGATTCTGTATTATATCGTGTTCGCCAGTTCGGGGGTCAACGGAATAGCGGTGGCCATCGTCGGTTTTTCCATCAACTTTGCCGCTTACGTCTCGGAAATGATGCGTACCGGCATTGAGGCGGTAGACAAGGGTCAGCTGGAAGCAGCAGCCGCCCTTGGTTTCAATCGGATCCAGGTCTTTCAGAAGATAACCTTCCCCCAGGCCGCCCGGCACTTCCTGCCGGTGTTCAAGGGAGAGTTCATCTCCATGGTTAAAATGACCTCAGTGGTAGGATATATCGCCATCCAGGACCTGACCAAGATGAGCGACATAATCAGAAGCCGCACCTACGAGGCCTTTTTCCCGTTGATCACCACCGCGCTCATATATTTCATGGTCGCGACCCTGCTGGCGTCACTGTTAACCCTGATTGAGATTAAGATTGACCCTAAACAACGACCGAGGAGAATAAAGGGGGTGACCGCGGAGTGATTACCGTAAAGCATTTATCCAAGAGATATGGGAATCTGGAAGTGTTAAAGGATGTTAATGCCGAGATCAAGCAGGGGGAAGTGATCTCCATTATCGGCCCCTCGGGGACCGGTAAAAGCACCTTTCTCCGCTGTATCAACCTGCTGGAAACCCCCAGCGGGGGCAGTATAACCATAGATGGAACGAACCTGCTGGACAAGGACACTGATATTCACAAGCTGCGTCAAAAGATGGGCATGGTTTTCCAATCCTTCAATCTCTTTTCGCATCTGATGGTTATCGAAAACATTATGCTGGCTCCGGTGGATCTATTAGGGATGAGCAAGCAGGAGGCCTTTGACGAGGGTATGCGCCTGCTGGCCATGGTCGGTCTGGCGGAAAAGGCCTATGCCTACCCTGACGAGCTGTCCGGAGGCCAGAAGCAACGGGCGGCTATTGCGAGGGCCCTGGCGATGAAGCCGGAAATCATGCTGTTTGATGAGCCAACCAGCGCCCTGGATCCTACCATGGTCGGGGAGGTGCTTTCCGTCCTGCGTAATCTGGCCCAGGCCGGCATGACCATGATGATCGTTACCCACGAGATGAAATTTGCCCGTAATGTCTCCACCCGGGTTTTTTATATGGATGAAGGTGTTATTTACGAGGAGGGGCCTCCGGAGCAGATCTTCGAGCATCCCCAGCGGGAAAAAACCAGGGCGTTCATCAATAGGATCATGACCTTCACCTTTGAAATCAAGTCTGTAAAATTTGACTTCTACGCCTTGAATTCAGCCATCGATGAATTCGGCCGCAAGCAGCTGCTGTCGCAGCGGCAGATTCATAACATTCAGCTGGTTATTGAGGAACTGGTGATGAATAAACTCCTTCACCAGCAGTCCGGGGAGGGCCCTGACATCACCGTTATCGTCAGCTATTCCGAAGACGGTGGTGAGATTGAAATAGCCCTGCGGTACCGGGGTGAGGAATACAATCCGATGGTCGAAAAGGAAGCGGATGACCTCTCACTGCTCATTGTAAGCGGCCTGATCAAAAACCACCATCACTCCTACGAAGAAGGCTGCAACGAGTTACGAATCAATTTCTAGATATGTTGTGAAAAAGTCCAGTGCGGCGATCGTTGGGTCCGAATTGAGCAACACCCTGCGAAATTAAGGGCGGAAAACAGCCGAGCGACAGGAGGTCGCGAGATAAGTCTTTGAGGCATGGATGCCGATTAGACGGAGTGCTGCTTGGAGTCCGAGATAAGCAGTTGGTGTTGCCAATGAGAACCCGGGAAGCAAACGGACTTTTTCACCAACTATCTAGTGCATCACGGGGACTTTCCCCGTGATTCATTCCTTCCAGAAGGCGGGCAGGAGCAGTACCAGGATGGGGAAGATCTCCAGGCGTCCAATCAGCATCAGCAGGCTTAAAACATACTTGCCGATGTCCGGTATGAAGGCAAAGTTCTCCATGGGACCCACCAGGTTGAACCCGGGGCCAATGTTGCCCAGGCAGGTGGCGGCGGCGGTCAGCCCGCTCAAAATGTCCAGGCCCAGGGCATTCATGATGATGGTTCCTATGGCTAAGAAGATAAAGTAGAGAAAGAAAAACTGCAAGACATTGGCCGACAGATCATCGTCGATCACCCTTCCCTGGTAGCGCAGGGTAAGCACGGCCCGAGGGTGGAGCATCTTCTTCAATTCGATCACGGTGCGTTTGCCGATTATCAGATACCGGCCCGGCTTGATGTTGCCGGCGGTTGAACCGGCACACCCGCCCACAAACATCATCAAAAACAACACCCCGGACGCCAGGGGCGGCCAGTAATTGTAATCAACAGTGGCAAAGCCGGTAGTGGTCATTATGGATGCCACCTGGAAAAAGGCGGCCCTGAATTTTTCTTCCCAGCCCATGGCGGAACCCGCCGAAGCAAGACTAAACACCACCAGAGCAGAGGCCACCAAGGTTATTATCGTGTAGAACCTGAACTCCGGGTTCTTCCAGTAAAGCAGTGGTTTGCGCCGTTGGAAGGCCAGGAAGTGCAGGGTAAAGCTGGCCCCGGCCAGAAACATGAATACGGTAAGCGTCCACTGAATGGCCGGGCTGGCATAATATGCGACACTGTTATTCTTAACCCCAAAACCTCCCGTAGCCAAAGTGGCAAAGGTATGGCAGAGGGAGTCGAACACATTCATCCCAAAAACACATAGCAGGATCGCACAGGCCGCACTTAATAGCACATAGGTCATCCACAATTTGCGGGCGCTTTCACGGATCCGGGGACTGATCTTATCGGATATGGGACCTGGAGACTCAGCCTTGAACATCTGGTTGGCCTGTACTCCCAGGTTCGATATTACGGCGACCAAAAGGACAATAATCCCCATGCCGCCTAGCCACTGGGTGAGACTGCGCCAGAATAACAGGCTGCGGGGCCATGATTCCACATCCGCTATAACACTTGAACCGGTAGTGGTAAAACCTGAAACCGTCTCGAACAGGGCATCCGCTGGTGAAGGCAGATAGCCCGTGAAAATGTAAGGCAGAGCGCCAAAGATTGAGGCCACCACCCATCCCAGGCTGACGATTACATAGGCCTCCTTAACATTAATACTATCCCTGGTTTTAAATAATCTGGTTAAGATCAAGCCGACAATTATAGTCAATCCCGCGGCTTCCATAAACTTCATAGTAACAGCTTCGTGATCCACAAAAGACCAGAGCAGGCAGGTTAACATCGCCAGGCCAACAATTTGTATCAGTCGTCCCAGGTTATAGATGATAAGCTGCCATCTCAAGACCGGTTTCCTCCAGTATGAAAGAGTCGTTCAATCTTGTGGATGCTTTGCGGCATCGAAAAGACCAGGATACGGTCATAAGGTTTGATTATCGAATACCCGCCAGGTATAATGACCTGGTCCTGGCGGACTATTACACCTATAAGGGAACCGGTCGGAAACTTGATATTGCGGATCTCTTTGTTCACGGCCGGTGATCCCGGTTGAGCCAGAACTTCCAGAACCTCCGCCTGCTCATCCCGCATAATGGTCACCGAAAGGATATCTCCCATACGTGTATACTTCATAATTGCACCTGCCGTGAGCTGGCGCGGGTTTAATATAGTGTCGATCCCCAGTTGCTCTGCCAGGGGCATGACATCAGTACGTTTCATCTGACATACAGTTTTACAGACCCCAAGGTTGCGGGCAATAAGGGAGCAAAGCAGGTTGACCTTGTCGTCATCAGTAACAGCCACGAACAGGTCGGAAGCCGCAATATTTTCCTGCTCCAGCAGCTGGTAATCACTGCCATCCCCGTGTATCACCAGGCTGGACTTCAGCCGCTGTGACAGCTTGCGGGCCCGTGCCTGATCCTTCTCGATAACCTTTATCGATAGGGGAGGTTTAAACTGTTCAAGCATCTGGGCCAGGAAGTACGCAGTCCGGCCACCACCCAGAATGGTTACCTGTTCAATCCGGGGAGTACTAAACCCCAACAGCCTTTCCACCTCGAGCATGTCAGCCGTGCGGGCCATCAGGTGAATGTGATCTCCGGCTTGTAATTCATCCCCACCACTCGGTATGATCATTTTGTGCTTGCGGGCTATGGCTACTATGTTGTAGGGTACCGAACTGTCCAGCTCTCTGATCTTTTTCCCCGCCAGAGGCGAGGTTGCTTTTATTTCCAGTTCCATCAGCTTCACTTTGCCATCAGCAAAGTACTCAACATTTATAGCTTCTGGATTCCTGGCAATCTGTACAATCTCCTGGGCTGTCACGCGCTCCGGATTGATGATCAGGTCAATACCCATGAGGTTTTGGAGAGAGAAATCCTTTACCTCGAGGTACTCCGGGTTACGCACCCGGGCCACGGTAGTTTTGACTCCGTACTTTTTGGCCAAGAGGCAGGACACCATATTCAATTCATCCAGTTCAGTAACTGCCACCAGCAGGTCTGCACTGCGTACCCCGGCAGATTCAAGCACCGAAGTGGAGGACCCGCTTCCTGATATAACCTGAACATCCAGCGATTCTTCCAGAATTCGCTGGCGCTCCGGTATCTGTTCTATTACCACGACATCGTGGTCCTCCCCGGACAGCAGTTGAGCCATGCTGTATCCAATCTTACCAGCACCGATGATAATTACCTTCATAGCCTCTACCTGCCTTAACATATACGATTTTCCCATCAGATCTACCCGTAAGGTGAGGTAAATCTCACTAGATTATACATCCGCAGTCATATATAATAAATCAATTTTTTGAACTGCCAAATGGTTTCGGGCGTACGATTTATAGCCCCATAATTGGCCCATTTAGGGGCGCAATATCTTCCCGGATCTAAAGTGCCAGATAAGCAGCTAATCATGGTCAAAATCTGAAGAAAATCAAGGAAGAATCTTTGCGCTTACCTTTCTCCTTAAGAATGGGACTAATGCTAGGGGGTAGAAAAGCAGGAATCATAAAACTATTGAGAGGTGTTGATTGTTAATGGAAAATACATACGAGTAACCATTCGGTCAATCGGGTGACACGGTCACTGGCGAATTGAGATTGGGTGTCGTGGGGACAGCTAACCAACCTATTTAACCACCAGTACCGGACAATGAGCCGCAGCCACCACTTTACTGCTGATACTCCCCAGCAGAACCCGCTTCAACCGGTTTAACCCCCGGTTACCGATGATGATTAGATCATAGTTGTCCTTCCTGGCAAGCCTGCAGATGACGTCCGCAGGCATTCCGGCTTCCAGGATCAGTGCTGCTGGCGGATGGGTTCCCATGGCGGCCCGGGCGTTCTCTAATACCTGTTTGGCTGTAATGGTTGGATCATCGTATATCTCTGGTGCATTAACTGGCGCAACATTGCTGGCCTGTACTATATGAACCAGACTGACCTCTTTAGCCGAGCCTTCCTCCATCAGTTTTCGCGCGGTCGTAACCGCTTTCATTGATGCCTCCGAACCGTCCACCGGTACTAAAACCTTGTTAAACACAGGAACATCCCCTTCCCCCACTGCTTTTTCGAACAATTTTTTATCCGGGCTCAGTTATTGGAGCCGCCAAGTCTAAGACTTTATGGCAAGGACCGATTTCCCAACCTGTGAGCTGCCCTGACCTGCATCGTTTGCTGCCTCGCCTTGCACCAGATTCTCCTGATGCTTCCGTTTCAGGTCCCTTACTTCCATTATAAGCCAGGTTACAGTAATAATGGTCGATACTATATCCGCAACCGGTCCGGTGTAAAGAATCCCATCAAGTCCGTAGAACCTGGGCAGGATAAACAAACAAGGGATAAATACCAGGGCTTGCCTTGACAGGCTCAGCAGCATTGAATGAACTGGCTTTCCTATTGCCTGGAAGAATCCGGCCCCCACCATCTGTAATCCGATAATCGGTATGGCAACCACAAAGATTCGCAACGCCCGGCTTCCGAAAGCTATCAATTCCGCATCCTGACTATTAAAGAGCGCAATAAGCTGGCTGGGATAAATCCGGGTAATAACGAACCCGAATACTGCGATTGCTGAGGCTGTCATAAGAGCGTATTTCAAAACCTGCATTACCCTATCATACTTCCGGGCACCGAAGTTGTATCCTATTACAGGCTGAGCTCCGCCATTCACTCCAATGATGGGCATCACAATCAGGGACATCAGAGTCATAACAACTCCCATGCCGGAGATCGCCAGATCGCCCCCGTAGTGCTTGAGACTGTTATTAAGAAGACCCCCCAGCACGCTCTGGGCAAACTGCAAAGAAAAAGGTGACATCCCCATAAACATAATGGTAGTAACAAGTCCCAGTTTAAGCCGGAAGTTCTTGCGGCGTATCTTCAGTTCTCCTTTACCTAAAGCAAAGTGGGTGATAATCCAGGTGGCAGATACTGACCAGGAAATAATCGTAGCCCATGCGGCCCCTTTCATCCCCCAGTGAAATACACTAACAAATAAAAATGTAAGAATGATATTGCAGAAAGAGCCGATTAGCATGGTTGCCATAGCCTTGTTCGGATTACCTTCGGCTCGCAAAAAGTTGTTCATCCCAAAGCTCAACAGGGCCAAGACGGTCCCCAGGATAACAATTTCCAGATAATCCTTAGCATAGGGCAGAATCGTATCGCTGGCACCGAAAAGCCTTAAGATAGGTTCCATAAAAGTTAAGCCGAATGCGGTAATGAGTAGTGATGTTATAACCAATAGCACTACCGCGTTGCCCATAACCTTTTCGGCCTCTTCTTTTCTCCCCTGACCAAGGCGGATGGAAACCAGGGTAGTTGCACCCATTCCCACCATGGCTCCAAAAGCGATCTGAATCATCATGGCGGGAAATGCAACCGTTATACCTGCAATCCCCAGAGACCCCACCGTGTTCCCAATAAATACCCGGGAAACAACGTTATAGAATGCCTGTACCAGCAGTCCCACGATGGCAGGTATTGAGAACATAAGGAGCAGTTTTCCAGGATTCTCTGTTCCTAATTTTTTTGACCTCTCCATAGAGCCTTTCTCCTAACCAGTCAATAAAGCGAACCTGTTTAGATGCTGGCACCGGTTTACCTGCCTGACAGTCAAATGACAAAGACCTGATTATTGATGGCCCTAATCAAGGTCATCTTTATATGACAGAATAAGCTTTATGCCGTGTCCCTTTTTGTTGAATAATAAACATGTGCATTCTATTGTAACACTGTTGGATCCAGTTTGAGTATCCCTAATTATGGCAGAAGGGGCAATGCATCCACTGCTCCGCCAGTATACAGCTTAAATTTGCCAAACAACCCGGAGGTTTGGGTATCCTTATACATACCGACAATCCCCGGGTTGATCGTATTACCCCTTCCGTTTAATGATTAGCCCGCCCGGACTTATTCCTCCTCGCAGAGAATGCCACAGATCTTCTGGGCAAACCGCTTGCGCTGCTCCAGTTTGGCATCTCTCAACAGCATCACGCGCTGGGCTTGCGGGGAACCCGCACCGTGCATGGACTCGACCATGGCTGTTCCCCCGGTCATGTTCTCAATCAGCCTGGCGATACGGATACGGTGTTCAGTTGGTACCGAAGCCACACCCTTAAAGTACTTCTCCACTACCGGGCCTACCGTAGGGTGTGCCAGGTCCTTTTCTGAAGGCAGGGTTGCCATGAAACCTCCAGCGATATCATGTGCCAAACGTCCAATTTCATAAATATGGCGTGTTATATTCTGTTTGGTCACATTGGCATAAGTAGTATGCGGGTAATAGTTTCCGGCTGGCAATCGGTTTCCTTCGTATGAACAGGCCAGTGAACCGGTATGCAGGGTTTCGCACAGGTGAATCATCTCTATCAGCTTATCCTTTATATGACTCGCCCTGTCAACACCGTTATATTCGGCTATTGTAGCACAGGCCCCGATCAGCACATCAGTAACTCCACACTTGCAGCCTCCATAATTCTGACGGTGATAGGTAGCGAATCTCTCCACCAGCATTCCGGAGAACTGCGTCTCTCCGCACATGAAAACTCTTTCCCAGGGGATGAACACATCATCGAACACCACCAGAGACTCGCCACCAACTATGCCAAACACCCGGTTACCCTGGTCCAGTTCACATAGCTTGCGCTCATCATTGCTCTGGCGTCCAAAGACCTGCATAATGCCCGGTGCATCCAGGTTAATAGCGAAGCATACCGCATAGTCGGCATCCTCGGGACGCATGTTAACCGTTGGCATTACCAGTATTTCATGAGAGTTTACTGCTCCGGTTTGGTGTGCTTTCGCACCGCGAACAATAATGCCATCTGTTCTCTTATCCACCACGTGAACAAATAAGTCCGGGTCCGCCTGCTTATGCGGAGGCAACCCCCGGTCTCCCTTGGGGTCGGTCATGCCGCCGACCACCATCAGATCATTCTCCTGAATGTATTTCAGGAACTCACAGAATCTCTCGTGGTAATTGGTCCCGTATTTCTGGTCCATCTCAAAAGTCACACTGTAGGTTGCATTCAGGGCATCCCATCCAACACAGCGCTGAAAACAGGTGCCGGTTCGCTGGCCTATGGCTCTTAACAACTTGACCTTTTTGACCAGATCCAGGTTATTCTGATGAATGTGAGTGAAACGGTTGATTGTCTTGCCTGTCAGGTGTGAGGTCGCAGTTGCCAGATCCTCAAACTCGGGATCGAAAGCCACATCATAGGTCATGGCGGCTGAATTGACATGCGGCCGGATTTGCGGGTGGTCTACCCGGTTCTCGATTTTTTCACCCATAAAATAGATTTCCCCTGCCATCTGCTGCAGGCTGTCCATGTACTCTTGAGCCGTCTTCATAAAAAATCATCCCCCTCAAATTATTAATGAAAAAATGGATTCACAACGCGAAAAGACAGTGGTATTAATTTCAGTATGCAAGGCGCATCTCCAGGATGTTTCTAATCGAAAAAATAAGAAACTTCCCTATCCCGAAAAACACAGTCGTTCTTCCTGATAGCCTCGAATTTGCCGGTGACCAGAGGAAGCAGGGTCCCCAGGTAGTATTTGGCGGTTACAATCTTGCCGGTATAAAAAGCATTGTTGAAATAATCCGGGGCCTCGTCGTTATGAGTGTTGAACTGCTTTTGACTTATCGCCAGTCTTTCCCGGGCCGCCCTGGCCTGCCACAGGAAGAGCCAGCCAAGGAGTATATCCCCCCAAATTTCCAGGTAGAGGGGTGCCCAGGATTCAACCAAATCAACCGATCCGGCTATCTTCATAGATTGGATATTTTCAGTTGTCTCCTCCAACATGCCAATATAGCTTTTCAGATCGGATGCGTAGGGTATCAATTCATTCCATTCAAGTGCTTCCTCAATGGTTTCTTTGATCTGAAATAAAACCGCCTGGTACGCCCGGCCGTTCTTCATGCTGATCTTGCGGTTGACCAGATCGAGGCTTTGAATGCCCTTTGTACCTTCATATATAGAAGTTATATTACAGTCGCGGGCGAACTTCTCCACATTGTGCTCAGGGCAGTTTCCATAACCACCCAAAAACTGATTGGCTTTAATGAAGACCTCAAATCCCTTATCGCCACCATAGACTTTACAGATTGGGGTCAGAACCTCCAGGATGTCGTTCCATTTCCTTTTTTCATTCGCGTCCCCGGTGGCGTTAACACGATCCATGCAGCAAATCGCATACAGAACCAGAGCGCGCACCCCTTCGGTATAACACTTCATCCATAGCAGGTCTCTTCTCACATGAGCTTGAACCATAAAAGAGTCCTGATCGGGTGCCTTCTTGTCCCCTGCCGTACCCTGCTTCCTATCCCGCGCAAAGTTCAGGGCATGGAAGTAAGCGGTAGTCCCCTGGGCAATACCCGGCATTCCCAACAGGTCGAATGTTTCCCGCAAGCAATCCTTGTACCGCTCGGATTCACCTGGTTCTTCTACATTCAAAAGCTCGTGCAAAAAAAATCGAACATCTTTTGAATCGCACAGGCTATTACCCATGTGCAGTTGCTCCTCCCCAGATTCTTGTTGTCTTTTCTGACTGTATTACGTTAAACACTAAAAACCTCCCAAACCTGCCTGTACATTCTTCCAATGCGTAATGCAACATTCATGCCAATAAAAAAACGCGGTTATACCTGCTTCCAAATGGGTATGTGTCAACCGCGTACTTTATTTAATCGTGTGGCTTTAAAAATATGATTGGCGATATCAGAAACCGAGGGTCAACAGAACCAGCGAACCGTCCGAAAACTGGATTTGTTGCACCATCAGAGACCATACCTGGCGATTTTGCTGTAAAGAGTTGTCCGCGCAATGCCCAGCTCACCAGCGACCCGGGTTATGTTTCGATTATGGACCTCTAACAGATTCTTAATAAGTTCTCTCTCATACACCTGTACCGGAATATCGAAAGAATGGCCTTTCTTGCTCGAAACCAATTCCTGGGGGAGGTGTTCTGCGGTTAAGACCACATCATTACATACATTGACGACTCTCTCCAGCACATTTTGCAGTTCCCTGACATTACCTGGCCAATCATAGCTGTTAAAAGCTTCCCAAACCATTTTATCCACCTTTACGATGGGCTCTTTTTTTAGCTTTATACATAAGTTCTCAATCAGATGGGAGGCCAATAGCGGAATATCGTCCTTTCTCTCGCGCAGGGGCGGGATGCTGATAGAGAATACATTAAGCCGGTAGAACAGATCCTGTCTGAATTTACCCTGACTGATTCCCTCATTCAAGTCCTTATTGGTCGCTGCAATGATACGGACATCAACCGGGATCTCCTTATTACCACCAACACGGGTTATCGTCTTGCTCTCCAGAACCCGTAACAGGGCTGTCTGCAGGTCCAGGGGCATTTCGCCGACTTCATCCAGGAATATGGTTCCACCTTGGGCCAGTTCAAATTTGCCGATTTTGCCTCCGCGCCTGGCTCCGGTAAATGCCCCGTCGGTATAACCGAACAACTCGCTGGCAATCAGCTCCCTGGGTATGGCCCCACAGTTAATGGCCACAAAAGGCCCCCGTTTACGGGGTCCGGCATTGTGAATAGCCTGGGCAAATACCTCCTTCCCGGTGCCGCTTTCCCCTAGCAGAAGAACCGTAGAGATGCTGCCCGCCGCCTTGCGGGCCAGGTCTATCGTCTGCATGAATTTAGGGTGTTTGCCAATCAGATTGGAGAATGTCAGAGTCCCTTGAGATCCGCTCATTCTTTGGGCCAGTCGCTGAGCCCTTTTGATTTCACTGATAACCAGAACAAACCCTTCACTTACCTCATCACCTCGAATCGGACGGGTGGTAAGAAGATAGGTGTTGCGGCCATTCCGGGTATGGATATCGATTTCATAATCCGTTACAATATGCTGGTTTTGGACGATGTCACAAACATCCTTATTTCGTGGTTCCAATAATTCGAAGAACTCCTTTTCGGTATCATTCGGTTCAATCCCCAGATAACGGGCCATGATACTGTTCATATGGGTTACCCTGGCCTGGGAATCAATGGCCAGAATTCCCTCTGAGATTGACTCCATAAGCGCATTCTTATAATTGTTATTGGACTCCAAGGTGTGCAGGGCGTCTTGCAGCCTCATTTGTGTTTCTATGGCTTTGACTGCGATTACCACCATACCCAGGGTATGTGTATGGACTTTATCTGTAGGCCCGGCTATGGTCAGTGTACCCGCCAGCCTGTGTTCGGGGTCATGAATTGGTGCCGCTGAGCAGCACCAGGGATGAAACATCCGGCAGTAGTGTTCCCGTCCCCGAATCTGTACGGGTTGGTCCAGAAAGATGGCAGTCCCGATGGAGTTCGTGCCTACTGTTTCCTCGCTCCACTGGGCACCGGGAACGAAGTTTGCCCTCAGTCCAATCTCCTTGGCTTCATCAGACCCTATGACCTCTAATAAACAACCCTCTCGATCAGAAAGTGCGATAACAAACCCTGCATCGGCCATAAATTTATAAAGATTCTCCATAATAGGAAGGCTGATCGCAATAAGCTCGTGCATGGATTTTTTATGCCTTTCCAGCATCGATCCCGCAAAGATTATTGGCGCCTGTGTAGGCTGATAACTAACCTGGTTTTCTCTGCTCCTCTTCCAGGAGTCAAAGATTACCTCCCGTAAACCCGGGCAGTTGGTTGCCTGGCCGGTCACAAAATCATACCACACCTGCTTGAGTTCTTCCTGGGTCAGGATCTTATCTGCCAATAATACCGCCTCCGCTTCACAGGTTGACACTATAGGTTTACAGGACACATATAATCCTAATTGTTGTAATAATGGGAAGCATGTTAACCGTGATCAGTCTATCATAAAGTGTCGTTATTTACTACACTAAAAGCATCGGGGGCATCCCTCAGGATACCCCCAACTGGTTTGATTATTAAACTGCCATCCCAAAATTGACCTAATACCTATCGGTAACCTTGGCAATGATTCCTTGTGGTTGTATTGATTCACTACAGTGTTGTGTTCTAATACAATAGTAATTCTTGATAATCCACTCCCGGTTGGGAATCAAAGCACACCTATCCTGTTAAGCATTAGCCCGTTTAGCTCTCTCCTCTTCAACCAGGTCCTTTCGCTGCACCTTGCCGGTATTGCCCTTGGGGAGGCTGTTCCGGAATTCTATATGGCGGGGGTATTTATAGTTGGCCATCTGTCCTTTGGCCCAGTCAATAATTTCTTCTTCAGTCACTTTACCGACAAAGTCAGGTTTCAGGACCACGAATAATTTGATCTCTTCCCCTTTCGTCTCGTGGGGAACACCGATGGCACAGCATTCCATAATGGCCGGATGGGCATACATGTATTCCTCAACCTCCGCCGGGAAAACGCTGTACGCGGATACCTTGATCATCTCTTTAAGGCGGCCGCAGATATAAACGAAGCCCTTCTCATCCACCTTGACGATATCTCCGGTACGCACCCAGCCGCCCGGGAGGAAGGTCTCCGCAGTCGCCTCCGGGTTGTTCCAGTAGCCGATGCCGTTGCTGTCCCCCTTGACCCAGAGTTCTCCTTCCTCGCCGATGCCCACATCCCGGCTTATATCGGTTACATCGGCAACCCTTATGTCCATGTTAGGACACACCAGCCCAATACTGCCAAAAACATTGACATCAACCGCGTTGCAAACAGTGGTAGCGGTGGTTTCACTCATGCCGTAGCCTTCAAAGAGATTGATCCCCATGGCCTGATACCGGTTGGCGATGTTGACCGGCAGGGCCGCTCCCCCAATGCCAACTACTTTCAGACTGGAAATGTCGTATTTCGGGAAAGCCGGATGATTTGCCATCATAATTACGATGGGGGTGGCGATCACGGTATAGGTCGGTTTATAGCGCTCGACCGCCTGCAGAAATGCCTCGACGTCAAAGCGGGCCATGATAATTAATTCACAGCCGGTGTACATGGGATTATTGAGCAGATCATTCATGGCAGTAATGTGAAACATGGGCAGAACCACAATAACACGATCTTCAATCGTAACGGGAGCCATATGAGCGTTAATCCAGGCCCCATTGAGCAGGTTTTTATGGGTCAGCATGGCCCCTTTGGGTCGTCCGGTGGTTCCCGAGGTGTACTGGAGCAGGGCCAAGTCGTCGGAGCTGACATCTTCGAACTGGGTGATCAGGTCTGCGGCCATGAAGTCTTTCCAGGCCACGGTACCGGGATACTCGGCTCCGCTGGCCTTCAGATCAGCGGGAAACGCCGGATAGGGGTCTTCCGGGAGATACTCATCCAAAGCCGTCACCACTACATGTTCCACGGTGGGCACCATATCTTTGATCTGGTTATATACCGGCACCACTGATTCTTCAATAATCATAACCTTGGCCCCGGCGTCATTAACGGCGTAACTGACCTCACCTGCTTTGTAAAGCGGAGACATGGCCATTACCACCGCCCCCAGCGAATGGGCCGCATAATAGCAGATCACAAACTGCGGACTGTTGGCCATCCCCAGATAGACGCGATCGCCCTTTTCTATCCCCAGCTTCTTCAGACCGCCGGCAGCCGTCAATATCAGGTTTCTCAGCTCGTCCCAGGAAATGACCCGGCCATAATAGTTTATGGCTGCCCGATGACGCATACGCATCGAGTTGTCGTAGACTTGCCGGAACATAGGATCCCCGCCGTGCATGTACCCTTCCTTAATCCAATACTTTGAAAAATTCTTTTCCCAAAATCTGTCCCAGGCCTTGATCTGCATCTGATCTACCTGCCTTTCAATATTATTGAAATACTGAGCTGATTTCACTTTCCAACCACTATCAAAATGCGCCCCCCTTTTTTCACTCTTGGTTCATGGGTTTGAAAGTTGAAAACAATCAGCAAAATCATAATTGTTTAATGCAAGATCTATGCCAGATTTCTGTTGCGATGCAATAATCAAGGGTGTTGTCCAGGATTTGCTACCTCACCGAAAGTGGCTGGATCTATGGAGTTAATTCATTGCGCTATATTATGAGGAATCAATAAAAAATACTGGTGAAGAAATTCATATTCTTTTAGACTTATATTGATAATGGTGATGCAAAGCATATTGGTTCCATCCCATGTTGTATCCACCAAAAACTGAGACAAAAATCATCCCGGAGTATGACAGTTACATGGTTAAATAATCCCAGCAAGAAAGGAGACGCTTAATGACTGGCGAGCCTATCCGCCGTAAACCGGCCAATCTAACCTACGGCCACTATTTCGGGGACACCATACTAAATTATTTCTGGCGAATGAACCCGCCGAATTACTCAGCTGGTGCCCCAGGAAATATATAGATTCTGCCTCCACTGCTTCCCCCTGTCCTGTGCTTTCAACCCCTAACCCCCAAAAAACACTGGTGATGGAATTCATATTATTTTAGACTAATATTATTGGTTCACATCGTATTTTTATAGAGAGTTATCCCGTTTTGGAGAGGAGTTGTTTCATGACGGACACACCCATCCGCCGCAAACCGGCTAATCTTACTTATGGGGTTGATGAAAAACCTCCTTTGGTTGTAACCATATTGCAAGGCCTTCAACAGTTGATTATGATCTCGGCGATGTTGATATTCCCCAGTATAATTGTTACTGCGGCGGGCGGTCCGCCGGAACTAGCGCAGAGTTTGACCAGCATGACCATGGTGGTGGGCGGATTAGGTACTATCATGCAGGCCCTACAAAAGCCAATCGGTTCTGGTTACATATGCCCGGAAGGCGGGGCAGAACCGTATTTACCGGGAGCAATTCTGGCCGTCAAGACCGGCGGGTTGTCACTGTTATGCGGCATGTTGGTGTTTGCGGGAATCTTCCAGGGTATTATGAGTCGTTTTATAACCCGTCTGCGAGTTTTGTTCCCACCAGAGGTCACAGGTCTGGTGGTGGTCATGGTCGGATTTAGTGTCATACCAATTACCATAGAGTACCTCTTTGGCGCCACTGACGGCAATTGGGTTTTTAATAGCAACACACTAATGACCGGGATTGTTTCCCTGGCGGTTATGGTCGGTGCCAGCATCTGGGGACCGCCCTTGTTGCGCACTTTCAGCCTTCTGGCGGGCTTATTGGTAGGATACATATTAAGCGCGGTACTTGGATTGTTCTCTCCCCAAGATCTGGTAATGCTTCGTTCTACACCGTTTATCGGTCTGCCATCATTTCAATTCCATGGCTTCAGTTTTGATCCTGCCCTAACCGTACCTTTTCTGATTGCTTCACTGAGCTGTGTTCTCAAGTCAATCGGCGACATTACAACCTGTCAGAAAATTAATGATGCTGACTGGAAAAGACCAGATCTGGAAAACATCAGTTCCGGGGTCCTGGCAGAATCCGTTAAGACGGTAATCGGCGGCCTGATAGGCGGGCTGGGATGTACAACCCATTCCTCCTCTATCGGACTGTCCCTGGCCACCGGAGTAACTAGCCGCGTAGTCGCCTATGTAGCAGGGGTGATGTTGATATTGCTGGCATTTTTGCCCAAGCTCACAGTTGCCTTTGTCATTATGCCCAAGCCGGTGATGGGAGCCTGTCTGCTCTTTGCCGTCTGTTTCATGATCGTAACCGGTCTGCAGATCGCATTGTCACGCATGGCTGATTCGCGCAAGGTATTCGTCCTTGGTATCGGGGTGATCCTGGGACTGAGCGTTGATTTCCTGCCCGGCTTCTACCAGGCCATGATGCCGGCCTGGCTGAATCCAATATTCGGCTCCTCTCTCTCCCTGGCTACCATATCCGTCATCATTCTGAATCTTCTCTTCAGAATCGGAGTATCACAGCGGCAACGCATGACTTTTAACCCGCAGAGTGATGACAACCAAACGCTTGCCGTATTCATGGAAAACGCAGGCGGCATGTGGGGAGCACGTCAGGAAGTTATCCAAAAGGCGGTTCAGGTATTGATCGAGTCGGTAGATGTCTTGAAGGCCTACGAAATGGCTGATGGTCCGGTCCGCATTGAGGCCCGGTTCGACGAATTTAATCTGGACTTAACAATGGAATACCAGGGGACGGCCCTGGAACTCTGTGATGAACGCCCTGAAGCCTATGAGCTGATGGAAGACGAGAACGCCATGGCGCGCCTGGCCGGATATATGATCAAGAAAATGGCGGACCGGTCAAAGGTAACGGCCAGCGATCGCAGCTGCCAGCTCCAGGTTCATTTTGATCATTAAGCGCAATCTTATAGGAAATAATCATTTTGACGGGCTAATGTTTTACGTCTGCAGCGATACCGACACGAATTCCTTTTGTCTGCTTGACCAGCCCCGCTTACAACATAGATCTGACCATGAAGGAATGGAGGTAAGTCATGTTAACTCGACAGGAAGCATTTAACCTGCTGAAAAAGTACAACCAGAGCGACAATCTTATTAAGCACGCACTGGCCGTGGAAGCGGTAATGCGGTACTTTGCGCGGCAGCTTGGCGAGGATGAAGAATACTGGGGTAATATCGGATTGATCCACGACCTTGATTACGAGCTGTATCCGGAAGAACACTGCCATAAAACCAGGGAACTCCTGCAGCAGGAAGGCGTCAGTGAAGATATCATTCACGCCGTGATTTCACATGGCTGGAACATATGTACCGATGTAGAGCCAACCCGAAAGATGGAAAAAGTCCTCTACACTATTGATGAACTGACCGGCCTGATTACTGCTACCGTGTACATGCGTCCCAGCAGGAGCATTCTGGATCTGGAGGTTAAATCAGTTAAGAAGAAATTCAAGACCCCCAGTTTTGCCGCTGGAGTTAACCGCGAGCTGATTACGGGCGGCTGTGCTATGCTGGATATGGACCTGGATACGGTTATGAAGTGGACTATCGAGGGTATGAGGGAGGCCGCCTCTGAACTAGGCCTGGCGGGTGAGTAAAAGCAGGCAACTGCATCAAAGGGGTCTGCAGACGGTGTGAAAACCGGATTTGTTGAGTAATTTTATGCAGGCTGAGCATATCGCCATCTTGCAGCCCGCTCCAATGGTCCTCGCCTACATCTTCATAACTCGTTTTTCTTTGGGCGGGACTATTCGGCGAAACACCGACATCCCGGGCATTGAGTCCGGTACTCAGCCGCTTATCTAGATAGTTGGTGAAAAAGTCCGTTTGCTTCCTGGGTCCTCATTGGCAACACCAACTGCTCATCTCGGACTCCAAGCAGCACCCCGTCTAATCGGCATCCATGCCTCAGAGACGGGCTCGCGACCTCCTGTCGCTCGGTTGCTTTCCGTCCTCAATTTCGCAGGGTGTTGCAGGGTTCGGACCCAACGGTCGCCGCACTGGACTTTTTCACAACATATCTAGAACGTACCCGGTCTAGCGTTAACCGGATGGCTGAAAAGGTCAACATTTAACTTTCCTGTGGCATCCAATTCTGCCAGAAAAACGTCCTCTGCCCTGGCCGCACCATGCTTTTTTATTTCTTGAGTAATCCAGTTGGTATCCAGTTTAGCAAATTTGAGGTTGTTATACTGTAATTCGCCGTCGATGATTAATGGAAGCGAAATCCCTTCATATTTGGTTTCTAGCTTTAAATCGTTTGGTGTGACCGGACGACTTTGAGATTTGGGGATAACTGATAAATTGCCGTTAGGCTCCAAGACGGCAAATTCCACATCCGAAATCCTGGCATGCCCCTGTAGTCTCAGGAGCGACAGGAGGAAGGGAAGGTTCATCCGGTTCCTTTTCAGAGCTTCCCGGTCCACTTTACCGTTAACCACAATGATATCCGGCTTCGCATCAAAGTTGTAGAACCATTTCTGTAAGGACATCCTTCCAATAACCACTGCGCCAGCTGCAATTGCTAATGAGCCCAAAAAAGCCTTGGAACTGATCTTATAAACAAGTGGTTCGGCTGCCACGTTCGCCATAATCATTAAAGCAGCAAAATCAAACGAGGTTAATTGGGATATCGACTTTTTACCGGTGAGCCTCACACATAACCATGAGAAGAGAAGTATGATGAGGCACCGCATGACAAATACCACAGCTTCCATCGCTCTCTCCTTATGGTTCTGGGATTACTTTGGCAAAGTTTCTCCATAGAACAAGTGCAGCTCGCGCCTGGCTAACAGTTTCTGCTGCATCCTGTGATTCGATAGCTACCCGGGTTCTAGCCAAGTTTTCAATAAGAAGTGAGTAATCCGCTTCTGCATAGTTAAGGGCCAGATAGTATTTTCTCTTATCCCATTCCGCCATGAGCTGGTTAAAAGATTCCTCAGCCTGCTCCCATTGATTCCGCTCAGCGTATTGAATAATTCCTGCAAGGCGGGTTTCCATTGCCATTTCAGATGTAAATACGGCTCTTTGACCGAAAAAATAAGCGATGAACCAAAATAGAACTAATCCCAAGAGTGCGAGAGTGACGGTTCTGTTTCTCATTGCGCTTGCCCGCCTTATCTTCTATGAATCCTGTTAACCTTATTTTGTAAATTCAGGCAACGAATATACCCGCCCCTAATTGCCATATTTTATCTGTTAGACACTTCCGCCAACTGATGTCATATTCTGCAGCCCGCCATCGAAATTTGCGAACGTGTTCCCATCGAATACAGACCGCCAAAACCAAAAAAAGCGGAAGCCGCTATGCTTCCGCTTAATGAGCTTACTCAAAAGAGTGCTTATTTATTTCTGGGCATCCCAACCTCCTGCCTGACGCAATTCCTCGATTCGTGATAAGGCCAGCTCGCGCATTTGTGGCTTGTCGATCTTGCCCATGCGTGTCAGCAGGAACATCTGGTCTGTGGGCCAGATTTCCACGTGCTGGGGCCGTTTATAGGAGGCAATACTCTGGCAATGGGCCATGATTTCTTCTGGTGTGACTGTTTGGCCCGGTTTAGGCTGAACGAAGGCGAAGATGCCTTCATCGAATACCCGGTGAGGAACTCCCACCACTTCGGCCAGAGCCACCTTGGGGTGGTCCATGATGTGGCTCTGCACCTCATCCGGGAATACATTATACCCTTTCTGCTTGATCATGAACTTGCGCCGCCCGGCCAGATAGAGGGCTCGATAAGTTCCCATGTCCTTGAAGTATCCCATGTCACCGGTATAGAGTATGCCTTCCTTGGATACGGCTTTGGCAGTCTCCTCCGGTTGGCCGAAATACCCGATAAATACCAGCGGAGGATGGTAACAGATCTCTCCTACTTCCCCGTCAGGCAGCTCTTCCCCGGCGGTTCCATCCTCGTTCATCGGCTTGCGAATCGTAACATAAGCCACATCGGGGAATGCGCGTCCTACCTGACCGGCCATCTCCTCCGCCGGGATTCCGTGCGGGGTGCCGGTGGCAAAGCCGGCATTCTCGGTCATCCCGATGCCGGTGCCCACGATGGGAGCCATAGTGTAGAGCTGCTTCAGGAAGGGCAGGTCCCCGGCCGCACCTGCATAGAACACCCCTTCCAGACTGGAGAGATCGTAATCCTTGTAGTTCGGCAAGGCCCAAACCATACGGAACTGGGTGGGAATCATACCGAGGGCGGTAATCCTGCGTTTCTGAATCGCCTCCAGGGTCATTTCCGGGTTGAAGAGCCGCAGTAAGACCAGCGTTCCCCCCTTATAAAAAGTAGTGAAGGCCAGTTCCGAAGTCCCGGCCACATGGCTGGGAGGCAGGTTGCAGAGGGTACGAAGTTCTGTATACATTGAGCCGAATAGCCGGCTCAGGATCTCGTTCTGAGCTATTATACACTGGTGCGAAAGCAGAGCTGGTTTGGGAGGTCCGGTGGTTCCAGTAGTGAAAATAATGATGGTGCCATCCAGAGTAGAGGCACTGTTTTTGGCCTCTTCCAATAGACTGGCAGCAGGGCTTGATCGTAAAGCCAACAAGGCGTCCCGTTTCATCAGGTCCTGAAAGCCTATAAAGTCCGCACCAACCTCCTCGCCAGGTATCAGGGATACCTGAACCAGGTGTTTGACATACGGGCATCCGGCTTTCACGGCCTTGCCGACTTCCCGAAAGTCGCGCATCGGGGTGTTCCCCAAAAAGAAAAATATAGAAGGCTCGATCTTGGCCAGATCCTGAACTACCTCCGCTTCTTTCAGGCGTATGTCGATTGGCGCAACGATGGCACCCATGAGGAAGCAGGCATACATAAGATAATAGTGTTCGGCCGTTGTGAGCAGCATCGTGGCTACCCGGTCACCCTTGCGGATGCCCAGATCCAGCAGACGCAGTGCATACAGTTCTACGTTCTCCAGGAATTGCTTGTAAGTTACCTCCTCACCGGTTTCATGCTGCAGCATAGCTATGACATCTGGGGATTCCTCAGCCCATTTCTCAATATATGAGGTCAGCAATGGCAGGGGGGTCCATTTAACATCACTCATCTTAACTCCTCCTTCTCTATCTTATCCTCCAAATTTAAGCACTATCACCCCTCTTTCCTGAATAGTATCAGTGCGGGTGCAGCTGGCATGTAGTATTCAAGGAACGTATCTCGTTGTGATCTGTGAGGCCATTGGTTTCTGACTCTGGTCCCCCACAGACGGATTCTACCCTAAGTTTATCTTAGGTATATTTATCGTTGAAAGACTAATTTTTAGTACAAGTTGGCCCACAGGATCTAACCATGCGCCATTACTATCTTCGCGCACAAAAACCAGGTCTTTGAGTGATTTTGAAGGCAGAACTCTTTGTAATGCGTCTAAAAGGTAAATGGGAGAGAGGGTGAAGCATGAAGAAGGTAGGTAGTATTACCACTGCGGTGGGTCTACTGGCCCTGGGTTTGCTTTTACTGGTGGAACAGTTGTATCCCGGGCAATCGTGGGCTTCCAATCCCCTGCAGTGGTGGCCGTTGCTTCTGATTGGCCTGGGGGTGGAATTGCTGTACCGGCGGGCAGTTAAGAAGGATACGGAGATGAAACTTGATCCACTGATCCTGGTCTTCCTGGCAGCGATTTGCGGTGCCGGACTTTACAGTCAGGTCCAGGTCCAGCTTTTGGACCACGGCGTTTTGGGCTGGAAATACACCCTGACCAGGAGCTATGAGGTGAAGGATGCTGCAACCGGGATAAAGTCCCTGGAGGTAACATGCCCGGATGGCGAGGTGGTCCTGAGGCCTTCCACCAACGGGGAATTCAGGGTGCAGTCGCAGGTAGCACTGAAAAGCAACCGGGACGAGGACCTGCCGGATACGTTACTCAAGCTGAGCCGGGAGGGCGAAAGGCTGCTGGTTACCTGTGAGGACAGTTCCTGGAATGGAATCGGGGGTCGAAGACATACAACTACCAGTATTGAGCTGCCCCCCGGCATCCCGGTCCGGGTTGACAGCCGGAGCGGTGAATTAAGCGGGCAGGGGTTTGACAACCCGCTGGTGGTAGACAAGGAATTCGGGAAAGTTGATCTCTCGAATCTGGGAGGAACCCTGACCATCCGCAGTCGCTCAGGGGAAGTCGATGTGCGGGAGATACGGGGCGATGCCATAATCCGCCTGACCAATGGAGAGGTTAAGGCAGAACAGGTTTCTGATCTTCAGGTAGCGCTCGAATCCGGGAATATTAGTATCATAGAAGGGAAGGGCGCGATTGATGCCCGCAACCAGTCTGGTACCGTAACCGTGGATAACCCGCAGGGGTTAAACGGTGACTGCCGACTTCATACTGAAACCGGGAGCATCGAGCTTGCAGCCGGAAGATTGGATAACTGCCATCTTACGGCCTCGACCGGGACTGGTCAGGTAGTGGTGCCATCATACCTGGAAAAGCCTGAGTTTAGAAAATCCACAGGTGCTGGCCAAATGGTGGAGGCCAATCTGGGTCGGGGGGAAAGGACTATCGAACTCTTTGCCCGGCAGGGGTCAGTTACAGTGAGGTAGAGAATGCGACAGAACGATATTACCGATGAGGAACTGGTAAGGCGGATTCTACAAGGCGAAGATCATCTGTTTGAAAAGATCCTGGTGCCTTATCGTGACCGGGTGGCGGCTCTAATCTTCAGCATCACCGGCTCGCAGAGTGATCTGGAAGACATCGCCCAGGAGACTTTTATCTCGATCTATAAAAACCTGGCCTCATTCCAGGGCCGCAGTTCCCTGGGGACCTGGATTTACCGCATTACCGTGAACAAGTGCCGGGATTGGCAGCGGGGCAATTACCTGCGCCATCCGGTGGAACTGCTGGGGATTACCGGTTTCAACCGGGCGTCCCCCCGGGATGGACCCGATCTGGAAGAGCAGGAGGTCATCAGGAACGCTATAGGGCGTTTGCCGGAAAAGTACCGGCTGGTGATCGTCCTCTACTACTTTCATGATCTATCGTGCCCGGAAATCGCCGAAGTCCTGGGTCTGCCGAAAAAAACAGTCGAGACCCGGCTGGCTCGGGGACGAAACCGGATAGAAAAAATACTTGACTGGGGAGGTGAGTCGGCGTGTACAGAAACTCGGATTTAGATGAGGCCTTGCGGAAAGCCCGGCCGCTGATGGCCCGGGAAACCGTACTCAGCTCGGATTTCAATGAGCGGGTGATGCGGGAGATCAGGGGATTAAAAAGGCAGAAGGCACCAAGACCATATGGTCTGCAGGAACTGCGCATTGCGGGGATGAGCCTGGTCCTGGCGGGAATCATGCTGTTTTTCTTAAACGCCACTCCACTGGGACAGGATCTTGGTGTTCTGGCTGCTTCAGTCAAATCAACCACCGAAAAGGTGGAAAGATACCAGATAACTCTGCCCGATTGGGAGGACTTTTGGTTCCTGGAAAAACTTGAAAAGAGGGATAGCAGGTGAAAACCAATTATAATAACTTCTTAGTCTTTGTCTTCTCCTTAATTCCGGGTGCTGGCTACATGTACCTGGGACTGATGCAGAAAGGCCTGGAGGCCATGCTGCTGTTCTGGGCCAGTATCACCATTTTTGCATGGATCAGTCTTCCCCATTTCGTAGCCATGATCTCAATCCCACTCTGGTTCTACTTCTTCTTTGATACCTATGCCATGCGCAACCGCCTAGCTCAGGGGGAAGAGGTCGATGATAAAGGGATGCTTAATATCATGGCCCGATTGGGTGATCACAAATATTACTACATCGGGATTGGGCTGATGGTAATCGGGGTCCTGGCTCTGCTGGGCAATCTCAGCCATGATTTTTCAAGCTGGTTTAAGTACGGTTACTATTTTAAAAAATACCTGCCCTCGGTACTGCTGATCGCCGGAGGAATATTCCTTCTCTCCCGCACCCGTTCGAGCAGGTCGGTTGCAGAAGGAATCGATTCGGAAGATCAATTGGGTGAACCGGAAGGTGAATACCACGAGACCAATAAAGATGACCTGGTACCAGGGCAAGACCAACAAGCATAGTTTAAATCATTTTTGGTCCCGCAAGCGTTGATAGTTCCCGGGTTAACCGGTTGGTCTTGAAAGCTGTTGTGATCCTGGGATTGGTCTTCGTCAGATGGAGGCAAGGAGGGCTAACTCTTTGCTTCCATCCAGGCATACCCTGAGACTGCTTTATCCGGTTGTACAGCCGGATTTAGCTGTATCGGGTTTTAAAATATCAGTTTATGGATTTGGTGTATAATAGCCGTCTATGCACCTGGGTGTATTAAAGTGATCGCACAAGCTACAGGTGGATCTAACAATCAATGACCAATCATTGTGGAACTGGCAATGAGTCCTGCCATTTTTCGTATGTCCATCATGATGCGGCGAAAACAGATTATCGCCCCCCATAACCTTATCCAGTTCATCGTCCGACAACCGATTCCTGTCTCTTTCGTCTTTCATCCTGTTTCCAGCACAGCCGCGCCCTCCCTGATCACAAAAAGGTCCACTGTGCCACCCTCCTTTCTTTACGATAAGATATGGATTCCCCCTGAGGCATGAATCGTCTATATCAAGTTTACCTTCATTTTATTGCCTCCTTTTGAACTCCGCATTGACGATTTTGCGGTCAAAGCAGTAGTGTCAGTTTTTGGATCGGGTTAGAAGGGGGCGATTAAGCCTCCCAGTCGAGTAGCCCGCAGGAGTCTCACCTGCAGGCTCTCACAGAACCGTACGTGATCTTGTCCCGGAGCGTATCCGCATAGACCCGGTAAGCGACGGGCAGGGAGGAGGCCCCTATCGCGGCATCCGGCTCCCCCTCCTTCTATGACTTTATGTCATTCAATCCGACAGCAAAAGATACAGGGTCGTCAAAAACGGGGTACAGAGAGCCAGGATGCTTAACAGCAGGGCGATGACCAGGTTTTTCAACGGTTTCTTTTTGGTCTTGTTATAAATGAGGAAAATGACGGATAACACCAGGGCAATGATCCCCAGCCCCATCCCGCCAACCATAATGGTCGTCGCATCCGGACCGCCCAGGAATTCCATTCCAGCCTGCCCCAAGATCAGATAAGAATTGCCAATGGCCAGGGCCACGATGGCGAGAATGATTAAAACACGCTCCATGTGAATTCCCCTTTCTCAATACGTTCAATTTGGTTTTGGGATCGTGTATCGGCCATGCGGTGTTTAGAGGATAGCTCGACGATCAGCCCCATTCCGCCATGCGCAGGGCTGAGAATAACGTCACATTTTTCAGGAAGGCCATGCGTTCGATTAAGGTATCCTCCATGCCGGCATCCGCCCTGATAAAGTCGCTTCTTATACTTTTCCGGCGCCTAGGCTTCGTGGCACGGAGAACAGCAGTAGATGAAGACATAGGAATGGTCGGGATGAAGCCTTTCGTAGTAAACCGTGTCGATCTGCAGCAGCAAAAGCTTGTTGGCCATGACGCCTGCCTTGAGGCGGTGCAGTTCGCCCCTATTGAGGACCGCAATGTCGTTCTTTTTTAAGAGATGTGTCGGCCCCTATGCCGACCGAAACCTGCCCCCGCAAGACACAGGCGATCTCCAGGGGAATGATCATGAATGGCGGCCTGGGCGGCCAGGACTTTGCCGTCCGCCCGGTAGGCGGTCCGGGTATTGTTCGACAGACCTGACATATGCTTTGACCGGCGTTTGGAAATTCATTTTTTTCCAGAACGCAAGTCTTCACCCCGGCCTTTGGATAAAAGCCCTCCCTACTTGCAAAAGTGGCCGAAATAAGCCTCTATCGGTGCTGTAAGATAACTATCCTGCGAACCGGCTGCCACCCTTTCCAGTTCCTCGTCGCCCAGAGCACGGTTTTGCCCTTCGGTCAGGTATTTCTGCAGGAAGGCAAAGCCCGCCCGGGCCTCTTCCTCAGAAAACTCCACTCCCTCAACCCGGCAGATCGCCGCCAGCTGGTCGGCGGACGCGGCGCCGGTCAGCCGTTTGTAAAGCTCTTGATCTTTATACGCCATTTCACTGATGCGCTCCACCTTACTCCGCAATTCATTTCCCATGCTTAACGACTCCTTTTCTCAGAATAGTTAAAAGGTCCCACCTTAAAAACATGATATTCGGTTCTCGGCATATTTTCATTGACAATTTTGCGGTTGGGGAAGTTTTTTCAGCAGCGTAGCGCTGGTCCTGACCGTGTAAACACAAGGCTCCAATACCTTGGGCATTAAAGACAGCATCTTCTGGTTTTCGGCACTGGTGTTAAACAAAGCTTTGGTAATTTTTCCGCTGTCGCAGAGCCATTCCAGACCCCGCAAAAGCAGGTGCAGAGAAAGACCGGTGCCTCTATGCCCGGGTTTTATGGCCATATCCCGGTATAATACCGCACCGGGACCGATATCACAGATAATGAGCCAGCCCACCGGTTCCTCTTCGTTTAAAAGGAAAATGCTTTTTTCCTGATTTATGCGTTGGGGATTGGCCAAAGGATCCACATCACCGGCAAACCACTGGCCCCGGCCAGCCTCGATGCGCGCCCGCAGGTCAAGGGTCATGTCCCGGTACGGCAGCAAACGGTAGGCGGGCGGCAGTTGTCTTTTTTTGCCCGGCAAGAGGGATTGCATATGGATCAGGAGCCTGTCCAGGTGATCTTTTCCCACATGGATATTGAAGATCTTGGTCCGCCCCGTCTCCTCAAAGCCCCGCCGGGCCAGAATCCGCCCCAGCGCTGGTGACCAGTCATGCTCCAGGACATACTTCACCATCATTTGCTCCCAGCCGTCCCTTTGCACCGCGCTGATCAGCCTGTCCACCAGGCCGGCGCCGATCCCCTGGTTCCTGTATTCAGGCAGAACATAGACGGTATGCAGCAAGGGAAGACCGGTTTTAACAGGAGGCAGGGTCACAAGTCCTAGCCCTGCTTTAACCGTACCTGCGGCGGCACCAATAGCCAGGCACCGGTCCTGATCCCAAAGGTCCCGTACCAGGCTCCGTTCAAAATACAAGACCAGATCCAGATAGTCTTCATAATCATCCCTGGTCAACAGCTTATAGGCAATCATCTCATCGCTCCTTTTCCGGGTCCGGGATCTGGCCCCGGCCCAGTTCGATGATCGTGTCGCAATCCCGTACGGCACTGAGACGGTGGGCCGCCAGAATCACCGTGCAACCGCGGCGTTTGATGTTGTCCAGTATTTTTTTCTCGGTCAGGGTATCCAGGGCGGCGGTAGCCTCATCCAGTAAAAGAACAGCCGGATTTTTCACCAGGGCCCTGGCGATTTCCAGCCGCTGCCTTTCTCCGCCGCTGAAATTTACGCCCCCGGGCTCGACGGGCGCATCGAGCCCGCCGCGGGCGGCCACTTCCTCCTGGAGACAAGCGTCTTTCACCGCATGAAGTATATCTTCTTCACTGACGGCCGGGTCCCACAAGGTAAGATTCTCCCGAATGCTCCCCGCAAACAAGGCGGTATCCTGCTCCACCAGGGCCACCGAGCGGATAAATTTGTCCCGGGACACCTGGGGCAAACCGTCAAAAAAGATATCTCCCGCCCATTCTTTATGCAGCCGGGCGATAATCTTGAGCAGTGTTGATTTGCCGCTGCCGGAGACCCCTACAATGGCCGCGCTCGCTCCGGGTTTTAAGGAGAGCGAAAAATCTTTGATGAGGGGCGGGCCATCAGGGTCATAGCCAAAACAGAGGGATTCGATCCGGATTTCGCCCGTCAGCCGGTCCCCGCTCTCCCCGCCGGCGCCAGCAGCCGCCAGCGTCTGGTCGGGGGGGTGCTTCAATATATCGTCCACCTGCTCCTTGAAATTTTTTAACCGCTTCATATTGATCAAGGTCTCCTTAAAAGGCGTGCGCCTGGCGAAAAGGCCTGACAGAGAAGCGTAGAAGACGATAAATACCCCTGGCGTCATTTTTTCCTGCAGGGCCGCCCAGCCTACCAGACCGAGGAGCGCAACAAAACCCAGGCTTTCGGCCAGCTGGTTGACCACTGCGATGACCGTACTCTGCTGCTCAATAGCCTGCCTGTCGTTGGCGGCTTTGGCCTGGTGCCTGGCATACCTGGCAAAAGCGCCGTCCTCGCAGCCCATGGATTTTAAGATTTCCAGGGTGGATATCAGGCCGGACACGGCTGTCTGGTAGATGCCGTACTCTACAGCGCCCTTTTTCAGCAAATCATAGCGCTTGTTCAGTGTAAGCCAGGTAAACAGCAGATTGCCGGCAAGGACAAGCAAAACTAGTCCAGCCAGGGGCGGAGAAAAAAGGAACATGAGAACGGCGTAGGCCAGGACGAAAAGCGCATCGGAGATCAGCGCGTACACTTCTCCATAAAGGGTCCTGACAAGGGCCTCCGCCGCTCCGGTCCGGCTGCCGGCCGTGGCCCGGGAGGCAAAAAAGCTTAGGGGCAGGGAAAGCAGATGCTGGAATACTTCCTTGGTTAAAGCGCTGCTTTTTTGCCGCGTTGACAATTGCTTCAGATATCCCGCCACCCAAGCCAACACACCCGAAAGCACCGCCGCCAGCAGGACGCCGGCCAGCACCGGCAGCAGGGGCGTGCTGTTCCGGAAAACCTCTTCTATGAAATGGACCGCCAAGAGCCAGACGGCCAGCTCGCCAAGGGCCAGAAAAACGGTCAGCAAGGCCAGCCAGGCGAAAAAAGGATAAGATTTTTGCAGATAGCGGCGCCAGGTGATCAAAGAAGCCTCCTGCCTGGCCTCTTCCCTGAATCGGTCGGTTTTTTTAAAGGTAAGGACAATCCCCGTAAAGTACCGGTAGAAGGAATCCTCGTCTTCCGTAAAAGCGCCCACCGAGGAGTCCCGCAAGTAAAAACCTTGCGGCCCGTAACCCTCCAAAACGATAAAATGATTGAATTTCCAATGGATCAGAACGGGAAACTCCTGTTTTTTTACCTGTTCGCAGCCCATATGAAAACCCTGGGCCACAAGCCCGTATTTTTGGGCGGCTTTGATGATATCGGCGGCATTGCACCCGTCCCGGGCAGAAACACGGCAGTCCTGTCGGAGCTGTTCCAAAGGAACCGGGCGGCCAAAATAAGCCAGGATCATGGCCATGCTGGCCGGACCGCATTCCGTGTCTTCCATATGAAACACCGTAGGCACTCTTACGCGCCGGGCTTTCCTGGCATGGCTCATCCCTCGATACCCCTCTCCCTCTTTCCCAGATCTGCCGCTTACGGTGTTTGCCTGTGGGCCAGCGCCGCAAACCGGCCCTGCTGCCGAATCAGATCCGCAAAGGTGCCTTCTTCCACGATCCGCCCTTGGTCCAACACAATAATCCGGTCACACTTGTCCAGCGTGGTAAAACGGTGGGCTACTACAATACGGGTGGCCCTGATCCCGGCCAGGGTGTCTTTAATCGCCTCCTGAGCCTGATTATCCAGGGCGCTGGTGGCTTCGTCAAAAAACAGGATTTTCGGGCTTCTGACCAGGGCCCTCGCAATGAGGATCCTTTGTTTCTGACCGCCGGACAGGGTCTTGGTCGCTTCGCTGACCCTGGTATGCATGCCCATGGGCAGCATTTCGATCTCCGCGGCCAATCCGGCCAGCCGAGCGGCCGCCCAGGCGTCATCCATAGTCAACCGAGCTTCCCCCCCGGTAATGTTATAAAAAATGTCCCCGGGAATCAGCCGGCTGTTTTGCAGCACCACGCCCAACTGACGCCGCAGGGCCAAAATATCCAGGTGTCCCAGCTCCACGCCGTCGTAGCAGATTTTCCCGCTCTCCGCTTTTTCCAGGCCTAAAAGCAGGCGAAGGAGCGTGGATTTGCCGCTGCCGGATATGCCTGTAATCCCCAGGTATTCCCCGCTGCGGATTTCCAGGGTGAAGTCCCGGAGCGCGTAAGCCCCCTGGGGAGCGTAGCGGAAACTGACTTGGTCCAGCCGGATTCCGCCGGCCAGCTCACCGGGATGGGTCTTCCCCTGGCCGGACTCGGGGCACTCATCCAGGACCGGCTTGAGTTCCTCATACAACGGCACGGCGGCCAGGAGCTGGGGCACCGCATTGAACAAATGCAGCAGGACCGTAAAAAACGCGGTAAGAGCCAGGAAAACAGTGATGAATCTTCCTGTGGTCATGGATGCGTCCCGGGCCGCCGTATAAAATACAACGGCATAAGAAGAAGCGGTAAACAACGTAGTAAAAGCCCGCAGACCATTCTGCAACAGACCGCTTTTAAAATCAGCGTCTTGTTTCTTGTCAAAAACACTTTCCCATAAATGAAAAGCCCGACCTTCCGCCCCGCTGATGCGCAGTTTGGTGAGGGCTTCCACCCATTGGCTTCGCAGCCCGGACGCCTGGGTCTGGTAGAACCGGCCGGTTTTTTGGTATTTAACCTGCCAATAGCCGATGGCCCCGACAGCGGAAAGGCCGGCCATCATACAAGCCAAAGCCAGAAGGGCTATGGGAGGATGATACCACAGCAAAAAAGCCAAGCACACAGCTAAAAAGCCGGACGAGACCAGGGTGTCGGCCATGGGGCCGACCAGGATCCCCCGGATCCTGCTGATATGAATAGCCCGGTCGGCCAGTTCGTCGACATAAAACTGCCTAAAAAAATGGGCAGGCAAATGCAAAAGCCGATCCCAGACGGCTCCCTGCAGGGCCGCTTCCAGCCGGGTGACCAAGCGCAAAAACACCGTCAGTGCCGCGCTTTTAAGAAGGGCCAGGGAACCCGCGGCGGCGGCCAGGATTACCAGCAGCTGGGCAAACAGTGTTCTGCTACCAAGAGGTATCACCTGGTCGAAAAAGTAACCGGCCACCACAGGCGGCGCCAGTCCCAAAAGGCCGCCCCCCAGGCCCAGGGCCAGCAACATCCGGATATCCCGGATGACCCCCGTCCGGACGGCATAGCCCAAGAGGTCTTTCAGCTTTATTGCCTTCGCCTCCAAAGGCCTATAAAAGACATAGGCGAAAGACTCCAACTCTTCCTGCCATTCGGCTGTTGCTTTTTGAGCGGTGTTTTGACAGCTGTCATAAACTTGATACCCCGCAGGGGAAACCGGCAGCAAAGCCACAGGGCTCCCGTTTTTCTTAAAGCCCAGCAGGGGCCCGCAGTCGGCTTGCCACCAGCGGCCGACTAAGGCTACCTGCCGGTAGCTTATCCTGGAAGCCCTCGCCAATTCGCCCACCGGATCTTTGCTCCTGAACCATTCGCTGTTGGGGGGGTCCGCAAAGTGCAGATGAAGCTGCCCTCCTATGCGCTGGCATGCCGCCAGCAAAGCATTTCTGTCGACGTCATTCATCCTTTGCCTTCAGCCCCTTGCGCCCAGCAGCCAAACAACGGCCAGGGCAGCCGCCAGAAGAACGGCAGCAGCTACAACAGTCCGTCTCGGGGAGGGGATAATCTGCAAAAGCACATCCAGTTGTTCCGGGGAAGACAGTTCATCCAACGCGGCAGTTCGATACAATTCGGGCTTCATCCTTTCATCCTCCAATCACATCTATATTTTACGACAAGAGACAGTTACTGGCATCTGCTCATACACAGAAAAACTGCGGAAGACTGAAAACCTCGTGGATTATGTTGCCAGGCAGAGGAGCAGGAATAGAAATCCTTCCCCCTCAGATCACGGGTTCAAGTCCTAGGGCAACGTGGGAATTATGGCGCAATATGCCACCGTTAAGCCTTTACCGCATCGGAAAGGGGCAGATCACGATACCGCGCCTGCCGTTCCAGCGTTGGGGTGTCCGCCTGGTACATCCGGCGAAACTGGGAAGGGGTGTATTGAAAGAATTGCCTGAAGTGTTTGATGAGGTATTTGGGATCGGAAAATCCGCATTCCAGGCCTATGTCGAGAATCCGTTTATTGGTGCTTAAAAGCAGTTTGGCCGCATGTTCACACCGGCTGTAATACACGAAGTTTAAAAAGGTTGACCCCAACTTCTTTTTAAGATCATGGGACAGATGATAATGACTTACATTCATCTCTGCGGCCAGTTCTGTTAGTGCCGGAGTCATCTCAAAATTGTAGTTAGTGCGTTTAGCCATCTGCAGGAGCCTCTCTACAAACTTGTCGTCAAATGGCTCCGTCCCATACCCCCAGCGCAAAAAGTCAAAGTTGTATGTAACATAATTGAGCATGTCAGACAGAACGTTTTCGGTCCGGGTTCTCTGTTCTTCGGCAGGATTCTCATTAAACGCCTGTACCAGGCGGGCAATGTGTTCTCTTAACCCTTGGTATTTTTCCGGAGACTCGGCTTCGTGGTAGGTGGAGCAGCAATAAATGAATACGTACCGGTCTTCATTCAGAAGACGCCGATAAAAGCCAGCATCGATTTGAATAAACAGGATTTCATTGTCCTGGCCGGGCGTGATGCGGTGCAATTCACCCATATTGATAATTGCCAGGTCGTTTGCGGACAGTTGAAGGTTTTCGTCGCCAATGTTCATATTAACAGTACCCTTTAAGACCTGCAATATCTCCAGGGTGTTATGCCAGTGATAAGGATACTCCTCAACACACCTGGCAAATACGTTGACGGGCAACCCATGTGGAAATTCAATTATTTCGGGACGCAATAGCCGCTTCACCTACTTCCCCGAAAGTCCCAACGGTTTTCCTCTCTTCAATTATAAACATAATAGCCCCGGCACCCGCCAGTCATAAAACGTGTGCAAAGCCAGCTTGTTGGCGTTGCCCGCCAATAGCATATAGTGGCATCATCTTAAAGTAATACATCCCGGCAAATGCTTTTGGTTCTTTCATCTTTCATTTGCTTTCAACACGGCCATTGGCCTTGATACAATCAAAGCTAGCTGTGTCTCTTCTTTCGTTACTCGGTGTCTGGGTAATCCCGCATCCCGGGATCTAAACCGCTGTATTCTCTATACGAACACCGACGAAAACCGGCTCAAGAGATTTGTTATGTGCTGGAAAAACAGTCATCTATCTTCAAATAAAAACGTGGCTGCAGTTTACACCCAGCCACGTTTTGCACTCCATAAACGTAACAATCAGACTTTATTACCTCTGTCGCCGGTATAGATACAACTCACAGATGAATCAAATGATGCCCGGTATTAAAATGCTGGTACACAGGCACCCTGGTAAGTATCTTCCAGGAACTGTTTCACTTCCGGGGATTGCAGGGCAGCACCCAGTTTCTTGATGGCTTCTTTATCCTTGTCCTCCGGTCTTACCACCAGAACATTTGCAAACGGTGAATCCTTGGGTTCCATGGCAATCGAATCTTTAACCGGGTTCAAGTTGGCTTCCAGCGCATAGTTGCTGTTGATGACACAGACATCCAGGTCATCCAGGGACCGGGGAAGGATGGCAGCATCCATCATTTCAATCTCAACGTTTTTGGGGTTTTCAACGATGTCACGTTCCGTCGCGGTTACTCCTACGCCTTCCTTCAGCTTCAGCACTCCTGATGCCTCCAGGACCATCAGTGCACGTCCGCCATTGGTAGCGTCATTGGGAATACCCACCGTGGCGCCGTCAGCCAGTTTATCCAGACTGTCAATCTTTTTCGAGTAGACTCCCATGGGCTCGTTATGGACTTTGGTAGTCCATACCAGATCAGCATCGTTGTTGGCATTATAGTCATCCAGATACGGTATGTGCTGGAAGAAGTTGGCGTCTATCTGTTTGTCCTTGAGTGCCGGGTTCAACAGCACATAATCGGTGAATACCTTAATCTCCAGTTCGATCCCCTGCTCCTGCAGCATGGGCTTAACTACTTCCAGTATCTCTGCATGGGGTTTAGCGGTACAGCCGACCACCAGCTTGGTAGTTTGGTCCTGGGCGGCATTCTGATTACCGCACCCTGCCACCAGGGAACCAACCAACAGTAAACAACACAGGATAACCAGTAGTCTTTTCATTCGTCCTTTACCTCCTTTTCTTTGCAACTCGCGCTGCCAGGTTATCTCCCAGCATCTGTATACCCTGAACCAGGATAATAAGTACTATTACGGTTGACCACATCACCACATCCTCGTACCGCTGGTAACCATAATAATAGGCCAGTGTTCCCAAGCCACCTCCCCCCACAATGCCGGCCATAGCAGAATACCCCACCAGATTGATGGTGGTTATGGCAACCCCGAGACTTAACGATGGCATGGCCTCCGGAACCAATACCTTATATATCACCTGCCAGGCACCGGCTCCCATCGAAAGGGCTGCTTCAACCAGACCCCACTCAATCTCCTTTAGAGATGTCTCAACAATCCGGGCCACAAAAGGAATAGCTGCCAGGGTGAGGGGGACAATTGAAGCTGTAGTCCCGATATAGGTCCCAGCTACCATGCGAGTAAAAGGTATTATCAATATTAAAAATACAATGAACGGTATAGAGCGGGTGGCATTTACAATTGAGCCCAGCACCTTGTTGACCTTGTCATTTTCCAGGATGTGTCCCGGAGAAGTGGTTACGAGAACAATCCCCAGAGGCAGTCCAAAGACATAGCTGAAGAAGGTCGATATGGCAACCATATATATGGTCTCCCAGGTGGCCACCGCCAGGGCTTCCGGAACCCAGGAGTTGGCTTCCCACAACGTTATTAGTGATTCCTGGGAAATAAATCCTATCAGGATTTCAATCATTGCGCAACACCTCAATTTCCAGCCCGCGATTGCGCAGGTAGGTCAGACCGCTGTCTATCACATCCGGGATCCCAATCAATTCCAGGGCCAAATTGCCGAACGGAGTATCCTTTACCCGATCAATATTACCGTATAGTATGTTGGCCTGTAGATCATACTGCCTGATCATGGACGAAATAACCGGTTCCCCGGCTGAAGCTCCGATGAACGAAACGCGAACCAACCTGGTAGTCATGCCGCCTGAGTTGCCGTTAGGCCGATGCAGCAGCTCTTCCGGGATTTCGCGGTTGATCACACTTCCGATAAAGCTGCGCGAGGTCGGGGTTTGCGGGTTGGAAAAGACCTCTAAGACATCGCCTATCTCCACTATCTTGGATTTGTCGATAACGGCCACCCTGTCACAAACCTCTTTTATAACATTCATGTCATGGGTTATCAGCAGGATGGTAAGGTCAAGCCGCCGGTTAATATCCCGCAAGAGTCCCAGGATGGATCTGGTAGTCTGGGGATCCAGGGCCGAGGTGGCTTCATCGGATAACAGAAGGCTGGGGCGGTTCGCCAGGGCGCGGGCGATACCCACTCTCTGTTTCTGACCACCACTTAACTGAACCGGATATACATCCGCCTTGTCAGTAAGACCGACTATCTCCAGCAGTGACTGCACCCGCTGGCGGGCCTCGTCCTTCGGCACCCGGGCAATCTCCAGTGGGAACATGATGTTATCGAAAACGGTTCTTGAGGACAGCAGGTTAAAATGCTGGAAGATCATGCCTATCCTCTGCCTGGCAGTCCTCAGTTCCTCTTTGTTCAGAGCAGTTATCTCCTGTCCATCAACGAATATGGACCCACTGGTTGGCCGTTCCAGCATGTTGACACAGCGCACCAAGGTGCTCTTACCGGCTCCGCTTAGCCCTATGATGCCAAATATCTCACCTTTCTCCACGTTCAGGCTGACATCGTCCAAGGCCAGGATCTGCTGATCGGCCGCATTGTATATCTTGGTTAGATTTTTAATTTTGATCAATTCCGATTCCCCCGGCACTGCAAATAAAAACCCCTTTGTCCAACACAAAGAGGCAAGAATGCAATCTCGCTCTTATCTGCCAGAACCAAACTCTGCAGGAATTGGCACCGATACCGCTGTAACAGCCGGTTGCCGGGCTTCATCGGGCCAGTCCCTCAGCCACTCTTGATAAGAGGTATTATTTAATTATCATTACAATGGTATCACAGCCGTTAATCTACCGTCAATGAAACAAGCGGTTGTTTTACGGCAGTTGGATGCAGGTTAAGCGTTTTCCGGTTCCCTGCCATGCAGCCACATAGCCACTTTGTCGAAATCTTCTTCATTCCACTGACGGATCTTGGCTATGTCTCTGACAGTCGGTCTTTCTTCACCATCAAAGAAAAATGAGTGCACAATCTGGGTCTCCGGGTAAACCTCTATGATCCCCCAACCCCTGCAATTCGGGTTATCAGTAAATTCCCTGACCTCCTTGGGATTCAGGAGATACTGGTAGATTACTTCATCGTCCTCAATGATCTTTTCCAGTTCCATCGTAAAATCCCCCTTCGTCATTCCTGTTTCACTTTTTTGATAACCGGCAATGAACTAATCATCAGTTCTATAGGTTACGTTGCGATACTTTCCTGACAATGTAAAGCTGCAACTTCTTTAAAACTACCACTGGTTTATTGCAGATTCAACCTTTTCCCCGACCGTATAAATAAAAAACGGTAACTCGAAATCTGTTATATTGTGGTAGTATAAGAAGGTAATCCTACCCATTGCAGAAAGAGATGGTGAAAACCTTGAAAGCAATTCGTCGTAGAATTAACGGTATGTCACTGAGTGCAAAACTGATGGGGTCATTTATTATCCTGAGTGTTATTACATCTCTTATTGTTGGATACGTTTCATATATTTCCGCCTATAAAGCAGAAATGGATCTGTTGAGGCAAAACCTGGTATCGCTGGCTCAGAGTGCTACTCTTCTTATTGACGGGGATCAGCACCAGAAAATCGGACCCGGCGAAGAAAACACCGCCGTCTACCAGTCACAACGGCAGACTCTCCAGCGTTTTCAGCAGCAGGCATCAGTAACCTACGTTTACACCCTTGCTGCCGGTGAGAAAGGTGACCTGCAATTCATTGTCGACGCCGATCCTGAGGAGCCTGCAGCAATCGGGGAGGAGTATGAGTCTACGGCAACTATGCTCTCGGCTTTGCAGGGTGATGCCGCAGCCGATGAAGAGCCTTATTCCGACCGTTGGGGTACCTTCCTTTCTGGATATGCCCCGATATATAATTCGCAAAGCCAGATTGTCGGTATTGTCGGAGTTGATCTGGACGTATCGTATGTTAAGGACATGGCGGTGACCCTGTTCGTCAGAATGACGGTAGGATGCCTCTTGGGAATCTTGGTTGCCGTTTTGATCAGCCGGATGTTGGCTGCAGTAATTCGACGGGATTTAGAGAAAATCGTGTTAAAAGTTAAAGACATCGCCACCAACAGCGGTGATCTAACCCAGACGGTTGATATCAGGACACGCGATGAACTGGGAGAACTGGGCCAGGAAATGAACCGTCTTATTGCTAATCAGAGAAGCCGGGTTCAGACGATTCGCGAAATATCACAAAGACTCCTTCAATCAACCAATGTCATGATGGCGGCAGCCAGAGAAAGCGCTGGTTCTATTGATAAAATGACGAACGCGGCCGGTCAGGCTGCTGAATTCTGCCAGTCTCAGCTCGAGGAGGCAAAAACTAGTGCCGGTCTGCTTAAGACCCTGACTGATCAGATACACCAAATATCTGTCTACTCACAAGATATGAGGGATTCTTCCTTGCAGGCCACTCAGGTATGCAATAATGGCGCAGGGGCGGTAGACGCACTTAATGCCCACAACCAGGATAGTACCGATGTTGCGGCTTTAATGGCCAACGATATTGCTACTCTTAGATCCAGTTCCCAGGATATAGGGGCTATTATAGACGTAATAACTTCGATAGCTGCTCAGACCAACCTCTTGGCACTCAATGCGGCTATTGAAGCGGCACGAGCCGGAGAGGCGGGCCGCGGATTCGGAGTAGTGGCTGAGGAAGTCCGCAAGCTGGCAGACCAGTCATCCACCGCTGCTCAGGATATCGCACGCCTGATTATGGGGATTCAGCAACAGGTGGAGCAAGCAAATTCAGCTATTGTGAAGCTGCAGAACAACTTCCAGGCGCAGACAGGTGCTGTCCAAAAAACCGGAGATGCCTTCGCAATGATTGCAGGCTCAGTTAATGCCATAGTCAAGCATATTGAACTGGTTAACAGTTCTATACTGAAGCTTGAAGAAGGGAACATGACTATTAACGACAGCTTCAGGAGTCTTGCCGCAACGTCAGAAGCCACCACCGTAACAACAACGAATATTTCGCTGGCAGCAGAAGAACAGAGTGCCAGCACCCAGCAGATCGTCGCCTCAATAACTCAGCTTCATGACCTGGCCAGTGAGCTGTATGAATCGGTAAAACTAATTAAAACTTGAGCTAAAAATTCTGGTATATGAACGTCTGGTAATCCCCGGTGGAGAAAAGTACAATCGCTACGATTATTAAGGCCCAGAATACTGCTTTGGCCAAATCGATCATCCATGCCTTCATAATCATCACCTCCGCATGACAACAGGACGCGTCAGACCGTGTTAAAACTAAAATCGAGCACAAACATATTCGCCCGATATGCAGAATCACATATTCGCCGGCTTGCGAGCGAGCGACATTGTGACGAGCCGTTACATCCCCCAACGAAGTTTTTCTGAGTCCAGGGCGGGACTATTTCGCCACGGATGGCGAAATAGTCCCGCCCAAAGAAAAACGAGTTGTGGGGATGTAGGCGAGGAACAGAGGAGCGAGCCGCAAGATGGCGAATATGCTTAGCATGCATAATAATACGCAACACATTATGTTTTAACACGGTCTACCGTCCTCCATGTTCCATCAGCTGAACATCCGTGTCAGGACATATATGCTCTGGCTGGCATCACAGGCAAAGAAAATCCAGCCAATATTAACGAAATTAAAGGTAAGCAAGATGCTTAGTGCCACCGCAGGCCTTGACTCCAGGAAATGACCCCGTCGAGACAATTCCGGCAGCAGGTACTTCCTGTACAATCGCAGAATTATCAAACCCATCGCATGATACAGACCCCAGAAGACGAAATGCCAGCCTGCTCCATGCCAAAGCCCGGTTATTGCCATTACTATCAATGTATTGCGGATTACGAAACCCAGAGTACCGCGGCTGCCCCCCAGAGGGATGAAGAGGTAATCACGAAACCAGCCGGTAAGCGACATGTGCCAGCGCTTCCAGAAATCCGAAACATTACGGGCCAGGTAAGGCCAGTTGAAATTCTCCATGATCCGGAATCCGAACAGGCGGGCGATCCCGATGGCCATGTCCGAATACCCGGAAAAATCAAAATAGAGCTGGAATGTATAGGCAAAGCTGGCTACCCAGTATTGGGCGGCCGTCAGGTCCGGCTGCTGCAGGAGGACTGCGGTGGCAGCCAGGGAATCAGCCAGGACTATCTTCTTGAAAAGACCGGATACTATACGGGGAAGCCCGGCATATAAATCCTCGATGTTGAACCCCCGCAACAAACGGCGACGAACAATATTGCCGTCTGTGCCCTGCATGGCGCCCGTCTGCATCAGGAAGGGCTGAAACCTCTCAATCGGACCGGATACCAGTATCGGGAAGAAGAAGATGTAATTTAAGAATTCCACCAGGTGATGGCGGGGAATCTTGCCCTTGCCGATATCCACCAGGTAGTGAATCATTTTAAATGTGAAATAGGAGATCCCCAGGGGGACAAATATTCCGGACACCGATAGGTTTGACACCAGCAGCGGCTGGAGGAGAAGGTTAAGGGTTTCAGCCAGGAAGCCCGAGTATTTGAAGTAACCCAGGATCGCCACCAGGCCAACTACTAGGCCGGTAACCATCCACTTGCGTCCGGATTGCCCTTTACTGATTACAACCCCCGCAATATAGACCACCACCGCCAGGACCAGTAAGAAGAGCATCTCTCGCGGGTAATAGTAAGCAAAATATCCAAAACTGACGAGGGCCAAAAAGAGCGAGCGAAATCTCACCGGCACCACCAGCCAGTAGAGCAGCCAGGATATGATCACAAAAACCATGAATACCCAGGTGTTTAACACTTTATGAATCCCCCACCCTTATCACTCCTGACTGGACCAGGTCCCAGGTCAGATTCCGGGCAACTACCTGGTTGCCTTCTGCCATCAGATGCACTGAGTCTGTAAAGTAGCGGTCAGCAACCCCATAGGTATAATCAAAAACCATGATCCCCGACTGGCGGGCTGCTGAGGCCAGCTTGTCCTGTTGCTCAGCCAGCACTGCCTCGTCAAGCAGGTCATATTTTTTGTATAATGTCTTGTTGCGCGGAACCATAAAAAAGGCGGACTTAATCTGGTTCTCCTCCAGGACCTTGATCAGCCGGCAGTAGCTCACCCAGTGCTGGTTGGAATCATTGAGGGTACAGAAACCCAGTTTTCCCTTGGTCTCTTTCAATACACTGAAGTCCTTTTCGTACCAGGGTTTAAATGCCTCCTCCGGACTGGTAAGGCGGTTTTCGGGCTCCTCTCTTCCAACCTTTATGACCAATTTCTCTTTCAGGGGCTCGCCAAACCACAGGTAGTTAAGCATTATCCGGTAACGATACAACGCCCAGTGATCGGCTGCCAGGCTCTTAAGCCGCTGCTCAACACTTATTTGTTCTGTGGAATCGTCGGTTTGCGATATCTTTGGAGCGGCTGACTTACCAAGCTCAGCCAGCCGGGGATGTTCCATCACCTTTTCGGAGCCAAACCAGCCGATGTTTACATCATAGATAACCAGATCCGGTTTGGTATCGACAATAAACTGCAGGATGTTCAGGGTGTCAGCCGGGGTGCATCCCGGCAGGCTAAAGCAATGGACCGTCAAGTTCTGGTCCGGTATTAATGATTGCAGGTGGTGAGCCGTATAGGAAGGAATGGTCTGGTCCTCGTCAGGTACTCCTCCGCCATGGATTACCGAATCACCAAGAAAGACTACTTTAACGCCCTCTTCCCCTTCTAGTTCCTGCTTCCATAAGGTAAGGGTATCATTATCGTCAGCTGGCAACCGTCTAATTAACGGTCCCCGGGCTACATCTGCTGATGCCTCAGCCTTGCTGGCACTGGCGTTCATGTACCAGGGGATGATGAAACGGGTCAAGGCCAGATCAAAGCCAACCAGGAGCAGGATCGTCAGTATCACTACCCTCAGGTTTATTTTCAGCCATTTGTCTGTAAACCCGTTCACCAGACATAACCCTCTTTCAGGCAAAGAGTAATAACATAGTCAGGACTCGTGTCCTTTACGCTCAACATATGATCATAATCACTCATTGTCCGTACTAATTGACATATTAGCATATACTGCGGGGAATGACATTATTTACGAAAACCCGCCGTTCTGGTTACCTTTCCCAAGTTAAATGCATATGCTGGGAATGTAGCGTAAGGATAGCGGAGGGATTTTATGATCAGGCCTTATAACCGGGTGAAGGCGGTCAGTTACGCCCATGAATGGGCTCTGGGGCGCAACCCTCGTTTCTATGATTTCTCCGGTATCGGTGGGGATTGTACCAACTTTGCATCTCAGTGCCTGTACGCTGGCAGCGGGGTGATGAATTATTCCCAGACTAACGGTTGGTATTACATCGATCTGAACTCCCGCGCCCCTTCCTGGACCGATGTAGACCTCCTGCACCGATTCCTGGTAACCAATCGGTTCCGGGGGCCTTTTGCCCGTGAGACCGGAGTCGAGTCCATGATGCCGGGTGACATAATACAGCTGTCATTTGTCGGTAATAATGATTTTAATCATTCGCCGGTAGTCGTAGCTACGGGGTCACCCCCCCAAATCAACAACATACTGGTGGCTACTCATTCAGCAGATCATGATAACTACCCCTTGAGCAGGTTCAATTGGCGGCAGATCCGGTTCATACATATCCTGGGCGTCTATGTTTAGGGCAGAAATGACAATGCGAGCTAAACAGGGCTTCGCGCCTTGCTTAAACTCGCATTTTTTCTGTCTCCCTAGCTTCGGGTGAGTACCATCGTCCACTCACTATCAGCTTCCGTTATGATTTGAACCTCATACCCTTGAGATTTGGCGAATCTGGTTACGTTCTGTTTGGCCGTGTTTCCGGTGCCGATGACCTGAAGTTCTTGCACTCCAGAATCCAGCACCTTTTTGGTTTTAGTGACCGGCAGGGGGCAGCTTAGACCTTTAACATCCAGAATATCCATCTATGCACCCGCCTCCCTGTAAGCCCAGCCGATGAAGCTGACCACAATTATTCCTACTATAACTGCAACTTCACCAAAGGGAGTAGTTCCGCCCGGACCCGCGGCCAACAGGAAATTGTGGGCAATGGCGGCTCCGGCCACCATACCCAGAACCGCAGTGGTGGCATCAGTGTCACCCTCGCTGCCGAGCACGATCTGCCGCAACGGACACCCTCCGAGAAGAACCGCACTCAGTCCTACCAGAAAGAGTCCCAGGAAGTTGAAGATATGATTGGTATGAGCTATAGGCTGGTCAGCAAACCCCAGGTGGAATTTGCCGAAGTAGAGGTTTAAGGCCAGAACCCCGACGAATATCCCCAGATAGGCCAGCAGCATACTCTTCTCCCGGATTAGGAAGTAATCGCGAAAGCCCCCGCTGAGACAAAGTCGGGCTTTCTGGGCCAGGTAACCGACTATCACTCCGGCTCCAAGGGATATCCAAAGCGGAGCGCGCATGCTCCCCGGGCCCTCCTTGCTGAAGAACAGGGGGCCACCCGCCTCGGGGTTGAAGTTAATTCCACTTACCAGCATGATCAGGAGCACCACCGCTATGGCAACCAGAAAGTATCCTCCCACCTGACTGCCTTTGTCAGTGCGGGCCGCTCCCAGGTCAAATCCTTTTCTAAGGAAGAATACCCCCAGTAGTACCCCACCGATAAAACCAGCCAGACCCACAACCGCATTCAGGTCTCCACCGCCGATTCTTAGGATGTCTCGCAGGGGGCAGCCCAGGAATACCAGGGCTCCAATCATCATAAACATCCCCAGGAAAAACCGCACCAGGGTCGAGGAACCCCCCCGGCTCTTAAATTCTTTGGCCTTGAACGCAGCGATAAAGGCACCTAATACCAGGCCCAGGATTTCGGGCCTAAGGTACTGCACCACCCCCGCCCGCTGAAAACCTAGTGCCCCGGTTGTGTCCCGCAGGAAACAGGCAATGCAGAAGCCCATGTTGCCCGGATTGCCCAACACCACCAATACCGCTGCCAGAATACCAACCACAAGTCCCGTTACTACCATAAAACCCCTTTCCCTGTCCAAATGCTCCACTCCTTATAACTTTTTGTTATAGTATATATAAGATAATAACGGGGAATATATTCCCGGCTGACACCCCCTTTTCCTGCTATAATTGCTATGAAATTTTGTTATGGCTTTTTACAGCCCATGGTCAACGGCTTTGAAGTTGTACTGATGTCGCAAAAACCGATAAAATATATACGTATTCCTGTAATTGCAACAAAAGGGGGTCCTCTAGTGTCCAGCGCAAAAGACAAGACGCAAGAATTCATAGGGACTTATTCCCTGCCATCACCCAGGTGCTCATCATTTATAAAAGGTGAAGTCATTGAATATAAGCCGGGAAAAAGCCTTACTATGGAGTTTCCGGTTCTGGAGGAATACTTGAACCCGGCGCAGACCATGCAGGGAGGCATTATTTCGGCGGCTTTTGATAATGTGTTCGGGCCGTTCTGTTTTCTGGAATCGAAAACAGGCTCAACCGCCGCCATTGACATCAATACCACCTATCACCGGCCGATTATGGCCGGGGATGTGCTGACCGTTACTGTTAATCTGGTCGCCAAGGGACGCACCTTTATTCACATGTCCGGTGAGGCATACGATAGACGGAATAAGCTGATTGCGACCTGTAACACCAAATACATGGTTCTGGATCGTAACAACAGTTCCCACCCGGCAACCCAAATGAGCTGACCGATGTTCACGGGAATAGCAAAGGGGTTGATGGCTGGTAATCTCAACTCGCAGTTTGGATTAAACCTTCTGATGGTCGGATATAATCTAAGGTTGAAATGTCTATGAAATGGTCATACCTGCCAGCCATATTAATATTTGCCCTGATTTACGGGTCACTTAACTTCTACATCGGGTGGCGCCTCTGGGGAGTAGTGCAAGATTGGGTGCCGCTTTCACTGGGATGGGTTTACTGGCTTGTATTCTGGTTAATCGCCCTGTCGTACATAATAGGCAGAGTTGGTGCTGTCATTCTGCCCTGTCGTTTTACCACCTGCCTGACGGTATTCGGCTCTTACTGGCTGGCCTGCATGTATTACCTGGTGCTCATACTGCTGCTGGTTGATCTGGTTCGGATTCTTGACCGGTACCTGGTTTTTTTGCCTGAAGTAATAAAAAACCCTCGCCTCATTGCGCTAGGTGTAACCCTGTTTACTGCGGGTATCCTGGTATACGGATCCTGGAATGCTCACCATCCTGTAATAACCCGCTACAACCTGGAGATCGGCAAAAATGTTGGAAAATTGAATGAGCTGCGCATTGTGGCGGTATCAGATGTCCACCTGGGTCCAATCGTCCATAACGGGCGTCTCCGGCACATGGTGGATATGGTCAATTCACTGCAGCCAGATCTGGTGCTGCTGCCCGGGGATATAATCGATGAAAATGTCAAACCGTTCCTGGAACAGAAAATGCCGGATACACTGAAGCTGCTGCATCCAAAGTACGGCATTTATGCGGTACTGGGAAACCATGAGTACATGGGAGGGCATGTTGAGGAGACTGTCCATCACATGGAAGAAGCCGGAGTTAAGGTTTTGAGGGACCAGTATATACTGGTAGATAACAGTTTTTATGTAGTTGGAAGGGACGAAGCAATGGGCCGCTACACCGGCCGAAGCTCACGCAAGCAGCTTTCCGAAATACTTGCCGGGATTGATCATACCAAGCCCGTTATCATGATAGACCATCAACCCGTGAACCTTGGTGAGGCGGAACGAAACGGGGTTGACCTTCAGGTATCAGGACATACTCACCTGGGGCAGCTTTTCCCCAACCAGTTTATCACTAACCGTCTGTTTGAAAACGACTACGGGTACCTGAAAAAAGAAAACCTCCAGGTAATTGTATCCGCTGGTTACGGCACCTGGGGCCCACCGATAAGAATCGGCAACACCCCGGAAATCGTACTAATCAATCTCAAATTCACCCAATAACTACGGAAGCAAGGGGACAGTCCCTTGCTTCCTTTGCTTAATTTTTGCTTTGTCTAGTAGTCGAAGATTTCGGAGGGAGCTTCGACTACCGAGTCGTCTCCGTACACTACAATGTCCCTGACATTCCAGACGTTGGGCAGTACATTGCCCAGATAGAAGCGGCAGGACAGGACCTTGCCGTAGTAGAAGTTGTAGTCGTAGTGGTCGGGGCCAAGTTCTTCCATGCGCTTCTTAGCGATCAAGGCTTGATCCAGCAGGCAGTATGCGCCGTAGAGCTGGCCAGTGGCGGTTTGCATACGGGTGGCGAAAGTCTGCAGCATGCCGGCCTTGCCTTCCTTAATATATCCGAAAATGGCTGTCTGGGCTTCCTTGTAAGCCGCCAGTGCCCTCTCCAGGTTGGCAAACTCCCGGGAAAATAGGCCTGATCCCTTGTTGGCGGTAATAAAATCCGCAATATCCTGCAGGAAATTCGCAAAAACAGTGCCCTTCTTCATGCTCCACTTGCGGCCCACCAGGTCCTGAGCCTGAATGTAGTTGGTCCCCTCATATAGAGAGTATATCTTGCAGTCGCGGGCAGCTTTAGCCGGCACATAATCCTCAGTATAACCGTAGCCACCATGTACCTGAATCGATTCCCCGATCAGGGTCCAGGCCTCATCACTGGGGTAGGCCTTACACACTGGAGTCAGGCATTCAATCCTCTCATGAGCCCATTTTCTGCGCTCCGGATCCGGGTCGTTGTGCGCTACATCAATATAGTAATAACATCTGGCCAGCATAGCCCGGATGGCCTCCAGAGTGGCCTTGTTGACCAGCAGCATCCGCTTGATATCCTCATGGTTAATGATATGGGTCCGTCCCGCCTTGGGATCGGTGGACAGTTTGCCCTGAACCCGTTCCCGTGCGTAGTTGACCGCATTCCAGTAGGCATTGGCGGTAGTACCGAGGGAGTTAACCCCCACCCCCTGGCGGGCCTCATTCATCATCTGGAACATCTGGGCCATGCCCTCTCCGACGCCGTTTTCATCGGGGGGATTCCCGAGCAGCCATCCCCGGCAGCGGTTTTCATCACCCAGTGACAGGGCTACCGTCGCATACCCGTGCTGCCCCATTTTGTGCTCGATTCCCGTGGCATGAACATCGTTATCCTCCAGGCTTCCGTCCTCATTTACCCAGTACTTGGGCACTACAAAGAGTGATATCCCTTTACTGCCCGGGGCAGCACCCTCGATCCGGGCCAGGTACAGGTGGATTATGTTCTCGGCATGGTTCCCATCCCCTGCCGATATGAATATCTTGTTACCTTTTATCTTATAGATGCGTGGGTCATCGGTAGGATACGCTTTGGAGAGGATGTCTCCCACATCCGATCCGGCTGTGGGCTCGGTCAGGGCCATGGTACCGCCCCATTCCCCATTGAACATCTTGGGCAGGAACATGTCCTTAAGTTTCTGATCCCCGAAAGTCTGAATCAGGTTGGCCGCTCCGCTGGCCAGTCCTATATAACCGGGAAAGGAGGTACTGGCTGCAGTCATTAATTCGTTGATAAAACAAACCAGTATTTGAGGTATTACTCCCTCAGTGTCCTCGATATTGCTCGTACCCCAGCCATTTTCCTGAATGTATTTGAAGACCGCTGGATAGGTGGGGGGTACTATTACCTTGCCATCCTCGAACCGCACCGGGTTTTTCTCTCCATCCTCATCGGTGGGGAAGATCACCTCGGCCGCAATTTTGTAGAACTGGTCGATGAACATATCAATGTCATCTTTGCTGTAATACCCATCATACTTGGGGTAAGCAAAAATCTCTTCAGTGGGCAGCCATTCCTTTAGAATGAATTTGATATCCCGGGTATTATACGCGAAATTGGACGCCATAACATGCATAACCTCCCTTGTCCTATATAAAAATCCAACTCAACCCGCCAAATCGATCAAGCAAAACCAGAATTTCATGTGGAAATGGGGAAGGCTTGCGATATCCTTGCTGCAAAAATTGTTACGTAGATCGATTTAAGCTAAACAACAGTACGCGCAGCTGCAACGAATACATTTCTAAGGGTGTTCGACACCGATTTGCATTTTCCTTCTTATTTCCTTAAGCCCATCAGCCTGCAACTGAGAGCCTGCATGTAAACACCAAGTGCTGCTTTGCGGATGAGTAGGCGAGGGCACAGGCGGGAGTAGGTCTAAGGACTTACCGCTTCGGCAGTTAAAAAATGCATCAGGAACCTGGTATAACACCAGGTCCCTGAATAAAGACTCTATCCACAGTTTTGCCGAATGGTGCTACTTAATCAGCTCGAAGATGGTGGCTGCGCCCTGGCCGCCGCCGATGCACATAGTCACCATCCCGTATCTGACCTGCCGTCTCTCCATCTCATACATCAAGGTTGCGGTCAGCTTGGCTCCGGTAGCACCCATCGGGTGTCCCATGGCGATGGCACCACCGTTGACGTTGACGATATTCGGGTCTATTCCCAGTTCACGGACGCAGTAGATGGACTGAGATGCAAAGGCCTCATTAATTTCCACCAGTCCTATATCCTTGAGCTGCAGGCCGGTCCGCTTGAGAACCCGGGGTACTGCAAATACCGGGCCGATACCCATCTCATCCGGTCCGCACCCTGCTACCGCAAAGCCGACGTATCTCAACCGGGGCTTGATTCCCAGTTCCTTGGCTTTATCCGCTGACATCACCATGACAGCTGCAGCACCATCAGTAGTCTGGGAGGAGTTGGCCGCGGTTACGGTGCCTCCAGGTACGAAAGCCGGGCGGAGCCGGGCCATCGCTTCCATATTGGCGTCATGTCTGATCCCCTCTTCGTAGTCGTAGAGGACCTCCTTGGTGACCGGCTTGCCGTTCGGCCCCAAGGTGGTTATCTTCACTGGAACCGGTACGATTTCATCCTTGAACTTACCGGATTTCTCAGCGGCCGAGGCCTTCTTGTGGCTGGCTACCGCGAACTCATCCTGCTGCTCCCGGGTCACGTTGTACCGCCGGGCCACGTTTTCCGCGGTCTGCCCCATGCTGGTGTAGACTTTGGAAACCTCAGGGTCCAAAACCAGATCCGGGTTGGGTCTGGTTATGCCGCCCATGGCGATCATGGTCATATGCTCCACGCCACCAGCAAGTACGATGTCACAGCGGTTGGCAATAATGCCTTCCGCCGCGAAGGCGATGGCCTGAGAACCTGAGGAGCAAAACCGGTTTACGGTTACAGCCGGCACCTCTTCCGGAATCCCCGCATAGCGGGCGGTGATCCGGGAGGTGTTCATCCCGGCCGCCTGTTCCGGGGTAGCACATCCCCAGATCACGTCGTCTATCATCTCGGGCTTGAAGTTGGGCCCGCATCTCTTGATGGCTTCTTCCATACAGAGCTTTCCCAGGAACTCTGGCCGGGTGTCTCGCAAGGTTCCCCGGGGAGACTTACCACCGGCAGTGCGTACTGCTGAAACGATAACAGCTTCTCTCACTTATCTTACCTCCCTGATTTATTTTTTTGATGCTTGAAGCCCTAATTGCGCATAGGCTTGCCGGTTTTCAGCATGTGGGCAATGCGTTCCTGAGTCTTTTGCTCACCACACAGGCTGATAAAGGCTTCTCTTTCAAGGTCCAAGAGGTATTGCTCGGTTATAGGCGCACCTTTTACGACTTCCCCGCCGGACATGACGTCAACCAGCTTGTTGCAGATATGCCAGTCATACTCACTGATCACTCCGGAGAGTTTCATCCCCAGGGTTCCGACCTTGATCAGAGCAGTATGCGTCTTGCCGGGGCACGGGAATGGTCTGCTGACCGGGGCATTGTATACAGCGTCAACCATCTGCAGTACCCGTTTCTTGGCATCGGCTATCAGGAAATCAGGGTTAAAGGTAACACCATCAGTTGCTTTGAGATAACCTAATTCCTTTCCTTCCTTGGCGCTCATCGAGACCTGGGCTGAAGCTATCGGTTGGAAATGGGCCATCAGGAAGTCCACTACGTGCGCCTGGGTGTTCTTGATCCGGTCGAGTGCCCGCATGGTCATCTCCTTGACCCCGCCGCCAGCCGGGATCAAACCCAAACCGAACTCGACCAGTCCGATATTGGTCTCGGCTGCGGCTTGCGCGGCGGAACTCTGCATCACCAGCTCACAGCCACTTCCCAGGGTTCTGCTGAAAGGAGCCGCTACCACCGGTTTATCGGAGTATTTGAAGGCCATAAACGTATCCTGCAACTTCTTCAGCAGACCATCAATGGCATTCCAGTCCTTGCTTTCAATCGCTTTGGCGACCACACTAAAATCGGTACCGGTGCTGAAGTTCCTTCCCGTGCTGCTGATCACCATACCTTCCCATTCCGGCTTTTTCAACTCGGCCTGGGCCTGGATCATGGCATCAAGCAGTGGCGGCGTAATCGCAGAATTCCGGGTAGTGATATTGAAGCACAGCACACCGTTGCCCAGATCATACAGGGTAGCCGCTTCGGTACTCATAACCACCTTATTCTGCGACTTCAAGGCCGGGAGAACTATCACTTCAGGGCTGAACTTGATGGGTACATAATTCTTTTCAGGTATTGAGTAGTAGTATTCAATACCGTTTTCCGTCTTGTAGAAGGAGTTGAATCCGCGATCCAGCATCTCCTTTAACCAGGCCGGCGGGGTTTCGCCTTCAGCTTCCATCCGGCTGACATATTTCTTGAGGTCCAGACCATTCCACTGCTCGAAGGGGCCGGCTCCGTGGTTGTATCCCCAGCGCATGGCGCGGTCAATGTTCAGGATGTCGTCGGAGACTTCGGGGATTTTGGCAGCGGCATACATGAGGTAACCCTTGTTGACTTCCCATACGAACTTGGCCGCTTTATCGTCTCCTTCAAAGAAAGCCTCCATCTTCTCCGGCAGGGTTTTGGCGACCTTCGCTTTTTCCAGGCTCAGGAAATCGGCCGGTTTGGTAGGAACATACTCCCAGGTGTTAATATCAAGCATGAGCTTTTCTTTGCCCACTCGCTTGTAGAAGCCGCCCTTGGTCTTGTTGCCGAGAATACCCCTCGACAGCATATCAAAATAGAACTGCGGCAGGGTGTAGGCTTCTTTTTCGGCCGGATCGGTCACGTTGTCCTTAACAGTCCCGGTGGAGGCCACCGCGATATCAAGACCCACCAGGTCCATCAGACCAAACATGGCGGTGCCTGGTCTCCCCACGGCTGGTCCCATGATAGCGTCCACATCGGAGAAGGTCAGGCCCAGTTCCAGCATAAGCTTGGCACCTTTGGGTCCCCCCCAGTTGCCGAAGCGGTTGGCGATAAAGGCCGGGGTATCTTTACAGTGGACCACACCCTTGCCTAGGATCCGTTCGCCAAAGTCGGCCATGAATTGCACTACTTCAGGCAAAGTGTCCCTGCCGGGTATTATCTCCAGGAGTTTCATATACCTGACCGGGTTAAAGAAGTGAGTGCCCAGCCAGTATTTCCTGAATTCAATCGGCATATCCTCAGCTATGCTGTTGATAGATATACTGGAGGTATTGGAACTGACAATGGTCCCGGGTTTGATATAGGGGGCAATATTCTTCAATACGGTCTTTTTGATGTCCAGGTTTTCGGGAACAACTTCAACTACCCAGTCACACTCTGACAACCAGGGCAGGTTGTCTTCCATGTTACCGGTAGTAATTAAGTCTCCATCCTCTTTCAGCATCAATTGAGGTGGTCTTGATTTCAGCAAGGCCTGCTTATTGCCTTCCGCAATCTGGTTTCTCATCGCCGGTTTCTTCTTATCATCCTCACTCAGATTAGGAGGGACAATATCCAGGAGATAACTGGGGATGCCCGCATTGGCCAGCTGTGCTGCAATACCGCTGCCCATAGTTCCCGATCCCAGAATAGCAACTCTCTTAATCTTTCTCTTCACCAATTCTACCTCCGATCGTGTCTTATATTTTGTCATGGCTGGCATTCAACCAGTGGTTTTATTGTGTGTTTCCCTTTAAGTTTTTGACATCGCCTCCTTCCGGTTAATGCTAACAGCGGGAATCGTCCTTGATGGTTTGAGCAGCGTAAAATCTCCTGCCTGGCATGGCACAAATGACTACAATCCCGTCCCATCCCATGGTTCTTGTTGTTTCTGGCTAAGCCATTGGCGCGCATTCGCTAAGGCATGCAATATTCCTCCGAGTCACCAGGCAGGCGGTCCCGAGGTTGGGCACACTTCTTTTCCTAAGATTTGTTAAGAACCGGGTTATTATACTCGTTGATAAATGGATAGCTGCGGAGGTTAAGCAAATCGATGTGAGGAGGGGAATGATTGGTTTGCATGAAAAAAGCAAGGGTGGATGTCATCCATCACCCTTGCTTGAATAAGTCCATCTACCGGTTATCATCCGGTATAATGAGGTTTCTTTCGATTACGGCTTACCCGCGAGTTTCTAGTATTCAAAGATATCTACTGGTGCATCAATAACTGAGGTATCTCCGTCCTTGACTACCTCAGCAATATACCATACATAGGGAACCACATTGCGCAGGTAGTACTTCGCGGACAGGAACTTGCCATAGTAGTAGTTGTAATCGAAGTGCTCGGAGCCCAGTTCTTCCATCCGCTTCTTAGCAATCAGAGCCTGATCCAGGAGGCAGTAACCGCCATACAGTTGACCGGTGGCAGTCAGGATGCGGCGGGCATAAACCTGGAAGTAGCCAAACTTCTTGGCTGCCATGTATCCGCCCATGGTCATCATAATCTCCTGGTAGGAGGCCAGAGCTTTTTCCAGGTTGGCAAATTCTTTATCCAGCTCCGGTACTTTGCCTTTATTCGCGGCTAAGAAATCAGCAATATCCTTCAGAAAATCCTGGAATACCTGTCCCTTTTTCATGGTCCACTTCCGGCCAATCAAATCCTGAGATTGAATGAAGTTGGTACCTTCCCAGATGGAATAGATCTTAACGTCCCTGGCGGCCTGGGCAACCGGGTAGTCTTCGCAGAAGCCATAACCACCATGCGCCTGAATTGATTCACCGATGAGACCCCAGGCCTCGTCACTGGGATAGGCTTTACATATTGGAGTCAGAACTTCGACCTTACCGTGAGCCCACTTCCTGCGTTCCGGATCGGGATCGTTGTGCGCAACATCCAGATAGTAGTAGCACTTGTGGATCATTGCCCGGCAGGCTTCCAGAGTAGCCTTGTTGAGCATAAGCATGCGCTTTACGTCATCATGGTTAATAATCTGGGTACGCTCACCTTTGGGGTTGGTCATCGGGCGGCCCTGCACCCGCTCTTTACAATAGTTCTTAGCGTTCCAATAGGCATTGGATGCAACGCAGGTGGCCATAAGCCCGGTTCCCTGACGCTCTTCGTTCATCATGACGAACATCTGGGCCATTCCCTCAGCCTGCCCATCGGGTCCCGGAGGGTTCCCCAGCAGCCAGCCGCGGCAGTTGTTGTTGTCCCCCATGGCCAGAGCAGCCGTGGGCTGTCCGTGCAATCCCATCTTGTGCTCGATAGCGGTGGTAACAACGTCATTGTCCTCTAGGCTGCCATCTTCGTTTACCCAGTATTTGGGTACTACAAACAGGGAAATACCCTTGGTTCCAGGTGCCGCACCTTCGATCCGGGCCAGATACAAGTGAATGATGTTCTCGGCAAAATCTCCATCACCGCAGGTTATAAACTGTTTGCTGCCCTTAATCTTATAAATTCGGGGGTCATCAGTAGGATAGGCCTTGGAAAGGATATCGCCAACATCAGATCCCGCGGTTGCTTCCGTGAGACACATGGTTCCTGACCAGGTCCCGTCAAACATCTTGGGCAGGAACATCTCCTTCAGTTCTGGGGTTCCAAAGGACTGGATAAGACGGGCTGCGCCGGTGGTGAGACCGCCTGCACTGGTTGCTGCCGGACAAGCTGCTTGAATCATTTCCATCAAAGAACAGAACAGTACCTCTGGAATTGTACCCTCAGCATTTTCGTCAATATTAGAAGTTCCCCAGCCGTTTTCCTGGAGATACTTGAAAACCTTGGTCAAACCCGGAGCAACAGTTACCTTGCCGTCCTCAAATTTTACGCCATGCTCCTCCAGTTCATCGGCGGTAGGTGCGACTACTTCAGCGGCAATCTTGTACACCTGGTCAATCATCATATCAACGTCATCTTTGCTGTAATAGTCTTTGAACTTGTCATAGGCGAATACTTCTTCTGTAGGAATCCATTCCTTGAGAATAAACTTTAAATCACGGGTGCTGTAGGAAAATATTGAACTCATCGAATACATCCTCCCTTTACGAATGAAATGATAGTGGAAGTCTCTGGAACCCCAACCCTCCGGTTTCGATACCAAAAGCATCTCCTGGCAGTCAGTACGCTCACATGTCTATTTCTAGTGCAACCTAAGACCTCCACCAGCCAAGGAATTGAAAATTTCCGTAACAAAACTGGTAATTGGGGATGCGTTCCAGTTTTGTCCACAATAGGGTGTTGCTCTCTCTCGTCACCTCCTTGTGCCCCTTTTGAATATCATTTTATATCAATTCTACATAGATGCGCTAATCCCTGTATAGACTTTCGAATGGTGTACAAAATTATAGGAAGTCAAGATGGCATGTCAAACAAAAAGACACCCATATTCGCTTAGATATCACGGCGGGAAAAGTTGTAGGCACCAAGCCCTATAAAGAAGAGTGCATAGCCTGCAGTGTAGACGAGCATCCACATGCTAACCGGGGTGGTAGTTGAGAAAGGGTTAAAGGTTAGTACCTGTGACGGGACCGGGCTTCCATATAAAAGGGTGAAGTTTACGAAGCGATATATTGAATCTACCGGCATTAAAAGACTGGTAACAATACCTATCGTTGTGAGCGATGTGACAGTGCCTGCACCGACACCCGCCGTTGCCGACAGGGCGGACATCTGCACCCCGACATACTCTACCATCCCGCCAATCAAGGAGATACTATAGAGCATGAACATGAATATTCCGTTCCCCAGGGTTCTGAGAAATGTGCTTCCCCACAGGCCCACCGCCAGTAAGACCAGAGGCTGCAGGGCAAACAGGATCATGGCGCTGAAAAAACCGTCTGAATGGAAATGAAAGATCCGCCAAACAATCATGTTGGTAGCGATAAACACCAGGAGGCTGTAAGCCACTAAAACTAAGCCCAGACCGGTGTACTTGCCAAGGAATATCTGGGTCCTGGTAAGCGGCTTGGAAGCGGTAGCCAGCATAATTCCATTTTCTATTTCCGATGATATGCTCCCCACCGATGAAAAAATCGTAACCGCGGAAACCAGCATCCCACTGACAAAGAGACCGGCGGTCAGCAATTCCCCCGCCAGGGTCAAGCGCATTAATTCAACGGTGTCCCGCGTCTCTCTCTCCAGGTAATATAATCCTGTTCCATAAAGACCCAGATACAAGACCGTCAAGAGCAGCCCCAGCAGGAGTATCCGTTTATTCAGCATCTCGCGGAAAGTAAGGCGGGCTATGGTAAACATCAAATGTCTTCCCCCATAATATTTATAAAGACATCCTCCAGGGAATAACTGGATGTCGTCATCTCGTAGAGGTTTCCCCCATTTTGGACCACTATGGCTGCCAGACCGGAAATCATTTCATCCGAGACAACAGTAACCTGCACCCGGTCATTTTCGATGCTTATCTCCTGGCTGTTTTCCCTGATTAACTCCAGAATACGGGGACTACCTTCATAACGGAGACTGACCTGTCGTTTCCCTCGTGTAAAATTGGATAACCTGCCCTGGTCCATGATTATCCCCTGTTTGATAAAAGCAACATGATCACAGGTCATCTCTACCTCGCTAAGCAGGTGGCTGTTAAGAAAGACCGTCTTCGATTCGGAGCGAAGATTCCTGATGATATCCCGTACCTCTTTGCGACCGATTGGGTCGAGAGCCGAGGTGGGCTCATCCAGGAAGATAAGCTTCGGGTCAGGGAGCAGAGCGCTGGCAATTCCCAGTCGCTGCTGCATGCCCTTGCTGTATGATTGAATCCTCTCCTTTTCGCGGCCCCGGAGTCTTACCATCTCCAATACCGCAGGGATCCGCCCTTTAAGATACCGGCGATCCATGCCGTACATGGCACCGTGAAACTCCAGGAGCTCCTGACCGGAGAGCCAATCCTGAAAGCGGAAGTGTTCCGGGAGGAAACCAATCTTGCTGCGCACCTGATTGTCACCGAGTTGACGCCCTAAAATCACAGCCTGTCCATCGGTAGGTTTCAGCAGACCGAGCAGTGTCTTAACCACCGTACTCTTGCCCGCGCCGTTGGGTCCTAAAAAGCCGAAGATCTGCCCCTCGGAGACCGAGAGGCAGATGTCACGGCAGCCTGGTTTTCCGGCATAGAGTTTAGTCAGGTTGAAAGTCTCAATAATCATCCTTACTTCATTCCTTCGGCAATCTCCTGTATCCGTTCCGGGGACAACTGCCCGTGTATGCTGTAGATGATCCCGTTCTCGCTCCAGAGCACCGCGGTAGAGGCGGAATCCACGGAATGATCCGGCTCATTATTCCAAATGACCCCCTGGTAACCCCGCACCGTTACTGGCTGCAAATTGGCAGTCGTCGGAATAACCATGGTATGTCTCCAGTCGTCGATACTGGCCAGCTGCTGTCTGATTCTCTCCGGCCAGAATGGCAAGCTAAGCAGGGCATCTCTAACCTCTTCCACCTCGATATTGCCGGGAACCGCCAGTTCCGGGCTTCTCATCTGAACTATGGAAACAGGAGGCAAACCCTCCGATTGGTAGTCCAGGCACACCTGAGGAGGAGCGCTCAGGGTTATCGTCTGCCGATCAAGTTCCCGGGGAAGAAACTCGGTACCTCCCAGGTCTCTGATTATCCCATTAATGCCAGGCACGTTGAGGGTCAGGCTGTGCGAGGCGTGCTTTATAACGGATACCTGTGGCTCGCCATAACCCTCCATGTCTGGTTTGAGGATCACAAACCCTGCGTTATCCTCAGCCTCAGCAATGGTGCAATCCATAATAGTCTGATCGGTCCCATTCACTCTAAATATTCCGAGATTCTCAATATCAACCCTCTCGATACCGTTTTGAATTGCCTTATCTATCTGCGCCATATCCTGGGGACTGATTGCTATGGTCTCAATCTTATCCACTCGAAATACTGACAGCAGGTCTGCCACTGCACTCCGGACACTGCCAATAGAGAAACTGCCGATTAAAAGGAGCACTGCAGCGGCTGCCACCAGACGGCGTTGACCACTACTGAGTCTCATGGCTTTACGCTTTGCCTTGGGCTTGCGGTCAGCATTTAACTGTAACTTTAATCTGATCCAGGATTCTTCTTTGAGGGTGTTGTCCAGTTCAATCTCCTCGAGGTGATCTGACAGCACACCCTCCAGGAATTGCTCATCATTGGCCAGGGCACGCAATCGTGCCTGGCACTGACTACACTGCTGCAAATGAGTTTCAATCGCCATACCTTCAGACTTTTGTTCCCCGTCCAGGTACGCCAGCAGGATATGATCTTCATAACAGCCCATTTGATCTTTCCTCCTTGTCTTCATACTCGCGCCGGAACTTCTGCATCGCCCGCAGCAGGATGGTCCCGACCGAGCTCTTTTTTACCCCGATGACCTCGGCAATCTCCTGGTACGAAAAACCAGAGAACTTCATGATCAGGCAGGTACGGTCCCGTTCAGAGAGAGACTCCAGGACCTGACGAACCGTAATCCTTTCCTCACCCATGATTGCTAATTCCTCGAGATCCGGGTATCCCGGACTGGCCTGAGACACTGCAACTTCCCTCCGCACCCGGTTTCCCCGCTGGCGCAGGTAGTTGTAACCCAGGTTGGTAGCCACGCGAAAAAGCCAGGCCCGGGGACTCGCCAGATCTGAAGGACCCTGGTAGTAGAGCTTCAGGAATACCTCCTGCGAGAGATCCTGAGCAGCGGTTACCTCACCGGTCAGGTGGTTCAGATAACGCATCAGCGGCAGGTAGTATTCGTCAAACAGTTTTCTCAGTTCATCCTCTCGCATGAATCTGCTCCAATCAACGGGGTTTGAGTACTCGCTCCCAGGGTGCACCTCCAGGGTTCTACAATAAAGACAATGCCGGGGAAAGATTTGTGACACGGGCATATTATTTTTACTTGGCATACATGACAGCGGTCCTATTTAATGATAGCTTAAAGCAGAGACAATGCGCCAGGGATGCAAGTCCCAAGCCCATAGTCCTAACCATCTAAACATAAAACTTTTTTAGGGACTGCCACCAGGGGCAGAGACGCGGAGAGGCCTTAGGAAAACATATCGGGTAAAATCACTTTGACCACCGCAGTCCCCGGTGCATCATTCTGCGTTAACGGAAAAGTACCCCCAGTGGAATTCAGGTTTAAATGGTTAATTCATCAGCAGGGACGCGGGACCGGATTGGCTGATAGAAGGATACCCGGCTAGATCCCGAACCAGCCGGAACATTGCGAGGTCCTTTTGCTTGGCCTCCACCATAACATCCAGGTCCTGACCGATCTCGCGGGCGATGGTAAGAAAGGGATACAGGTCATCCGGATCGACAAAGTCGTGGTGGTGGCGGGGTTGGTCGGGACTCTTGGGACTGGAGACATGAATCTTCGGCGGCAGACCACTGGCCTGCCAGGTCTGAAAAATGGCCGGCAGCAATTCATACAAATCCTCCCCCTCATTGTTGCAGGCGAAGTGATGAGTATCGAGGACCATTGGAATACAAAGCTCCTGACACAACTCCAAAACCTCGGAGGCATTAAAGACACGGTCGTCATTTTCCAATACTATTCGGTTTCGAATTTTTGATGGCACCCGTTGCCAGTTGTCGCGGAATCTGTTCCGGGCGGTTTTTTTATTCTGGTATCCTCCACCCACATGGATGACCAGCTTGACCTCATCACTTAGATTCATAGCCTCTAACATTACACAGTGGTGATTAAGGTCAGCTAGAGAAGCCTGCCAGACATCTTCCCGAGGCGAGTTAAGCAGGGTGAAATGATCCGGATGAAAACTTGCCCGTATCCTGTGTTCCTTGATAAACGCTCCAATACCGTGCAGCCTGGAGGACAGTTCGGCTGCGTAATCCCATTCAGACAAGAGCGGATGGGTAGCCAGTGGTACCAGTTTGGATGAAAAGCGGTAAACTGAAATTCTGTTGCCCACATTGTGTTTAAGCAATCGCAGACTGTTATCAAGGTTTTCCTCGGCAGCCTTTCGCACTTTGTAGAGCGCTGAATGGGGGCTTTTCTCCGCCAGGGCAGAGAATGTCTTGACAGTTACCGTCCGGGATGGTGAGGCATTTTTCAAGAGTACTGACATGGCAACATACCCGAATCTTATTTTCATCCCTGGCCTCCGGATTATTTTATGCTAGTAGGTTACCTATGAGGATAGGTTTTATCCCCTAAGCCTGATGTTTGAGATTGCAGAATGCAGCAATGCTATACAAGGAAACTGCTGCTGTACTTGCCCTCGTTAGCCCCCTTATTTGCCTTTATATAAGCGATTCAGGATATTGTAAGCCCACTCTGGTTTTATTTTCGACCGGAAACCCTTTTCTTTCTATGCAATATGTGTTATTATGCTAATGGCCTTCCTATGTCTTGTGTTCGCTTGCTCTTTCAGGTTAAGTTGAACCCTGTGGACTGGAGGAGCTTTATTCGAAAGGAGTCCTATGAATGTCGTTTGAGGACAAGGTTCTAACATGTAAGGAATGTGGAGGAGAATTCATATTCACTGTTGGTGAACAGGAATTCTACGCTGAGAAAGGCTTTCAAAACATTCCCGGTCGTTGCCCTGATTGCAGGAGAAGGAGAAAAGCTGAGAGTCGTGGTGGCTCGGGCGAAAGAGAAATGTTTGACGTAATTTGTGCTGAATGCGGTGCCCCGACAAAAGTTCCTTTCCGTCCAAGCGGTGATCGCCCGGTTTACTGCAGCGACTGTTTCCGTAAAAGACAATACTAATTAGAAAAGGATATTTATTAGAATATTAAGGGACCGGTAACCCAACCGGCCCCTTTTTGTTGCCCTAACAGCACGTTAATTGCTGCGGCAATGTTTAGGGTAACCCTCGACCACCTAAGCAGTCTGCAGGTTGCCCATGTGTTTCTTGAAGACCAAAAACATGTCTTCAAAGAGCTTGCGGAACCGTTTCAGAACCTCAAATAGGCGGTCCAGTTGCTCTTCCGGCATCTCCATTAACATGGCTTCCGTATTAACTGGTATTCCGTCTTCCCCATGGTTCTTCAGAATAAGGTGCCCCTTCTTTCGGCCTACCGTGTATGCCTTAATCCCGGTATCTTTTTCAAAACCGGCCATTAAATCAGACATCTCCTGCCATAATGCGTCATTCAACGCCGGATCCTGAATCAGCTGATAGGCCACCTTCTTTTCATCTTCGTTTAAAACGAGGTTGTGTATCTTGACATTAAATGAGTACGCCCGTTTGCCGCTGGCTACATCAAGGTAAAGTGCCTGCTCCAGTATGTACTTGATTTTTTCAAATCTCTCCACAAACGTCCTCCTCCGAATTTAATCAGCTTTCATGCTAAATACGTGTGTTTTTATTAATTTTTGTCTACGCTGCACCCCCTTTCTTATATTGACAGTATATACCTAAACAATCTCCCTTTGAACTCAAATTTTGGAATAGGCTGATAGATAGCGTAAAAAGCGACAGACGTGCTTAATCGTTCATGTTAGTAATACCCGGAAAACTATAGGAAATTTCTTGGAATACTGGGTCTGCCCGAATCCTGGACGATGGCTCCAGCCCAAAAGAACTGGACAGATTAACCTTTTTATTGTTGAATTCGTAAAAATTACAGGAAAATTGTCGGGCATGGTAGAATTATTAATAAAAATCGTTCCGTTTCGCCTTCACGGGAGGATGCCGTGCCTGATCGAGATCTCGATAAAACGAAAGAAGAGCTGGTGCTCGAATTAAGAGCTTTGCGGCAGCGGGTTAACGAATTGGAATTGCGCCATCGACCCCGCAATACTAACGGCTGGATTGAAACAGAAGATTTATACCTGAGTCTCATTGCCGAGGCCTTGTTTGGTTATTATGTTATTCAAGATGGCCGATTCCATTTCGTAAACCCCAAAATGGTTGAGATTTTCGGGTACACGGTCGAGGAAATGCTCGAAAAAGTAGTGCCCCTGGATATTATTCATCCCTCAGACAGAAAGGCAAGTGCCGATATTATCAAACTACGGTTGGATGGTGTTCTGGGATCAGCCACCCATAACATTAGGTGCCTGCGCAAAGACGGCAGCAGCGTTTATATACAGGCCACCAGTTCTCGCATCATATATCGGGGACGACCGGCTATACACGGCACCATACTGGATATCACCGATCGTTTAAAGTTTGAGAGGGACCTGCGACAAAGTGAAAGCCGTTACCGGGGAATTGTTGAAGACCAGACCGAGCTGATCTGCAGATTTCTGCTGGACGGCACCTTAACCTTTGTCAATGAGGCCTTCTGCCGTTACTTTGACCGCAGCCGTTCCCAACTGGTCGGTCGCAGTTTCTTAGCAAAAACCAGTGAAGACAGTCGTAGACTTTTTTTGGAGACGATATCGCGGCTTAATCACACCAATCCGGTTACCACTTTAACGTATCAAATGGTTTTACCCGGCGGACTTACCCGTTGGCAGCAGTGGACGATACGGGCCATATTTGATGAGTTTACACGTCCCATAGAATTCCAGGGAGTGTGCCGGGATATTACTCAGCAAAAACTGGCTGAGGAAGCTCTGGTACAGAGCGAAACCAATCTCCGCCATCAAGTGGATTATCTAAACACATTGATGCAGAGTCTGAATGAAATATTGTACACCTATGATCTCGACGGGTATATTACCTTTATTAATAAGAAATCAGAAGAGGTTTTGGGCTATGAATCCCGCGAACTAATGGGCACCAACGTAATGGAATATATACCCCATAATATTCGAAAACCGGTTAGTGAAGGGATGCAGAAAATTCTAAGAGATGGCCAGTCATTAAGCGACGAAATACCCGTATTCCGCAAGGATGGCTCGCAACGCATAATAAGACTTAACTCCGCCCCTATCATTGAAGACGGAACCATTACCGGCGCTATGGTTCTGGGGGAGGATATCACGGAACGCAAGAAAACAGAAGCCGCTCTCCGGGCGAGTGAATCCAATCTCCAGAAACAGGTCAACTATCTTAACACCCTGATTGACAATCTTAATGAGCTCTTTTTTACCTATGACGCTAGTGCACGGATAACTATGGTCAACAAAAAATCCTGGGAAATACTCGGTTTTAAACCCGAGGAGATGCTGGGCCGCCGGGTCATCTCCTTGATCATGGAGAATGACCGGGAGGTGATCACCCGGGAGATTGAGAATCGTCTATTACTTGGCAAGTCAGGGAGCTACGAAGTGGCGGTTCTTCACCGTGACGGCAGTAAGAGACAGCTGCGCTTAAATGCCTCACCGATCATAGAAGATGGTCGGGGAGTAGGCGGCATGGTTCTAGCTGAGGACATAACCGAGCGCAAAAGGACTGCAGAAGCTCTGGCGGCCGAAAAGGAATGGCTGGCCGTAACCCTCCGCAGCATCGGTGAGGGAGTTATCACCACCGACACCAAGGGCACAATACTGCTGATCAACGATGTAGCTGAGAAACTTACCGGCTGGAAGCAGTCCGAGGCGGTAGGCAAACCGATAGGAGAGGTACTGAAACTGCTTAATCCGAATACCAAACAGCCACAGCCATGCGTATTAATCGAGAAACTTCAGACCCGGGCAGTGATAGAATTTGCAAATCAGGTTCTGGTTTGCAAGGATGGTCAGGAACGAGTCATTGAGGCCAGTGGTGCCAGGATACGTGACGGTTCGGAAAACTTTATCGGGGTGGTTCTGGTCTTCCGTGACATCACCGACCGAATAAGGATTGAGCAGGAGTTGATAAGAACCAGCAAACTGGAATCGCTGGGGGTCCTGGCCGGTGGAATCGCTCACGATTTCAACAATTTATTAACCGTTATTATGGGTTATATTACCCTGGCTAGGATCAGCATCGACGACCCCAATGTATCGGCGGAACTGTTGACCAAGAGTGAAAAGGCTTCATGGCAGGCCAAAGCTCTTACCCAGCAGCTGCTTACCTTTGCCCGCGGCGGGGCACCAATCAAGAAAACCATCAGCATTGTCAATCTGATAAGAGATTCGGTAGATTTTACCCTGAGCGGTTCGAATATAAAATGCGAGATGTCGGTGCCGGAATGCTTATGGCCGGTCGATGTAGACGAGGGTCAGTTGAGCCAGGTAATTAACAATCTGGTAATCAATTCCCTGCAGGCCATGCCAGACGGAGGGACCATCCGGGTTAGTGCGGAAAACCTGGTAATTGACGAAAAGATGGGGCTTCCCCTGGAAATTGGAAAGTACATCAAAGTCAGGGTTCAGGACGAAGGTATTGGCATCCCTGATTCTCACTTCGAGAAGATCTTTGACCCATATTTCACCACCAAGCCTACCGGGAGTGGCCTGGGCCTGGCTACCGCATATTCAATCATAAAGAACCATGGTGGATCCATTATCGTTGATTCCGCCCAAGGTCGGGGTACCTCATTTGACATCTACCTCCCCGTGTCGCACCACCCTCCTCATGATTCAGCCAACCAACCTCCCCTACCGGCAACCGGGCAAGGTAGAATTCTGGTCATGGATGATGAGAAAAAGATCAGAGAGGTAGTAGAGCAGATGCTTTCAGCAATCGGTTATGAAGTGACTGTGACCAACAACAGCCAGGAAGCCGTTGAGGCTTACCAGCATGCCCTAAAAGGCGGACAAAAGTTCGATGCGGTTATCATGGACCTCACCGTGCCAGGAGGCATGGGCGGACAGGATGCTATCCAGAAACTTTTGGCGATTGATCCCGGGGTCAAAGCCATAGTCAGCAGCGGCTACTCCAACGATCCTATCATGGCGGAATATGCGAATTGGGGTTTTAAGGGTGTGGTTACCAAGCCATTTGGAATAAACGAACTCAGCCAGGTGCTGAAACAAGTACTGGCTGAAGATTAACCGGCCAATTCACGCAAATTTATGGGAAATCGCCGATATATACGAAAGGGCTAAAACAGACCCAACGGCGCTTAGACTCTTCCTGTTCACTCTGACCGGTTTATCCCTTTAGTGTCGTTGAGATTAGTCTGCAGGCAATTCGGTCATAGCCAGACATTTTTCTGCCGATTATCGTGTGTTCGCAGCACGGATCAGGCAAAAAAGACATAGCCCCCCAGGATAATACAGACACCTCCGAAAATGGCATAAAGGTATTCAACAAACTTGAGACTACCGTCGTCTACCTGTAGCGGGGTGTTGTTTTTTGCGTATCCAGCCACACCGCGAGCACACCGCCGGCGAAACATGAAGAATGCTGCCCCTAATGCGCTAATGCACAAACCGGTTATCTGTTGAGCATCCATTTCTAAAATCTCCTTATTTTACAAGTTATCTTATTATACCCCTTAATTGTTGCCTGCCATTCTAGTACGTTGGTACCTTTTTCGTGGTATTTATTATCTGCTGGAGTAGTCCTTCCGCACTGGTCCAGTAAGCTCCCACATCAATCCGGTTCAAGCTCTGGCAGCCGTTCATCACCGGGAAAGGGTCAATCCCCCAGAGGTACTTGTAACCGGCCTTGTGTGCCAGGTCCTTCACAGTCTGGTTATATTGACCATAGGGGGCAGCAAAATGCAGTGCCGGGGCACCATGTTCATTTAATACCTGGTATGAGCGTTTAAGTCCATACGACACACGTCTTTGATACTCTTGCCATGATTCCCCGGGATACAAGGCTACCAGCTCACTATACTGCCTGATCATACCATGGGTAAGATAATGGGAACCAAATGTAAATCCGTCGGCCGCCATCTCAAAGATCTGTTCCCAGGTTAACTTCTCAATAGTAGCAGTTGCTTTCCCAATACTGTCAACTGTCAGAAACACCGTCGCCGGCCAGCCATACTGTTTGAGGATCGGATAAGCCACCTCATAGTTGCTCCGGTAACCGTCATCAAAAGTGATAGCTACCGCGTTGGGCGGAATGCTTTTCTGACCATTCTGAAAGGCAACCACATCATCCAGTGATATTACATTGAAGTCCGTTTCCAGTACTGCCATATGCTCACGAAAGAGCTCCGGGGGAATGGTAGCGCTGTTCTTACGGTTATCAGAAATATCATGGTACAAAAGGACAACCACCTTATCCTCGTAGTAGTACTGCTGAGCTTCAGCATCTTGAACGGGGATAAGGAATGACAAAGCCAGGATTAGCATAAAAGTAAGACGCTTCATTAATAAATTGCTCCTCTTTATCAATAATTAATTGAGCGTCCAATACTACCCGTAAAACATTATCGAACCTCACGGCTTAACTAAATACTGGAATGCCTGTAAAGCGTGAAGCGTCTACATTGGTCGTTGTTGCACGACAAGTGGTTCTGTGACACGTATCATTGAAGGAATGGTTGTCTTTGAACCGGGGTATAGCTATTTCCCTGCAGTTCCGCTTCTTCGCCCATATATATCCAGACACCGCCACCTGCCAGTACAAACGGGATTTCATCTTCTTCCAGATCAGCCTCATCACCGGGAGTATAAATCCATAGTTCATCTAGATAACCGGGGATCTTATCCACCACCTGCAAGCACTTAGAGTATATGCTATCAATAAAAACGTGAACCTTCTCTCCAGCCGGCAGCAGGGGATGTGGATGATTTGAGATGTCAATAGCCGGGCCAACCAGGTTCCATCCGGATTTTAAACTCTCGGTATAAGGTCCCGTATTGGTCAATTTTGGGTAACAAGTTAGAGCAGCCAGATAGTTGGGTTTGATTTTAACATAGACTGCCTTCATGGGTTCGAACAGAAATACCGGATCGGTATCATAGTCTGGTGTAGAACCCAGCTGAACTACCCATTTGCCCTCGTTTGGATTTGGATTCTCGGTGTCACCGTAGGGAACCTGGTAGATCTGCTGCCAGGCCTTGCTAACAGGATCAAAGGTGTATGCAGCCTCCACTAAATCTTGACCATTCATGATGCCCATTAAGCCTACTTCTTCATCCACATCCATCTGTGATATATACTGATCTAAGCGGGCTCGTTCCAGAGCTACCGGGGTCGAGACCACATTCCAACCAGGATACAGGGGTCTTATCCACTCTGGATAGAGGTCCACCTCCATATTAGCATCACCCAGTTGTACCTGTTCTCCCGCGGTGGCTGTAAGCAGATCCGCATCCTCGGGGTTATCCGTTGGCTGGGGCCTCACATAATACAGACCCACGCCTGCACAACCCTCCGGGATTGTCATATTCAGTCCGTGATAACATGCATCAAGATCAGCACTCACGGCAAGAAAGCCTTCACTGGCTTGTAGAGTAACCGGCATATCTCCCGGTCCATTCCAGACGGTGGGACATCCGTTCTCATCAACCACCGCGACAATGCATGGTGTAGGCTGTTTGTCCCACACCAAGGCCTGACCGGTTCTCCAGAGCTCACCCGGAATACTGGCCATCGGGTTGTTTATGTCCAACAGATAGACTGTTAGCCCTGCCGCTTCCGGGTTTTCAACGATAACCTCCAGTTCAGTTCCCGTTTCCAGATGAGAGCAGCTGCATATAACTAACCCCGCATCCTCTTGAGCAGCAGTGTATTCGAGGCAGACGGTCTTCCATATTGTTCCGGGCTCAATTTCTATGTAATAGATTGGTTCTGTACTATCACAGTCCTCATAGAACTTCAGAGTTCCATCTCCTTCAAAGCTATCAGAATAAAGAGCAACCTCAATAGTGTCTTCTGGATCTACAGTGGGATTACCATAATAATCCGTTAGCCCGATACTGAGTTCATACCTGTGCCCCGGTTTAATATGATATCCCGAATCGTCTACAAGATCCCCATCTGGTACTCCTGGTAATGACGGGTAGTAATCATCGCCTTCCCAATTGACAATCTTCGGACCTTCGTCCGAAATTTTGGCGACTAACAGGCTAGGAAAACCGGGAAATACCCGGAGCTGGTATTCAGTCCCTTCAAGTTCCAGTCCCGTTACCTCAAACACGATACCAATTTCGGTTTCGTCGTAAAAACTCCAGATCGGTTCCCCGGAATCCGTGTCATACCCCTGTAGATATCCGTTAGCCTCAGTACTTCTATACCAGACGGATACACTCTCTTCCCCCTGGGGAATGTACAGTAGATTCTCTCCGGTGTATTCGACCCATTCACATTCACTTGGCTGCAGCCAGAAGTTGGGAGGCACATCTTCCTGTCTAACCCCATCCCGCAGTTCGTGGATGGTGAGATACAGATCGAACGGAGCGGGTACCGGTTCCCAAATCCCAGGTTCGTTGGATTCGGCCATCAATTCCAGACGCAATTCCTGATAGCATGCGTCTTCAACGTACATATCCAAACACTCATTTTCTACTTCCATTTCAGAATCAATCAGCACCCGCAGCTTTTGAGGCAACTTATAAAGCCCTATCGGGTTGCTGCGGTACACCTTGTCATCATCACCATTTATCGACAGTTCCCAGTACCATTCCTCGTATTCGGTTGTTGCTTGAGGATTACTGACATCATCGAGGAAAATATTCAGACAGCTTCCGGTGCCAGCGGAGAAGTCATCTCCAATTTCAAAGGATAATTCTCCTACTCCACCGTATAATATCTCGCAGTTACTTCCGTAAACTTGGTCGGTTATGGTTATTGTTGCTTCTGACATGCTAAAATCAAAGTCACGCTCTGATACCGGGTCACTAAATGAATTTATAGAGACTGTGTCTCCTGGCTCCAATGACAGGCCTTCCTGCAGCATAAACTCAACAATATAGCTGGTCTTGGCACCATATCCGGTGTTGGTTGCCTCAACCCCCATCGTATAAGGACCATTGGCCGCTGCCATGGGAATCGAACCAATAAATGCTGGTAACACCAGCAGAAATGCCAGCGCAAGAGTAACTCCCCATGGGAATCCGCCCTGTTTTATTCCCTTTCTCATACTCCCATCCCCTTTAACGAGTTGCCGTTTATCAACATCCCCTGGACATCAGCTCAGGGAAAAACATTTTAACGATAAATGCTCCAGGTTGCGGGCCACATAACCCACAATCCCATTCCCTCATTCAAACCGGGGGGCAGTGCTGCAATGCCCCCATCATGCATCAAGGTCGATCTGGGATACCGTTCCCGGGAGAAAGACGCCAATTCCGGCCTCTACACCATCTACATATAGGGTAAATGTCTCCCCTTCTTCAAACCCACCGCTCGAGCCAACGATCATCATGACAGGTTCTCCATACCTCCCTGCAAACTCTGTTTCGATTCGGCCAATTACCTGGCCGCCGATTCTGGCTTCAATAATGGTTCCTGCCGGCGCGGGCACGCCATCTATTGACACATAACCAGAAAGGGCAACGGGCAAAACTGGTATCGGAGGCAGCTTTACAGTAAAACTGTATCCATTACTCGAAAGACCATCTTGCATCACTTTTACCGAATAACTGCCAGGTTTGAGACTGGCCGGCACCTCTACGGTAATGGAGGTGTCACTCCAGCTCTTTATTGTGGCCTCGGCAGCTCCGAAGGTGACAACACCCTGGCTTGAGCCAAAGTTGCTCCCGGTAATCTCTACCTCCGTTCCTGGTTCGGCTTCCGTCGTTGATATTCCTGTTATCGTTGGTCGTGTGGTTGATGGCGATATCACGGTAAAGCCATATCCGCTGCTTAATAAACTCCCCTGTTTTACTGTAACCTGGTAGCTTCCGGGACTTAACCCCGCAGGCACTAAAACGGTAATGGAGGTATTGCTCCAACTGATTATCGTTGCCTCCGCGGTCCCGAAGGTGACAATGCCCTGACTTTGGCCAAAGTTGCTCCCGGTAATTACCACCTCCGCTCCGGGAGGGGTTGATGACTCGGTAATCGCGGTTATTGTTGGCGCATTATTCTGTCCCGAATTTGAATTTGACGGTGGTTGTTGCTGTTGCTGCTGTTGCACGTTTTGCTGGGTCGGGGGCTGCCCTGACCGCATGGCGTTCAGAGCTGCCAGCACCTGTTGTGTTGTCGGCGTTGACGGTGGTGGCGGCGGCGGTGATTGCTGCTGGGTTGCAGTGCTGGGCTGTACACCGCTGTTATTGTCAATCTGCTGGGCGGCGTTTTGCATCCATTGAGATATCATCGACTGAGCCCATCTATTAATCGATTCCTGAGACATGACATTGGTGCTGGTTTGCCCCCTGCTGTCGACACTGCCTTCATGGCCTGCCTGGAGGTTGGTCTGGCCGCTGCCCGTCTGCAGGAAGCCAGAACCAGTGGCCAGGTTCATGGACCAGCCTCCACCGCTGGTAAAGCTAATATTGCCAAAGGTGCTTCTGGCACCACACATACCAACCGGCATATCAACGGTGAGACGGGTCTTAACCTGCTGCTGCTTTTTCCACCACGCTGCATTATTTCCGGCAGCCGCGGTTTGGGCCGGTGCGCGGCTGGGGGTTGGGGTCACCTGGCGGAAGAATCGTTGATTCGATGCCCGGCTGGCATTAGCCTGGCGGAAGAACCGATCCGTGGAGGCACGATTTGGGGTCGCCGGGTTTGTCACCTGTTCAGTCTGCTGGCGATTGGGATCAGAAGCCAGGGCGAAGAACACCTCGCCTGACTTCATGGCCAGCCTTAGGTCGTCAACTCCCACTCCGGGCTCTCCGTTCCGCTTAATGTATCTGTACCCCTGGTTATTTGTCAGGGTAAGCTCAGTCTTGGGCTCCATCCTGATCTCGGTTCCGTCATCAAAGGTAAGCCTGGCAACGCTGTCATCACCGGTCATGATCGAGTCGCCGGGATTTATGATTCCCGGCTGTGATAATGCCTGGTAATCCTCTTCACCAGCTCTCCTGACTTTTACAGTTCCCGACTCCGGTGTTGCCTGACAGGTGAGGCTCTGTTCACTGAATTCCGGTGCCAGAACCATCATCAAGGCCAGAGCACGGGCCATATCTCCCCGACTCATGCTCGTATCGGGAGCAAAAAGTCCATCGGCCCACAGCACCATCATCTTGGCATCCAGGGCAGCGGCTATCTGTGGTGCTGCCCAGTGACTGGCGGTCACGTCCTGAAGTGGCGGCAGAGCCGTCGGTGGAATCTCGGAGTTGGTCAGACGAAAAATAAGGGCTATCCCTTCTGCCCTGGTCAGCGGCCTATCGGGGCGGAAGGTGCCATCACCATAACCTGCCAGCAACCCAGCCCGGGTGGCGGCACCGATTATTTTGGAGGCCCAGTGGCTGGCTGGAACGTCCTGAAAACCGCTGGAGGTTACATCTGCAGTATCAAGGTTTAAGGATTTGACCAAAACAGCCGCTGCCTGGGCACGCGTCAAGCTTGAAACCGGCCGGTAGGTACCGTCCGGAAAACCGGATATAACCCCGAGCGTTGTCACATAGTTAATGTATGGCTGATTCGGGTTATCACTCGTAACATCGGAAAATCCCAAGGCCGGAGCCGCTAGAGTCCTGGTATCTCCCGGAGCAGTCATCAGAAACTGTATCATGATGAAAACTACGGTCAACATCAATGAAATGACCCGGGCTCCATTGCGATGCCGTATGGTCACTAAAATCAACTCCTTGCTGCTAATTCCTGCAGGTTTGCTCTCCCTACATTTTTGTTAGTTCCATCAGGTTGAGGGCACACCCTCAGCAGGATGTCCCTCCTCGAATTCGCGCACTGTAAAAACAGGTATGGGGGCCGTAAAGCCCCGGACCGGCACCGATCCCAATTCCTCAAAATTCCAGGGAATCATCCCCGCATTCTCACGCAGGCTCTGCAGGGTGCGGTCACTCAGGATCAACTGGGTACCATATTCCTTGTTGAGGCTTTCCAGGCGCGAGGCGAGGTTGACATCCTCACCTATCACCGTGTAATCGGTACGTTCGGAACTTCCTACGTTACCGACTACCACCGGTCCGGTACTGAGTCCGATTCCTATATTAAAAAGAGGCTCTCCTCTTAATTCCCATTGCTGGTTAAGCGTAACCAACTGCCGCCGCATCTCCTGTGATGCTGCCACGGCCTGCCACGCGTGATCCGGCTGGTACACCGGTGCACCAAACACTGCCATGATGCCGTCACCCATGTACTTGTCGATCATACCTCCGTATTTGAAGATGGCCGATGTCATTACTGACAGGTACTCATTAAGCCGTCCCACCACTTTCTCCGGAGGCTGAGCCTCGCTGAACGACGTAAATCCCCGGATATCTGAAAAGAGTATGGTCACCTCCTGACGCTTGCCCCCCAATTCAACCAGCTCGGGATGATTGATCAGTTCCTCAACCACTGCCGGGGAGACGTACCTGCTGAAAAGTGCCCGGGTCCGTTTTCTCTCCATCTCAGCAGCCAGATAGTTCTGGGCTGTGACCCCGGTATAGGTTGCCAGGGACAGGACCACCGGACTGGCGCAATCGATCCACCAACGCTGGGTTGACCAGAGTCCGTAAGATATCCCGACTATTCCGATGACCACCAGGATGGCTACCAGGAACCCTCCCAACGGGCCTCTTTTGAAAACCAGCCAGATGGTTAGTGCCCAGATTATGACCATCCAAATCAGGTTCCCCCAAAGGGGGACCTTTTGAAAGTAGGCTTGTTCAAGGAAGGTTTTTACAAAGGAGGCATGGATCTCGACCCCCATGGCTGGCAGCCCGCTGCTTAGTATGAGGTTTCCGGTGGTATAGGGGGTCTTCTCATCATCTTGCAAGAGTGGCGAGGTAGGGCCAATCAAAACGATACGGTCTTTAAAAGCCTCCGGGTTAACCCGCCCCTGAAGGACATCAACGTACTCATAGCTGGGGAAGGTTCCTCCCGGTCCCCAGAAATTCGACAAGGCCTGGTAGCGCTGGTCAACGGGAATGAGCGTATCCCCGACCATCAATTTGCCATTCGGGAGCTGCCTAATCGTGTCCGCACCTAAACCCGTTGCGGCCTGAGCAATAGCCAGGCTAAAGGATGGTATAAAGAAGTCTTCTCCCGCCGGATAGGCCACCAGAGAGTGACGAACCACGTTATCACGGTCAGTGGGGGTATTGATGAAACCCACCCCGGCGCATCCATTGAGAAAGATATCGAGAGGCATACGGATGTCTTGAATAATCTCTCCGGTTTCTTCTTCATTAAACGTGAAACCACAAGCAAAGACCACCCCTCCATGCTGGTCAACTGCCGTGGCCAATTCCTGATCTTCGGAGAATTCACTGGGGAGGTCCAGTATTAAATCAAAGGCTACCACCCGGGCTTCAGCCAGGTTTTCCAGAATTCCGGCAAACACGGAACGTGACCATGGCAACTGCCCTAATTCGATTATGGATTTCTCACCCATTCCAATAATAACGATCTCTTCTCCCGGATCCCTTTCTCCGGAAATTCGAAACCAGGAATCATATACCATATTCTCTACCCGGTCCCATAGCCCCAGGAACACGGATAACAGAAACAGCACCAGTATTCCGACAGGAAGTAAAAGCTTTTTTTCCTTTAACATCCCGAACTCCCACAACGTGTTAAAAATACTGAAGAAAGATGCAACATTTGAGGGATTCTTTACTTACCCGGGATTTTCCTTCCACAAATTAATACACTTTTGTGGGACAAACGACTTATTGGTTATATTCCTGCCATTTATCTGCTGATAGCTGCATGTCCTCAAATATCTGTGGTATTACGTTGACGCTTGGAGGGGATTGTCGAGAGGATGGCTGGCTGGCCCTTAATTAGTACCAATTATGGCATTAAGCAGGATCTCAATATACCCATTGCTCAACTCAGGGGTACTGAGCTCCAGACCGGTGATTTCGGCGATGCGTTCCCCCATAAGAATAGGAAAGGAGAGAGAGCTAAGCAGTTGGAGGGTTCGCATAAAGTGAACAGTCTGGCTTTCTTCCGGCCTTATCCGGGCGATGGTTCCGGCTATGAGTACGATGCCTTCTTTTTTGAGATACTCCTGGTACTCAACCTTAACCGAGTTCTTATGCATGCTCTGGCTTATAAAGTTCCTGATGATATCAGGGTACTCCAGGATCACCTGTGAGTACTGCCTCACGAAGCTCTCCAACCGGGCCGCCGGTTCAAGCTCGCTCGATTTGAGACAAGAAAAGGCTTCCTCCAGCTGGAGGGTTACCATATTAAGCGCCTCGTTGATAACCGCATCTTTGGAACCAAAGTGATAGTTGACGGCGGCCACGTTCACTCCGGCCATGCCGGCTATCTTGCGGATGGTAACATTCTGAAAACCTTCCCCGCTGATAATATCGAGGGTGGCCTTGACTATTTTATCCTTGGTTGTTGATCCGTGATAGTTCCTGCTCATGGACTCCCTGACCGTTTTAAACAGTGTTTCATTTAATCTATAGTATAGAATGATTATAAGTCAAATTGACAAGCTGATTAGGTATGCAATACGATAACATTATACGATATCTAAACGCCGTTTGAAACATTGCTTGAGATTTTCTGCCAGCGGGAGAGGATTAATTTGACGCTGACTTACAGGAAAGGACTCCTGCATCTCGGTTTGGATGTAGGATCAACTACCATCAAGCTGGTGATGTTGGATAGTGAGGGCTGTCCTGTTTATCAGGATTACGAGCGGCATCATGCCGATATCCGCAGCACCCTGAAATCTCTTCTCTATAAGGCATTCGACTACACCGGAAACCAACCGCTGACCGCTATGGTAACCGGCTCAGCAGGTTTGTCTGTATCCCAGCTGCTCAGTATCGATTTCATTCAGGAGGTCATCGCCTGCGGCCAGGCGATTGAAACCTACATCCCGCAGACCGATGTGGCGATTGAGCTGGGAGGTGAAGATGCCAAGATCACATATTTCTCCGATGGTGTCGACCAGCGGATGAACGGAATCTGTGCCGGGGGTACCGGTGCATTTATCGACCAGATGGCAGCTCTCTTGCAGACCGATGCAGCTGGTTTGAATGAACTGGCTTCCCGTTACCGGATTATCTACCCGATTGCCGCCCGCTGCGGGGTGTTCGCCAAAAGTGACATTCAGCCCCTGCTGAACGAAGGGGCAGCACGGGAGGATATTGCGGCCTCCGTCTTCCAGTCGGTGGTCAACCAGACTATCAGCGGACTGGCCTGCGGCAAACCCATCCGTGGCCGGGTGGCTTTCCTGGGTGGCCCCCTGCATTATCTGCCGGAACTGCGCAAGAGGTTCCGGGAGACCTTGAAATTGACTGACGAGACTGCCATAACCCCGGAGAATGGTCATTATTTTGTGGCCCTCGGCGCTGCCCTGGCTTCACGTGGTCTTCCCGTAACCAGCTTTCAAAACGTAATCAGCAACCTGCCTTCCCTGGACCAGGAGTTGGAACCTGAGGTGCAGAGACTCACGCCCCTCTTTTTGAGTCCGGAAGATCTGCAGGAATTTCGAGCCAGACACGCAAGGCACCTGGTTAGCCGGGGCGATCTCACCTCCTATCACGGCCCCTGCTTTTTGGGTATTGATGCGGGCTCCACCACCACCAAGGCCACCCTGATCGACCAGGAGGGACGCCTGCTCTATTCTTATTATGACAGCAACCGCGGCAGTCCGATCCAGTCAGCGGTAAGGATCCTCCAGGACCTGTACTCACGGCTGCCCGAGGGTGCGGTAATTGTCAACTCCGCAGTTACCGGCTATGGGGAAGGCCTTATCAAGGCCGGGTTGCAGGTGGATTTGGGCGAGATTGAAACTATTGCTCACTTTACCGCAGCGGAATACTTTTATCCCGGGGTTGACTTCATCCTGGATATCGGAGGGCAGGATATGAAGTGCCTGAAGGTAAAGGATGGGGTTATTGACAGCATCATGCTGAATGAAGCATGTTCCTCGGGATGCGGCTCCTTTATAGAAACCTTTGCCCAGTCCCTGGACCTTACGGTTAGCGAGTTCGCTGACCGGGCCTTATCTGCAGCCTCTCCGGTGGATCTGGGCTCCCGGTGCACCGTTTTCATGAACTCACGTGTTAAACAGGCTCAGAAGGAAGGCGCCACCGTTGGAGACATATCGGCGGGGCTTTCTTACTCGGTTATAAAAAATGTCCTCTTCAAAGTTATCAAGATCCGTGACCCCCAGGACTTGGGGGAGAGGATGGTGGTTCAAGGAGGAACCTTCTACAACGATGCGGTACTGCGCTCGTTTGAGCTAATCACCGGCAAGGAGGCAATCCGTCCTGATATCGCCGGGCTGATGGGTGCCTTCGGTGCCGCCCTCATCGCCCGCAATAAGTATCAGGCAGGCTTCCGGAGCACTCTCATATCTGCGGCAGGGTTGGAGGATTTCAGCTTTAAATCAACCACCCGCAGGTGCGGCGGGTGTACCAACAACTGTCTCCTTACCGTAAACCGTTTCCAGGATGGGCGCCGGTTCGTCTCCGGCAATCGCTGCGAGAAACCTCTGGGGCAGGAGAAGGAGAAGAATAACCTGCCGAATCTCTTTGCGTACAAGTATAAGCGTCTTTTTGATTATGAACCCCTGCCTCTGGATAAAGCCTGCCGGGGTGTCATCGGGATTCCCCGAGTATTAAACATGTACGAGAACTACCCATTCTGGTTCACATTCTTTACCGAACTGGGTTTCAGAGTTGAAATCTCTCCCCCGTCGTCCAAAGCCATATATGATCTGGGCAGTGAAACCATACCCTCGGAGTCTGCATGCTACCCGGCCAAGCTGGTGCACGGGCACATCGCCTGGCTGATCGGTCAGGGAGTAAAAACCATTTTCTACCCCTGCATAACCTACGAGAGAAAAGAACAGGCGGAAGCCACCAACCACTTCAACTGCCCGATGGTCATATCCTACCCTGAGGTAGCTGACAGCAACATGGACATGGTCAGGGAGAACCAGGTTACGTTTCTGAGCCCGTTCCTGCCTTATTATCATCAGTCTCGCCTGGTCCAGCGGCTGTATGAGGAACTGAAGTGCTTAAACCTGGGCAAGCGGGAGATAAAAAGGGCGGTCCAGGCCGCCTGGCTGGAGGACGAGCGTTTTAAAAACGACATCCGCCGTCAGGGGGAACAGGTCCTGAAATACCTGCAGGCCAATCGAAAAAAGGGAGTAGTCCTGGCTGGCAGGCCCTACCATGTGGACCCCGGGATTAACCACGGCATACCCGAGGTGTTTACCACCAACGGTATGGCAGTCTTGACCGAGGACTCGGTTGCCCACCTGGGTACGGTGGAGAGGCCGCTGCGGGTGGTTGATCAGTGGGCATACCACTCCCGGCTTTATGCTGCTGCCAGCCTGGTAGCAGGCAATCCAAATTTGGAGCTGGTGCAGCTTAATTCGTTCGGCTGTGGCCTGGATGCCATAACTACTGATCAGGTTCAGGAGATCCTCAACCGGCACAACCGCCTGTATACAGTGCTTAAGATCGATGAGGTAAGCAACCTGGGAGCAGCCCGGATCAGGATCCGTTCATTGGCAGCCGCCATCCAAGAACGCGATCGCATGGGTATTGAGCCCCGGGAACTCTACCCCAACCCACAGCGGCGGGTTTTTACAGAAGAGATGAAGAAGAACCATGTACTGCTCTGCCCGCAGATGGCTCCGCTGCAGTTGGAACTGGAGGAGGCGGCCTTCAAATCGGAAGGGTATGATGTGGAACTGCTGTCCACCGTGGACCGGGACGATATCGAGGTGGGTCTTAAATACGTAAATAATGATGCGTGTTACCCTTCTATCATGGTAATCGGACAACTGATCCATGCACTCCAATCCGGCAGGTATGACCTTAACAACACCACGGTACTGATGACCCAAACCGGTGGCGGGTGCCGGGCTACCAACTATATAAGCCTGCTGCGCAAGGCACTAAAAGAATCCGGGTTCGGCCAGGTACCGGTATTATCTCTCAGCATGACCGGGATTGAAGTGAACCCGGGATTCAAAATTACCCGTAGTCTGGTGAAAAAGGCGGTTATGGCCATGGTTTATGGAGACCTTTTGATGCGGGTCCTCTACCGGGTACGTCCCTATGAAAAGATACCCGGTGCTACCAACCTGCTTCTGGCCAAATGGATAGATATCTGCAAGAAGGATATCCCCCGGGCGGACAACCGCAGTTTTCGGGAGAACATCTACCGGATTGTGAAGGAGTTTGACCAGCTGGAGATCTTCAATACCGTAAAGCCCCGGGTAGGAGTGGTAGGTGAGATTCTGGTCAAGTACCACCCGGCAGCCAACAACCATATTGTCAGGATACTGGAAAGCGAAGGTGCGGAAGCGGTAGTGCCTGATATGCTGGACTTCTTCCTCTACTCACTCGCGGACGCCATCTTCCGCCACCGTTATCTGGCCGGTTCGCGGCGGGAAATGTACTTCAGCAAGCTGTTTATTGGCTACCTGGAGCGCTTCCGCCGGGATGTAAGGAAGGCTTTGAACCGGAGTGAGCGTTTCGAATCACCTCCCACCATTGGCGAACTGGGTAAGAAGGTACAGGGGATTATCTCCCATGGGCACCATACCGGGGAAGGCTGGTTCCTGACTGCTGAGATGGTGGAATTGATCGAGATGGGTGCACCTAACATCGTATGTGTCCAGCCCTTTGGGTGTCTCCCTAATCATGTCACCGGCAAAGGGATGATAAGAGGCCTGAAACGGAAATATCCGGAGGCTAATATCGTGGCTATCGATTATGATCCCGGTGCCAGTGAGGTCAACCAGTTGAACCGGATCAAGCTTATGCTCTCGGTAGCCTTCAAAAACCTGGGTCTTAACGGAGTGACGAAATCAGTTCCGCCAGTTGGCGGTAGATTGCCACTACCTGGTCCATTCCCATCCGCACCAGCCCACTGGAAGATGGGGCAACAAAATCGACAATTCCAGGGATAACGGGTTCTTCCTGGATTCCCCAGGCAACCCTGTCCCTTCGTTTGGTTCGGGATGCATTCTTCATAACGGATGGCCGTCGCAAATCTCTCTCGCATGAGGGGCAGGATTTATAAATGGCAGATGACCCCTGCGTTCCTTTTCGACCAGGTAGCCGGGAAAAATCTTGTTGATGTGCTTTTCCCGAGGAATCTTCTTCACCATACGGCGGTGGTTTCAGCCGGTTATGTGTTACACCAGTTTTGGCCAGGTAATCGGCTAGATAAGGACTGCTCGTGAACTTCCGGTATTCATCATAAACGCCCTTTCCCACATAGCAGACCACCCGCGGCTGGTAGTGGATGATCTTGCGCCCCAGGGTCTCCCTTCCCTGTACGTATTCGTCCGGGGTGATATCAGCAGCCGCTGGAGTAGGACGTTCTACAATGTTGGTCAGACCATACCCCAGTTCAAGCAGGCGGCTGTCCTCATCCGGAGAATATTTACGCGGTGTAAGTCCCGCCCGGAACAGAATGTTCCAGAACCGGTTGTTGGGGTTGGCGTAGTGATGCCCGGTCTCCCCGGACCGGACACTGGGGTTAAAGCCCACAAACAACACCTTCAACCCCACTCGCAGATAATCGGGAACCGGGTTCGACTTTTCCACAGTAGATCCACCTTCTGCTCTCATCCGGATTTAGCCATGCCGCACGTCAGTGAGCAGACCTTCCACCATTCTGATATTCCTTCTGACGCAAGCTAGAGCTGAAATTTTCCGTTTATTCGACCTGGTGTGCCCGGGGCAGATTTGGTTAACTCGCCTCAAACTGCCCAGCAGGAAGAAGTTAATCAACTTCACCACTAAGCTGCAGGCCCGCAATTTGTCGAACGACTGTATAAGCAGTCACATAATTCTGAGTATCCCTCGACACGAACGGCTTAATAAATACTGGTTTTAAGTGTTATTATATCGAATACTCTCACCCGATGTTAATTTGTGAAAGGTGATGTTGTTTTGTTCAATATCCTGCCGCAAGCTCCGAAGTACAGTCCCGGAAATTGGCCATTAATCAACATTGCCGTACAATTCGTCGTTTTGCTTTTCTTCTGCCTGGCTTTCTCATCGATACTATTGCTGGTTTGGTTTACCCAGATCAACCTGTTTCACATGGTCTGTGAGCTGTTCTGTATTTTTATAGCAGTATCCGCTTTTGTTGTCATCTGGTACACCTATGAACAGAACCCTCCGGTGAACCTTCTGCTCGGGGTTGGTTTCCTGATCGTGGCTTGCTTTGACATCCTTCACGTCTACTGTTTTCCGAGCATGCGGCTAATCCCGCCCCAGTATTACGGTCTCTCGGCCTGGTACTGGCTTTTTAGCAGGATGACGGAAGCCCTCTTCATCTGTGCCGTGACAATCAAGGCCCTTCACTTTCGGATTAAAAAACAGTTCCTTTTGATTGGCGCCATTACGCTCGCCCTGTTGCTGGCTCTTTCAATATACTATAACTTCCACCTTCTTCCCGCCTTGTGGTTTGAAGGTCAGGGGATGAGCCTTTTCAAAATAGCTATGGAGTTACTGATTACTCTTATCTTTATAGTCACCCTGGTGCGTCTGCTGCCGCGGATTGATGACCGGGATATCATCACCTACCGTTACATTTTTCTGGCTCTCCTGCTCTCCATTCCATGCGGTCTCTGTTTTGCCGTGAGCATCAGCCTTGCCGGCTTTACCAATATTCTTGGGCATTTACTGAAGGCTGTGTCTTATTACTGTCTATTCCGGGGCATCGTCCTGAGCGGTATAACCTACCCTTATTTGAAGCTGCAAAGAGCCAGCGATTACTTATCGCGCCTTCTCAACAACCTACCGGGAGGAATACTGACTTATGATCATAATTCAATTCTGACCTTTGCCAACCAGAAGGCCACTGAAATCCTGGCCTGTGATTCCCGGGAGCTGATCGGCCTGACCGCAAAAGAAGTGGTAACCATGTTTTCCCGGGTTAATCTGGGTGAGATTGGATGGAATCCAGAATCCAAGCGGAACCTGATTGAAATAACCAACCGGCATGGCAAGCGGGTTAAGCTGAAAATGGATATGGAGAACCTTCAGGATGATGGACTGATCTGTCTGATTGATGAGGCCAAGATGGAGCAGGAGATCATCAACCTGCAATTGCAGACCCAGACCATCCTTAATTCCATTAATAATCTGGTGATTATGGTGGATAAACAGCACCGGGTTGTGATGTGCAACACCTTGTGGGAAGAAACGATAGAAACACCTGCCAGTCTGGTTCTGGGAATGAACATTGAACATCTGAATGGACTTATTCAACTCAGCAATAAAGAGATCCCTCGCCTCACTCTGCAGGGTCACAAGCTGACAGAAGAGGTCTCTCTCATAACCATTTCCGGCAAGAAGCTGGAGATCCGGTGCGACTCGGCGCCCATCCTAAACGTAGATGGGGAGATCATTGGTGCCATTTTCATCTGCTCCGACATCACCGAGCTGCGAAAGCAGCAACGAATCAGCCAGCAGCAGGAAAAGCTGGCGGTGCTGGGAGAGATGGCGGCTGGAATCGTACACGAGATCAAGAATCCGCTGACTACCGTCAAGGGGTTTATGCAGTTAATTGCTGCTCAGACCGAGGATGATACCTGCCGGGAATATGCAGATCTGGTCCGGGCAGAGGTTGATGATATGAACCAGGTAGTATCAGATTTCCTGACTTTTGCCCGACCACGAAAACCCGTAACAAAAGAAACTTCGCTAAATCAGCTGGTCAACTCCATCGGGGCTTTCTGGACGAATCAGTTAGCCATTGAGGGTATAGATCTAGAGATCACCCTCTCGGAAGAAGAAAAACTGGTAATGCTTGATCAGAGGCAATTTCGGCAGGTATTAACGAACATGGTGAAGAATGCCCTTGATGCCATGAACTCAACCGTAAAAGCGCGGCTCAGCCTCAAAGTTGAATACGACAGACATAATGATCGGATGATGGTCACCGTATCTGATAATGGCGTCGGGATGACCGAAGAAGAACTTTCTAAACTAGGCACCCCGTTTTATTCCACCAAAGACCGGGGAACCGGTCTGGGTATGGGCATCTGCTATCAGATCATCAAGGAACACAATGGCATCATTTGGGTTGAAAGCAAACCCGGTGAAGGCACCACATTTGCCATAAGTCTTCCAGTGCCTTGACATAAAGGCGCACCTTTTGTGTCCCCTGACCTGATCTCTACTTCTCCCGCAGGCGTTGCTCTATGTACTCCACCATCTGTTTCACCGTCTTGATGTTTTGTGCCATTTCCTCAGGTATCTCAAGACCGTACTTCTCCTCGAGCTGCATTAAGATTTCGACTACGTCCAGCGAATCAGCTTCCAGATCCGCGCCGAATCTGGCATCGATCGAAACCTTCTCCTCCGCGATATCCAAAACCTCCAGAATAACAGCCTTGATTTCCCGGTAAATAGCTACTGATGTCTTCTCTCTCATACTAACCTCTCCCCCCTCATAACCCCAGACACATAATGCAGCTATCTAAGCCTGATTAATATGATGATCTGTTGCAGAATATTCCGTCAAGTATTCTACGTCAACGGTTGCCTAACCTTCCTGATCCTTAAAAAATTTGGATACTGCAGTTCAGTCCTGCCACAGGTTTCGACTCATAAATTTATTTATTGTCAATTTTTCCAGACAGTTCTCTATACTTTATGGAAAAATACTGATAATATATGGAAGTCCGGAGAATGTAATTGGGAGGAATTTCATGTCGAACCAAAGAAACGCAATGTTCGATGTTCTAAAAGGTCTGGGAATCATCTCTGTTATCATCAGCCACGTCTACCGGGGAGGTACCGATCCGCTGGCGGTCTTTTTACGGGAAATCTGTATGTGGTGCGTTCCAATGTTCTTCATGGTGCAGGGTTACTTCATGTCCGGCCCCAAAAACTACCTGCAGTCCAGCTGGAAAAAGATCAAAAAAACTTATGTGCCTTACCTTTACTGGGCTGTGGCCTACGGAGTATTTTTCTGGATAACAGCGGGAAAATCATTTACCCTGATGGATCTTATCCTGGGTAAAACAGCCCTTCATCTCTACTATATGTTCTACTACATGCTCTTTGCCCTTCTTTGTCCGCTCCTGTATCTTTTGCCCCGTAAATTGCGTGTCGGGACGCTCTTTTTCATGCTGTTCAGCAATATCGCGATGAACCTGATCCTCGAGATATCCAAGACTTATCATATTAGCATCCTGAGCTGGACAGGTCCTAATCCTTTCAAATGGTGGGGATTCATCGCCATTGGGATGCTCCTGGCCGAATACCCCTTGGTCAAGGAATACATAACCAAACACGCCCGGGCTTTTGCCTGGGGTGCAGTAGCGGTTTTTGCCATTGGCCTTATTGAGCCCTACCTTAATAATACCGTAGGATACCTGTTCAACAAGGTGGCGCTCTTCCCTCTTTCTATTGGTTTAACCCTGGCTCTGGCCATCTACTACAGCACCCCAAATCCAATCGGAGTTAAGTACCTCTCCTTTATCGGCAACCGGACTCTGGGAATCTATCTGGGACATTTCTTCCTGGTGGATCCATTGCGCAATTATCTGCTGCCTAATGACCGGGCACTGGTAGCACTGCTCATCCTTCTCATCTGCCTGGCGGCTAAAGAAATAAAGGATCGCGTTCTGCAGCGGATGCGTACCGGCTCAGCTCCCCCAGTCAAAGCATAGTCGACCGGAGCCTCGTCGCACTCATACTTTTACGTTCAGCGGATCCAGGGCATCGTAAATGTACAACGTTATCTGATCTCTTATTTGCTGAATCTGTTCAATCCCGGTCTGGAATGGGAACAGAACCAGTATCTCATGACGTCCGAACCTCCCTGTACCCTGCACGGCGAAGGCTATCAAATGGTTCTCGTCCAGCTTGGTGATTATTGGCCGCAGCTGTTCAAAAAATATCACGAACGGGCGGGTGTCTTCACCTGAATGACCCGGGTGCTCTATCTCGGTAATCAAGGCGGCGGCATATACGCCGTCCAGATCAACCAGACGGGGAAGCCAGTGATAATCAGTTACCTCGTGGAACAGCCGGGCAAACCACCTGCGCACGGGGGATGGCACACCGGGCGATATTGCACCAGACCGGTCAGATTTATAATTGAGCACGTTAGGCTCTTTGATGTTCATTTCCTGCCTCCACCTTCCGTGACCTGATCCCGTCCTGAGAAAAAATGATCCTTCAAACACCTCGATAATTGGGCTATGCCCGGACTATGGCCAGATCGCGGGAAAACTATCCGATATCCTGTAAGAAAGTATGCCCGTTAAATTTTGCCGACATACTACAGAATAGTTTTGGATTGATGAAATGACACCCGGGCCAGAAAAAAGCCACACCCGTTTAAATGATTTTCAACATTCCAGGCGTTGCCACTGGCACGGTTAAACACATTTCCTGTTTGCCGGTATGGTAAAATAAAGAGGCCCTGTTTTCATAAGCAGAAGGAAGCAAGGGGACAGTCCCCTTGCTTCCACGGAGAGGAGGATACATCTGATGGAATCCCTGCTCATTCTGGCTTCAAGGGTTGTGAATTTCCTGCACGACTTGATTCTGGTTGCAACCCAGCAAAGCGGCACATTCATCGGTGACAAGGAATTGCACTTTTGGGTATTTGGGCTGATCGGCATGATCATATTCTTTTGCAGCCACGCTGCTTTCAAATATCTGCAACGGTGGGGGCTGGGGGCCGTATCCTTCGTTTTCACCGGAATTATTTTAACTATCCTGGCGGTAGGCATCGAGATAGAACAGTACATCACCAGCCGGGGACAGATGGATACACTTGATGTTTTGGCGGGTGTTACCGGATTCTTGGCCTTTTTTCTGGTCTACTGCCTGTTGGTGCTGATCTGGCGCCTCCTTGTGACCATTGGTAAGAAGATAGGAGGACGAAAGAAGGACAGGATGTGGCGATGATAATCTTTGGAGGGTTAACCTATATTAAAATTGGTGCCGCCAAACAGTAACCCTGCCAGCAGCAGGAGTCGGAATGCCTGCCAAAACGTGATTTCCTTGAGGTTGAACACCTGGGGCATGGTGATGTTCCACAACCATTGAAACAGCCTGGTTATAAGGAAAAACAGGAGAATGCCCAGGATTATTAAACCAATAGTGTTTACGGGAAGCCCCACAGAATCACTTCCTTCTGCTCTTTAGCCAAAGCCGACGCCACATCGACTCCAGCAACATTACATGGACAGATTACCCCATATTACAATTTTGTGCAAGCCAACCCAGAAGGCCTTGGCGAAAGACAGTATCTTGAATCTAATCTAACCTTCCGAGGGGCGATATAAATTGAGATGTACTGAGTTTTTAAAGGGGGCGGCAGATTATAATTAGAAGTTTGTGGGGAAGGTTGTCTGCATTACTGCTGGCCGTTATGCTAATATCCACCGCGTTACCTCCTGCGGGAAGCACCATCCTAGCGCCAAACCACCAGCTGACCATTCTATTCACCCATGATTTGCACTCCCATTTTGAACCCTGCAAAGATGTCGATGATCAGGGTGAGGTTAAGCTCGTGGGGGGGTATGCGCAGTTGGCGAGCATGATTAAGAGAGAAAAGGCGGCGAACCCCGGCCGGGTCCTGGTGGTTGATGGAGGGGATTTCAGCATGGGCACCCTCATTCATACCCTGTTTAAGACGGAGGCGGCAGAGCTGCGTCTGATGGGTAAAATGGGTTATGATGTCACAACCATTGGCAATCACGAGCTGGACTTTGATTCCTCCGGGTTGGCGGCAATGCTGAACGCTGCCAGGGAATCGGGGGATCCCCTGCCAGTGGTGGTATCTGCCAACTTGGGGATCAAAGCGGATATGGTCAACCGGAGCGGACTGAAGGATGCACTGAACTTGTTTCCAGTCAAACCCTACACAATAATCGAGAAAAACGGGATCCGAATCGGAGTCTTTGGACTCTTCGGCAAAAGTGCGACCCGTGATCTGATCTGGGATGAAGATATCCAGGTTGAGGACCAATTGGCAACCGCCAGACAGATAGTAAAAAAGCTACGGGAACAGGCAAAGGTCGATCTCGTAATCTGTCTTTCGCACGGTGGAACCCAGGCAGAGGGCGATTCAGAGGACGAAATCCTTGCAGAACAGGTGCCGGGGATCGATTTTATCGTCAGCGGCCACACCCATACCACCCTGACCTCACCGATTATCAAAAGAAACACCATAATTGGCTCTGCAGGTAGTTTTGGAAGCTATCTGGGCATTCTCAGGCTGGACTGCCAGCCCGGGCAGCGTCCGGACCTGGTGAGCTACCGGCTGGAAGAGGTATCCGGGGAATTAACTCCTTTACCAGCCATAGCAAGTGAGATCAACCGGTACAAGAAAATTGTCAACCGCCAGTTCCTGGCCGAATTTGACTACGCCTATGACCAGATCCTGGCCGAATCAGCTTACAACCTGGAATCACATGCTTCGATGGAGGATAAGGGAGTTGAATCCAGCTTGGGCGATCTTATCGCCGATTCCTTCCGCGCCGCAGTGACGCAGGCGGAAAGGGGCACCGGCGACTATCTGCACCTGGCGGTGGTGCCTTTTGGCGAAATTCGGGCCTCTCTAACCCAGGGCAATCTAGAGACGGACGGCATCTTCCAGGTGCTTTCCCTGGGGCAGGGTCCTGACAAAACCATCGGTTACCCCCTGATAAGCTGCTACCTGACCGGCAGGGAAATTAAGAACTGCCTGGAAACCCAGTCCACTATGGCACCTATTGCATCCAAATACAGCCTACAGGTTTCCGGGGTAAAGTTTGAGTATAATCCCAACCGCGTACCTTTCGACCGGGTTTACAACATTCGTATCAGTACTCCTGATGGCGGTTACGAGCCCATCAAGCCTGATCAGTTGTATCGCGTGTGTGCCAGCTATATGACCGCAGTGATGCTCAGCAAAATGGGTTCCATATCATACGGCATCATTTCGGCAACCCCCAAGGACAGATCAGGCCAGCCGATAACCGACCTTTCCAAAGCAGTAATAGATGCTGATCCCAAACGCCCCGGGATACAGGAACTGAAGGAATGGAAGGCCCTGGCCGATTACCTGACCATACAGCCGGATCTGGATGGTAACGGCATCGCCGATCTCCCTGGGCGTTACCGCCAACCGGAGGGACGGTACCAGGCGGTGCCATCCTGGAATCCCGTAAACCTCTTCCGCGAGACCACATATATAACCTGGGGGCTGTTAACCGGGTTGCTATTGGTCATGGGTCTGACTTTCCTGGTGATAAGGGGAATAATCCGTCGGCTCAGCGGCCGGGGCAGGGCCGTTGGGTTATGATGGCGGAACGCCATGAATTCCGCCGAGGAGCCGCAGTAACCGGGGCTGGAAGTACAGAAGGCCGGGCATCCATCAAAGACACCCGGCCGGACGCTAAGCGAGGAATAATGGATTCTTTATGCACTGAACTCCTTATCGACTTCCTGCTTAAGAAGCTTCTTCTCGATTTTGCCCAAGGCAGTCATGGGCAGCATGGGCCGGAAAACATAATCACGCGGGATCTTGTAGTCCGCCAGATATTCCTTAAGGTATTCCTGGATTGCGTTTCCATCCAGGGTAACCCCCGGTTTGGGCATAATATAAGCCCGTCCGACCTCACCCATTAGTTTATGAGGTATGGGAACGACGGCAACGAACAGGACCCCGGGGTATTGACTGATCCGATCTTCGATCTCCGCCGGGTATACATTGAAGCCGCCGGTGATGTACATCTCCTTGGCCCGGCCTACCAGATGCAGGTCATCGTTTTCATCCAGGAAGCCCAGATCCCCTGAATAGAACCACCCGTCCTTATCGAAGGCAGCCGCGGTTGCTTCCGGCATCTTGTAGTATTCTTTGAACAGCATCGGGCCGCGGTAACATACCTCACCAATGGTTCCCCGCGGGACTTCGTTTTGATCTTGATCTCTGATGGTCAGCTCAAACTCAGGCGCGATCTTGCCGCAGGTCTGGTGCAGGTTGTCCAGGTCGCCAGGAAGGTCGGTCCAGGTAGTGAAACCTGCGGTTTCTGTCATTCCCATAGGATTGCTGATGAAGGGAGTCACCTCCAGCATCTTAGCCAGGATATCGCGCGGTGCCATTGCACCACCAATCTGGCCAAACCGCACCCGGGAACGGGCTTCTTCCAAATTAAAATCAGGCGAGCTGAATATCATGGCGTACATGGTAGGCACCCCGGCCATGAGGGGAACCTGGTATTGCTCGCATATTCTGTTTGCCAGATGAGGCTCAAAGTAATCCATTAGAACTTGAGTGCATCCGGCGATCAGAGGGGTAGCACCCCACTCGGTGGCACCGCTGACGTGATTGACCGGACTTGCGCAGACGATATGGTCCCCCGGCTGCATTCCCGCAGGTGCCAGGAACTCAGTCTTCTGTACCAGGGCCATGCTGATAATATTCCGGTGGGTCAACACCGCACCCTTGGGCTGCCCGGTGGAACCTGAGGTATATACAATGATCAAAGGGTCATCGGTACTGACTTCCGCTTCCCGATCCTTTAAGGTCTGATCGAACTCGGAGTAGTCACCCTGCATGATTTGGTGCCAGGTCACGGCATTGGGGAGTCTAGCCGGTCCACCTACCACCCAGACCTGTCCCACCGAGTGACATTCCTTGAGGGCTTCCGCAAGCCGCTCCTGATATGAGGGCACATCCAGAAGGTTATACAGGCACAGCACATGGCTGGCTTCGCAGTTGCTCAGAATATATGCCATCTCGTGAGATGTATTCCGGGTATTCATGCCCACTATAACCGCCCCGATCATGGATGCGGCCAGGTAGAAGGTAAAGAACTCCGGTCGGCCATTCATCACATAACCCAGCCGATCCCCCTTCTTTACTCCCATCTTCAGCATGTATTTGGCTACCTGCTGCACATTCTTGTTAAGCTGCTGGAAGCTGATAGGTACATCATGATAGATAAAGGCTGCATTGTCTGGAATCTTTTCCGCCCACATTTTCAGATAATCCGAGAACCTGGGCAAGGCTCCATCCAGCCGGTTTCCGCGCTGAATTTTAATGACTTCCCGTTTACCGCTCATCGTCTTCCTCCCTTTCTCTAATGAATTGTGAATACCACGAGTATCCTGTTAACCTGCTTTAAGCGTACGACAGCACACTTTGCTGACCGCTTAGATTTTACTTAGAAAATAATTATATTTTTCGGACGAGCGCTAATTTTCGCTCCATTTCGAATATTACAGCCCCGGGATGTTAATAAAAGAAATGAGATAAGAAAGGGGCTCCGGACTTAACGTTTAAAAAAACCTGCTTAACGATAATCCGTTACTAAGTGTTTTCCTCGCGGGAAAGCCATTTCAACAAATCAGAAACCGGCTGATCTATTCCGCTTCTAATAAGGTCTCTTAATTCTCTGGTCCTTCGATGGGGTCTGACTTGAAATTCAGATGCCAGATTCTTTTCCAATTTATTGTAGATTTGCAGGGCCTGTCCGGAATTGCACAACGCATAATGCGCTAGCATCAACAGGCGATAAGAATTCTCATCGGCAAAGGATTTGGATGATGCCCTGGTTAAAGTATTTAGTGCTTCTTCATACTCACCGGTTTGCACGAGAAGTCTCCCCAGAGTAACCAGAGAGTCGTAGCTCTCTTTAGCCAAAGCCTCACTCTCCACCGTCAGCAAGGGGCCAAGGTTCTCCCCTTCCAGAAGATCTCCGCGGTAAATCTTGAATGATTGCCGGAGCAGGTTAATGGCTTCCGATATCTGGTTTGACTCAATATGCCGGGCGGCTTTTTCGTTCAATGATTTGAATTGGCGAACATCGCTCCAGACCTTATCCTGATTAAGGCTGCACATTCCATCTTTCAGGATTATGAAATCGTGGCTGCCCAGGAAATTACGCAGCCGGTTCAAGGTAAAATGGAAGTTGTTCCGGGCGAATTTAATATCTGTCTCCGGCCACATCTCTTCCATAACTGTTTCCATGCTGACCGGCACCGACTTGGCGGCCAAAAGTGCTAAGAGATATAAAGGTTTTTTCAAGCCAAGATTGACATGTTTCGTTCCATTAATATTTACAATCAAGGGGCCAAGCACTGACAGCCTCAATGGTTCGGAGCCTTTCCCTTCAATATTAATGCCGGAAGAATTGAAGCGGCGCCTAAGCAATTCCTGGACATAAACCGAGTATTCACTTCGATCTCCGATTTGAGTAATGAGCCGAGCTAAATGATCATCCCTCCACAAGAAAAAGTGGTAATACGATTTCTCCATGGCCAATCTGAATAAGCTGTCAGCATGTTTAATATACATTTCTTTATTGTTTAACAGGTCATACAACAAGGCCAGTTGAAGATAACACGAGGCCTGAAGGAACATGCTTCCCGCAGTGATGCTCCTTTCCATAGCCTCTCGGAGATAATGCTCAGATTTCTCCAGATCGCCTAACTCCCTTAAAGCTCCCCCCAGGACCAGCAGGCATTTGATGAGGTATATTTCTCCCCCGGTTTTTTCCCTGAGTCTTAGAGCCTGGCTTGCTAATGCGGCTGCTTCATGATATTGGCCTCGAACAAACATATAGTGGCCTCTCCAGGTCCAATAGTATGCCATGATGTGGTCGTTTTCGGCCGCCGTACATATTCCGATGATATCGCCCATTTCATTGAAAAGCTTTTCGCACAATTCAAAATCGCTTAGATAGAGCGCAGCATAACAGGCAAAATTCTTGATATAGAATATTTGGGCCTCCATCCCTAACCTTCGGGCCTTGTCAAGGGAATCAGCCAGATAAGACTGGGCTGCCGAAAATTCTCCCGTAAAATCTGCAATCAATCCGGCCATATATGGGAGATAAACTGAAGCAAGGTCTTCCATTTCAAGGGAATTTATTCTCTCGTAAGCCTCGGACAATCTCTTTTGGGCAACATCAAAATTTCCCATATAGTGGTTAGCGAATGCCAATACCCAATCAGCCCAAATCTTGATATGGTCATCCCGTAATATGAACCCTGTTTTTCTGGTCTCCTCGCCCGCTCGTATTGCCTCGCTGAGATTTCCGGTCAGATAACAGTGAACCAGAGCCACATAAAAATTCCGGTCGGCAGTGATTCTTAAATCCGGTATCTCTTGCCCATCCGTGCATCTAGGCCGGTCAGTAAGAATAGTCTGCATCTGACGAAAGTCCCCTGAGTACATTAATACAGTCATACTCTGCCCCAGAGCATACGACTCCCCCTTAACATCGTTATTTTTACGGAATCCGTCCAGGGCCTGCTGCAGGTAATGATGCCAGAGCGCGGGGTCGCGAAGTCTAACCGAACAGGCTAAGGCAAAACTCATCCAGGGGTTATCTTCTCTTTTTTCCGGCGGCAGTTTTATTATCAGTGAGTGTAGGTGGTCAGCCAGCTCATAACCGAGAATTTCTGGTCTTGATCTCTTTAGAACCTCAATCGCTCTTTCAACATCCTGACCATGGATATAATGGGAGATTGATTTCCTCCAGTTATTCTGCGCAAAGAAATAATCACCGGCTTTCCGGTGCAGGTTACGTACTTTGTTCACGCCCCACATCTCAGTAGCCTTTCGCATAAGAAACGATTTCCATAGTGCATGCATTCGAAAAGTGCTGAATTCGCCTTCAATCCGGTATACAAGCATATTCATCGCTATAAGATCACGAAGGATGGCTTCTCCAGCTTCACCAGCCAGGGTATTAGTCAAATCAGCCGGTATCTTATTAACGATTGATGTTGCCATTAAAACATTCTGCTGCTCTGCTGTGAGATTATTAAAACATTCCTGTTCCAGATAAAGGCTCAATACAGGTATCTTTTTCAGCAGGAAAGCCGCCTCAATATCCGGAAATTCGGGGCTGAACCGCTCATTTGACAACATCTCCCCCAACATAACCATGACCGGTGTCCATCCTTCAGCAAGACCCATTACCCGGTCCATCTGTTCCCGGGACAGCTGTATCTGATAGATTTCTTTAAAGAATTCATGACACTCTCCCGGGGTCAAGGCCAGTTGGGCATTACTGATCGAAAGCATCTGGCGTTGTATGGCCCTTTGCGCCAGTTTCCACCGGGGTTCATGGCGGGTAATAATAATAAAATGAAGATCAGGGGGAGTCCGGGCTATAAGCGATTGAATGAAAGCCCCGAAATCCCCGGCTTCATCGACGGTGTGAAAATCATCCAGAACAATTACCAGTCCATTTTCCAGAGGAACTTTATGCAGCAGACCGGCCAGAACTGAGGAGCTCTGTTCGGCAGAACCGTTATCGATCAGGCTGCCGTCGTAGTCGGGTGTGGCGGTAAAACCCTGCAGGAAGGTTATCAGGCTTGCGGTAAACCGGGATGGAGTTGCATTAACCGGGTCCAGAGAATACCAGAAGACATTGTTCGGCAGTTGCCGCAGAACACTGGCCACCAGAGTAGTCTTACCCTGCCCGGGTGAACCGCAGACCAAGGTAAACCTCTTGTCCACCGCCCCGAGAAGGAGCCTTTCCAGGCGCGGGCGCTGAATGATCTTTGGTAAGACCGGAATGTTAGCCTGGGGCATGTATCGGTCACTCCCCATCCGATTACTGGTGATTCAGATTCCCCTGATATCGTACTTAATATCATTCACGCCAGATATCTACTGATTTCTGCGTAGCCGACTTGAATTCCTTTGAAAATTTCGCAAATTTAAGCGAGGTCAACCTGCGTGTTGCCAAAAGACAAAAACAAGCCGGTCAGGCCCGCAATAATGCGGCTGTACCGGCTTGTTAATGCTAGAATTCGCCCGGGCCGAGCACCCACTGATTAGGAGGATCCAGACAGTCTGGGTTTTAAATTGATTTCAGGTATTCGGCCAAGTCATTCTTTTCCCGTTCGGTCAAGTTAAGTTTAAATGTGGTGTTGTAAAACTCGATTACCTCCTTTAGATCGGCAAAACGTCCATCATGAAAGAAACCGCCTTTTTGGTGAGTCCAAAGCCCGTTGAGTGGTGAAGTCCGGTATCGGTTGTCGGGAGACCTGTCGGCCTGGAAAGCATCAATTCCCATCTCTTCAGGGGTATGCATATTCCAGCCCGGTTCACTGAATACGGGTGGCACATGACACTGGGCACACTTCGCTTTTTCGTTGAACAGCTTTTCGCCACGTTGGGCGGCCTTTTTATCATAACTGTTCTTCGGAGCCGGGGGAGCGGTCAAGGCCAACTGGAATACATGCAGATCTGCTAGTTTTGGTGTGATCAGATCCGGTTTGTTTCTTATGTTCCAATCCCCGGTTTTGACTGCAATCGGGTATTTGCTGGGATTATTCAAGCGGGGATCGAAAAAAGTACCTTTGCCTCTCATCTGAGTATTAGCAACATAGGCGTTCCAATGGACTAAAGAGCCCCACCCGGTCCAGGTGTGCAGGTTAATCCCCGATAGCGAGAAAATCGGGGGAAGTAAAACTGCAGCTGATTTTCCATCAGGGGCAAATCCTTTCCCGTCCATGAGAAGCACCGCATCATATTTTCCCGGCCCCCAGCTGGCCAGCACCTTTTTCACTGTGGCAACGTCAACGCCTAAACGGTCCGCAATTACTTGCAGATTGGGTGCCAGGCTTATGATGGCCCCTACGTTCAAATCCCGGTTGGCCCAACCGTCCAGTCGCTTGCCGATTCCGGGAGCAAATGAGTCATCTACGGTGGAATGGCAGAGGGCACACTGGATTCCGATAGAGGAGAGGTTCCCCTTTTTATCAAAGAAACCGGTCAAACCAACAACGGCGTCATTCTCCAGGAGAACCAGGGTACTGGCGGGGTCATCAAGATTTACCTTTCTTGCTTTCAAGTCTTTTACCAGGTTCTTGGGAAGAGCCTCGGCATCAACCTTTAGCCCTACGGCCAGGGCCTCTTTGGGACTGACCCCGGGACCTACCCCGCCCAGTTTTTCTCCGGCGATCGCCCGATGAAGTTTAAGAGTATCCCCCCAGAAGGCCTCATCACCGAAGGTATCATAACGAAATGTATGCTGCCCTTTTTCTATCCTCTCCAGAATGCTCTTTTCCAGCTCCGGTCCCAATTGAGCAGATTCTGGTGCGGATCTGGACAGCACCTCCTGCAACTGCCCCACAGAAACCGTCGGTTTTACTTCATCTTTGAAGAACACAAAGGTTGATATGGCAACCAGAACCAATATACAGGCTAAGATAATGGCAGTGGGTCTTAGTCGAAAAAATTTAATCCACATAAAATCCCCCCTTATTAAAGGCCCGTTCAAGATATGTTTATTTTGAATTTGGCAGGTTTATGAAAATTTAGTGGGGGTTACATGGCCGCTGGCTGACAATGGGACATAAACACAAAAAAAGCCTTAGTGTTTACACCAAGGCTTAATTATTCGATGGTGCGGCAGATGGGACTTGAACCCATACCCCGCGAAGGACACGCCCCTCAAACGTGCGCGTCTGCCGATTCCGCCACTGCCGCATATACAGTTTTCGTCGCGACTCTTGTTCAGCCGCAACTATTATTATATCCACGAACGGCAGCAGCGTCAACTCTTGCCTTTCTTTCGGAAAGGTGCCAACAGAACCGTTTCCCTGACACTTTACGATTCCTGGAACCGGAGGTTGGTCCAGTTGACCAGGCCCAGTCCGTCCAGCTTGAAGCCCTGGACATTGGGGCGGGTAAGGCTGGCGGCCTCTTTTTGAACCAGCCACAGCATGGGAGCGTCATCCAGGATGATCTGCTCGGCGCGTCGCAGCAGCTTGATCCTTTCTGTATTGCTCTGGGTCTCTGCGCGGGCTGCCTCCAGGATCCGGTCTACCTGGGGGTTTTTGTAGCCAGTCACGTTGGTAACCCCTGTCTGGCTGCTGTGGAACAGCGGGTAAAGGAAGCCGTCCGCATCGGGGTAATCGGCATCCCACCCCAGGCGGAAGAAATCCAGCTGCATTGATGTCATCCTCTTCTCGTATTCCTCCCAAGAAATTGAGGTTGGCTGTACCGCCAGCTGCATAGTTTCCAGTTGGGTTTTAAGAGCCAGCGCAACTCGGGCATGCCCCTGGTCAGTGTTATAGGTCGCCTTAAGCACCGGCGGGTTGACACTCTTGAAATAATCCGTATCTGACAGGAGTTCGATGGCAGTTTCACTGTTCAGGGTGTAACCCTGAAGTGCCCGGTTATAGCCGGGAACAGAAATAGGAATTATGCCCCTGGCCGGCTGACCCACTCCTCCCAGGACATTTTTAATCAGCAAATCGCGGTCAATGCAGTAGTTCATGGCACGCCGCAGGTTTAATTGATTATAAGGTGCTTTGTTCACATTCATGGCATAGGCATAAAAGCCCATCAGCGGAGATTTAATCAAACGGTGCTGGTCTGAGGCCTTCTGCAGATTGGCAACCTCTGCGCGGGGCACGGAATCCAGGACATCCAGTTCACCGGCTCGAAAAGCGGCCAGTCCCTGGTTTTCATCCTGGTAACAAGTAAACCTTATTACAGATATGGCCGGCCTGAGCCCGTGATAGTTTTTGAAAGTCTTGACCGCCAGGGCTTTCCCGGAATCGAAGGCATCCAGTTGATATGGTCCGGTTCCCGGTGGGATCTCTATCTGATCGCGGGTATCTACTACCCAGAAGGCAGGATGGGTTACCTTGTAAACGAAGGCGGAATCGGGCTGGGTTAGATTGACCTGAATGGTTTGAGCATCAACAACCTTGATACCGGTGATCTCCTCGGCGGACCCGTTTATGTACTCCCCGGCTCCGGCAACCGCATTAAAGAGGGACCTGGTCACCGGGCTGTTAGATGTTTTCAACGATCGCTCCCAGGATTGTTTTACATCATAAGCCTGCATGCGGCGACCATTGTGAAACCTGATATTGCCGTTCAAAGTGAACAGGATGCTTTTCGAATCCTTGGCGTATCCCCAGTTATTGGCCAGGCACGGCTTCAAGCTTTGGGTTTGATCATCCCATCGCACCAGAGGTTCGTACATGGTGGAGGCCATGATCTTTTCCACGTTGTTCCGAACCTGCGCAGGATCGACTGACACTGCCTGTCCGACCACTCCAAATCGGAATGCTCTGCCTTCCGCCGTTGTATGAACGGCCGCGGTGTATATGACCCACAGAACAAGGAAGCCGACTACAGCTGCTATGCCGGCTATGGCTAACCTTCTCTGGGTAATGACCACCTTTCTCCTCCCCCTTGTCCCCAGTTTTTAGAATATATATGGCGGAGGTTTAAGGAATATGAACGGCGGTCACCTAATCCTGATTATTCTTGTATATCATACGGTAGATTTCATACTCATTCAGTACTTTACGGATGTGATTACGGGTTTCCGGGAAGGGCACTTTTTGGACATTCTCTACGGTGCCGTCCCAGATACCTACGATTAACCATTCCCTGACATTGCCCCGCCCGGCGTTATAGGCGGCGATTACCAGGGGCAAACGACCATTAAACTCCCGGCTGAGGTCGGCAATATACCAGCAACCCAATTTGATATTGGTCTCCGGATCCACCAGCTTGCTGTCGTCAAACCCCTCCATATTCAGCTGGTGGGCCGCCCACCTGGCCGTGTCCGGCATCAACTGCATCAAACCCTGGGCTCCGCTGTGCGAGGTAGCCGCCGTGCTGAACCGGCTTTCCACTTTGATCAGGGAAAACACCAGGAGGGGATCTACATCGTAACTCTCAGAATAGCTCATAACCAGGTCCTGGTGGGGCATGGGATAAAACAGAGTGATCCAGCGCGGGAAGGTGAGTATTACCACCAGAATCATAATTACAAAGAACCACATGACAAGAGGGAATCTTAACTCTGGACTCCTCGTTTGTGGTCTGGCCATGGTCATACTCCTTCCGGTGCCAGGCACCTGAATTTCCTATAAGTCTAGTTTAATGATTTGTAACCTGTCCGGGCAATAAAATGATCAAAGAGACTGAGCACCCGGCGTTTCACAAGATGTAGAAATCGTTTCCAGCACTTATTAATTCATATATTGAGGTGAATCATTTAAGAAGTTTTTTACTTCATTGTAAAATCTGGTTACTACCTCCCGGGTATTCTCAACTGTTCCTCGGTTATCAATAAGGCGGTCAGCCCGCTTCATCTTTTCCTCGATGGGCATCTGGGCTTGCAGACGCTGGCGGGCTTCCTCCTCTGTCAGGTTGTCCCTGTTCATCAGGCGTTCGATCTGCCTGGGCACGTCAACCCATACCAGCCAGACCTCATCAACCTTCTTGTCCATTCCGGTTTCAAGCAACAGGGGAACATCCCAGACCACAATTTTTGTATCCTCCGGGAGCTGCCCCATCCGGTAATCGAAAACCTCCCACAGTCGGGGATGCGTTATGCTGTTAAGCTTCAGGCGGAGGTCGGGATTGGAAAAAACCATATCCCCCAGGACCTTGCGGTTGAGCTGTCCATCAGGACCCACTACGGCAGGTCCAAACTCCCGCACAATTTCGTTGAACGCACGCTGTCCGGGTTCCACAATCTCCCGGGCCACCTGATCCGCATCAATTACCGGCAGACCCAGTTCCTGCAACATATCAGATACTGTACTCTTACCGCTGGCAATACCCCCGGTCAGACCGATAATAAACAATGTCGTCACCCCATCATTTCTGCAAATCCCAGTATAAACAGCACGAGTCCCGAAAATATCCCGGAGCTATTGCGCAATACCCCGTTTTTCAGAGCCACTCCCCATCTGAGCCCCAGACTGATCAGCAGGAACTTGCAGCATCCCACCAGGGGTATGGTCATGGCCAGGTTAAAACCGCTCATGGAAGCTCCCATACCGGCCCCCAGTGCGTCCAACGCCAGGGCGGTACCTAGCAGGAAGGCTTCCCGGTAACTGATGACCCCCGATGAATCGAGGTCAGCCCTGGATGGTTCCCGCAGTATCTGGATGATTATTCCGAGCGGTTTAATCCTGAGAGTGGCTATAGCATTATTCTCCCCCGTTTCGTTGCTTCCCTGCCAATTTCGCAAGCTTTCGCTAAAAAACCACAAACCCACCGCCATCAGGGCCAGAGCGCCGACCCTTTGTGCCGTTCGGGGATCAAAGTAAAATGCAAGAGCCTTACCTGCGAGCATCGATACGCTGACTGCCAGCATTGATGCCAGACAGATCAGCAGCAGAGAGCCCAAAGGTATCCTGATTTTCCTGGCTCCATAGGCCATACCTGCCGCAAAGCCGTCTGAGCTTACCGCCAGGGCTAAAAGCAATGCCGATATAAAATTCATGCTTTCATCTCCTATCCGGCCGTATCCATTTACCATATGGATAGGAGTGTAAACACGTGCATGTCCGGGACAGGAAGTTCCGCTTCACGGAGACGGCAGCGGTTTGAAAAGATGTTCAGCAATTGTAAATGTAAAATAGAATAAGCATTAGTGGAATAAAAGCTGAGCATGTAAAGGTGATCATAATGGTTAAACGGGCATTAAAATTTGCCATCGGACCAAGTATAGGAATTACTATAGGAGGTATAATTATTCCACGGATTATGTTTTCAAACCTGTACAACGAAACATATCCGCCTATCCTTGCACATGCGGTTTTGTATTTTGTTGTTGGTTATATTGTGTGCTTTTTAGTGTCTCTTCTCATCGAATGGATTAAATCAAAAGCAAAAAGCAACCTATGAGATTATTACCACAATATGAAGTTGAGTCAATCCGCAATATTCTAATTTTGCGGTATAAAAACATGGGCAGAAACACTTCGCCCATGTTGTACATTACAAAACCATGCACATCAATTGCTCCTGGCGTTCAGTGCAGGGCAACAATCAGTTTTTACACTCCTGGCGTTCCCGTGATTCACTCCTGGCAGTTCTCGCAGAAATGGCTGCTGCGTCCTCCGATGATAATGCGGGTAACCGGGCGGCCGCATTGAGGGCAGGGCTGCCCCTCCCGGCCATAGACACACAGGTGCTCCTGGAAGCTTCCCGGGAGGTTTAATCCGTCACGGTAGTCGCGGAAGGTGGTTCCCCGATTAGCAATGCCCGCTTCCAGGGTGTCGATGATGGCCTGGCGGAGCCTTCCAATCTCCTCATCTGAAAGTGAACTGGCCGGACGCACAGGCCTTATCCTGGCCCGGTGCAGGATCTCATCGGCATAGATGTTGCCGATACCGGCGATCACCTGCTGGTTAAGCAGCACGTTCTTTATCGCCGCCTTCCTCCGTCGCAGGACACTGGCCAGGTATTCGCAGGTCAGATCCTTACCCAGGGGTTCCACCCCCAGGTGATTCATCACTGCAAATGGCTCCCGGGCCAGCCACATCCCACCAAAGCGGCGGGGGTCAAAATAACGAAGTTCCTGGCCGTTCTCCAGCAGTATGCAGGCATGGGTGTGTTTCGGACGCGGATGGTCCGGGTTATCGAGGTAGAACCTGCCGCTCATGCCCAGGTGTATCACCAGCGATAAGTCAGATTTGGTCTGGATAATCAGGAATTTGCCGCGCCGGGCAATACAGGAGATCGTCTTCCCCCGCAACTCCTGAGGCGGAAAGTCCTGCTGTTTCAGGATTACCGGGTTTATGATCTCCAACAGTTCTATTTTCTGCCCCACCAGGGGCTGAAGGGAACGTACAATGGTTTCTATTTCAGGTAGTTCGGGCACACCTTCACTCCCAACCGTTCATGTCATACCAGTTTAGTCCGATCTTGACTGTTGCCAACAGAGGCACCCTTAGTTGGAATGCGTTTTCCATACAATCCTTGACCAGGTAGGCCACCTGGTTGAGTTCCTCCGCCCGGACCTCCAGGAGGAGGTCATCATGGACCTGCAGAATCATGCGGCTCCTGAGGTTGTTGGCCTTTAACTGGCGGTCGATGTCCAACATGGCCAGCTTGATAATGTCTGCTGAACTCCCCTGAATCGGGGTGTTTAATGCCATCCGTTCGGCATTGGCCCGCACCATACGGTTGCTGCTCAAGAGATCCGGCAAGTAGCGGCGACGGCCTAAGATGGTGGATACATACCCTAATTCACGTCCGGTCTCTACGATTTCTTTCATGTAGCGTCTGACCCCCGGATATGAGTCCAGGTAGTTGGCGATGTATTCATGAGCTTCCGCCCGGCTGACACCGGTATCCCGGGCTAGACCAAAGTCGCTGATCCCATACACAATTCCAAAATTGACCGCCTTGGCCCGGTATCTCAGTTCTGTGGTCACATCAGCCACCGGGACCTTAAAGATTTCCGAGGCTGTGCGGGCATGGATATCAACCCCCGCCTCAAATGTCTCGATCAGGGTCGGATCCCCCGAAACATGCGCCAGGACCCGCAGGTCAATCTGTGAGTAGTCGGCACTCAGAAGCAGCCATTCTCTTTGCGGGGTGGTGAAAGCCTTTCTGATCCGCCGTCCCTCCGCCATCCTGATCGGGATGTTCTGCAGGTTGGGTTCCGCACTCGACAGCCTCCCGGTAGCCGTGACCGCCTGTTTGAAAATCGTATGCACCCGGCCGGTCACGGGGTGGATATAGTTGGGCAAAGCATCTACATAGGTCGACTTCAGTTTGACCAGTTGGCGGTAATCCATAATAAGCCCGATTATCGGGTGGTAATCGTAGAGCTGCTCCAGAACCGCAGCATTGGTCGAATAACCGGTCTTCGTCTTTTTCATGGTTGGCAGCCCCAACTGGTCAAACAATACGTGTCCCAGCTGCCGGGTGGAGTTGATGTTGAACTCCTCCCCTGCCAGTTCGTAGATGCTGGCTTCAGTCATTTCCAGGCGCTCACCGAGTTCATGAGATATGGCTGCCAGGGTATCACCCTCCACCTTGACCCCGGTAAGCTCCATCTGTGCCAGCACACGGGACAGCGGCAGTTCCACCTCACGGTACAGTTTTAGTATTTCCGGATCACACTTCTCCAACAGGAAGTTGTGAAAATTTATGATCTCCGCCACTGCCTTCTCGGGAACCTTGTCCTGTTCCACCACCCTGCCCCAGTAGTGAAAGAGATGCTCCTGCAGGCTCTCCCCCTCGAATGAAGGATCCACCACATAGGATAGCAGCAGCGTATCTCCGGTTACTCCCCGCAATTCAATTCCCTGCCGGGCCAGGATCACCATGGCCTGCTTAGCATCGTGCAGGTACTTCTGAACCTGTTCATCCTCCATGATGGGCTTTAACATTCCGATATCCCGTCCTGACAGCACATAGGCGGCCCCCCGCCACCAGAGGTAGGTTTCTACTACCTCAGCCCACATGGGATGATGAGGGTTAACAACAATGAATACCGCCAGGGATTCTCCTGGCTCCACCTGGTCCATCACCTCGCGGAAATCCTTAACCACCATCTTGGTCTCTTCCTCAATCGTGCCCAGTTCCCTGGCAAAGGTGGCAAACTCCAGCTCCTGATACAGCTCTAATAGCCGTGATTTTTGGGGGTGATCATAGCGGAAATCATCCAGATCACAGGGGATATCAAGATCAGTGACAATAGTACCCAGAGATCGGCTCAGGAAGGCCTGCTCCCGGTGCTCCACCAGCAGCTTCCGGATTCGTTCCGGGGTAACCTCATCGATACGTGCGTAGAGTTCCTCCAGGGTACCAAAGGCCTTAATCAGTTTTATGGCGGTCTTCTTGCCGATTCCCGGAACTCCAGGAATGTTATCCGAAGCATCCCCCATTAAACCCTTAACATCCACCAGCCGTTGGGGATAGACCTCCCACTTCTCCATCACCAGTTCGTCAGTGTACTTCTCCGTCTCGGATATTCCCTTGCGGGTGAGCAGTATATCAACCCCGCGCTTGGCCAGTTGGAGCGCGTCCTGGTCACCCGTGACAATTACGCAGGGAATCCCCTTCTCCCAAGTACGGGCACTCAGGGTCCCGATAAGGTCATCAGCTTCGTAACCCTCAATCTCCATGTAGGTTATATCGAGACACTTCAAAATCTCCTTCAGAATGGCAAACTGCTCCCGCAGCTCAGGTGGGGTTGGCTGGCGGTGGGCCTTGTATTCGGCATACTCCTCCGTCCGCAGGGTAACCCTGCTCTTGTCAAAAGCTACCACCAGATAAGCCGGGTTATAATCCTTAAGGACCCTGAACAACATGGTGAGGAAGCCATAGATGGCGTTCGTAAAAACCCCCTGCTTGGTGCGCAGGAGCGGCAAAGCAAAAAATGCCCGGTAAACCAGGCTGTTACCGTCGATGAGTACCAGCAAATCTTCTTTCAAATCAAGCACCATCCCTATATTTATCCTATGAAAATTCAATGGGCAGGATCAAAATCCTGCCCATGTCGATATTTCTGATATTAAGGCCCGGGATTAGTGATTGGGTTCTTCCGTTATCATCACATTTACCGCGACCAGTTTGGTTCGGGCTTCCAGTTCTGCTATCTTATCCTCCAGGTATGATTTCTCAAACAGCATGGCTTGGAGTTTATTGTTCTCATCAGCATCCAGTTCTTCCAGGCCTTGCAACCTGGCAATCTCTGTCTCAACTTCATCCAGACGCTTCTTTAAATCTTTATACTCCTCAGTGACATCCTGCGTACCTTGCATAGGTTGTGTCGTGCATCCTAAGGAATCAACCCCGGTAACAATGCTGCCTACTTTCTCCGGTGCTACCCGCAAGGTCATAACCTTGGAAACCCCGGCCATGAGTTGGGTCCCGGATGTCTCCACCTGGACGTCATTGGTCTCTGCCAGCTCCATCAGGCTGTCAGCAATCTCATCGGTCTCAACCGCCGCCAGCTGCAGGTTAACTGTTTTTATGAGCATCGGTTTAACAACCTCTTCGGCCCGATTCACATTTACGGGTTCATTATTTTCGGGCACAACCGCCACCTGTTGCGGCTGTCGGTTATTAACCTGTTTTGGCGGTTTCGTTTCCTCTTCTTGCCCCGGTTGCTGCAAATTGAGTGCAGTGTGCATCTGCTGTTTCTTTTCCTCAAGGAACCGTTCGATATTGTTTTTCAGTTCACTGTCCTGAGGTGCAATAACCTGCGGTATTCGGTCTAAAAAGCTAGCTACCATCGGAAAAGGCACCAGACTGCTGACATAGATTCCGACAATCAGTGCAATACTGGCCGCGGAAGCCACCAGCCAACCTGAGGTGTAGCTGACCAGGCGTTTTTTATGGCGTTGTTTGCCAAAGGGCGCAACCTTCTCCTGCAGCAAACGCTCATGCAGCCCGCTCATGAAATCAGAAGGAGCCTCAAATTTCTCCATCCCCCGTATTCGATTGACAGCATTCTGCAATTCCGCCAGGTCCTTACGACAGGACTCACAGACGGCCAGATGCTTTTCGACCTTGATCTTTTCCTCATCGGATAGGACCAGGTCAATATAGGGAGATAATAGTTCCCTTACACTCTGGCATCTCATAGCACGCACTCCTTCTACCATAAAAGACGTCAGCCTCAAGGTAAAAGTTCCCGTTTTGCAATCTTCTTTCGCAGAATATCGCGACCTCTGCTGAGGCGTGATTTGACCGTACCAATTGAGCAGTTAAGCACTTCAGCGATCTCTTCGTAGGTCAGATCCATTACATCTCTCAGGATAATTACGGTTTTTTGCTCCGGTTTTAGCATGTTTATCAGAGACTGCAAATATACCTCAGTCTCTTTGTACTGATATATTATGTCAGCCGTAGGAGAGGGGTCAGCGATCTCCCTTTCAATCTCGTCGCCATCAGTCGTAGCTACCGGTTCATCCAGGGATATCATATGTAAGGTTCTTTTCCTCTTGCGCAACTCATCCAAACAAACGTTAGTGGTTATGCGATACAGCCAGGTACCCAAAGAAGAGTCGCCCTTAAATGTTGCCAGAGAGCGGTAAGCCTTGATTAGGGCTTCCTGGGCCATGTCACTGGCATCTTCTTCGCTGCCCATATATCGGTAGGCCAGGTTGTAGATCTTGTGCTGGTACTTTGCGGCCAGTTCTTCAAAGGCCCTCATATCTCCCGCTATACAAAGTTTTATAAGATCGTCGTCTTGTCCCAGAAGCATCCTCCTCTCTTCCAGGAATGGAGAATACCAACTACCCTAATTCGATAGGTCGTGATGAAACTCCTCTAATTCCGTCTATATTGTTATTTACCACAGTACTCATATTGTTCTTTGTTTGACATAACTTGGCATCAACCCCCAGGTATATCTGAGTAACGCTACATCTCACCCGGTAACGCTCCCCCCGGGAATGCATTGAATTGCCTGAAAATCCGTGTCGAACATATATCAGGTTCTCACCACCGGAGCAAACGAATCCGTAAATTGACAGACCAATGCCTAATCATTATAATATTAAATGCGCTGAGATTGCGACATTCAATTGATTAAGCGCAAACATGCCGAAGTGGTGGAATTGGCAGACGCGCTCGACTCAAAATCGAGTGTCCTGAGGACATGTGGGTTCGAGTCCCACCTTCGGCACCAAAGATAACTAAAGGGAGGCAAATCTCCCTTTTCTGTTTTCTTGCGTTCCCACATGTCCCACGGACCTGTGGGTTCACCCTAGCTCTATCAGACAGCTTCCGCGAGCGACCAGTCCGTTCGGGATGCACCTGCCTGGCCACCTCAATAAGAGTTCCTGGTGTGCTGTCGCCCTCTTCGGTCGCACGCGAGGGCCCGAGTAAGTTTCGAACAGACGTTGCATATAGATTGGGTCAGTGACCTTTCTCGTAATGTGGGCGCGGTGATAGCGGAGTCGGCCGGTGGCTATTTTCCTTCGCGCAATAAATGCAAGGCACCTAGTACAATACTGTATATGTTCACCGGCTGCGGTAGTTCTGGTCGAACATTAACCTGGGACAACACGGCCAATTCCTCAGGCAGAAGCAAGGATTCCCCAAGTTGACGAACCTCTCGTACCAGTTCGGAGTCTTGAGGCTTCTGTGATTCAATATGTATTGGGACCAATAATTCCCAAGCCTCAATCCTTAGCGCATTAGCGAGGCTCACAATAGTTCCCAAAGTGGGATTATCTTTCTTACCATTCTCAATGCTACTTATAAGTGTCTTATCTGCTGGAGGAATAAAGCGCGCGGCCAGTTGTTTTTGTGTGAGGCCCTGTTTCCTGCGCTCAGTTCTACATCTTTCCGCTAGCGTTTTGATCATTTCTGCTTTATCCATGAGCATGTCTCCAAGAGTAAATTATCGATTAAATTAAACAACCACCTACCAGAAATAATAGTAAAGGTTGGGACACAATACAACCACGGTTTAGTCTAGCCCTTGATATAAACCCGTAACTTGACTATATCGGTAAGCTGTTTAAAGTCGAGTAAGTCGGCTAGATTGCTTACAACCTCTTGTGTCAAGTCTAATTCAGGTGGATAATCCATAAGCAATACTTCAAGCACCTTGCTATGACTATTGATACCCTGCCCTTTAGCTGTTGTAATTAAATTCTCAATGGTCGGCAAGTCTGTGAACTCTTGAAGCACAAATTTGACAAGATCCCGTGTTGCCTCAACAGCATCAGTACTGAATTCATAGTCGGTATTTGTGCCAACAACCTCACTATAAGTCGGGCTCAAAGTCACACCAAAACTATAAAGAACTGATATCAGATTCCGACGGTACCTGATTAAATCCTGCATTAGCCCGTGTAATAACTGGGTTAGCTGACCGTTGCCTAATTCCCCGAAAGCAAATATCAATTGCATAACTGCCTTCTTCGCGGATGTCTCATCAATAATCACTTCCCTCAGTGTCTCGTAAGCCTCATAATACTTGTCACAGCTTTCAACAATAGCCCGACTTCTATCAAAAAACCAATCGGGAAGTCTTAGCCCTGTTAACTGGGACAAAACCTCTAATATTGTTTTTGTTGCCGTGGCTAATTCAGAATCCATGTAGGGTGCTGCCGCTTCAACAACGTTGAGCCACTGCTTGGTTGCAGATAACGTTTGCACTTTCCCAGCTAACTCTCTCAACTGTAAATAATAGTGGGTGCGGTCCCCATCGCCATAATTCTGGTCAGGACTAATTCGGTAGCCCAAAAGGCCAGCACTTTGAAGCCGTTTATTAACTTCGAAATGTTGTTCAGCTAGGATGTGATTAGCCTCATCTAAGAACTTGAGGACGCCGCTTATCTGTTGGTACAGAGGATCCTTTTCCACGTTCCCTAATTGCATCAAAAAGCGGTGTTTTCCCAAAAAATTTGCTCGCTTAACATAACCATCCTTTGTAAGGAAATTCCGAAGTGACTTTTTAAGTTTAGCGAGGAGTTTATTGCATGTCTGCCAGTCAGACATAACCACCTGTCGATTCACGCTTTGCGCTGTTACTGATAACAGGTAAGAAATATCGCTGTGAACGCTCGGATGCTGAACTTCCTCAAGAAACTGAATTACACTTTCAAGATCCGAAGCGACCTGGTGAAAGGCCTCGGTCTCCAGGTTTTTTTCCAGTATCGTTAGTTTTGCCTTAACCTCACCAAGGTATCTGCTGAAAGGCATGTTGCCTATTTTAAATTGCCTGCTAACAGCATTGGTATTAATAGCCATAATAATACCGAAAATGTCGGCATCTTTATATTTCAGATAGCACTCATGTAGTCGCAATCCATCGTATACGTTTTCCCTTAGAAGAAACCAATCTTTGAACAGAACCCGTGCCGCTTCTACATCCTCCTCCGACAGGCGGACATGCAAAGACTTTATGCGGTCCGGATACTCCTGAAGTCCTTGATACTTCACCCACAGTGCCCCCGGCACTTCACTACCTGCCTGACCAAGTTCAAGTAAAAGCAGGAAAAGGATGTATGACAGTTCATCAATCGTGATTCCAATGTCAAAGTTTAGACGTTCCACCAACGATCGTTTAAGGCTCTGTCCTGCCAAGATAAGCTTAAATGCTTCTCCAGAATTAACCAAGTTAATGGTATTGGTTTCTTTGGCCCGTCCGCGCTGCAGATGTAGGTAATTCAAATAATATGCCTGGTGACCGATGCTACGTGATACCTCCAACCCTCCGAACTCATCTACCCCCTCTATCACAATAGGTATTTTACTACCCTCGTTGGTCTCATCCCATTTCAGAATTGCGACCTGCCGGGAAGTGTGACCTGGTAATAGGTCGCAAGGCCGTGATAACTCGCGGATAAAATGCGCCACACCAAGGCGGAATCCTTTTAGCAGTTCCTTATTAACATCGCAGCCATCTAACCAGTCTCTAATCGCTGCTTTGGAGGGATCTACTTCTAATTGTTGGTCTCCTTCCTCAACAACATGATTTATTTTTAACGAAGCTAAGCTTGATACCCGAATATTAATATTATCCGAATCAAAACATAAGGGATTCCCCAAGCTTGCGAGCATACTGCTATTCAAACTGACTAGGCCTGTAATTTTTGCATCTTCCGGCGCATAAGCTTCGGCCACGGTTCTTGTGAGCGGATCATAATGATCAGCCGCTAGTTCTCTTAGAAGATTATCTTTCAGAGCACTCAGTAAGTCCCCCTGGGTAATCTTGTATAGCATTTCGCCAATGGCCATCGTAAAATACCGAGGCTTACCTTTTCCGCTAGGCAAGGCCCGAAAGGCCCTCTTCAGCAGAGGTTGATTGAAGGGAATTAGTGAAGATGAGGATACGGTAGTTGACCATATTGAGGAGCAATCATTAAAATGTGCACATGCCGAACCACAGTCAAAACCGTTACGCCTTTTATACTCCAACAAGTATCGCTCGGCAAACAAGTCGCAATTGACTTCTCGTACCACGAAAGACTCATGTCCTTGCTCATCGCTGGTCCACAGTTTAATCAAACGGTCATCGAATGTGTCCTGATTCCTGATCCTATCGAGCAGTTCTCGCCCACGTGTGGTACTTTCAAATGAAGCGGGGGTCACTCCTAACACTATATCCCAATTGCCCTCTTCCATGGTTATGAAGTAGTCTAGCAAATCGGTCGCGTATATATTCAACGATTGCACCAGGTCATCAATCAACAGCATGGGACGAATTCCATGGTTGTGCTGTAAATCATTGCTTACGCTTTTAAGAGTTTCGATAAAATTAGCCCCACCCATAATTGATTGTTCTAATTCCCGGGCCATTAGGTAACGTAATTGCTCGCAATCAATATCCACAGAAAGGGCGCAACTCCGCGCTAATTCTTCAAGATCCTCCACCGAGATAAGTTCAATGGAACGCGACTGTACAGCGGAAGGGTTATCAATTCCTGAAAAGTTAAATCGCAGGTTATTCTCTATTATGGGTCGCAGTTTATAGCTGAGTGGGATGATTTCTTCGTCACTTGGCAGCATCTTGCCTAATGCCGACCATACCAGATGGTTAGCCAAGGTTACTGGTTTTAATCGCAGTTCCTCCCAATTGGTTAATACTGCAGGGTTTAGCCCTGACCTTTGAAACTGAGTCAGGATTTTATGCATTATCTGTACTGGATCCAATTCGGTTCGGGAAATCCTAAGCATAAAAGGCCTTCGATTGGTATTGGAGCACTTATGAGCAATCCATCGTATCACCTCGGACTTTCCGGAACCAGCTGCTCCATAGAGTACAAAGGTTCGATTCCCAACGATACTCTCTGCACTCCGTCCGAGGATCTCGTTAACTAACTGTTCCTCTGACCACTCTTCCACCTTACCATCTGGTCGAAACCGCTTGAGAGTGACTGGAAAATGCGTGCAAGCGAATACATCTTCCCCTAATAAATGCCTCTGGTCGGCTGTAGTGGAGAATAAACCTAATCCGGTCGATTGGATACATGGAATCATAACTCTTTGCCCCCTTTTACCAACCATTTAACCCGACGCTGACCACCGTAAGCTCTGCTAGGGGAATCCTGTTTGGCAACGAGGGTTATATAGCCCTGCCTCTCAAGCTCTTCAAGAGGTGACCACAAAGCACCGGCAATATCACCATTCTTTGTCTGCCAGGGCAGATAAAGGCTAAAACAATCCTCAAGGAAATTCTGTAGTGGTCCCTGCGCTTCTTCCCAACTATCTACTATGTCTCGGACCAATTGAAGTGAGTAGATGCAATAAAAACCGCCAAAAACACGGTACCCAAGTCCGATAAACTCCAGAACCCTCTTCCAGGCGTTTACCTTTTCCTCGCTTAGTACCGCGGGTAACCACAGAGCATTAAAGAGTTGGTGTAGATCAAACAATACCTTCTTATTAGGGATTATGTAAGCATTCTCTATCAGTCCCAAATACCATGGATCCAACCGGTCCGTCGATTCAACTTTTCCTGTTTGTAATAATCGTAAATTGACAAGAAGGTTCATCTTGAAGTCTTTTTCCACATTAATTGCCTGATACTTTCCGGTGTTATTCTTGCGTAGAACTCCTGAAGAAAGTAGGAAATGAATAGCATCATCCAAATTAGTTGAATTGCCAGGCTGACCATTTACCATTGGTAGGAAATTGTTGTACAAGGCATCCTTTTCCAATGGACCAAATTTTGCAATAAACTCAAACAGGCATTGAAGCTCTGGGCCATACACAGTTTTAAATAGCATAACTCGCCCCCCTGTTGTTTTATATGGTTACAAATGTTATTATATATTATAACTTTATAGATTTCCAGTTAATGTGAGGTGTTAACCTATAGTGGACTTATTCGTCTGTTGGTCCGATTCTGACCCATTTTACCAAGACTACTTTCCTGACTGTCGTCTTCAAATAAGCCTCTCCCATGTGACCCGGGCCTGGAACATCAGTCGGTTTGAGAACCAACCGGCCAAACTAATGATTGATAGTGGGGCTTTCAGTCTGATAAATGATCCGACAAAAAAACTCTCGCCCAAACAGGTCTTCGATCAGCAATTGATCTTTGCCAAGGGTTCCCAAGTTGAGACAATCCTGTGCCATCTCGATTACCCCATACCACCAGGAACAAGAAACTCGTTGGAAGTATATAAGCGGATTGAAACAACCATAGCTAATGCCTATGAATTCATGGAACTGTTTCGTTCGGCCAATCTGCCGCCAAACTTCAAGTCGATGGGTGTTATTCAAGGGAACAGTTACGATACCATAAGTTTCTGCGCCCGTGAGCTGAAAAGAATTGGCTTTGATCAACTAGGATTAGGATCCCTGGCTGCAGTGTTTCATCAACAGCTCATAATAGAACGAGTTCAGTTTGCGGTGGATGTTGTTGGCCCTGACATTCACGTATTTGGTATTAGTGGAATCCAGACGGTCGCAGCATTAATGGCTATGGGGGTGCGGTCCTTTGATTCTTCTCGTCCTATGAAGGCTTCAATGTACAACTGTGTTCTTTATAGTCAACCCTTTCGCCGGTATGGACTCAGAGGTTCGAAGATACAGAAGGACCTGCCAACCTTAACAACGCCACTGGAATGCGACTGCCCAATCTGTCAAGAAGACCCGACCCTCATCATGGGGGTCGGGTCGAAAAAGGCCAATAACCTGCGTGCAGTTCACAACTTTTATCACTTGAGGCGGGAGTTGGAGGCTATCTCGCGAATGGTTAACATAACTTCCCAGTAGAATAAGCTACAACAAACACCATATGTATTATTTAATGATTGGATTATTCGGATGAGGGTCTGGGAACCAATCTAAAATGTCAATTTTCCCAAAATAGTGGGGAATCCACATTGTGCCTATTTGAACTGGGCCAAACATTTCTTGAAACCCATTAACATAAAATCCGCCGCCATCCGTACCTTTAACCTTCTTGATTGTATTTGCTACCTTTACTGCAGCTTTGTTACCTATCTGATGCGACAACCATATTTTTATTTTTCCTCCACCAGGTATGTTTTTCTTATAATAAATATCATTTCCTCCGGCAGCTAGAACATATTGAATTCCCGCCATACTGCCAGTCCAGCGGTTGCCCGGGGTTAAAGGATTTCCCATAGGGTCTAATGCTTCACCGGCAACAATTCGCATTCCATATTTAAATCTAATTGGTGTCATGTACTTCCCAACCGTATAGTAGACAACCGAATCCGAACCGTCATCATTCCTGGGAACAATCACGTTACGATGCTCAGTTATGCGAAACGATCCGCCCTTAGGTTTAATCTCTAATATTGCATTAATCAAATTTTCATGGCCGTCAGATAGGATTTCAAATACGCCATCCCCGTCGATGAAAGTTGTTCCCACTTTCCACTTTGCACCGTTTGAGATAACACGATATCGTTTATCCTGTCCTGGATTGATTCCTGTATTTCCTTCAAATCGCACCATGTTGAATCCTCTCCCTTCGTGTTTTCCAAAAGAATTACAGCTCACTTGGAAACTCAAGACCACTTTTGACAGTCGCCAAATAGTAGGTTTTTCCATTCATTACATAATAAGCATAACCACACTCTGAAATACGAAATTTATTTATGGTGTGGCCTTTTTTCGTCAATGTGAAATATGCGTTGAGCAGTTTTTGCGCATTTTCACCTTTTTCCGAATCCCTAGCCTCCTCACCTGCTTTCGCGAATATTGTATTCCCTGATTTTTGTTTTTTCATAATATAATATCGCCCTTGACTACGGCCAAACTTATATTCTTGGTCCTTCTTTCCTGTTAGACTTGTTGGGAACTCATCTCCGGGTTTGGCAACCGTTGCGTCAAAAGCACTCAACATTTCATCACTCTCAAAGGAAACAGTTTCTTTTAGAGTCGTCACATAAATAGGAGTCCACTCATCGTCAAGTTTCTTCAAAACTAAGACAAACCTCTTTATCGGTGTGACCTTAAACCTACCGTAGGTTCCTTTAAACTTCTTAATTTTATCTGCTAGTCCCGGTACATTACGAGCAATCCTGCCTTTGGAATCGTAAACATTACCCATGTGGTCACAAGACAGTTCCTGTCCTTCATATTCACCGGGATATGGTTCACCAACAACCAGATCATCTTCATTAATCTGGGTTTCTCGAGGTTTAACCTGCCGGGGTGGTCCTTCACTCTCTTCCGGAGCATTCTGTAAATCCCACCGGAAATACCGGTTATGTTCAGTGCCGATGAGTTTATCCCAGTCCGCCTTTGCGTAGATCTCCTCATCAGATGTCTTATCAATATACAGAGTGTATATTACGGCCCTCTTTTCCGTTCCTTCGTCCCGGGGTCTACGCAGCACCCGTCCAATGCTTTGAATCCGACTTCGGATAGAGGTGCTCGAAGCTACAATTATTCCGATATCTGCCTTTGGCACGTTAAGTCCTTCAATAAGTGATTTAACTGAAACCATTACTTGTGCAGTATCGTTTCGGAATAGTTCCATCGCCGAAGATCGTAGTTCTTTTGACAACTGGCTATTCTCAGCAACGGCTTTATAACCTGCCTTGAGTAAATCAGCGTAGATTTCCATGGCCTCATCAATGCTCTCGTGAAAAAGAATCGCCTTTGTATACGGATTCTTAGCAAATCTCTCTTCGAGTATCTTTTTAACTGCCATATGGCGAGCTTCGGCTTTATAAAGGAGGCGTTTGCGAGCAGTGGTCTTAGCAATAAACTCACGAGCTATGGCGCCCTCCTCACCATCCCGACTGGCCATTGACATTACATTGGCCATAAAATGTCCTCCGCGACCCCGATTTTTACCTGCGTTTAATTGTTCGTTAAGTTCCTGAATTCTACGCGATAGCCTCTCATAATCTCTTTTTTCATCGTTGTTAAGCGGTAGGGCATAATGTCTAATCTCAAACTGTGGTAATATGCCTTTGCTATAGGCATCGTTAATGTTCATTTCATAGATGATTGGACCCAGTTCTTTACCCAGAATCGTTTGGTCATAGTTGAGCCCGTCCACCATCTCATAATCAGCGTCATCTAAAGGGGTATCCGGTTCCGGAGTTGCTGATAAGCCCAGGCTATATACCCGCCCGGTCTTGAATATCTTCGCCATTACTTCACCAGCAGCACGATGGCATTCATCAACAATTAACAGTAAGTGTTCAGCAGTCGATTCATCCACCAACCCTGGAAGTTTTTCTCGCGCGCTATTAATGACACTTATTAAGATCCTCTTTTCATTCGAGAAAGAGTCTTGATAGCTTCCACCCAGACGACCGACCATACTTATAGGAATATTACTGCGTTTGGTAACCTCATCCAACCACTGCTCCATTAGGACAATTGTCGGAACGACAATGGCCACTCTAAGGTTAGGGTCCATTTCCTGTAATCTTTCGATTATGGCAAGAGCAATTATGGTTTTACCCGTACCGGTCGGTAGTTTTATAGTTCCTTTGGCTTTATTAACTTCATCCTTTTTGCAAATAGTTCCTAAATAAGTGGCAACAACATCTTCTTGCCAGGGTTCCAGATGAACCCCCCGTAACATTTCCCACTTAACCGGGATATCAATTTCTCTCTTGGAATGCTCATCTCGAACTCCCGGTTCTGCATCCTCTTTTTTCTTTTTCTCTGTCCAGTATTTTCGAGTTAACAGGTTGTGTAACAGAAGTTCCTCGTCATATGATAATTCAATTCTACGGTCGTCAATATGTTGCAAGTTTTCACCCCTTCATAATGATGGTTTTCTTGTGTTTGTCTTTTAACAAGCCGACCTTATATGATCATAGATAGCCCGCATCATGCTGGCACTTCCCTTTCCCTGTGCCCATAATATAGGCAAATGTTTAGGCCGGTTGCTTTCGATAAAAGTGGTAGCAGCATGTTTAGCACATCCAGCTGCAATCACGAATATGTCAGCAGTGCGAGATAACTGCTTCAATCTATCATTGCCGACCTTATCATTGCTAACCTGCACACGAACCTCAGGACTCAATTCCTCTAAAAGTTGCCTAACCCTCACAGCTACAGGTTCATCGAGTGTGTATATCCCTACAGTTTTGCCATTAAGTAATGCCAACAGTTCCTCGGTGCGGGACTCAAGTTCAACCTGTGAAATCGTGGCGCTTTCCAAAAGAGTTTTATACTCTTCAAACAGATCAAGGTCATGTAAAAGTACTTTCAGTAACTGCCATTGCTCAGGTTTAACTCTTCTACTGAATGTCACTAACCGGTTTATAATACCTTTTATAAACTGCAACCTATCGTCTTCGGAGGCACAAGGATACGAAACGAGACTGTCTGCAAAATCTAAAGCCCAGTTAAGTGTTGATTCGGAATAGTATTCATCCCAGAGAGTCGCGGTGTCATCCAGTATTTCCTTATATTCAAGTTTGTTAACCCCGAGTCTTAGAAGACCGATGGCCATCTCGCTGAAAACCTCTAAGTCCGACTCTCCCCCATAAGACCCGTAAACTAGAATAAAGAGTAAGGCTAAGTAAATCCGTTTAAATTCATTCCTTGGCCAAGACCGGTCCTGAAGGAAAAAGGCAAACAGATATGGGAGTATGTGACCAAGCAATTCTTCTTCCTGATCTGATCTTCTCTCATTAAGAAGGTCAATCAATCGTTCAATATCTCCGGGGCTTGCTTTCAGTTCCTCTGGATCCCACTCAATAACCCCTTTTTGTGCAATTGCTAAAGCCCTCGCCGGAGAGAAAAGCCCTTTATTAATCCGGCTAATAAAAGTTGGCCAATCAGTCGGAAGGACCTGGTCAAGAGCAAAGGCAGCCTCATGTATTTCCTTTCCTCCGATACCTTCGATGAACTCGCGATGTCTTCGCGACAGCATAAAGGTTTTAATATCCTCCGGTGCGAGTTCCCTGACTGCCTGCAATGCCGCTCTTTCTGATGCGATCGTTTGTATTTCGTAAGCACAATCCGAAAGAATCCGGGCCCGGAGTATAGAGGGTGGTAATTTCTCAGCCATTTTCAAGGCTTCATCGTAACTGCCTGCCAACACAAGCATTTGGGCGTTCTCTAAGGTGTAGTTGGTTTGGGTTTTTTGTAACGGTAATAGATTTGCCAATTGACACAAATAGCCATAATCCTCTGATGAAAGTCCCTCAGTATTAAGGATTTCATCTCTCAGCTCAGGCTTAGGGGCCAAATCCATTACTGCAAACATCATAAAACTTTTAAGGATTTCTGGTTCTTTTAATACTGATCGACTTCTAAACAAATCACCATACAGTGGGAAAACTTGTTTTTTAAAATACTCCACACCTTCAGCTGGTAATTTGTTACGTTCAAACTCACTTAGTTTATCTATATAAACTGCCTTAATAAGCGCACGGGTGACCGCCAAAGGACGGCGCATTTTCAAGAGGTCCGGCATTTCAGGCAGTTCCAGCAACTCGGTCCATCGTCCTAACTCCGCTAAAAGCTGAACCTTCAAAAACGCCAAGTTAAGCGGGTCCAGTCGATTGTTTTCTTTTAGATAGCGGAGACATTCTTCAGCTATATCACGCTGTTCAACCTGGAGAGCCATATAAAAATCACGTAGGACTCGACCCGTTACACGTGGTTGTTCGCGCACAATTTCTGTACTTTTCGCTTTGACACGTTTAAGTAATTGCAATGATCTCCAAATTTGATTGTCGTTTCCATAAAACCTGAAGACATAACCCCCGGTTAGATCGTAAACGGCTTTGTCCACGGGGTCATTCAAGTCGAGTTTGGCCTTGCCAGGCCTTATATTCGAAAAATTAACTCCCACAAAAGAATTCACTTCTGCCCAAAGTCTATTTAGTTGTAACTGGGAGAATGATATCCCGTACCAGAGTACAGGTCTTATTCCTTTTCTTCGCGGCAGTATGGTAGGTGATTTCGACTTCAACGGTTCCATCCACTGTTGGATTGCCCGAGACCCATTGTCATCCCCTTTTACAATTTTATCTAGTGTAAGATCGTTACCATTTCCAAAGAACTTCCGAAAAAACTCCTGTACGTCATGAGGAAACTGGTTTAGCATCCTATTCACCTCCCCACCGGTGGGCAAATACGAGTCTATTCTCCGCCACAATTTGGGGATCGGTAGTAAAGTGCACAGCCTCTTGGTTTAGGGTTATACCATTGTAGGTAAAATTCATGGAACCCGCTAAATAGTAATAGTCTCCTAACAAACCTTTTTCATGAAGTTCTCCTACCTCATGTAGGATCAGGTTGCCGTGATTAACTTTCAGCCATGATTTCAGCATCCCTGTAAAATACCGATTATGACTATCAGGACGGGTAACAACACAGACAGTAGAGCCCATTGATAGTATTTTAACTAAGACCTCAGAAAGCCTTATCTTTCGTCCAGCAAATGCGGGTTCAAGCGACATAAACTGATTTGCAGTGTTGTCGAGCACAGGAATGTCTGAAACCCAGGGCGAAACAATCCATAATGTCCTGCTCGGGCATATTAATTCCCCAATAAAGATGGTCTGCAGCAAATCCGGGATTTGGCGAGAACTGAGGTAAGAATGTATATATCTTCCTTTAGCTTCCGTCATTGTACAGCCTCCCGAATATTCAGTTCTACATAATATCCATCAGACTCTCGCACTAGGCCCTCCGTCAACGGGTATAAGTGCAGGTACCCGATGTCTAAAGGCTCCATTTCTAATTCCAAAAGGGCTGATTTTAGTTCTTTTTCACTTGACAACTCCGCGAATAGGCGAACGGTTCCGTTTCTCCCTAAAGCTGCATTTATTTTTTGTTTCCAATCCGGATCCGTTAATGGCACTGTTTCCAGGCTCCGGGGTAAAATATCTAGGAGGATTTCACGGTCTGGGGTTTCAATACTTACGAACGGATTGTAGTTGGCAAAGGCCAATGATCGTGCAATATTACCTCGAGGCCAAAGCAAACTAAAAATCACCTGAAATCTCCAGTTAGGATCATCTTCCTGACTGTAATCAAGGTGAGCAAGTTGTTTACTAAAATAATCATTTTGACTGCATACGTATGCAAATACTCGGGCGTCAATCTCAATTCCAAGCCTCTTTTCTTCACTTTCCAACCATGAAACGAGATCATAAATAAGTCGGTCGGTTTCTTTAGTACTCCCAGGGCGTAATAGACGATTATTTACCGCACTTAGTACTGAATGGGTAACAAGAAAACCACGGTCAATTAAAACCTTTCTAAGATTGATTGTGGCTGTATGTAATGTTTCATAATTTTGGGCGTTCCGAACTTGTGCAAAACAGTCTACAACCGCCGAATCATTCTGTAACTTCTTGACCAGTCGGGTAAGTTCTATGTCAACTGTTTCATAGTCAGATGGAAATAGACAACTGTCCACCAAACGGAAAAAGCGTCGCGGATCCTCAGCATATTGCCTCATGATCTCTTCGACAATACCACCCCCACCAGAGGTGGTCTCCGTTATCCATATCTCAGCCAATCCATCAGGAATCTGAGGAGCGTCTATTGGCCTAGGTCCGGGATCAATATCGAGGCGAAGATCTCCCGAACCAAATTCAGAAGATAAGTTGAGACATGCTTGCAATAATGCCGAACCTATCGTGCACTTAAGTCGTTCCCGTGCCCAGTTGTCCCATTCATCTCCAGGATGTTGCCAGAGTACAGACGATAAGTTTATCAATTCATCAGTTACTCTTTTGTCATGACAGAGTTCAAGCAATTCTTCATGGACCTTTTGTCTTACCACCTGGTTTTCTTCGTCTTCACCTTGGCTTTCGTCTTGTTGAGCAACCCCCTCGAGAGTTTGAAAAACGCACTCCATTACTTCAGCCATTATATCAGCAACATTTTCCCTGGAGATTTGTTTAGCAGCCTGTGACAGATCAATTTGTTCCAGCATTGCACGGGTGACCAGAGCTGACATAAATAATTGGTAGAGCCAATCTCTTTGGAAATAGTTGGCGATACCATCAAAATTACGAGATGTAAGAACCTTGTGCCGAAAAAATGCACTTCTAAAAGATCTAATTTTGGCCTGATTTTCATCATCTGGATCTAGAAAGAAGTCATCAGGTATTCGATAGCGGAAGCAAATTCCATCAACCTCCTGTGAGAAACCTAAACCCACTGAATCGCCCGACTGAATAGTTAAAAAACGAATCGTAGCTTCTAGATTTCTCACTTCTTGATGTTCCTTAATTCGTATGTCGGTCCGTGATCCAGTAGCAAAACGCCTAACTTGTAAGGGCGAGCTAAATTGATGACAGTGAAAGGATATCTCTTTAATCAGGTTCCCCCAAACAGAACCCTGAGGCATATCCAAAGTTAGCCCTTCACTGGAAGGAACAAATTGGGTATGCCAGATCAAGTTCGCTTTTGATGTATCGAGAACTTTCTGTCGGTTGGTTGATGGTGGACGTACCGGTGCCAGAACCCAGGGTCGAAAACAGGGAATATCAATTGCCCCGTTCATATCCATCATTTGATATACACCCATTGGTTCATACTGCACACAAAAGTCTTCAATAGCTAACACTTGATCACGGTTGTCTTCCAGGCTTGGAGGGGAAATCCAGAATGCATCTCTAGCACTTCTTATTCCAAACCTCTTGGTAACATTACCTGGTGCGAAAGTCTTCAATGCCTGAATAATGGGCATAGGATACCTTTTTTCATTGTCCGTCCCAGCGTTAACAGCTATTTCAACTTCCGGTAGGTTAAGGTCGCTAAAAAGGTTAGCTGGAACGTAATCGGGAGCAGGAGCAAACGGTGTTTTGTACTCGCCACCCGGTTCGGATTTTACTCCATAATGTTTCGCCCATTGGCTTTCTAATCTTCTTAAAATTGTTGGTAAAAAGCCGGTCATTAAAGGCCGTGGTTGATCCCACATAATTCTTTGTACCTGATCATCACTAAGGTCTAAAGCCCGCATAAGATAATCCTTCAATGCCTGCTGTTGATCATCATTTTCGAGAATTTCCCTTATTACCGTAGCCTCGTATTGTTGCCTCAACCATACACTATTCTGTCTATCAGCACTTCGATATAAATCCTGTGGTCGTCCAGAAAAATCATTCCATACGCTGCCCGGGGGCGTCTTACCACGCATTCCTGAAAAAAGCCAGTCCATAAAAGCGTAAACCGCTTGCATCCGAAGAATGTAACCGCTGCTAATGGGCAAAGTCTTTCTTTCCAATTCAGCATCCATCAAGCGTTCGTAACCCTGAAAGGCAATCCGGTCCCTTCCGTAATCCGATAAAACTACCACTGTCCATGGCCTCATATTTACAGGCCTACCAGCTCTACCCTTTCGCTGCACATAAGCAGCCATATCCAGGGGAGCCTTATGTTGAATAATTGCGCCTACCGCAGGATCATCAAATCCTACCTCCAAAGAAGCGGTAGTAACTATTAAGTCGCATTTCGGATCGACCCCCACATCCTGGGAACTGGTTCTACCTATCATTAAAGGTGTGGTCAAGCCAGGTGGATGTCCAATATCCTCGCAAAGCATCCAAGATTGGCCATCGATAAACCGCTGCTGGTTATTGGGCCGATGTTTTGAACGTATAGCAGCCAGCGGTTGATGGTTATGCCCCGCTCCCCTACTTCCATGTAAACCCTCAGCGTCGGTAAGATCATGGTATAGTCGGTTGGTAACGTCCAAATCATCAGTAAATACAAAAACTTTGCTGCCATAAAACTCCGATACCGGTTGAGTACGTGGGTTCATAACCCTACCTAAAAGCATCGCTGTCTGAATAGTAGTTGATAACAAACTGCTGCCGGATACTGGATCACCCCGTAGTACAAGTAAGTATTCCATACCTTCTTGTATTGGATAATCGACTGGGTAGATCTCTTCAATCTGAGATGTATTTAGCCCCACGAGTTGTCCCATGAAATCACGTGCATCTCTAAGGGTAGCAGATAGTCCGGTAAAGTGTGCTCTTGCTCCCGATGCATGACGCCACCGACGTATTAAATGTGCTACATGGGCACCATGAATTCCCGTGTAAGTGTGGATCTCGTCTAACAGCACAATATGAGGAGGATTTTTAACGCCGATGCCAAAAACTGGGCCATACTCCGAATCTGACATCTGCCGGTTGAGAGATTCCGTGGTTGTAAATAGTATATCTGGCGGGCATTCAGCCATCCGTTGCCTGGTAAGAATTATCTCGTCATCACCGATACTAAAATTACATTTTGCGCCAGTACAGAACAAGCGCTCTCTGCTCAATTCCACATCCGATTTTCGCCAAATAAGCTTCCCTCCGCATTCCGGGCATAACAGGTAAGGACAAAGGAAACCGTTTTTCTGTGATTCCCACTTGTCCTTGAAATCATTAGTCATTGAGCTGTTTGGTGTTGGGCCAAAAAATACTCCAATTCTAAGTTTCCTATTTCCATTTTCCATCATTACCGGACCGAGCTTACGGGTTAGCTTGAGTATCTCGGAGAACTGGTCTTTTAAAAGTTCGTTACGAGGATAAATAGCAAGGATTTTGGTCCAATAATCATTTGGTTTCGTAAGTGCAGCTAAATGAACTAACGCCGGTAAATAAAAGGCCAAAGTCTTACCAGTTCCTGTTCCTGCGGATATTACCATGCCTCGCGTCTGCTTAGTCTTTATATCATTTAGCATGGTTTCCGCCGCTCTCAATTGAAATTCAGACAACTTTGTTACTTGCCCCTGGTTACTAGTGAGCACGGACTCAACAACTTTTTTACCCAGCGAGCTTATGTTAGTACTTTCTAATCGTCTGACAACTTCTTCTAGGGTTATATTTCTAGCAGGATAAACGCGTGGTTTTAGGACAAACCGATAATCTGACACTAAGTTAGGAGCAAGTTGCCAAGCTTTCCCCGGGAACAATTGTTTCAAGCGAACAAATAATCTGACCGCCTCTGCCATCCGGGTACGCCAGATATTACGTCCTCCCTGATTAAATGTAAACAGGAGTCCTTTATGCTGCATCAATTCTATAAGCTCGATTTCCGAGAATTGACTACCTGCTCTGTTTACAACCTCAGATGCCAAATCAACAATTTCATCATCCGAAAAGCCACCATCCACAAAGCCCCAACTTAGCAGCCGTGTTTCCTTTTGTTCGAGCATATTAAGGAAGTCTTGACATAGCTTCGATGGTCCGTCCAACACATTCACTCTTTCCTTCGTTTGTTCTTAGTATTTTCCGTTAACCGAATACTTTAATACGAAATACGTTCTTAAGGTTGTTATTGGATATCCATTTACGAACATCTTCATCCAGAAGGTCAAGGTTTGCTCCGTCCGCGACCGCTGCCTTTAGAAAACCAACTACTTTGGAAGGTATTGCGTCGCTGCCGATACTCTTCCATAGGTCACTCAGTGATCTTGTCTTATTTCGAAAATCCTGAAGCTGTTCGTTGGAATTAGGTGGGCTAGTCTGAAATGGTTCAAGATCTTTGTATAGTTTAATTATTTGATTCGCAGTTGTTTTTATTCCGGGAATTTGACTTAGTATCCTCAAAAGTTCAGCATTGGGTTTTGGAACATTATTTCGAGCATAATCCAACCAACTCTTTTGCGCGTTGTCATTAAGTATGGTTATTAATTGATTGATGGTTTCATGTAGATCATTTAAAGCTTTGGGTGTTAAGATGGATTCCGGCATTTTTTTAAACTGATCTTGAACAGCTTTAACGGAAGCAACCTGCACATCAGTGGTTGGTAACAGATCAAAAGGCATAATGCCATTTTGGGCCAATAAGGTTGCCCTTTCAATTGCTGTTGTTAAATCCGTTAACAATTTATTAAGATCATCTCTACGTGCCGTGAAGCCTTTTAACTTGCTTTTGTCTTTACGTAGAGAGTCATAATGCTTGATTCTTTCTGCCAACTTCCGGCTTCGCATGACAATCATAATTGACCCTCCTTCAAAACTTCCAAATCCGATTCTTGCGGAGTAATCAACATTTTGCTGTCCAGTACCTTTTGCATATCGTCAAGAATTTGGGATATTTCATCCTGAAGCACTACAAAAAGTTTGACATCCGAGCCTAAGTTGGCTTCTTCGGTTTCTAACCTTCTTTCTATTTTGTTAAGAAGTTCATTAACACTGTAAATGAATTCGTCTATCGTTGCGACGGTCTTTAAATCTATCTGTCCTAGCAGTGGCAGCAAGTCATCTTCATTTTTGAGAGTCTCCAACTTTTTAGCAAGATCAAATACAGGTTGTGGTTCGGTGCGGTCAAATTTGTTGATAACTTCAATAAATGAATCGAAATTAGGGAATGGTGCGACTCCCGCAGATCTCGTCTGTTCGATAACCTCTTTTACTGCTTTGACGACTTCTTTGTTATCTTGACCATCAAGTGCCTCACCAAAAGCTTTTACCCTTTCCAGATAAGACTTGTACTCATTATGCAGTATATCTTTCAATGATTCGTTAACCTTGTTATGTACTTGGCCAATGATTCTGTAATCCGCTCTCACATCATTCGGAACTTTATTGACTGGCATCCAACCATTTTTTCGGAGGTCATTAATTGGTTTGATAAGCCTTGCTGCATCTATCATTTGCGCATCACGCTGTCCTTTAGTGCATCCAACCCAAGATTTGAGAAGGCCGATTAACTTAGAATAATTCTTATCTAATAAGGAGTATAGGTCCTGCCACTTCTTGGTCCGCATCGAATTATCAACGTTCTCGGGTTCTGAAAACATACAACTTATTAGAGACACGTTGTCTTCCCAATCGACTTTGCTCCCAGACATTAATAACGCAATAACTATACTTTCTACCAAGGTGGGTACTGGATCCCATTCTTGTGATACGGCCGATGAATTCCTTAATTGGTGTAGGACATAATTGCTCCATTCTTCTAAGCGGTCAGCATAAGCCAAAAAATATTTTTCCGCATTAGGAAAGCGCCAGTGCTTAAAATGGTTATATAGTATTATGCCTTGTAAAGCCAAAACATCCTCCGTTTTGATTTCACCATTAAGGGGCACCTTGAGTGGGACCCTTGTCTTCCCTTCCTGAGTGGACTGGTTCAGAAAGCTAATTCCTTTTTGTTGAAAAGGTTTGCCATTACCAACAAATTCGGACTTTAATATCAGGTTGGCATCCCAATCGATGAAGTCAACTATTGCCGAAAACAATAATTCCCGTAATTCCTGGGCGAGATTTTGGCTAATTCCCCCACCATTTAGCCATTGGTCCAACTGTTGCAACTTAGCTATAAGTTTGTCAGGTAACTGAGTCTCTTTTTTCACAATTTGCGGTTCCTTAGGTTCGTTTACGGTTTCTGTTTCACCATCATAAATCTCATAGCTGGTCGCCTCTGGCAAATCACTGAGCATCGGAAGAGCAAATGCTTCGTGAATGCCTGGGTGAAGGTTTACGAGTTCAGAGCTGTCGGTCCACAACTCAATGAGTACCTGACGCCGGTTTCCGTTCTTCATATCTCTTCTTTCAAGTTCCTGTAGCATCAAGGCCGACATCTTGGATCCCTTAAAATGCTGCAACAGGGCAGGAGGAGGAAATTCCCCATTCAGAATGTGCTCACCATAGTTATTAAGGGTATGCTTAAGAACATCCATTATCAGTAAACGAGGATTCATCCCTTTATCCGTTACACGACCAAACATCTGTGCGATGGCAGTTTTCGTAAATGGGTAAAGCCCCGTACCATTAATAGAGCCAAACGCCGTATGGCACTTATCTCTGTATTCGCATTCTAAACAAGCATTGGTAATTGCCGAGGTACTGCCTTCCTTTACATTTAATAAGTACCATTCACTTATTTTATCACTTGACATCCGCACCGCGTTCAGGTATAGAGAGGTCAATGCTAACATATCATCATCGTTCATCCAACTTCGTTTGTCTGGTAGATCCAGGTAGACTCGAAAGTCTAGACGATGCCGGGTGGTGTCTACGGATCGTTCAAAGAAACCAGTGGTTGCAGCAAAAGCTGTCCGCATTACACACAATTTGGTACCGTCGGCTGCGATGCGTCTTTCTAACAATGCATCTAATAACTGAGAATCAATCCCCTGTAATCGGGCTAAATCTTCGATGAGAATGACCAGCTCAATATCCTGTTTAGCCAGTTCCTTACGTACGTCAAACATCAATTCCATAAGGTCATTACCCGAAAAATTCAGGAGCCTCGATATCGCTTCATTCAAACACTTGTTAAGCCAATCTACCGCCGCATTTTGGATTTCTTTGTCTATAACTAAATTGGAATAGAAGTCACGGGCTGCTGCCCCTGCTTTTTCAATATCCGACAGATTCAGCGGCAAATCGCTCACCTTAAACCCGCGGCGCTCTTCCCTTCTGTCCACCTGTTCATTACTTCCTAACACGTGTTCAACCAATTCATCAATTATTCCATTATCGCGGAGTAAGAATTGCCGAAAATGGTTATCATATAAAAAACTGGGCAGATATCGAATAAGGTACTCCTCTATTTCCGTTAACGTCCCCTGACCAGTCATTCCGTTGGGACCTGCAGCAAGCGCTAGATCATTTAAGAGCATCTCCCGAGCCTGATGTGGAGTGAGATTACCAGTCGCCTTTTCTAAGCGTTCCCTATAAGTGTTGAACTGTTGACCCTCAACCTGGTCAAGAATCAGTTCGATCACCTTTCTTAAACTGATACCTGATTTTGGCACTCTGATAACCTTGCGTTTTTCACTTGCTGGAATGTTGGCTGACATCCAGCGAATCAAGTGAGACTTCCCGCTACCGGCACTACCTAGGACAACCACCAGGCAATAATCATCAGGAGCAAGAAAACGGTAAAGAATTTCTTGTTCTGTCAGTTGAACAGGTATGCCTCCGCCTTCTTTACTGTCGTCAAAATACACTTTCATTGGATAATGCGTTGCCAGGAAAAGATCATCAGGAAGTTGAAATGCGTCCGTCTCCATAACCTGTCTCACCATTGATTCATTCCAACACATGTACTTACGAAAGGACATAGTTTATTCCCCCTTCCCGATCCAGGTTATTTCTGAACAGCGAGTGGTTGAAACACCGGTTAAAACCATGAGTTCGGCATCGGATGTTTGGGTCATCCTGATAAATCCTGCCTTATCCAACCTGCTCAAAGCAAACGATGTCACGCTGGACAGAGTATCATCGTTTTTAATACCTCTAAGCTGGTGGATCTCGTTTCGAAAGCGTCCTCCCTCGATTACCGGACATTGCTCGCTCAGTTTATCAAACAATACTTTTATAGGCAGAATTTTTTCTCCAGCATGTTGAAAAATCTCCTTGAGGCAGTATTTTAAATATCTAGTTGGGTCAGGTGTTAGCTTTTTTACTTTATTGCATGAATGGCACCAGGCAAATCCCAGGTAGCATCCCCAGTCTTCAAACTGACCCCATCTTGCGTCATTCAAACCCAACTTCGTCCCGCCAATCTGTTCTTCTAGGGCTGTTTCGGCTTCTGTCCAGGTCCCGGGTGCTTCATATACATCCTGAGATAGATACCAGGCCATTACTTTAGCCAGATCATTGTTTTCAGCGTTGTCTTTGCTGAATATCTGTTTGCTGATAGTGAAAGACAAAAGTTCATCCCCGGTTTTGGGATCGCGGGCCTCATCATCCAAGGCAGGATTCAGCATAACAAAGCCATCCCTTTCTAAAACTAAGCCTATTCTCTGAGATTCTCTAACCAAGGCCTTAATGAAGCTTTTAGGATTCTCATCGCTACGTAATGGCACTGGTGATAACACTTTCTCAAGTGATTCCATAGATGCTGTTTGATTCTTACACGATAGCAAATAACGATATAAACCCCTAACCCTACTGGGGGTTGCGTAAACTCGTTTCAATACACTCATATACCCACCTCCATACATAATTCTTGTAGCAGCATTTTATTAATGGGAAAGTTTTCAATTAAGGGAATCCCTGGTCGCTCTGGGTCATCAATGTCAATAGGGAGTAGCAGAATTCGGGGCAACGGAGCACTCTTAATTTGATAATATCTTGGATCAACTCCCTGACACCGGTCGACGAATATTAGCGTAGGATATGCTGGCATAAAAAGCGGTTCAAATTTCTCGAAACAAAAACAGTAGGTGTCGGGTACATTGTGAATCAACTTACTCCAAGCTTGGAGTTTATCAACCGGTGCCACAATATTGCGAACGCCCTGAACCAAAAGCCAGGTAATAAGGTTTTCAATCTTTCTACTCTCTGGGTGTAGTCGATCGGAATCCTGGGTCTGGTAAAAGACCCCCAAAAGCAATTCATTTCTCAAAAGTTTCCTCAGTTGCGTACTACCGCCGTCAGTATTGGACCAGAAGGGGCGTGAAGAAGGTAAGACCCCGGCATATGGCTTTGTACCCCGTGCCCGGCAATAAGGGCAACCGCCACAGCTCTTACTGACATGAACACCCCCGCCAATAATCTCATTACTGCCTCTTTGTATGGTATACACCTGTTTAAAAATATCAGCTAAGCACTTAACAGGTTCAGATGCTTGCCGAAGAACTTCTTCAATCAGGCGGTTCCCCTGATTGGTAAATTCATTAGTACGAATGCGACTTGTTTCAACATTTTCTTCCCAGACTCTTTTTTGCAAATGTCTTTCATCAAGTATTTTTATTACCCGGTAGTTGTTCATTGCTTCATATGGCTCAATCAAGTTATTACCTTTTTCAATATCACTAAATAGATCAGACTCCTTTTGCATGAGTGATGGCTGAGCGTCCAATTCAATAAGACCTGATCTTGCCATCAAAATTAACGTGCGAACGTTCCAACTGGCATTGTAGGAGTTATCCATGTCGATATCCCCTTCCTCAAATGAGGGGGGAACATTTATCGGGATTCTGTATATCCCATCACCGAGTGCTTCTTTCTTATCAAACATACTTGTCCACCGTTGTAATCCTCGATCAATCGTAATAATTTTTCGTGTGTTTAGACCCTTTGCTACCTTCAGATCCTGCTCGGTATAGAACATCATGGCCAAGGACGCTTTACCGTCCCTTCCTCCCCGTCCCACTTCCTGATAGTATCGATCAATGTTTTCGGGGACACATGCATGTAACACAACTCTCACATCAGCTTGGTCAACACCCATTCCAAAGGCTGAAGTCGCTATGACCATATCGATTTCCCTATCTCTCCACTGCCTGACAATCTCAATACGCTCATCGGTGCTGGTATCACCATGTAACAATCTTACTCGTCGGTAGCCGGTATGTTTCAGCGTTGATTCCCACTCACGTGCAGCATCTTTTTTTGCCGTATAAAGAATCAAAGGACGAGGGAGGTTGTTGACCGCCTCAATTACTCTAATAGTTCTCATCTCCTCGTCTTCGCAAGGAAATAACCAATATGAGGGTTCTGGACGGAGTTGAACGCCTGATACCATAGCAAATGGCCCGGGTTGTCCAAAAAGAATTTTTAAGGTATCGAGAGCGTTAGCGGTGATTGTGGCCGATAAAAGCAGAGTTACGAAAGGGTTACTTGGGCAATAACTAAGAAGTCTCTTGCGTAATCCTGACAATTCCTGAAAATCTGGGCGAAATTCATCCCCCCACTGATCAACAATGTGAGCCTCATCAATTACCAACATTCGAAGATGACCACGTTGGGCGGCTTGGTAAAGTGACTCCCGGAGGGAGCGATGCATGCTTTCGGGGGCGGTAAATACTATTCTTTGTGAACCGTCACGTATTCTTTGCCTTATACCTTCTTTTCTCGCTTTTACTCCCAGCTCATCTCCCCCAAAGTAAGCTGTTGGGTGTTCAACAAATGGCGTCATCGCCTTTTCTTGGTCAATACACAGTGCCACTGTAGGGACAACTACCACTGTAACTCCAGGAGAAGATTTTGATTTAAGAAGAGCAGGCAATTGCGCACAAAGGCTTTTGCCGGATCCGGTAGGTAGGTTAACAACGAGTGTAGATCCCGGTGGAGCACTTAAAACAGCTCTCACGGCCTCCCTCTGACCGGGTGAGCGATAGTCAGTGAGATTCATTTCCTGAAGAAAGGGATCCCCCCTTACGGAATGACTCCCCAGGCGTTGTTCACCTAAAAGAAGTGGTTTTTCTATTAAATTGACTTCTTCTGGTGGAATCCATTTTGGCAACCATCTATTCGCCTGAATAACCCGCCACTGACCATCATCACTAAACGTAGTAATCCCGCATCTCTGGTATTGTTCTGGAGTTGGCCATGGATCACCAGATGGAACCTTCATTGTTTGTGTAATCCCATTTTGTCTCTCATCTTCACGACGCAAGATATAACGCAATAAACACGCAATGTCCTGCGGCCCTACTGATTGGTCATTATGTAATATGGCGTTATACATGGCGATAAATCTTTGGAATACAGTATCCTCGAATTGATCGGCATCAGCCTCTTGACTGCTAACCAGGATTTCTCGCAACCTTTGAAACTGATCCATCGACCCACACCTCTTTTCTTCAATTACTTAGCATTCCGTCCAGAAATGCATATAAAACCAACCGAGTCTATTGTCATTTTGGGTTTTTCTATACCCCCTATCAACGCTTCACACAACTTTCTTTCCATTTCCACATCCTCATTACTTACTGTTCGGTGACTTCCTTTCAATTGCTTTTCTTGTTCGTTTCTGAGACTGAGTTGTAGAATTCTATGTTCGAACCCTTTTCGTGCTTCCAAAGAATAGCCACGACAGAGGTTAATAAAGGCGGGGCGCTGTTTAATAATTCTCTCGCTTTCCTCTCGTGCCTGCCGGCAAAGGTTAGGCCAGATGCTTGGATCGATCAATGTGTCAATAATCTCCAAGCGATCTTTAGTAAGGTTAATATCGCGTGACTTCTCGAAGGGTAGACTTAAAATCTCAATTAATTCATGATCTATGACCTCTTTTAATTCAGTACCAATAAAAACAGTAATGAATTGTGGAGGAAAATAGGCATCCGCACGTCTTCGTAAAGCTTGTATATTACCTCTTTTACCCTTGGGTAATTTTTCAATAGCCGCATTCACATCGGCTTCCACAATGTAATCAAATCTGAACCCCAACCACTCCGCGCCTTCTGCATCGTCCCAGGATGGAATCCATCGCCAGATGGCAAATACTTGACCACGATCATCCCATCTGATGTATTGACCCATTGTATCAATGAAGCTCTCTCCTATTCTAAATAACGAGCAATTATTAGTGTTGACCGCCGTTCGGTAATAAGTCCCGGGACCCTCTTGGCTCCTATTTATACGGTATAACCAGGAAATTGGAATCAACGTTTTTCTTGATGCTGAATAACGAAATACTCGTTCATCGGCACCGTCGCGACGAAATTGCAGTGCATCACATATCCAAGGTTCCATAGCCCCACGAATGGTCTCAGGGTCTTCCTCGTACTTCATCAGTGGCAGGTAATATTGTTGCGCGTTCTTTGTTAACGCATCTATTTCATCCAGCGCTTGCTGCTCCTTGATCTTAACCTTCTCCTGTTCAACCTCATGTTTAATATCCTCAATGGCCTCAATTAAGCCTCCAGCTCCGTTCGCAAAGAATTCAAAAGTGAGTTCCTGGGTTTTCCGGTCAATATAAAACTGTAAGGAGGCTACTGATTTCGTAAATACCTCTATCCCATAGCACAAAACACGATACCAGGCGTCGTATAGGGAATTCTCGACATCAGGACCAACAAACACGTAGGAACGAATAGCATGTTTCTTGCCGATTCGGTCAACACGGCCAATTCTTTGTTCTATGCGATTCGGTGACCAGGGCACATCAAAATGAATAATAACTTCTGCTTCCTGAAGGTTACGGCCTTCCTCCCCTGATATATCGGCTACCATTACGAAACACTTGGGATTCGTGGTGAACCTAACGACACTCTTTCTCACGTCATTTGAATCCATATCTTTTAAATAGCAAGCAACGCAATCCTCACCAAACACTTCAGTAAGTCTATTGGCAATTTCTTGGCCGACTGAAACATAACTGGTGAAAACAAGACACTTCTTTTCAACTTCCTTGTTTAAAACCTCTATTAGTAAATCAATTCGATCCCCATCTTCATCTGGTTGCTCTATTGCTCTTAATAGTCCCTCTAATATTTCGGTCTCATGTTCAAAATACTCAACTTCCTGCAACAATTGCACGCCTTCTGGCCCTATGTCGGCATACAATTCCTCAGGGATGTCTTTACCTAGCCTCGCAAGCAACAGCTTTTTAAACAAAGATAAGGAACTTCCTGCGACTTCAAACAATAAGAGGAATAAGCTTGTCAGCTCTTTTTTCCTGAACGGGATTTCATCTGAAAAACTTGATTCTAAACGTAGCACCTCTCCGAATGCGGCATCCCGCCATGCATCGAGTAGGTCATTGACATCAGCGCTAATCATGCCCAAATCACACTCGGTTGTCGTTAAGGCTCGATTACCTTCGGTAGACCTACCGGGTAACACAAAATCCGTAATTGAATCACGCCGATTTCGAAGCATTCTACGATGTAATCGATAAGTATCCGAAATATGCAGACGAATGGCTCGTATTAGTTGGTCACAGTCTGCTTGATCAACCTCGTCGCTTTGCAGTTTCACTTCTAAGTCTTTGGCAAGCTCTCTCAGAATGATGTCATCGGGAAAAATTGTCGCGATTTTCTTTAAGTTCCTTTTTAATATGAAAGGTACACTTCCCTCGTTGAAAGAAAGCAAAATCCGACCAATTTCTTGGCGTTTATTGATCTTCTCCCTAAAAGCTTCTCTGTCATCTAAGCTGTAATAATCCGGTTCAAGCAAGTGCAGCATGGCCAGGAACGCATCTTCGTTGTTTAAAACCGGCGTTGCTGAAAGCAATAGCAGTCCGTCACTCTTATGGCATATCCCCACATATTTTTGGTATCTTTCTTGTTCCACGAGGCTTTTTGAAAAGGCTTGGGCCGCAACGTGTTGGGCTTCGTCTATTACCACCATTCCACGGTCGGTGACTCTTATGAAATCTAACTCATCTGTTCCCTTGATCTCAAAATTCTGGGACTCCGTTAGCCCAAACTTATTTCTTAACTCCTGTCTCCACTGGTCTGTCAATTGTGGGGGAACTATCAATAAGACTTTGCATTGGGGATCATCAAGTAAGATTTGTCGTAGGATTATACCAGTTTCAATAGTCTTACCAAGGCCAACTTCATCTGCTAACAAGTATCTGTGAACCGGATCTTCTAGTACCCGTCTAACTACCTCAACTTGATGGGCATAAAGATCTATTCTTGATGAAATCAAACCAGGCATGCCTCTTGAAACGGCACGTTGCTTGATCAGTTCATGAACAAACTGAGTACGTTTCCAATGAAAAAACCCAGTCTCATGACCCTTCATCGCAAGAACATCGGTAGGATCTGATACTGGGAGATTGCACCGTACATTGATGTGTTTTGCATCGTAATAACCACCACTTTTGTCAGGTAAGGCCACATCGTACTGATCCCCAAATCGCCCCATAATTCTACCGATTAGCCACAAATCGCGGTCCTCATCATAAAGATAACAACGAGTTTGTGTTTCGAGAGTTATCTTATTTAACACGCGTAACGGCAATTCATGACGGGTTTTACGCGAAACAGACTCGAAATACTCGATCGTGGCTATATCCTCGTTAATAGCGATAACCTTACCAACCCCAAGCTTATTGTAATTAGTAATTATGAAATTGCCTGGTTTTATAGCCATAGCATCAATCTCCGTGGCGAATTGTCTGCGAAGTAGAACTATTTTCTATAAATATAGAGCAATCTCAGTTCACTAATTTAAATTGCAATCCATCGATCTGGCCAGCTGTAGGGTGAGACAAAAAAATCTTTAATCCGTTCATAAAAATACATTATTTATCCATTTTCGCTATCGATTGGCCAAATCCTTTGAGAAATTCGACGTTCCAGGTTGCTCGTACATGAATTAACAGAAAAACTGGTATGTTGAACCGGTTGGGGGTTACCATAATGCCGGTTGATAGTTTAGTGGTGGAAAAGACATTTTATGCTGTAACTGCTTATAGTAAACATATGTATTATGAAACCCTCGTCTCCGATTGCGATTATTCCCTCTAAAGATTATTACCTCAATACCAGAACTCTTACATATTGGACAATTGCAGTATTTCCAGGGCATGTCTTCTAGTACCCGTCGATATAGCTCGGCGTGCTTGCCACGACCCTCTCCAACCAGTTGGTCATACTCAAGTACTCTCTCCAAAGTTTCTTCAATACCAATTAACCCTTGATCGTAACCCCTTAGAGCCTCCAGAGAACCTCTTTCAAGTTTTAAGGCGTTCTCAAGAGTAAGCGGGTCATTCTTATCGACTATCCTTTTATTGATTTTCCCGCATGCAAAATGTACCTGTGGAACACGAATAGCTGAATACGTACCACCCTCTGGCCCATAATAGTTGCTGGTAACTCCCCCCCAGGCCTGCCTTAAAGGTCTAGCGCAATCGAATGAAGTAACCCCCAGTTTGTGAACGGCTCCCAATAGTTCAAGCCTTCCAACCCCAAATAAATGTAGCTTGATTTCCTCGGAAAGCACTTGAGAGACGGATCTCATTATCTCAAGGATGTCTCTATCATTGGCCTTAGCTAATCCTCCAAGGGAAATATGTTTGTACCCCATATCGATTAAATCCCGTACAGCATCACGGTATGACACTGGATCCCATCCTTGAGCTACTCCTGAGGGAGTAAATTTATAATTACCATCGGTATGTCCCTTAATAAACCGCTCAGCATTATCCACAGTGATCTTGTAACGTCTTCTTCGTTCAAGCTCATCCCTTGTGGTAGGTCCGATAAGATGATCAATTGAAACCCCAATATCAAACCCTAGCGATTCATAATAATCAAGGATCTCATCGGTAGTATACGGCGGTACCTCCATCGGATAATAGGACCAGGCTCCGCAGTCCCCCATGATTGGTCCACGATTTTGGGGAAACCTTAAAAATTCGTGGATACCTTGTTTGGCGACCTTGACCTTTTTCCTTTTGCTCGCTTCAATGTTAACCTTTGAGACCAGCAACCCGTCATAGTTCGAATCCGGGAAAAAATCGTGAGCATAATAATCCTGGTAAACATCTCGACCACTTCGATTTTCGTCCTGAACAAAGTCATAATTCGGATCTACCCTGTCATCACATTCTGGAATGAAATAATTTAAATACGGACTATAATTTCGGGCATAATCTGTTTGCGAAACAAAATAATTGATTTCGAGTTTTGATTTCTTGGCCTTCGGCCTTTCAAAATCACCCAGCAGTTTCTTGCGATAGTCTTTAATGCTTTCTAAGAACAAATGTGGATTCAGGTGAACCTGCTCTATTAGATTTCTTCCCGCTTTTTGAACTTCTTTTGCGAAAAGTCCAAGTAGGTAACCCTTTAGTCCAACCAATCCATATCCATACTCCATTGCCTCAACTTTTCCAACTTCCACAACGTAGTAATTTGGATTGTTGGGGATTAGTCTCCTATTACTGGGACTGGCCAAAAAAATAAGCTTTCGGGTGCTTGACGAGCATTTCAGCGGTAGTTCCAGAGCAACAAGATATTGCTCACCCAATAAGAAGAAAACTAGTTCATATCCATTGATCGTCTCTTCTAAATCGTGTTTGATGCCCAGGAATCGAGACCTCTCAATAACTTGTTCCTTCCTCATGCCGTTAAAGGTCATGTCATATGGTGCGATAGTCCTATCCTCGGATATGAGACCATACGCAGCCGAAACGATATAGAGATCCACTGATTCCCTGCCTAATTCCTGACGTAACAATGCAACACCTTCGTTTAATCGAAGGTGTTGCATTCCCGTGTACATCTGTCCAGCTTTCGCAGTGAAGTGGCTGAGTTCTTGCTCCCTCTGTCTAAGTATTTCTGAATCCATAAAGTCTTGCGGGCGCAACATGTTGGGAGGTCTATGTTGTTTTTGCCCTGTACAGGAAGTAACAATCAATGTTCGTATCATTATGTCCTCGATAGAAGTTGGTTTCTTATATGTTGTTTGATCTTGTTATTGCACTCGCGTTAAACATCCAAGCGGAATGGGTTGTAGCTAACCCCATGATCGAAGGTATCCACTCCTTCTTTCCTTTTAATCCAGTTGACTACTATATAGGTAAATGGAGTAATGATCACCTCATAAATTACCTTCCACAGGTATTGGGCAATAATCATCTGTACTAATACTTGGCCTGTAACTGTCCCCCAAAAAGTTATGGTAATAAAAATTACTGTATCCAGTCCTTGTCCCACCACTGTCGATCCGATAGTCCGGGTCCATAACCAGCGCCCCTTGGTAATTAGTTTCATCCTGGACAGCACCGCCGAGTTGCTCCACTCACCGATAAAGTACGCAACCAATGATGCAAATACAATGCGAGGAGTCATACCTAAAACTACCGCATATGCTCCTTGCCCTTCCCAGAAAGATGGGAATGGTAAAGCTATCGTTGCCATAAATACCAGGGCCATAAGAATATTGCAGACAAAACCCGTCCATATAATCAGCCGTGTTTTTGCAAATCCATAAACCTCAGTAAGTACATCGCCGAATATGTAGTTCAGGGGAAACAAAAGAACGGCTGCCGGCAGGACCAGTCCAAAAACAGTGATTAGTTTGCCCGCAATAATGTTTGATACCAGAAGGCAGGTAACGAATAAACAACCGATGACCACAAATAGTTTTGAAACTTGGGCATCCCGTGGTTCTATATTTGACAACACTTGACCCCCTCTATGTTTATCCCATTTAGTAATACTTCGCTTTAGAGGGTAAATTTCCTGCTGAGTGGGGATATGGTATTGAGGGTCTTACCTCAGTTAAGCCTGGATCTCATGGGACCATTGGTTAAATCAAGCTGTAACGTGCTCTCAGCCACTGTAAGTCAGAAACATAGTAGAATTCAGTTTAGCCTTGTGGATCTGGAAACCATCCCCATAGACCTCTACGTCCGGGTCAGATCCCCCAGTTAAGAAAACGCCGCGGCAAAAACGGAAAAGGCAGCAGTTATGTGGTCCTGGACGCGAACAGTTTAACTGCTTTCTTCGCTGGGTGCCAATGTCACCGGGATCATCTCATCATACATACCGAAGCTTTACCGGCATACGCTAGTCCGAACTCCTCCGGTTCCGGTAGCACCACATACTGTATAACCAAAGCGTGATTAGTGTGAAACAGTCATTAAGCCTGCTGGATAACGGTAAGTAGGAACTGGGTGAAACTAAAAACCTTACAAAAACCTGAACGGTTAAGGTAACCGAAACCGTGATGGCCGTTTTGAGTGAACACAAGAAGGCCCAGTTTGAACATCAATTACAGTCGGGCGGAACCTTCGTCAACCGTCATTCATAATTCCCGATATTCGCAAACGGTGATTTTAAAAACTGCACAAAACCTTTCGCATCGTTTCACTATTTGGTCACATGGATTTTTATTAGTTCCACATTTCGTTTGATGGGCAAACTTCCTCTATAATTTTAGTTGCTGCGATCCATGGAAGGATAATACAGGATATTATAGAAGTCAATATAAAAATAACGAAGTGTCGTATGTCAGCATTAAACTCACCAGTTTAATGCGGTTCCAGGTAAGTATTGAGGGGGGTACATCGTGCGCAAGGCTGTTAGCTTGGTGTCCTATTTTCTTTTGATGTGTTTCTTTTTGAGTGGTTGCACCCGGCCTGTTTCCTCAGTTGATGCTTTTTTTTATGCGCTACAGAAAGGTGATATTGAAAAAGCAGCTCAGTATTTGAAACCGAACGACAACGGGGACAATGTTCCTAATTTCGATCTAACTGATTCAGACCCGGACCAAATTAATATGTTTAAAGAGATGTTCTCGAAGTTGCAGTATGAAACGCTATCTTCAGAAGTGGAAGGTAATACCGCCCAGGTTGATGCCAGAGTTACGGCTGTCGACCTCGCCAGAGTTACTACCCAGGTAATGAGCGAGCTGATCCCATTGGCTTTCGCTTCCGCGTTCAGTGAAGACCAAGACGATTCGCAAATGGAAAAGCTGGCTGAGCAGTACATGATGAACGCAATTTCCGATCCGAATTCTCCGATGGTAACTAACCGCGTAACCTTGACCCTGGAGAAGGTTGACGGCAAATGGTTGATCGTGACTGATGATCAGCTTGAAAAGGCTCTTGTGGGTAACCTTGAAGTATTATCAGCCTTTGGAGGTTCAGATGATTGATTTGAAAAGGCCGTTTTAAAAGTTGATTCTTACTGGTGCCTGCCCGACATAAGAGGAACTGGTATAACATGCCCTCTAATGCTCTGGTGGGTTGTTAAAAGGGGGAATAGTTTTGTTGATGCTGAAACGGGACCAGGCCTGTATATGGGCTAGTCATTGTGACCAAGATTTGCGGGCGGCAATCACTGAGCTAAAACCGGGGCAGCAACTACACCTACAGGTGAATGACTCGCCCACCGTTTGGGCAAGGATGAATGATGGTAGGGATGGCCGACCGACCTTTGGGATCAAAATTATCGATGGTAGATATGCCTGGCAGAAGATAGGTTTAGGTGAGACCTGTGATGTGCGTCTGCTTCCAAGTCCAGTTATTGAATCGGATTCAAAGACATTCCAGGAGAGACATAATGTAAAAGAGGTCACGCTACCTACATCACCGGTAAGTTCAGGCGACCCGCTCTTTGACTCATACTTCTTTGCAGATTACTCTGGCTCAGCAGGTTTGAGTGGGCAAAAGAAATCCATTAAGCTTGCTTACGCAGAGAAACGTGCAGAATGTAAATTGGTCCCAGAGCCATTGACCAGAGATAGTCTGGTAACAAAGATTCTTGGTTTTCTACGCACTGCGACAGCGAAAGATAAGCGGATATGTTTCGGATTTGACCACCAGTTCAGTGTTCCGTTTGGACTTCTTAAAGAAATCGGTATGGCAGAACTGAGTTGGCGCGAAATGCTGGATGCCTTTGTCGAAGGCCGCGGGGTTCCTCCTCTACAACACCCGTCGACGTACGCAAGACAATTCAACGAATGGTGTAAAAGCAGAGGTAATCCCCCCTATTTTTACTCAGCTACAAAGGCATCAAAATATGACATTCCGAAAAGCGACCCGCGGAAGGGGGAAGTGGAGACTGTCACTCGCCTGACCGAACGTTGCGAGAACAGATTCGGCACTGGCAACCCCAAGCCGTTTAACCGTGTGGGTGATAACGGTTCCGTTGGTGGTCAGACCCTCGTGGGCCTTATTAAGCTTCGTGAGTTGCTAGAAATGTGCAAAATTGAGGGCATGCCGGTTAAATGCTGGCCATTCGATGGACTGGATATCAACAGTCCATCCTATGCAGGTTCTCATGTACTGCTTGAGCCGTATCCTGCGGCCGTTCGATCACCTGGAGTTGCATATACTGATGCAAACGACGCTATTGCCTGCGTACAACTCATACAGCATTTTGACCAGAAAGGCAAACTCGTTGACCTAATGGATTTGGGTTGTATATCCAATCAGCACAAAGATATTGTGATGGTCGAGGGGTGGATCATAGGTTATTCTCCACGGTCCCTATATGGTGGAAACCGTTGCTGTTGACGGGGAAGGTATACAATCTGCTTCCCCTTATTACATTATTTGCTCCAAACTGGTGCAGAGTCTTATGCCATAGTCTATAAGAAGGTTACTTATTTGACTACAGGCTAGCGATTCCGAAAAAATGGCGTTTAGCCGAGGTTAATGGGGGCAACATAAGGACCGCTTGACAGACTCAAAATCGAGTGTCCCCCGGACCTGTGGGTTCACCCTGGCGGGTACAAGCGATTCCCACCTTCGGCACCAAAGATAACTAAAGGGAGGCATCGCCTCCCTTTTCTGCTTTCTTGCGTTCCACATTTCTACTCCCTTATGCAAGACGAGCAGTTGAACTATGGATGTTCTACTTCGAGTTGCCCGGTGGCGTTGCATGGTATGGTCAGTTATACTCAAGGAGATAAAGGTATCCTGAGTCGTGGCTTCAGGCGCGATATGCTGTTTTTAATCACAACGGCATCCATCTGGTGCCGGAAACAATTATGCCCATGAGAAACAGAAAGGATAGCTCGTAATTGAAAAACTACACAACTGACTATATAGGGATTATCAGAACCCCGTTCACTGAACTTCAGGGCATGTCTATTCAACCCACAGATCCCAGGGCATTCTGGGCGAAGTAATAGTGCATTCCGAGCTGACAGAAGATTTAATGGATCTGGACGGTTTCTGTCACGGCCAGAGGAGCCATTTAACCGGACAATTTGTCTTTGTTAGATCGAAGTACAATCTTTTGATGACTGCGAAAGCAAGAGTATAGTACATCATGAAAGGAAGGTTGGTTTGGAATCTTCAAATGTATTGTTAGCATTTTCTTTAACGCTTTTTGCAGGTCTTGCCACAGGAATTGGCAGTGCTCTTGCATTACTCACCAAGAGGACCAGTACAAAATTTTTATCCCTGGCTTTGGGTTTTTCGGCCGGGATCATGCTTTATGTGTCTTTCGTAGAAATACTGGTGGAAGGCAGAGCAGCTTTAGTAGCAGCTCTTGGAGTAAGCGGCGGATCATGGGCCGCAGTAGCTTCCTTCTTCTTTGGAATTTTGTTTATTGCAGTAATTGACAAATTGGTGCCTTCCGCAGAAAACCCTCATGAAGTCCATACCGTCGAAGAAATGGACGGAAAAAGCGAAACCCATAAATTAAATTTAATGAGAATAGGACTATTCACGGCATTTGCGGTAGGAATACATAACTTCCCGGAAGGAATAGCTACATTTGTAGCTGCGCTTGGTGATCCCGGTCTTGGGATAGCGATAGCTTTTGCCATTGCCATACATAATATTCCGGAAGGTATTGCTGTGGCAGTACCAGTATTCTATGCTACTGGCAGCAGAAAAGAGGCCTTCAAATTGTCGTTTTTGTCGGGACTTTCAGAACCCGCTGGTGCACTGCTGGGTTATTTTATTCTTTTTAGGTTTTTTAATGATGTAATGTTTGGTTTTATTTTTGCCGCCGTGGCAGGAATAATGGTATACATAAGTCTTGATGAACTGCTCCCCGCTGCAAGAGAATACGGGGAGCATCATCTGTCCATTTTGGGTCTGATCGTCGGGATGGCGGTAATGGCTGTGAGCCTTTTGTTGTTTGTTTAATTTGGTCAGTCAGGTTACCGCATTATAACCTTTAGCCCAAGACATCGGTCCGCGAAGACAGCGTTCTAAGAGAATCTCGGAGCATCAACCCTTATTCCCCAAAAATATCACTTGACAATTGCCCAGCATATAAATAGGATTATATTAATCCTATTTATCCTTATTAAAATTAAGGAGGGTTAAAGAATGGACATTATCAAAGTCGATACTCTTCCCTTCATGAAAACTGCCTGGGAAATTCAAGGCAAATCGGTAGTAAACCTGCCCGACATCGGTATTATCAACCTGGTTCTACAACCCGGGGAAAGCGTTCCATCTCATAAGACGCCTGTGGATGTACTGTTTCAGATTGTAGAGGGCGAAGGAACGGTCACCGTAGGCGAAGAGAGCGCAGTGGTAACGGTGGGCGATATAGTTGTCAGCCCCGCACATATACCACACGCTTTAGAAGCCTCTCAGGGAACCGAATTTTCGGTGTACGTAATGAAGGTTCCGAATACAAAGAAGACTGCTATTAAAGCCCCTAATGACCAGGCCTAATCTCAAACATCTAAAACTTATATTGGAGGGATGAGGATGAAAGCCACCCAGCAGTTAGTAGATGAGCACCGGGCAGTGAGCCTGATGCTGAAGATTCTCGACAGCATCTTTATTAAATCCAAGGATACAATGATTGATCTGGAGGATGTTAAGCAAGTCATAGGTTTTCTGAAAGGATTTGTGGACAAATGTCACCACGGTAAAGAGGAGGATATCCTGTTCCCTGAACTGGAGCGTCGCGGGATGCAAAAAAACGGCGGCCCGATTGGTCAGATGCTTTTCGAGCATCAGACCGGCAGGTCCTGTATTGCAGAAATGAATACAGCAGTTGAATTACTGGAAAATGGCGAATCCGAAGCAGGCCAGAGGCTGTATGATGCGGGCAGACAGTATATAGATTTGCTGGTTAGTCATATAGAAAAAGAGAATCAAGTCCTGTTCAAAATGGCCGACTCATTGATAGACGAAATAACTCAGGATAGGCTTTATGATGAATTTGAGTCACTGGAAATAGAACGGATGGGTCCTGGACAGCATGAAAGGTACCATGAGCTGCTGAAGGATCTGGCAGCCAAGTACCTTGGCAGCAAGGGAGAGCATCACCATAATACCTAACGGTGTGAACATAAGCGGCCTGTCATAGCGATGCGGCCGCTTCTTCAGTCCAAATTCCCACTGCTGCCAGACAGGTTAGTGCAGACTGCCGCCGCACAGGCATTAGGCACAAGATAAGCCGGTGATGGGAGATTGTTTCATCCTTTAACTACAGCCACCGTGCGCAGCTTTAACAATGGAATCGCCAGATCTATTTGCTGAGCGATAACACCATCAATGTCTTTATAGACAAAAGGCGATTCATCAGCAATATCCCTGGTGCTGGGCGTTTCCAGTATCACCGCCTGATTACTTAATTCCTTAAGCACTTCCCTTTCTGAGTAAGTTGCCAGGGCTTTTCTTCTGCCCATCTTTCTACCAGCGCCATGGGAGCAGGAACAAAAGGATTCGGGATTGCCCAGGCCCTTCACAATATAACTGGCTCTTCCCATCGCTCCAGGAATAATCCCCAGTTCACCATCTCGGGCGCTGATGGCTCCTTTGCGGTGTACCCAGACATTTTCTCCATAGTGGTTTTCCAGGGCCGCGTAGTTGTGATGGGCATTGATCTCCATTCCGAATTCAAGGTCTCCGAAATCGGTGTACCGGGTGACCAGCCGCAGAATAATCGACTTGACTCTCTCCTTCATAAGATCCCGGTTTTCTCTGGCAAAATTAAGGGACATATCCATCCAGCGCAGGTACGACTGTCCCGCGTCGTCGTCTACCGGTAAGAAGGCCAACTGGTATAACGGGGGAATCCTGGTCTCCCAGCGTTCATTAAGCATCCGGGCCACTTTATTAAAGTAATCGCATACCTGCTTCCCCACATTTCGGCTTCCGCTGTGCAGCATAACGCACAGTTCGCCTTCCTCATCTTCCTGTAGTTCTATAAAGTGATTGCCCCCACCCAGGGTCCCCAGCTGTTTAAAGGCCGAGGGAAAACATAATTCAGCCAGCTGCGGGTGCCGGTCCAGTTCCCTGCTAAAATCAGAACCGCTGGCCAGTATAGCTGACAAGTACGCTGATTCCTGCATTTTCTGGTGATGGGAAAAGCCCACCGGAATATCCCGCAAGATATTTTTAGTAATAGCTTCCACAAGGGTTCCCTGTCCGGTTTTGCCCTCTCTTATCACCCGCACGGGTATATTGGTTTTAAAGAAAACCATGCCACAGCCGATATCAACACCAACCGCATTAGGTATGATCGCCCCCCGGGCTGCAATTACACCGCCAATTGGCATACCGTACCCCATGTGCGTATCCGGCATCAAGGCCACCCATTTGTGAATGAAAGGCAACTCCGCTAGATTAAGAGCCTGCTGCAGGCAGCTTTCTTCCAAATCTTCAGGGTTATTGAGCCATACCTTAACGGGTTTTTTATTTTTGTGGCCATCGATTACAAACATGTTAGATCATTCCTTTGCTACACCTATCAGGTTTACCGGGGGGGGGAATGTAATTAAGCGATTACCTCTCCCACCTTATGACTGTTCCCCACAAATCATATCCTCAAAACGGTTGCCATATCCATAATTTCATCACCTTTGACCAGGATCTCAAACCATTCGTCCGGGTTTCCTTCTGAGATAGGCCTCATCCAGAGACACAATACCTGTAGGAAATAAATCGGCAGGTGCTTTTATTTTCTTCTTCGGCTGCTTCTTCAAGATAACCCCCTAGTATACGGCAAAATTTTACTAAGACGATGTAATTTACAACTCTGAAACAACTTTATATATTCCTTTTGCTATAGTCTAGAAAAAGGTGGTGAAACAATGGCATCAATATTGATTGTCGAAGATGAAATTGCAATAGCCGAGCTTGTGGCCATTCACGCAAAAATAGCCGGACATCAGGCCTCAATTATACATAGTGGAAATGACGTTATGGATTCCATAAGAGAAAAAAGGCCTGATCTCATTGTTTTGGATGTGATGCTACCCGGTCAAGACGGGTTTTCGCTTATGAGGCATATAGAGCCTATGGGAATCCCGGTCATCTTCCTTACAGCAAAAGATCATCTTGAAGATAAAATATCAGGATTAAAGCTGGGCGCGGATGACTATATTGTCAAGCCCTTTGCCGTTATTGAACTCATTACCCGGATAGAAACGGTCTTGCGCCGATATAAGGCCAATACGGACAAGTTTGTATTAGGTAATTTAGAGGTCAGGCTTGAGGAACGTGTTGTAACGCTTAACGGACAAGAAGTAGAACTGACCCATCGAGAGTTTGATCTCTTACAAATACTTATCAACAATAAGAATCTTGCATTGTCACGGGAAAAGCTACTTGAACTCGCATGGGGATATGATTACACAGGCGATACCCGAACGGTGGATGTCCATATTCAAAGGTTGCGCAAAAAACTAAATATGAACGACAGCATTAAAACCGTCTATAAACTCGGATACCGATTGGAGGTACCGAGGTGAAGTTTTGGCAAAAATCGTTCTTTTGCATTATTGCTGTTTTTCTTTTGGGCTTTGATGTGATGGGATATATTTTAGCTGAACGAAGTTATGCCTTAAATCGGGACTATGCGTTGGCATCGGCGGAAATGGAACAGCAAGTTATACAAAAATCCGTATTTGAAAGCATATCCCTGTCAGAAAATAGCTTTTCAGAATTGAATCCTGAGGATCTGAAGCTCATAATCTCTCCTTACGCCGATTTCTATCGAGATCAAGGTATATACTTCCAGTTATTCCAGGATAATGCATTGGTGTTCAATAACCTGCCTGTTGCTTACAGCGAGAAATTTATGCTGTTGCCCGGAGAACGGCATACTGGAATAAAAGAGGTTGACAGAAAGCTCTATTGTTTCATCGCAACTTATTTAGATGACCCTTATACCAATCTGCAATTCGTATATATCAGGGACATGCAATCTCTTTCCCAGTTTAAGGCGCAGATCATACAAACCTACACTACAATCAGCATTAGTGTCAGCTTGATTTTAGCCGTTGTCATGTTATTTCTGCTTATCGGTCTAACTAGGCCGTTTCGCAGATTAAATGCTGTGGCCGCAGAAATCAGCATGGGCCACTATGATAAGCGCGTCGCCATAAGAAGTCACGATGAGGTCGGAGATTTCGCAAAGAGTTTTAATCTTATGGCAGATCACATTCAAGCACATATAGCAGAGCTTTCCAGTATGACCGAGAACAAACAACGATTTATTGACAACCTCTCCCATGAAATACGTACACCGCTCACGGCTATTTTGGGGTATGGAGAACTTCTTAAATATGCAAATTGCAGCGAAGCAGAAAAAGAAACTGCCATCGACCACATCATCAGCCAGAGCAGGCGCATTCAAAATATGGTGTATAAATTAATGGATTTGGCTTATATGGGCAGCGAAAATATTGAAATGCGTTCAGTAACGCTTACGGATCTATTGCCTGATGTAGAAGTTGCGTTAAGCTCCCGCATACAGGAGAAACACATCAATATGCGCATGATGGTGCAACCCATAACCATCTGTGGCGATACGGAACTTTTAGAATCCCTTTTGATAAATCTGCTTGATAACGCGATCAAGGCGTCAAACGAAGGGGGTACAATTGAAATTCGCACGTATCCTGAAGCTGGCGGTGCATCCATAGAAATTATTGATTATGGGAAAGGAATGGATGAAACGGAAATATCAAAGGTCACCGAGCCGTTTTACCGAATTGATAAGTCCAGAAGCAGAAACGAAGGCGGCGCGGGATTAGGATTAACTCTTTGCGCCCAAATTTGCGAAATTCATCATGCTTCGTTGTGTATTTCCTCAGAAATCGGAAAAGGAACTGCGGTGAAAATATCTTTTACAACTCTGTGATAAGCTGGTGATTACTTTGAAATATAGAGTTGTTAACATGAATTTGCTTAAGCAACAAATAAATTAAAGGAGTGATTCGATTGAAGAAACTTACAACTCTAATTTTACCCGGTGTAGTTACATTGGGGATTGGCGCGGGCGCAATCTTTGGAAACGGCTTTATAGCCTCTCATGCTATGGCTACGAATATCAACACAGAATCGCCGGCAACCATTACGTCCCAGAACATTCTGGCCACTTCTCAGGCGAATAACAAAGACACGGTGACGGATGCACTACATGATTTTGGCTCGGATGTCAAAACAGTGATTTTAAAGAGATTGGGGACCGGTTCCGCAGTTATCATCGGGTATGGCGCTGATGGAAAAATACTGAGCACGAAGCAGATCGATAACGTCCCCCTCACATTTGTTAAAGGCGAGCCGGGGGAAAACGATATTACAAAGGAAAAAGCCATTGATGTTGCCACTAATGCACTCGTCCAGAAGTATGCTCTTAAACAGGAAACACTCAACAGGTTTTCAAGTCATGCCGAATTCAATGTTGTAAACCCGGATTCCCCCGAATGGTGTATTGACTTCTCTCCGACGAACCCGGATGAACTCTCCGAAATCGGCTACTATTATGTGACTGTCAACTCTAAGACAGGAGAGGTTATACAGATGACATCAGCTTCTGCCGATGTGGGTTGATATTCGATGATCAGACAAACAAAAGCCGCTAATATCCATGATAAGGTGGTTTCAATATGACGGTTTTAATAATCGCCAATAGCCGGAAGATTAAGGCGGGTAGTTAGACGCACACTTTTAAGACCCTCCAATGGCCGTTATGCGATTGAAGGGTCTTTCTTGTATAAAACTCCCCTTATAATCACAGGAGGATAATTTATGAGATCTAAAAGCGCATCTGTTTTTACTTTAATTGGAACCATGTTGTCCATCCTGTTGATTTTTTTAATCACAACCGGATTCACAACGACCCCCAAAATCCCATCTTCACTATCCTCCTCCCCCACAGCATCTGTGCCAGTTAGTAGAGGAGGAGGATTACAATCTTACGTAGCCGACGGCACTACATATTTGTCGATAAGTGATGATACCGTTATTGCCGTAATCACTACAACAAAAGCCGACCGTACTAATAGTACAGCTTTAACAAATGTCAACGGCAGTGAAAACGTTAAGACAAATACGACGGAGACGATAGTGAAACGGTTAGGTAATTTATTTTCAGCCAGCAAGGATTTATCTGTTACAGTAAATACGCGCGCTGAAAAAAATGTCTCCAATCGGACGCGGTTTGCTGAGAGAAAAACCGCGGATACAATAAATTCCGAATATAAAATTGATGTGAGTCTCCCTGAACAAAAAGTAAGGATATATAAAAAAGAAATCCTGGTAAAAGAATTTATGGTTTCAACAGGAATCAACCAATCAACTCCCACAGGAGATTTTGAAATTCAAAATCGTGGAGAATGGTTTTTTTCAGAAAGGTATCAGCAAGGAGCAAAATGGTGGGTTTCTTTTAAGGATTGGGGCACTTATCTTTTCCACTCAGTCCCTATGGACAGTAATAAACAAATTATTCAAGAGGAAGCGGATAAGCTTGGTTCTCCTGCATCTCATGGCTGCATTAGGCTAACGATTGATGATGCAAAATGGATTTATGATAATATACCCCAGGGAACTCCAGTCCATATCGAGTGATAGAAACCTTTGTTAATCTGCCTCAAAAAGTTGATTTAAGCAGTTACATAATATTCAAAAGCAGGTAGATCAACAGCCGGGCCAATATTGAGTTGCTGAAGGAACTGGCAGCCAAGTACCTTGGCAGCCGGGGATAGCATCATCATAATACCTAACGGAGTGAACAGAAGCGGCCTGTCGTAGCGATGCGGCCGCTTCTCTATTCCTAATTCCAACTGCTGCCTGGTTCTTTAATTCCTTTTGTTATTTTTCGCAGGGGTATGCAGTAAGCCAAAATTTTGTTATTATATTCGTGGCAGGGTTTAGTCGGACGGTAGAAAAAACTGGTTTTCAAAAGGGTAGGAAGGTTAGCATGGTAGGCAAATAGCCCGGGCACAGGCGGCATTTTATTGTGTCTATGCATGCATGAACTCCTACGGGAGTTTTTTTATTGGGTAAGATTATCAAAGGAGTGTTAATGGTGGTAAAGAATATTGGTTGGCGTGTCACGATAGCAGCTGTCCTCCTCAATTTGGCTAGCGGATTTTTATATGCCTGGAGCGTATATGCAGCCGCCCTCATACAGGAACTGGGATTTACCAAGACCCAGGCCATGCTTCCTTACACCGTGGCTCTGGCCATGGTGGCCTTTATGATGGTGCCGGGCGGCAAGTTATTTGATAAATATGGACCTCGGTTTGTTGCTACGGCCGGTGGGATATTAATGATTGCCGGTATGGCTCTGACATCCATGCAGACCACAATACCAGGATTCGTGGTGTTTTTTGGAATAATGGTAGGTGCCGGGTCGGGAATATCATACGGGGTCACTATTCCTTCAGCAGTCAAATGGTTTCCACCTGCCAAGCGCGGTTTGATATCCGGTTTAGTAGTGGCCGGTCTCGGTTTGGCAGCGGCATATGCGGCACCTCTTGCTCAGGTCATTATTAATGCTGTAGGGGTTAAGCAAACCTTCCTGATCATTGGAATTGTGTTTGGGGGCTTAGTGGTTTTATTGGCTCAGTTGCTGGCCGTGCCTCCGGCAGGATATGAACCGCCGGGAACACCGGCACCGGCTGCCAGTGGGGCATCTGCCAATAAAGAGTTTTCGCCTGCCGAAATGATGGGCACCATACAATTCTGGCAAATTTGGTTTATGTACTGTTTTGGAGCAATTGCCGGTCTCATGGTAATAGGACATATAGCCATAATCGCCAATATCCAGGCTCAGCTTATGTGGGGCTTTGCGTTGGTGGCAATTCTGGCGGTTTTCAATTCCGGCGGCCGAGTCGTGGGTGGATTCTTATCCGACCGAATCGGGCGTAACCGTACGTTGATTCTGATGTTTGCACTTCAGGCTGCTAATATGCTGATGTTCAGAAATTATACCAGTCTGACCTCCTTAACCATAGGGGTTTGCATAACAGGCCTCGCCTACGGTTCACTGCTGGGGATTTTCCCGGCCTTAACCTATGACTTTTTCGGTTTGAAGAACAGTGGTATGAATTATGGTCTGGTATTCACCGCTTTTGGGGCAGCAGGTATAATCGGTCCGCTGATGGCGGGGAAAATTGTTGATATCACCGGGTCTTACAGCTATGCATACCTTGCTGCTGCCGCCATTTTGGTGATAGCAGCAGTAATGGTCAAATTTCTTAAACAGCCCCAAAAGGAAGCGGTTATTTAGCTCATCACTATCTTAGAAAGGAAGGAATCCAAAAATGCCCATAACCGAATTTCTGGCTCGTAATGCCAGTCTGTATGGTGACGAAATCTGCCTCATCGAAAGAAATCCAGAGTTGCAGGGAAGACGGGAAGTTACCTGGCGTGAATACGAACTAATCGAACCAAATCCCGCGTCACTGTTTCGCCGCCAGATCACTTGGCGTGAGTTTGATGACAAGGCCAACCAGTTTGCCAATCTGCTGCTTAACCGGGGAATCAAAAAAGGCGATCAGGTGGCAATTCTGTTACTGAATTGCCTGGAATGGCTGCCGATATATTTCGGGATTCTTAAAACCGGTGCCATTGCCGTGCCTTTAAACTTCCGTTATACCGCTGAAGAAATCAAGTACTGTTTGGAATTATCGGAAGCCGATGCATTAGTATTCGGCCCTGAATTCATTGACCGGATGGAAACGATTTTGGATAAAATTCCCCAGGTCAAACTGCGTTTCTTTGTCGGCCAGGATTGCCCCGCCTTTGCGGAAAGCTATGATCGCCTGGCGGCAGATTGCGCGGTGGATGCTCCCCCGATCAAGCTGACAGATGAAGATCTTGCAGCTATCTATTTTTCCTCCGGGACTACCGGCTTTCCCAAAGCTATTTTGCATAATCATCGCAGCCTGGTGACGGCATGTGAGACGGAACAAAACCATCACGGTCAGACCCGGGAGGATAACTTCCTGTGCATACCGCCGCTGTACCACACCGGAGCCAAGATGCACTGGTTCGGGAGTCTGCTGGCTGGCAGCAAAGCGGTTTTGCTGCGTGGAGTAAAACCTCAATGGGTTCTGCAAGCGGTTTCCGAAGAGAAAATAACCATAGTATGGCTGCTGGTCCCCTGGGCTCAGGATATTCTGGATGCCATTGATAGCGGAGAAGTGAAATTGGAAGATTACGAGCTTGAACAGTGGCGGCTGATGCATATCGGGGCCCAACCGGTTCCGCCCAGTTTGATTCAACGCTGGAAAAAATGGTTTCCGAACCATCTCTACGATACGAATTATGGTTTAAGCGAATCCATTGGCCCGGGCTGTGTTCATCTGGGAGTTGAAAACATTCACAAAGTTGGAGCCATTGGAAAACCGGGCTACAAGTGGGAAGCCAAAATCGCTGACGAGTTTGGCAACGAGGTGCCGCAGGGACAGGTGGGAGAGCTGATTGTACGTGGTCCTGGTCTAATGCAGTGTTACTTCAATGACCCGGAAGCAACGGCCGCTGTACTCAGGAATGGGTGGCTTTTTACCGGGGATATGGCTCGCATGGATGAAGACGGATTCATTTTCCTGGTGGATCGCAAAAAAGACGTAATCATCAGTGGTGGAGAGAATTTATACCCGGTTCAGATCGAAGATTTTCTCCGCAGGCATGATTCAATTAAGGATGTGGCTGTTATTGGAGTGCCGGATCCACGTCTGGGCGAGATTGCAGCAGCTATTATCGAGCTAAAGCCGCAACACGAGTGCACTGAAGAAGACATACAGGCCTTCTGTTCCGCTCTGCCGCGTTACAAACGACCGCGGAAAATCATCTTTGATAAGGTGCCGCGTAATCCGACCGGTAAAATTGAAAAACCCAAACTGCGGGAATTATACGCCGGAGGCAGCGTAGTAGAGATTCAAACCAAGAAATAAAAGGCACAAGGGGAAGCAGGAAAAGGTTCTTTTTGCTTCCCCTTTGGCTCCATCAAGGCGAGCCTAGACAGTTTTCCGCAGCCGCTTTTTGTCAATGATTTCATCCCGCCGCGGTATTGTTCCACTATGCCTTCCGCAGCAAAGTCCCTCAACATCCTGGAAACCACCTCTCTCGCCGAGTCGATATACAGGACATCGCCTAAGAAATTTTGGCGTTCCAGCATGATTACCCTCCCCAGTTCGCCTAGGAAGGGTATATCATTACCGGGCTTCAAAACTCCTGCCTTCAGTGGTTAAGCATAGCCAGAATTGAGGCCTTTGATTGAACACCAACTTTTCTTTCCAGCACCTTACCGCCCTTTACAACTACAAGGGTCGGTATGTTCCGGATATCAAAGGCGGCTGCCAATTCAGGCTCTTCATCAACATTGACTTTGCCAATCTTAGAGTGTGGTGCTTCCCGGGCAACCTCATTAAGAACCGGGCCTAGGATTCGGCAGGGGCCGCACCACTCCGCCCAAAAGTCCAATAATACGGGTTGGTCGGATTTAATGACTTCGGTCTCAAAGTTATTTTTGGTGATAGTTAATGCACGCATTTTCTGAACCCCTTTCCACTTAGGATACTTAATTCCGGGTTATGTCTTAATTTTACTGATGGAGAAAACCTTATCAGTGACCTGGTCACATAAACATACACGCCCTGGTAACGTTTCGTATGCACCTCAAGTATATTGAGATAAGGATGTATTTTAGGAGGATTGCGATGAACAGCATAGAGGATAGAGGTGAAGGCAGGCCTGCACAGGGCAATAAGGCTGCACGCAGGTTAAACCCCAATGACATTCATTTACCGCCCGGATATCAAATCGAGGTTTTTAAGGCAGGTTTAACTACTCCGATTAACCTGATAATAGCAAGTGATGGTCAGATGTATGTGGCTGACGCGGGAGTTGCGTCAGGCAGCGGAAAAGTAATCAGGTTAACGTCTCATGGCGCAGAGGTTATTGCCGATGGATTTAATCCCCCATTAACCGGTATCAACTGTTTCAACGGTGATATCTTTGTATCCCACCGGGGTTTCATCACTGTTATCAAGCCCAACGGGAAGTTGATCGACATCTTGTCCGGGCTTCCCAGTTGGGGAGACCATCACAATAACCGGGTTGTATTCGGATCTGATGGCAAGATGTATTTTGGTCAAGGTACAGCGACTAATTCCGGGGTTGTAGGAGAGGACAACGCCGGATGGGTTGAAGAGCATCCCCAGTTTCACGATTATCCTGGCGCCCCGGTTATTCTTGCGGGAAGAAATTATACTTCCCCGAACTTCCTGACCCATGCTCCCGGCGACTTAGCCTCCACCGGAGCATACTCACCCTTTGGAGTTTCCACCTGCCGCGGGGAGAGAATTAAAGGAGTTACTGCAGCCAGCGGCAGTATTCTTCGGGCCAACCGGGATGGCTCCGATCTTGAATTGATCGCCTGGGGCCTGAGAAACCCCTTCCGCATGAAGTTTGACCGCCATGGCCGATTGTTTTCCACCAATCATGGTATGGATGTCCGGGGAAGCCGGGGGGTCGCCAATTCACCGGATGAGTTTCAACTGATCAAGGAGGGTGTCTGGTACGGGTGGCCTGATTTTACCGGAGGGCAGCCGGTAACCAATCGGATATTTAAGCCCGACAATGGTCCTCAGCCCCAGTTTCTCCTGGCTAGACATCCCATGAAGCCGCCGAAACCAGTGGCCGTTTTCGAACCTCACTCAGCAATTATGGGTTTTGACTTCAATTACTCACACCGGTTTGAGAATTACGGAGATGTATACATAGCGGAGTTTGGAAGTGAAGCCCCCGGGACCACAGGAGGTAAACCGCTGCCCGGGGTTGGCCATCGAGTGTCTCGAATCAACATGAAAAACGGTATGGTCACTACATTTGCCATCAATAAATCCGGGTTTGCTGCCTCCTATACCGGAGGGGGAGGCTTTGAAAGGCCGATCGACGTGGTTTTTGGCCCGGATGAATCTATGTATGTAGTCGACTTTGGTATGTCGGCTGACGGTGAAGAGGGATATTTGGAGGGTACGGGAGTCATTTGGAGGATACGTGCTTTGTAAGTCATTTTATTAGGGCGGGACAGTAGGCGTACGCGGCATTATACCGCAAATGCCCTATTTCTCCATTCGGGCGAATAGTCCCGCCCGGGATTACGAAAAGTTGCGCTGCGGGATGAAATTTGCCACTGTACAGCCTCGCTCACAAGGTGGCTAATACGTGGAGCCCTGTATACCATGCCAGGCATATTCCTCGGGCGAGGGGTTTATACACGCATACTTTTGAAAGGAAATAAAGTGAAACGTTTCTTAACCGTTATTTGCCTAATAATGACCATGCTTTTGGTTCTTTTTGTTGTAACCGAGTACTCCCGGATCGAATTTCTTACCGACCCTACACCCTGGTTAAATAAAAACAGTCCGGGGACAGCTCTTCTGTCCATCCTGCTTCTGTCCGCAGACATTGTAATCCCAGTGCCCTCCAGCATTATGATGACGGTTAACGGCCTTCTGTTTGGCATCTGGCTGGGGACTGTAATTTCCCTGCTGGGAGGACTAGGCGCTGCATTTACAGGATTCTGCCTGGGCAGGTGGATGACTCCCGTGGTTCAGGGCTGGTTTTCTCAGGAAGAATGGGAACAAGCCCAGCGTTTCCTGGCAGCGTGGGGCAGCGTCGGAATTATTATCACCAGGCCCATTCCTATTTTGGCTGAAACCATGTCCATTGCAGCCGGGACGTCTCTATCCTGCCAGCAGGTACTGCTCTCCTCGTTTTTGGGACTCCTGCCCATAGCGCTGCTTTACAGCCTGTCCGGAGCCATGGCCACCGATCTCATTACATCATTTGCAGCTTTCGTCATTTCCCTGGCCGTTGCGGGTATCTTTTGGTGGATCGGAAAGAGGTACTTCAAAGAATAACCGCGCACGCGGTCCCTCGAATCACTAATCTCCCAACAATGGCTCTGGCAGCAAATTCATGCCATCGTGACGGCAGCACCGCCCACCGCCAGTTACCAGGTCTTGACTTCCTGCACAGTCTGCCCGACATCATCAATGGAATAACCATAAACACAACCTGTATCCAATGCCGCTCTAACAGTCAATGCATCGTATAACTCAGAGACCAAGGGATAATTCTTTCCCAGAGAAACGCGAGGCCGTCTGGAAATACTGGGTAGAATTTTAAGTGCAAGGGCGACTCAACTGATAGTTGCTGATATAATTAAGAATAAAATAACGGGAGCGAGGGGAAGACATTTATGTTGAAAACACGTATGACCGAATTATTCGGCATAGAACACCCGATAATGCTGGCGGGCATGAACTGGATCACAGAGCCGGATCTGGTTGCTGCGGTAAGTAATGCCGGAGGCCTGGGGATACTGGCGGTAGCGCGCTGCGCACCGGAGGAAACCCGCAAGTTGATCCGGCAAACCCGGCAGCTAACGGACAAACCGTTTGGCATCAACCAGATTCTGATCGGCGCCAATGCCAAAGAAAACATCCAGGTGGCTATCGAGGAAAAAGTGCCCGTTATCAACTATTCGCTGGGCAAGCCCTGGTTTATCGATCAGGTGCATGAGTATGGCGGCACAGTGGTTGGTACCATCGCCATAGCCAAACATGCGGCCAACGCAGCCAAACTTGGTTGTGACGCCTTGGTAATTACCGGCCATGAAGCAGCAGCCCACGGTGACAAGGCCACCTCCCTGGTCCTGATTCCGGTAGTTGCCAGCATGGTCGACATTCCCTTGATTGCAGCGGGCGGTTTCTATGATGGGCGCGGACTGGCGGCAGCACTCGCATTGGGAGCAGATGGCGTTTCGATGGGAACCAGGTTCATTGTTACCAAAGAGAGCAACGTGCATCAAAATTACAAACAACTTATAGTCAACGCATCGGAACAGGATACACTTTACAGCCATGTCTTCGACGGTATGAACGGACGGGTTCTGAAGACCAAGGCTGCACAGGCGATGATGCAGAAAGGATTCCCTCTGTTCGAGGCTTTTAAGGGTGCCAAGGAAGTCAAGGAACAGATGAACCTCTCATACCCGGCATTCCTGGCCATGAGCCTCCAGATGGTGGGCAAACAAGACGAAGGTTATATGCCTTGGATCATGGCGCGGCAGGCAGTTGGCACCCGCAGGCATTTAATGGCCATTACCAAAGGTGATGTGGATGAGGGCATACTGTTTGCCGGTCAGAACGTAGGCGGAATTAATGATATCCCCGGTGTTCAGGAAGTAATTGAGCGCACCATCGCTGAAGCTGAAGCAGCTGTAGACAAGATTTACCAGACAAAGATCTGAGGCATTTTAGGAGTTAATTGATTTTGGCTCGAATCTACGCACGGGAGTCTGAACCTCCAAAAAACTGGGTGCATCAAGATTGGGCAGGACGGGGAGATTAACCCCTGTCCTGCCACAACACCGCACTTACCGTTCGGGTCTGAGGCAGGATTATGGAGTTTGATGACAACAACCTGATATATGTGGTGGACCCTGCGGACAACTATACCTTTCTGCGGGAGGTGCTGACGAACCGCCTGCAACTCTCCCATTCCCTGCAGATCAGGCTCAAAGCTCAGAACAAAATTAAGGTAAACGGTCAGGTTACCCGGACCAACTACCGGCTGCAGCCCGGGGATGTAGTCACCATCGGCATCGACCTGGAGGAAACTAGTGAGATAAGGCCTATCTTTGCTCCCCTCGATATAATCTACGAGGACTCTGACTGTCTGGTAATAAACAAACCTCCCGGAATGGCGGTTCATTCCCTGCACGGAGGACCGGAAATAACCCTGGCCAATGCTGTAACCTATTACTGGGCTGAACAGAGTAAAACGCTTTTATTTCGTCCTGTCAACCGCCTTGATAAAGACACTTCCGGCCTGGTCCTGGTCGGTAAGAGCCAGTATGCCCACCAGGCCATGTTCCGCCAGCAGAAGGCGGGGACCATCACCCGCAGGTATCTGGCAGTGGTCGAGGGAATCGTATCCCGCGACCGCGGCTCTATTGACCTCCCCATTGCGCACCCCGATCCCGCTCTCCGCCCCCGCACGGTAGACCCCTCCGGGAAAAGAGCGATAACTCACTTTGAAGTAATCCGCAGATTGAACGGCTTTACCCTGCTCTCCCTGACCCTTGGCACCGGCAGGACTCATCAGATCCGGGTTCACCTGAGCCACCTGGGCCATCCCATCTGCAGTGATACCCTATACGGGCATCCCTCCCCTTATATAAGCCGCCAGGCCCTTCACGCCGGGGAGTTATCTTTTCTACAGCCCCGCACCGGAAGTCCCCTGCATATGGTGGCACCATTACCCCGTGACATGGCAGATTTATTGGAGACCCTGAAAAACACGGAATAAAATTGCCTTCACCGCCAAAGCCTGCTTATTCGAGGCGCATTCTTCTTCTAATCTAAATACTATAACGGTAGGGTTTTTATTTCCCTCTTGTCAAAACTCAATAACCCTATTAAGATTTAAATATACCCCCGGGAGGTATATTTAAGGATGTCACGTAAAGGAGAGGATGAAATAGCCATCACTTGAAGGGCCTTCTTTAAAAAAACTGCTATTTCAGGCCTTGCTGCGGCGGCGATTATGACAGAGACTGATAAAGCGGTGGCCGCAATCGCCAACAACCACAATATGCAACGATTATTGACCCGAAAGGAGGAGGATGTTGATGTATAACCGGAACACCAGAATTGGCAAGATACTCCGGGAAATCCCCGGTGCTTATCGTATTCTGCTTAATAACAGGGTCAGGTGCACAGGATGAGGAGTGCAGAACCTTACTCTCGAGCAGGCTGCCCGGGATCGCGGAGAAAACCTGGATACCCTGATCGCTCAGTTGGAGCAGATGAAAGCCGAACACAAAATGGGTCAGAGCTGATCCTGCTACAGATAACAGCAGAGGGACGGCATTCTGTTTGGTTTTCCAGACCCAACGGAGAGAACGTCCCTCTCTGTTGGTGAGCAGCGAAATCGTACTATAATGAAGATATACATCAGGAAGGGTTCATGCTTATGTGTCTGATACTTTTTGCAATCGATCGTCATCCGCAATACCGGTTGGTAGTAGCAGCGAACCGGGATGAATACTATCACCGTCAGACCCTGCCGGCTAACTTTTGGCCGGACAAGCCGTCAATCCTGGCGGGAAGAGATGTTCAACAAGGCGGTACCTGGATGGGGATCACCACCAGCGGACGATTTGCCGCCCTGACTAATTATCGAGACCCGTCCCGTCATAAGCCGCAGGCCCCATCTCGCGGGCACCTGGTGCAGAAATTCCTGGTGAGCAGCACTTCACCTGAATCCTTTATGCAGGATCTGCTGGATGAAGGTGACCGGTATAACGGGTTCAATCTCCTGGCTGGCACTCCGGAGAACCTGTATTACTTCTCCAACCGGGAGAAAGTTATCCGCCATTTGGAGAGTGGGTACCACGGCATCAGCAACAGCCTGCTGGATGTCCCCTGGCCGAAGGTGACCCGGGGGATAGATGGCCTGACCGCCTGCCTGCAGCAGCAGGAGATTAGCCACGAGGACCTGTTCGCGCTGATGGCTGACCGGGAGTTGGCCGACGACTCGGAACTGCCGCAGACCGGGGTCAGCCTGGAAATGGAACGGATGCTCTCTTCAATATTTATCGAGATGCCCGGTTACGGTACCCGGTCTACTACCATACTCCTGGTCGACCGCAAGAACCAGGTCCAGTTCTGGGAGCGGACTTTCTTCCCGGACCAGCCCGGTACCTGGAAGGATGCTTACTACAGCATCCGGATTTAACAGACAGGAAAACGCTTGCAGGTATGTTTCCAAACCAGGGCTTACTCCTGCGTTTTTCTGCTTAAGACCAGGTATATGATTCCTGCTGTCGATAGCAGAGCAAATACTATCGTAGTAAAGCCTGGCCATAGGTTACCAGTAAGGAAAATGGTAGTTGGCCCATCTGCGCCGCCTATAATCCCTATAGAGTTGCCAGTGTTTGCACCAAGGTTGAATCTGTGCGCCAGAAACATTGGGATGACGAAACTGAATGCTGCACTGACGAAAGTAATTATGAGGCTTACTATCGTTAATATGATGATGGTCTTTTTACGTTTCCTATCTTTCAGTTGCGATTCACCTCATCTGAATTATCTATTGACCCCAGGGCGTAACGAAGAAATAAGCTCCACCACGGGTCTTACCTCACAGTTCAGTATAACTTACTTCTTACAGTTGTGATCCAAATACATTATTGTGTTCTACCCCTTTATTAAGATATGGGGCTGAATACCCCCCCGCCGGATTGACCCCCCCGCGGTTTCTATTCGACGAGGCGGCGGAGGGCATTGACCAACACATCGACTTCGGCTTTGGTATTGTAAAGGCCGAAACTTACCCTTACCATGCCCCGGTGGGGCTTGCCGGGTGCAGTAAAGGCCTCTTTTACCTCGGCGGGTGAGACCCCCAACAGCCTCTGAACATAGGGCTGGGCACAGAAACAGCCACTTCGTACCGCTATACCGTGTTGGTTGGCCAGACAAGCGGCAACCGTTTCATGCGGAATCCCAGGGATATTAAAGGTTATAATGCCTACTTTGTGGCTGTGGCTTTGATTATCACCGTAGAATACCAGTCCCGGCACACGGGCCAGGCCTCTCCGCGCATAATCTGACAACCCCGCTTCAACTTTCATAACCCGCCGCATATCCAAACGGCTAAGGCTCCTGATCGCTTCTGACAAGGCGATTATTCCCATCATGTTGGGAGTGCCTGCTTCATCGCGGTGAGGAACCTGCGCCCACCGGACCTGCTGGTGGCTGACCAGATCCACCGTTCCCCCACCGACGATCTCGCTGTGACCGCGTTCAAAAGTCTTCCGGGGGCCAATCAGCACCCCAGTGCCAAAGGGAGCATACATCTTGTGGGCGGAGAACGCAAGATAATCCAGGTGATCACCCCCAGCGGAGCCTTTCATGGATACCGGCAGGTGCGGAACCATCTGCGCCCCGTCCACCATGATTTCAGCGCCGTAACGGTGGGCCAGTCGGGCTATTTCACCTACAGGATTCACGTGTCCGGTGACATTGGAGGCGCCGGTAACAGTCACCAGCCTGACCCTTCCCCGGGAGATTTTCAGCTTCTTCTCCAGATCATCGAGGAGCAGGCGGCCAGCCTGGTCCACTTCCACATACAGGACCCGGAACTTGCCGCGCCAGGGCAGGTCATTGGAATGATGCTCCATTACTGTAGAGATGACTATGTTTCTGCGTCCGGCATTCTGAGCCAGGCGGTAAGCCAGCTTATTGATTGCCTCAGTGGTGTTCTTGACAAAGATCACTGCATTACAGTCGCGGTCAGCCCCAACAAAATCAGCCGCCAGTCCACGGGCCTCTTCAAACAGCCGGGTAGTAATCTCCGACTTGGCTCCACCGCCCCGGTGTACCGTACCATACCAGGGGGCATAATTTTCGATGGCCTGCAGGACAGACCGCAAAGGAGGGGTAGTGGCGGCATTATCGAAGTTAATCAACGGGACCTGTTCACCATTGGCCAGGGTTACGGGCATATTAAGACCTGCCACGAGATCCGGCAGGCCCTCAGATTGCCCCGAAAGGGTGGATGGCAGCACAAAAATCCTCCCCACTATGACCCCAAAATTTAAACGCAGCAGCGTATTCCACCAGCGAAACACCCCGGAGCGTTTGTATCATCATATTCTCACTGGGGAGAAAGGTTTCGTTTGGCCACTTCGCGAGCTTTTAAGCATTTATCACTCCCCATTAAATGCGCTTTAAATTGGGCACCAGCGTGGAGCGCCTGCCTCTTAATCATATACTCGGTGTCGAGGTCTATGATCTTTTCTACCATGGGCTTTTCCAAACTTAGCAGAGGAAAAATATTCAGGTACTCTATGCTTTGAAATATCATGACCATGGACAGGAATATCAAATTGGGCAGGGAATTAGTAATTGGTGAGTATCCTGGCAGACCAGGATAATTTAAGATTGGGGATGGTTTTAGTTGGATAACCAGACTGCATCGTCCAGCCCTGAAAGCCCGATAACCAGAAACGCGAGCCTGCTCGGATTTTACACCGCAATATCCACCACAATTCTGACCATCATAACCCTTGGTATCGCGTTCTGTACCCCCCCGCTATCCGGACCTTACTGCCGAGGTACCCCTTTTGAATACCCGTTTCTCGATATCATTTCACGATTTCCCCGGGATTACTACTGGATGTATCCCGCCATCCTGGTGTCTCTGCTCTTTGTTATACTCATCGTATGCATTCACCATTATGCCCCCCGGGACAAGAAGGTCTTCAGCCAGGTCGCTTTGTGCTTTGCCGTAATATCTGCGTCAATGCTGGTAATGGACTATTTCGTTCAAATTTCAGTTATCCAGCCCAGCCTGTTAAACGGGGAGACTGATGGCATTTCCATACTCTCGCAGTACAACCCTCATGGGATATTTATTGCCCTGGAAGAGCTGGGTTACCTGATGATGGGTTTCGCCTTCCTATTTGCGGCCCCGGTTTTTTCGAAAACCGACAAGCTGGAGAAGGCCGTCCGCCGGATCTTCATTACCGGTTTCATCCTGGCCATAGCAGCCCTGGTCATTTATTCGGCTTCTTATGGGATTCACCGCGAGTATCGCTTCGAAGTGGCGGTTATCACAATCGACTGGATGGTCCTGATCGTATCCAGCCTGGTATTAAGCTTCGTCTTTAAACGGCAAGTAACGTGAACAATGAAGTCAAGGTCCTGTAGTTATCTTAACGGCATCGCTGATGAGTGAGGCATAGCATTCGGCACCTTGTGGACTCAGATGAACCCCATCTCCATAAAAATACGAGTCCTTCCCTTGACTGGCGTCATACCAATCCACCAGCGTAGCTTGGAATTCCCCTGCTGCTTTCGCCAGGTCAAAATTCACCGTATCCTGCCACCTTTTTGGCACCCGGGTGTTAACAATGATAATCTGCTGCACATCCCCCAGAGATGCCAGTAATGTGCGGAACTCTTCCAGTTTGAAGGGGCCATTGGAACCCAGTTCAATAATGACACAGTCGCCCAGTTTACCTGCCGCCTTAAGGCGGTTTACCACATCCTGCGCCTGATTCATTTGCCGGCCGAGTTCACCATCGATGATGATGCCGGGAAAAATCTTTCTCAGATACGGCTCCGCCCCCAGAATGACGGAATCCCCGATCGCCGTTATCAGGGCGTCCGTTTTTACTTCAGAGCCAACATCCGGGCTATTGGCCTCCAGCGGTTTTTTCTCCGGCATACTTACATCGGGTTCCCGCGAATCATTATTTTGCGCCGGCGGATTCTCAACGGGTGTTGACGAGCCAGTCTTTATCCCTTTCACGACTCCCGGCGCGTTGGCATATGTATGATTCTTTGAAATAGTACTCGGGCCTGAAACGACGAATAGCAGTAAAGAAACTGTCACCATTACACCTGCACATCGAAGTATTAACGGAGTTGGGATCCTTATTCTTTCCGGTCTTAAGGTAAACGAGCCCCGGCGGATTGGTTCCTCGATGTGTTTATAGGAGAAAACAGCCAGAATCAAGGTTATCGTTAACTGAATAACCATCCGACCAACGTTTAATCCCCCGGTATCCACTGCCGGAGTGGTGAGGATAATGACTGGAAAATGCCAGAGGTAAAGGCTATAGGAACGTACACCGATCCAGCGGAGCGGCTTACAACCCATCACTCTGCCGGTCAGGGTGGCCGGATGAGCAAGTATCGCGGTAACGACCGCAGTTAGAATTGAGAATGAAGCCAATCCTCCCAGATAAAGCGAAGCGTTATATTCGTTGGTTCTCCACATAATCAGGATAATTCCAAGCAGGCCCACGACCCCTGTTACGTCGAGAATTAACCGACGGTTGCGGGGGATCTGCTTCTGCAGACTTCGGCTGGGCCATATTATCGCCAGAGCCGCACCGATAAGCAAAGCAAAAGCCCGGGTATCTGTGCCATAATAAACCCGGCTGGGATCGGTCCCAACATGATATATGAGGGCCATGGCCACCACCGATGCCGCTGCCCCGATGATGGTGAAAAGCACCAGTTTGGAGCGTTGCGGAGTTAATCGCAATAACAGTATCAGGATCAATGGCCACAGGAGATAGAATTGTTCTTCGATAGCCAGCGACCAGAGGTGCCCTATCGGAGACGGCGGGCCGAAACTTTCAAAGTATGATACTTGATGGAAGATAAGCCACCAATTGTTGAAATATAGCACCGCAGACAGAATATCACCCTTGAGCGAGATGAGCATGGATCTATCGAATAATAATAAATACAGGCTTATAATCCCAAGCATGAAGAACAGCCCTGGCATAAGCCTGCGAAGTCTTCGCATCCAAAAATCTTTAAGGTCAAGCCGCCCGGTATCCTGCCAGTGTGCCATCAACTGGTCGGTAATCAGGTAACCGGATAATACGAAGAAAACACCAACCCCCAGAAAACCTCCGGGGGCCCAGGATAAATTCAAATGATAAGCGATGACAGCCAGGACCGATATCGCCCGCAACCCATCTAAACCTGGCATGTAACGCTTTTTGTCTACATCGGAGTGCTTGCTGCGGATGCTGTCTGACGTTGTCATATGTAGATGCGGCCCCCTGATGCTTGGTGTAGTAAATACTACGTTTTAGCTGTTCTTAATATGAAATACGATTCTTTACCCTAATAGTTGCAGGTAAAGACCAATCCAAATTTTACCGGGTAACGGGGGGGGGGGGGGGGGGGGGGGGGGGCAAAACGCATCACGGGGACAGTCCCCGTGATGCACGTAAGCTGCGCTACACCCGCAATGACCCTCTGCTATTCATCCTCCAACATGGCATCATTCTTCCGTTTGGAAAGGTACTGCATCAAAAACATCGTTGCACCAAACGCTACAAAGAAGGTTATGCCTCCGATGATAAGCTCGCTGGGAGACGTCCGATCCAGCCACCAGTAATTGACCACCGTGAAAACAATAGTGGCGGCAATGGCTGATATTACGGCGGGTCGGAATTTGCTCTTTTCAGTGAGCAGTCCTGAGCCAATACGCTTCGCCACTAAGAAGAATGTTACCCCAAAGAACAATACCCCCAGGTCCCAGTACCTGGAAACCGGTTCGGCCAGGATAAACTGATGGTATAACAGATCCAGCAAAACCCCATAATACAAAATCACGAAGGCCGCACTGTTTTGTTGGTGGGTTTCCTGGATAACCCGCTCATCTTGAATCCGCTTGCTCATAATCATCCTCCTTAACCCAGAATAGATCGTTTAAGGTACTGTTCAGGGAATAACAGATGGCCAGGCACAACTTTAATGAAGGATTGTATTTCCCCTTCTCAATCAGGTTTATGGTCTGACGGGTAACTCCGATAGCATCAGCTAACTGTTGCTGGGTCAGATTGTGCGCTAAACGGGCGGCTTTAATATGGTTCTTCAAACCACCACCTGCCTCTGCGAGAGATGTAATATATATATGACAAAGATAGCATGCGGTTTGGTAAATGTCAATTATATATTACATTATGCCGTTATCTTTTCTACCCTGTTGCCCAGGTACAGCAGCAAGGAAATCAAGAAAAGCACCCCACTCCAAGATGATTGGCAAAGTCAATGTTGATGAACAGCCGGAGTTGGCAGCCGCCTTTGATATCCGTAACATACCGACCCTTGTAGTTGTAAAGGGAGGTAAAGTGCTGGAAAGAAAAGTTGGGGTTCAGTCAAAGGCGTCAATTCTGGCTATGCTTAACCAGTGAAGTCAGGAGTTTGAAGCCCGGTAATGATATACTCTTCCTAAGTAGACTGGGGAGGGTATATCATGCTGGGACATAATAATTCTCTGAGCGAGGTCCTGACCTTCTGGGACAAATTAAAACCCAGTGAGCAGAAGATGCTGGCCGACAGCATCACTACCAGGCGTTACAGCCAGGGAGAAAACGTTCACGGCGGAGAGAATGACTGTGTAGGAGTAATAATCGTCAAAAGCGGGGGACTTCGAACCTACATCCTTTCCGAGGACGGACGTGAAATCACCCTTTACCGGCTTTTCAGCGGAGATATCTGTATCCTGTCAGCCTCCTGTGTTATAAACAGCATCACCTTTGACGTGCATATTGACGCGGAAATGGACAGCGAACTAATAATCATTAATAATGAAGTCTTTGCAAAACTGGCGGAGGAAAATGTTTATGTAGAGAACTTTTCATTAAAAGAAACGGCGGGCAGGTTCTCAGACGTAATGTGGACTATCGAACAGATACTCTTCAAGAGCATGGACAAACGGCTCGCCCGGTTCCTGCTGGATGAAGCCAGCCGGACAAAGAGTGATGAGATCCCTCTCACTCACGATCAAATCGCCCGGTATATCGGTTCGGCGAGAGAGGTGGTTTCCCGGATGTTAAGATACTTTGTCGGGGAAGGCCTGGTAGAACAATACCGCGGCGGGATCAAAATCGTTGATAAGAAGCGGCTGCGGGAAATGATCTGATGCATCACGGGGGCAGTCCCCGTGACCCATTGTTCCTTTCTTACCTGCACCGGAATTGGACGTGCTCATCCAACCTCGGCCCAAAATTTCAGACTGATTACCGAGACCAAAAAAGGTATTTGCTGGATCTGTACCGTAACTAAATAGTGAATTCTATATGGGGGGGTAAAACTATGGACCAGCAAGAGTTATTCACGTTTTGTACCGAATGGCTACAGACCTGGACGGGAAACCGACCGGAAGATTTGATCAATTATTATTCCCGGGACGCTTTTTATTCCGATCCGGCGAATAAAAGCGGGTTAAAAGGCCATGAACAGTTGATGGAATACTTCAGGAAACTGCTGGCCGCTAATCCAGCTTGGAAATGGGAGGTAGTTGAGATTTTTCCTACTGAAAAAGGTCTCACGCTAAAATGGAAAGCCACAATCCCCTTGGGTACTGAGCAGATAATTGAGTACGGACTGGATATTGTGGAGATTGACAACGGAAGAATTACCAGGAACGAAGTTTATTTTGACAGGACCGCGTTATTGGCAGGATTAAATCGCCCTAAGGAATGATGGAAAGGCTTAAGTTGTTAATCCGGATAGCGTTTCGGAACCCAGTAAATCACGGTGGCTGAGGAACAGGATCATGAATGACGGCATGACTGACAACCGCAAGGTTATGAACTGGATTACCCATGCCCTGGATGCATTGGGGGGCGTGCTGATTATTGACAATGATGCCCGGATTGTTTATATCAGTGTCCGTTATGCCGAGTACCTGCTGGGGGTTGCGGCTGAGGAGGCTATGGGTAAGCCGTTGCAGCATTTCCTGCCCCAGTCTGAACTCCTGACGGTGCTGCGGACTGGCATACCCCAGCAGGGCCAGGTCCTGGCTGTGGAGGGGCATTCTCTCGTGGTGTCCATGATACCCGTGGTTGAAACCGGGCGGCTGATGGGGGCCATGGCAGTGACTATTTTCTCGCGGGTGGATGATGCCCGGGAGTTTGCCCGGCGCATCCTGGGTACTGACGAACAGCTCGATTACTATAAAGAAGAGGTTAAGCGGCTCTGGGGAGCAAAGTACTCCTTCGATTCCATCCGCGGCAACAGCCTGGCCATAATTGAGGCCAAGCGGCGGGCCTGGGATATTGCGACTACCCATTCCCCGGTGCTCCTGATCGGTGACACCGGGACCGGCAAGGAGCTGTTCGCTCATGCGATTCACCTGGACAGCCCCTACCGGGACGGGCCGTTCATTTCCGTAAACTGTGCCGGGATTCCGGACAACCTGGTGGAATCCGAGTTGTTTGGCTATGCTGACGGCGCTTTCACCGGAGCGAAGAGAGGCGGGAAACCCGGGAAGTTTGAACTGGCTCAGAACGGCACCATATTCCTGGATGAGGTGGGAGAACTGCCGTTACACGTTCAGGCGGTACTCCTGCGGGTCTTGCAGGAAAAAGAAATCGAACGGGTGGGCGGCACCAGCCTGATCCCCCTTAAGCTTAGGGTTATTTCGGCATCCAATGCTGACCTTGAAATCCGCGTCCGGCAAGGGACCTTCCGGGAGGACCTGTATTACCGGCTGAACGTCTTTTCGGTAAGAATTCCGCCGTTACGCAGCCGGATGGAGGATATTCCGGCCCTGGGCCACTACTTCATATCCCGTTTCAACCAGGAGGTCGGAACCGCGGTCACCGGCCTCTCCAGCAACGCTCTGGAAGTTTTGATGAGTTATCATTGGCCCGGCAATGTTCGGGAACTGAAGAGCACTATCGAGCGTGCCTGTCTGGAGGCCAAGATGGGCCTGATCAGACCGGAGAACCTCTACTACATAACCGACCGTTTGGGTCATCAGGGTGATGACCTCAAAGGACAGTCATTAAAACAGATTACCGATCAGGCACAGAAAGCAGCGATTATCAAAGCGTTAGAGATGACGGGCGGCAACAGGAAACTGGCCTGCGAGATTCTGAAAGTGAATCGCACCACCTTCTACGCCAAGCTTAAGGAGTTTGGTCTGCAGTAGGCTTTGATCGAATCATATCGGTCGCCGAAAGAGTATGCGGCCTATAAGCTGCCGGTTTGAATCAGAATACATGCCAGGAGGGTTGGCCTTGGATAACAGTAACAGAAGATACATCAGGAGACAGACGTTCCCGGAGATGTTTGACAACTCGGTCTTCCGTTTCGGGGACCGAAGGTGTCAGTGGTGGAAGACTGATGACGGCTCGACCGCATCACTGACCTACGCGGAAGTGGGGCGGATTGTCCGCGAGATTTCCGGGGGACTCATGAGCCTGGAAGTCGGGATGCAGGACCGCGTGGCGATCATGAGCGCCAACTGCCCGCAGTGGCTGTGGGCTGACCTGGCTATACTCAGTGCAGGTCTGGTGACCGTGGCCTTGTATCCGACGCTTTCCCAGCGGGAAATGGCGGCTTTGATCAATGATTCCGGTTCGAAGGTACTGTTTGTCCAAAGCCAGGAAAACCTCCAGAAGGCGATTAACCTGTGGGATGAGATGCCGACTTTGGAAAAAGTGGTAGTCCTGCAGGGTGATCCACCGGATGATCCGCGGGTAATAGGTCTAAATCAGCTGCGGGATGAGGGATCTTTCTTTCTGGCCCGTCACCCCTTCGCGCATGATCGGTGGCGGTCGGTTAATCTCTACGATCCCATGACGATCATCTATACTTCAGGTACCACCGGAAACCAAAAAGGCGCGGTACATACCCACTACAGCATGAATGCCGCCATGGGACTGGTTCTGAAAACCATGCCGCCTATCTCGGAGGAAGATGTTTTCCTGTCGCTCCTGCCCCTCTCGCATTCCTACGAGCGGCAGTGCGGGCAGATGACGGCCCTGACGGTGGGAGCCACTATCGCTTATGCAGAAAAACCGGCCACCTTTCTTGGGGACCTGCGTATCTTCGAGCCCACTGTTTTTATGGCTACCCCCCGCTATTTCGAGATGATCTATAACGCTATCCGGGAATTGTTCTCCACTACCCCGGAAGACTCAGAAGCGTTTAAGCAAGCTTTGCAGATTGGACTGCAGGTGGTTCAGGCCCGCAGTGATGATCACGGCTTCATTGATATGTCGGAAGGTGTTGACTTAACCTCCAACCTCAGTCCGGAATTAATGCAGCAGTTCCTGGAAGCCGAGAGACAAATCTTTCAGAAGGCTCGGGCCCTGCTGGGGAAACGTTATCGCTTTGCCTTTTCCGCAGCCGGCGGGCTGCCGGCGAAGCTATGCCGGATCCTTATGGCCATGGGAATCAGGGTCATTGAAGGATATGGGCTGATTGAAACCTGTAATACAGTCACCCTGAACTGTTTGCGCCGCATCCTGCCTGGTTCGGTGGGGCCACTGGCCACCGGGGTAGAGGGCCGGTTGTCTGAGGATGGTGAGCTCTTGGTGCGGGGGGACAGTATTATCAAAGAATACTGGAATAACCCGACGGCCACGGCGGAAGCATTCACCCCCGATGGCTTCTTTCGGACCGGGGACATCGTGGAACAGGCCGCGGACGGCTACATAAGGATAATCGACCGTAAAAAAGGGCTTTTAATACTGAGCAGCGGCGAGAATATCCCGGCAGCTAAACTGGAGAATGCATTTTTCCTTAATCCTTACATCGAGCAGATCTGTGTTCTGGGGGATGACCGTCCCTATGTCACCGCTTTGGTGGTGCCGAGGTTTGAACGGTTCGTTGAGCAGTTCCGGCAGGAGGGCATCCAGTTTGATGAGTCTGCCCTGCAGTATGAGTCAAGCGATCGCGGGGAAGCTCTGATAAAAGTAGGTCCTGACTTTGTCGCCCACGAAAGCCTGAGATCCGTGATTGACCGGGAGATTGCCAAGGTCAACCGAACACTCGAGGACTATGAGGCAATTCAGAAATACATCATCATCAACCGCCGGTTTGCCGGAATTGCCGGCGAAGTCACCCCCACCCTGAAGCTGAAACGCAAGGTTATCTACCAGAACTTTGCCGATGAGATCGATAAGCTCTACCAGAATGCGCAAGTTGGAGAGGGATAAGAATCCAACCCTATTTTTCAATACTGGCGGTCCGAGTTTCCACTCGCCGCCGCGACCAGAAACTTTACACTATTATGTAAATATTCCTGACACAGACATACCGGGCAACCATGCCTTGCCTGGGGCCTCGATTCCATATTTGGGTGAATCATCCGGGCTGTTTGTGTAAACATTCCTTACATCCTCCTCTCCTCATAACCTGTCCATTTCCCACAAAAACCAGTAAACACGGTCTTGAATTGCCTGGCACAATTTTTGCAATTGCCCGTCAATAGTGAGCTCCAGCCAGTTTTTGGGGGAGCCATCATATCAGTGAGGGGGTTTTTGTTTTGCGGGAGAGGTGGTACATAACTCAACAGACGTTACCCAAGATGTTTCATGACAGTGTGATCAGGTTTGGCGAGTGCCGGTGCCAGTGGTGGAAGACGGGCCCGGACACTACGGACTCGTTAACGTACGCCCAGGTCGGCCGGATCGTTAAGGAACTGGGCTCTGGTCTGATGAATCTGGGGATCCAAAAGCAGGACCGGGTGGCGATTATGAGTCACAACTGCCCTCAGTGGCTGTGGGCTGACTTCTCGATTTTAAACGCGGGGGGCATCACCGTTACCATTTATCCTACCCTTTCCCAGCGGGAAATGGTCTTTATAATCAATGATTCAGGTTCCAGGATGCTGTATGTGCAGGATGAGGCAAATCTAAAGAAGGCCCTGGATGCCTGGGATGAGATGCCCGGCCTTGAAATGGTAATAATGATGAACGACTACTTTTCGACTGAGGACCCGCGGGTCATGAACCTGGCACAGATTCGTAAGCTGGGAGTAAAGACGCTGGTAGAGGACCCTTATGGTTATGAGCGGCGTTGGCGTGAAGTCGATATCTTTGATAAGATGACCATTGTCTACACCTCCGGGACCACCGGTCAGCAGAAAGGCGCGGTTCACACGCACCACAGCGTCAGCGCGGCCAGTGCTCTGGATATGAAGATGTTCCCGGTTATCTCCGAAGACGATGTTTTCCTCTCTTTCTTGCCCATTTCCCATACCTACGAGAGGCAGTGCGGGCAGTATATGGCCCTGGCGGTGGGTGCCACCTATGCCTATGCCCAGAGCCCAGCCACTGTGGTCCAGGATATCGCGATCTTCAAGCCAACCATTTTCATGTCGGTACCCCGCATCTATGAGCGCATTTTTATGGCTATCCAGGATGCCTACTCGGCCACTCCCGAAACCAAGGCGGCCTTCGAGAACGCCCTCAAGGTCGGCCTGGCGGTCACCGAAGCCCGGGCTGACGAACATGGTTTTGTCGATATGTCCGAAGGGATCGACTTTACCGAGGGCTTGAGCCAGGACTTGAAAGAAAAGTACCTGCAGGCGGATGCCGCCGTGTTCAGCCGGGTACGCGGACTCCTGGGCGGCAGGTACCGGTTCGCCTTCTCCGCCGCCGGAGGACTTCCCGCTGATCTGTGCAAGATCTTCATGGCCATGGGGGTCCGGATTATTGAAGGATACGGGCTTACTGAGACTTGCAACACCACTAACCTGAACCGCATTAACCGAGTTCTGCCCGGCTCGATTGGCCCCCTGGCCGTCAGCGTGGAGGGCCGTATTGCTGAGGATGGTGAATGGCTGGTGCGCGGTGATAATGTCATCAAGGAATACTGGAACAACCCCGAGGCCACCCGCGAAGCCTTCACGGAGGACGGATTCTTCAAGACCGGCGACATCGTCCAGGAACTGGCCAACGGCTACATCAAGATTATCGACCGCAAAAAGGCCATTCTGGTACTGGATACCGGCAAGAATGTTCCCGCCGCCAAGGTGGAAAACCAGTTCTCGCTGAGCAAATATGTCGATCAGGTATGTGCCATCGGCGATGACCGTCCCTTCCTGGGGGCCCTTGTGGTGCCCAACTTCGACGCCTTTGTCGCCTATTTCAAGCAAAACGGCATTGCTTACGACGAATCAGCAGTCCAATATGTGGGCGAGGGCACCGAGCGGATATGCGTTAAGGTGGGGCCTGATTTCGTGGCCAATGACCAGCTGAAAGCAATGGTCGATGCAGAGATACAGGCTGTCAATAAGAACCTGGAGGATTTTGAAACCATCAAGAAGTATGTCATTGTAACCCGGCGTTTCCTGGAGAGCGAGGATGAGGTTACCCCGACTCTGAAGCTCAAACGGCGGGTAATCATCAAGCACTTTGCTGATGAGGTTGAACAGATATACGCCTAGGGGCTGACCCTCCCGTCAACCCTCGATAAGACCGCAGATTTGTCTGCGGTCTTATATTTTTATTTCATCAAATGGCAAAAGTGCGGCAGATGGAGATTTATAAGTTTACAGGCTGTTTCTACTGTGACGCCACAAATCCTTTCACCAATGGTGGTTCATAAACATATAGTTAATTAACAATTCAGCATGGAGATGATACCTTGAGTAATGATTACAAGTTTACAGGCGCGAAGCACGCAATAAAAAAATGGCAAGTCCCACAACCGCCAACAAAATGTGACGGCCATTACTATCGAATAAAAACTGGTGATACACTTTTCGGTATTTCGCGTAAATTTGGAGTAACAGTAAACGAGATTCTTGCCGCCAATCCACAGATTACAAACCAAGATACTATCTTTATAGGACAGGTAATATGTATCCCCCCTGTGACACCCAAACCCATGCCCGATTGTAATCTTCGTGTCCTTACACTAACCCTTCTAACGGAGGATGGCCGGCCGTTGCCCGAAGTTGATGGAGCTGTCCAGCTTAATGCCCGTGTAATTGTTCGGGCAACCTTCAATCGCCCTGTTTCCCGAGCCTTCTTTTTCCTTGAACCTACCGGCACTGAAACTTGTGAGCTTGCCGGTCTTATCGGTACTGATTGTCCCAGCGCAGTCACGGGCGTTGCGGAGATTCTTTGGCAGGTTCCGCCAGGTACTCTGGGTCGTGTTTTTACAGTCGCCTGTATCGATAGCTGCTGTGCGAAATCCGATGAGGTTCTGGTTGTCCGAAATACCTGAGTATTCTAATTTAGCTTGTGACTCAATCTAACCTTTCGGATTTTCTGAGAGATTCGGACCGTTATATATCCGACATACATTTTTCGGGGAAGCTGCTTTAAATTATATAAGATATTCAAGCAGCGTCCGATCATATGCCATGATGAGGTTTGTTTTCGGGTATCGTCATTGTTTGCTAGGATTTGGTCAGTGCAACCGCTAAATCCCACACTCTTGAAATGTTTTCTGCCTCATCAGCATAGCGGGGGTAAACTCTTTGATCTCTGAACTGCTTCAGTTCCTGCATAAACCCGCTGGTATAGTGTGATGACTGCATGACTTCCCTTTTGTCGTTGATAAGTTTACCGGTTACATCTTTGAATTCTTCGGACGTGCAGATATGAAAGTAGGTATCGGCCATGGTCTCCGGTGGAGCGCTGAAGATATTCTGCACCCGGGCCGCAATCTTCCATCCGGATTTGAATTTGGCCATCGTTTCCGGGGATAGCTTGATCGCTGGTATTTGAACTATGTTTACCTTGATGCCATCATTTTTAAAATGCTCCGCCATCTTGAAGGTCAACATCAATAAGGCCATTTTTGAATCCCCGTACATCTTGTAACTGTTGTAAGGCCGGCGGTCCTTGAATTCCCCTCGCAGGTTGTCGAAATCAATTTGCCGCTTGGACTCAAAGAAATGCCTGATATTGGTGCTGCCGGCATTGAGAACCCTCGCATCCTCAGATTTTTTAAGCATGTCCGCCAGCAATTGGGTCATCAGAAACGGGCCGAACACGTTAGTGGCAAAGGAGAGTTCGATATTGTCTTGACTGAGCTGATAGTCCTTTTCACCGTGCTTGAAATATCCGGCGTTATGAATTAATATGTCGAGCATCTGATAGTGCTTCTGGAACTCCGAACAAAAATACTTGATGGACTCGAAGGATGATACATCGAGCCTGAGCAGCTCCACCCTGCGGTTATTTGTCAGTCCAATTATCTCCTCTTGCGCCTTTTTGCTTTTCTCCAGATTGCGGCAGGCGATAATAACCTGGTAACCTTCCCGGGCAAACCTTATCGCCGCAGCCTTGCCGATACCTGAATTGGCACCGGTGATAATCACTGTCTTTTCCAACAAGTTTTCGCCTCCTCTCCCCTGACCCGCGGTTTGGGCTGTGTGAGCCACCTTCCCCTGCCCATAATTTTACTTCGCTCTTTTCATATTACCACGTATTGGGAGCTTTAACCGGCTTTACTCTCAGACTATTTGCCCTTTAACACCGAAGCCCCCACCCGGTCATTTCGCCAGTTCGGCCAACGTATCCCCGGTCAACCGGTAAACAGTCCATTCCTCCATCGGTTCGGCCCCTAGCGACAGGTAAAAGTCAATGCTGGGCTGGTTCCAATCCAGACACCACCATTCCAGGCGGCCGCAGCCCCGCTCAACCGTGATTTGCGCCAGTTTCCGGAAAAATGCCTTGCCATAGCCCCGGCCGCGATATTCCGGCCTGACATACAAGTCCTCCAAATAGATTCCGGCGCGGCCGAGGAAGGTGGAGAAGTTGTGGAAGAACAGCGCATAACCAACCGGCTGCCTGCCGCACTCCCCTATCAGGACCTCGGCTTTCTTCTTGGCGAACAGCCATTCCGTAAGAATCTCTTCGGTGGCTACAACCTCCTGTAACAGCCCTTCATACTCTGCCAGTTCCTTGATTAACTCCAGAATGAGAGGAACGTCTTTTTCATTGGCAAAACGTAGTTTAAGGTGATTGTCCACGGTTTCTCCTCGTCAATTACAATTTTGTATCTTCTAATACTCAACACCCTGCGGCATTTTTTGGCCGGGTCATCCTGCATCATATTTGCTATATCCGTATGGATATACCCTCCCCCGTCATTTCAACACACCTGAATTATTTGTTGACTAATAAGTAAACTAATCTGTAAACTGATGCTAAGCCCAAACTAACTCAAAGGAGGTATAAACAATGCCTGCCAGTGTTCGAGTTAATGAACGTACCTGGAGCATTTTGAAAGAAATCGCCGATAGCGCCGGTGAGACTATGCAGTCTGTACTTGAAAAAGCGGCTGAATCTTATCGCCGACAATGGATATTGCAGAAAACCAACGAAGCCTATAACACATTAAAAAATGACGAATCAGCATGGCAAGAAGAACTCGCCGAACGTAGACTCTGGGATTCATCGTTAAGTGATGATCTGGGTGGTGATGAAAAATGAAACCAAAACGCGGCGAAATCTGGCTGGTGAATCTTAATCCTGTGCGGGGCCATGAACAGGCCGGAATAAGACCTGGTTTAATACTATCTGAAGATATCTTTAATTCCGGTCCTGCAGGCCTTGTTGTGGTTTTACCCATCACCACGAAAAACAAAAACATCCCCTTACATGTGGTTATTTCACCATCCGAAGGCGGCGTTAAAGAAACCAGTTTCATAAAATGCGAGGATATCCGTTCAATTTCCACAGAACGATTAGTATCAAAACTGGGAGCAGTGAGCCCAAACATTTTAGCCGCAGCGGAAGATCGGGTCAGGATACTCTTAGGTCTCTGACGACTACCTATAAAGGGTTATCCTCCTCCCTTGGACAGTTCAGTATCCGAACTCTGCCGTTAACCGCGGTTAATCAAGGGAAAAACATTCCCCCTTTTCACTGTGACGGGCTATCTTTTTACAAGGTACTCCCGGGCCTTCTTTGCTTCGCCAGTATCGGGGTAACGCTCGATCAGTTCCTGTAAAGCTTTCTCGTTGGGCTCTTCGAGCCCGAGGGCCAGTAGAGCTTTGGCCATCATCTCACTGTTCGGGTACTTTTCGATAAATGCATTCAGGCTTTCCACCAGAAGGTTATCCAGTTCCCCTTCACTATATAGATTCCGGATTTCGTAACCATAATACTTCAGGTGTATGTAACACAAGGCCACATTATAGTCCACCTTTTCCCGCATCCCGGCTGATAGTCCGGTTTGCGCCTGCATGGCTTTAAAAAGGTTTAACGCCTGGTAGTAGTTGTTGTGGCCTGCGAGGAAACGCCGGATTTTGGCCTGCTCCGACGAGTCGTCATAGGTTTCCGCAATATGACCCACCCACAGGTAGTCGTTGCGCCCGCCCTGCCAGAAGTGATTGTAGTATACATAAAGATCATGATAGATGGCGGCCGCCAGTTTATACTGCGCGTCCTGACCTATCTCGCCCTTCTGGTTTGAAACATCCTGGAGGTATGCCAGGTTGCGGGCCTGATCGCGCTGTCCCCGTACCTTATTCCAGAAGTCCCACTGCGATGGTCCCCAACCAGTTACCTGTTCGTATACATCCTGGCCATCATACTGGTCAATAAAAGCGGTTAACAGCCTGTCGGCCTCGGCGTACTGGTTAGCCCGCAGCAGCTTCACTGCGTAGGAGTATTCGACCAGTGGTACCAGTTCGGGATTAAGCCGGCCGTCAACCAGCGTTTTCGCCGCATCTTCCGCACTCATCACCACATCTGCCACAAAGATTACCCGCTGTGAGGCATCCCACTTGAGCGCCCCGTTGGGAGACTGGGAAGCTGCCAGAAGCAGGTTCAGGGCCTCAGCATAGCATCCCTTGATCTCATAACAGCGTCCCAGGCGGTAGGAGGCACTGTCGGTGGCCGGGTGCCCGGGATAGTCTCTCAGAAACGCCTCAAATCCAGGGATCTCAACCTCCGGGTTATACTGTTTGTCGCCATACTCGTAACCCCACCAGATCCCATCCTCGGACGGCCGATCCACCACAAAGTACTCCAGCCCCCGGACCCGCTCATACGCGGCGATGCCCCGGGCAACGAAGCTCTTCGGGTATTGCTCGTTCAAAGTGTAAAGCAAATTCCAGCCCCAGAAGCTGTTCTCCCGGAAGGTCCCGTGTTCTTCCGTATCTTTTACCAGTTTCGCCAGGGCCGTCTTATCCCCCGCTTTATAGAGAGCGGCCAGGGCCTCCTGCCGGCAGCTGGCATCCCCGTCCTTCGCCGCCACCTCCCGCAGCCAGTACGTCAGCCTGGTCGCATCAGGAGGAGGTGAGCCCCAGTGCGTAATCTCTATCGGTGACCCTAGCATGCTGATAATAAGGTTCTTTTCCTGACGGTCGGTAAGTTTCCGGTAGTCATCCATCAGCAGAGCCCGACCCTTTTCGCTCCCCGATAACACGGAAATGAGCTGGATTCTTCTCTCATCATCGGATTCCATCGCTAGGTAGAACTGGTTTGACTCCAGGGCCGCCATATCCCCCATCCGGCTGAGGTACATCTGAACCGCGTAATTGGGGCTGCCGTCCTTATTCACCAGATTGTCCAGCAACGACCTGATCATTCCGGTATCCTGGTTCTGTCTCAAGGCGGCTGCGGTGGCGGGAAGCCGGGCACCATTGACAGCGCGCTGGACTAGGACCTGCCGCGCCTGGGGAGTCCGGATTGAACCCAGCATATCAGTGGCAAAGCCCAGCCGCTGATAGTCATACTCCTGCCCCGACAGGAGTTTTTCCAGTTCCGGAACCAGCTGATTTCCGTAGCGAAGGAGACGCTCCTTCTCCGGATAAACCGCCAGCTTGCCCGCATCGTAAGTCTTCTCCAGTGCACCCTGCTCCAACGCCAGGTAGGCCGACAACGCCCGCTCGATCCCGTAGGCATCTCCATTCCCCGGCGAAGCCGGTTCACCTCGCGCAGCACCGGGTAAGACTAATACTATTGCGAATACCAAAATAAACGACAGCAACCCCTGCTTCCAATGCGATCTCATCGACAACCCCAGCCCCTTCCGCTACCATATTTATCCCCTCTCCTGATTACGCACAAATCAGTGGATTAATTTCACCGGGACTTCTGGTCACCCATTTACTCTATGCCATACGACTTCAACAGACCCAGGATATAGCTGTCAGTTAGTTTCCTGCCCATCAATTCCTTATACCGGTATGATTTCTCCTTACCCTCATCGCGTAGTTTCTGCAACTGCTGAGGGATTTCATTTTGGCTTGCAATCAGGCTGTCATAAAAATCCTCAAATCTGCCCAGCCGGTCGATGGCTTCCCCCGAGTATCCGCCCGGGTTTGGAGTAACCTTGGCCTGTTCAACAACATAGCCGTCATTCAGTGATTTTGTTAACCTCTCCATTTCTCTCCTCCTTTCTCTTATCTGCTATTAGTCATTATAACCTGGTTAGCAGCCCGGTAACTTGCGGCATCCAGCGAGGACGAAACATTTTTGCTTGAGCAGCCTGACCGGCTTGTAAGACAGATACGTCTGTCATAAGCTTTGTCTCTGGTGTTGGTTGCCCAGGATTTGGCTTATTGAAGATTCCCGGGCAGAATATTATAATAATCCAAAATGTTCCTATAAAATTTGGATATAGGATTGGGATGGAAGTATGGAAAGCATTCATGATTCCAAGCAGGACAGACTTAGTATGCTTCAGGCCTCCTTTGAGGCGGTTCTGGGCCAAGAAGAGCTGTTCTCCAAGATCATTGATTTTTTTCCGTATCCCATTGAGGTTTTTGCGCGGGATGGAACTGCGGTTATGGTGAACCGGGCCATGTTGACCGAATTTGGGGTCGCCAGCCAGGATATGATTATCGGCAAGTACAACATATTCCAAGATCCGGAGATCGATAAAAACGGGCTTTCCGACCTGGTAAAGGAAGTATTCAACGGCCAAACCCGCACGGTGACGAATATCAAGGTGCCCCTTAAATCCATCCAGGAGCGTTATACCATAGAAAATCTCGATATCAAATCAATGTACCAGGACGCAACCGGTTTCCCTATCAGGGACGAGCGGGGCGAGGTTTCCCATGTGGCAGTGATCTTCATCACCAGAAGAATCTACAAGGGGAAAGTCAGCATTGCTAATGCCATAGAGTACCTGGAGAAAAATTGGGACCAGGAGTATAACTTAAGTGAAACTGCGAAAGCCGCCGGCCTTAGTACATACCATTTTTCCCGGGTCTTCAAGATCGACGTAGGCATGACTCCATATAGCTATTACCGAAAACTCAAGATGGAACATCTTATGGAAAAGCTGCGTGATACCAATCTCACCGTTAAAGAAGCGTTCAATGTCTGTGGGTTGGAATACAATGGACATTCGTTCAGTGTTTTTAAAAAACATGTGGGGGTCACTCCTCTAAAATACCGCGAAATGACAGTCAAATAGCGTTAAAAGCTTCCGGGAATTAACCCCGGAAGCCTTTCATATCGGATCAAGGCGATTCTTGTTTGGCTGCCTCACGGTATTGCGACGGGGTGAGCCCGGTCTTCTTTTTGAATACCCGGGCAAAATTCCCGTGATAATCAACACCGCAAAGGGTGAAAGCTTCGGAGATAGTAAGCTTCGGATCTCGTAACCTCTCCTTAATTTTGTTTATTTTGATGTCAATATAGTAATCGTAGGGCGTAGCACCTACATGCTTTTTGAAAAGCCTGGAGAAGTAAGGCGGGCTAAGATTTACGGCCGCCGCAAGCTTCTTGGCGTCATATTTTTCCCGCCAATGGTCTTCGATGTATTCTCTGCCCTTCTGGATCTCCTCCCGGTCCCGGTATATTTTCTTGAAGAAAAAAACAGCGACGAAACAGCTAACCGTGTGATCAAGCTTCATGATAGGAAAACACGTGATGTCCACATGCAGGGTCTTTATATCCCTGTCAACCACATCAAAGTATTTGATCATGTCCTGATAAGAAAAATCGAGGTCAGTCAAGTATACAGTCTTCCCCGTCAAGACCTGCCTGACCTGGTCCATTATGCCAAGCTCCTTTACAATAGGATCCCGGAAAACATTGTATTTGCCAACGTGCGCCTCCACGCTCCGGATGCCTATCATCTCCAGCGCAGCCTTGTTGATCTTTACCGCCGTTCCGTCGATGGAAAAAACCTGCACCGGATACGGGAATAACTCCACCATCTTTTCGGGCAGCTCATCATTTTCAAATGCCGTCTGCCATAGCAGGGTAGCATCCACTTCTTGCCGACGTGTGCTGTCATCTTTCATTATTACTGCCTCCCGTCATTTACCGGGCATGTTGCGGCTATTATACCATAGACGCAGCATAGGGTTGCTATCCCCGGCGGTCGAGCGTCGAGCAGGAGCCCACTGCTGGCAGGTGTTCCATAATGTGTGCTGACTGTAAAAGTCTGTTGATACAAAAGCATTATTCCGATACATTAGAACCTTAAATCACATATACCAAAAATTCAATTTCGATTATCTTTACTGTGAACCAGTATCCATTGGTCACGGGGGGATATTTGATGGATTCAAGTGATGCTAAGAGACAACTTTTGAACGAGCTGATGGAAACGCAGAAAGCCATGGAAGAAAAGCTGGCAGTACAGGACCAGATGATAAAAAGGTTTCATAGGCTGATCGCCAATGGAGATTTGCTGACCCAGATTATTGACTATTTCCCCTACCCGATTGCCGTTTTCTTACCCGACGGTCGGTTGCGGATAGTAAACCATACGCTGCTCGCCGCAGCCAATTTAAGTGACAGCGAAGATATTGTAGGAAAGTATAACGTTTTCAGTCATTCCTCCTCCCTGGAGAATTGGATTCCGGAGGCAATAAAACGGGCGTTGGCTGGAGAAACCATTTTCCTGTCTAACCGCGAAGCACCCCTGATGAGTTTTGGCGAGGCCGGTCAACCAACCGGCAGAGGCATTACCATTCATCAGGAGGCCGTCGTTTTCCCGTTAATGGACAGCAACGGGACAATCAGTCATGCAGTCGTCGTGTTGATCAATCAACAGCATTAGTTTTAGCGAACCGTGAAAGGAGGTATGCACTCAAAATTAGCCCGCCAATAAAAGCTTGCGGACAGCAAAAAGAAAGGAGACTATTTCGTGAAAAGGCATTTTTTTACCGCAATTGCGGCCTTGTGCCTGGCTTTACTATTATGCCTATCAGCCGTAGCGTCTACGGATATGTCAGACACCAGCGGGCACTGGGCGGAAGTATATATTAAAAGATGGATAAATGATGGATTAATCACCGGTTATCCTGACGGACAGTTTAAGCCTGATAACTCTATCACCAGGGCTGAAATGGCGGTATTGGTGAACCGGGCTTTTGACATTCCGAAAAATAACTCAAGGAACATTTTCTCCGACATTAAGCCGTCCGATTGGTTTTATGATGAGGTGATTTCTGGCCAGGCCGCCGGTTACATCTCTGGCTATACGGACGGTACATTCAAACCGAACAAACCCATAACCCGGCAGGAAGCTGCTTCCCTGATAATGAAACTTCTGAACCTTGAACCGGGGAATGCTAACGCCATCAATGCTTTTATTGACAAGCAAAGTATTGATGAATGGGCAAGCTCCGGTGTCAACGGGGTAATCACTCATGGCCTCATGGGCGGCTTCCCCGACAAGACCTTCGGCCCCCGGAAAAACATAACCCGCGCCGAAACGGTCGTGACTCTTGATAAAGCCCTGTCATATAAATCGGAAAAAGTATCCGGTGTTAATGGAATCGTTAAGCTCGATAACCAGCCGGTAAAGGGAGCATCTGTCAGGATCTTCGTCAAGGGTTCGCACGAACCATTAAAGGATACCATCAGCGGTCAGGATGGCACTTTCACCTTTACGGTACCGGATGGACAGTATGAGGTCACCGCAATCCAGGATAAGCATGTCGGCTACGTTGGTCCGGTAACCGTAACAAGTGGTAGTGCAGCTGGAATTCAGGAGGTCTTATTGACCACCGGAGCGCAGGTAACCGGTAAGCTGGTGGATAAGAGCGGCAAAGCTTTATCCAATATCCCGTTTTATTTCACCACGAACCCCACCTTCGGCGGACAAACCGACAATAACGGCCAATTCTCTATAGTGCTTCCGATGCGGGGGTCTAATGGACAGCCCATATCCTATACGGGCTTCTTCTTCCACAACGGTACCCAACAAGACTTTACCACCGGCCAGCAATTCAGCAGTGATACCAATCTCGGCCAGATGAATACCAACGTCACCGGCCAGACTACCACCAGTGGTGGCGGCGATGAAGGATCGCCGTCTGATACCACGCCACCAACATGGATTGCGAATTACCCAAAAACGGCTGATGTAACAACAACCGGATTTAAACTGTTGGCTAAGACAAATGAGAGCGGAAAAGCCTATTACGTTTTGATGGCAGACGGTGCAGCGGCACCTAGCGTCGCAAACGTTAAAAGCGGAACCGGTGCTATCAAACATGGCCAGATAACCCTTCAGGCCAACATCGAAGCCAGCATAACCATTACCGGGCTTACCTCAGGTACTGCTTACGACATCTATGTTGTAGCAGAGGATGCCATACCCAATCTGCAGACCGCTGTGATGAAATTGGACGTTACTACCCTGGCCTCGCCCGATACCACCCCGCCAATCCTGAGTGCTACCAGCGCCAGCGGGGTTACCCATAACAGCGCGACCCTGAACTTCACCTCCAATGAAGCCGGAACCTATTACTATCTCGTGTACACCGCGGCAACTGCCGCCCCCGATGCAGCGACTATCAAAGCGCAAGGTGCAGCAGTCACTAAAGGAACCGCTAGCGCAGTCGTCGGTGCCAATACTGCCAGCGTAACCGGACTCAGTGCCTCGACCGCCTACAAGGCCTACATAATCGTTGTGGATGCTGCCGGTAATGCCTCAGCGGTGGCAACTATTGTTATCAACACCACTGCAGCCCAGGATACCACCCCGCCAACCCTGAGTGCTACCAGCGCCAGCGGGATTACCCATAACAGCGCGACTCTGAACTTTACCTCCGATGAGGCCGGAACTTATTACTATCTCGTATACACCGCGGCAACTGCCGCCCCCGATGCAGCGACTATCAAAGCGCAAGGTGCAGCAGTCACTAAAGGAACCGCTAGCACAGTCGTCGGTGCCAATACTGTCAATGTGACCGGACTCAGTGTTTCTACCGCCTACAAGGCATATGTAATCGTAGTGGATGCCGCCGGCAATACTTCGGCGGTGGCCACCATTGTTATCAACACCACTGCAGCGCCGTCTGATACCACACCGCCTTCGTGGACAGTCGGCTATCCCAAAACGTCAGCAATAACCCAGGACGGATTTGACCTGCTCTTCAATGCCGACGAAAATGGGAAAGCCTATTACGTGGTGCTGACGAACAATGCGGCACCTGTTACCGCAGACGAGGTTAAAAGCGGTACCGGCAGCGGTGGCAGTGCCGCCGTGGCATCCGGACAGCAGGTACTAGTTGCAAATACGGAAACCAGTGCTACCATCTCCGGGCTAACTGCCGCTACCCCCTATGACATCTATGTGGTAGCGGAAGATAACTCTGGAAACCTCCAAGGCGGAGCCAACATGCTGGATGTGACAACCGCTTCCCCTGCCGATCCGCCACCAGTATGGGCACAGTCATATCCCTCAGCAACCGCCATAACCGAAAGCGGTTTAAACCTGCTCTTAAAGGCCAATGAAGCCGGAACGGCCTATTGCGTGGCACTGAACCACGGTGCAGCCAGGCCCAGTGCCTTACAAGTAAGATCTGGTACTGACGGCTCGGGCAATGCCGCCAAAAACGGCCAGAAGCAATTACAAGCAAATGTTCAAGCGGCTATGTCGATTACCGGTTTGAGCCCCGGTACTACCTACGACCTTTACGTAGCAGCCGAGGACAACGACTTAAATCTGCAGGCTAACCCGACTTTGATCGTCAGAACAACCCTGGTTCAGGATACTTCACCACCGGTTCTAAAATATGCGGCAGTCAATGGCAGTGATTTGGAACTGGTTTTTGATGAGAAGTTCGATCCGTCGTCACAACCGGCGCCAGATGACTTTAGCGTGAGCAGTGGAAGCGCTTATACCATCAGCAACTTAGCTCTATCAGGCGCAAAGGTAACCATCACTCTGGCAGAAACCGTAAGAGCCGAGGACACGGTCACGGTCAGCTACACGCCGGGACTTAATCCCCTTCGCGATGAAGCGGGAAACAACCTGCCGTCATTCGCCAACCTGCCAGTTGTCAATAACACGGCGGTACTAATAGCCCCCCCGGCTGATAGCACGGTGGCAACTTCCCTTTTTACATCCACAAGCTTTCTTTATACCGGTGACAACCCCCCGCAAAGCGGAGTAAACCCGGATACCATAGTGGAAAACCGGGTGGCGGTGCTCCGCGGACAGGTTTTCACCAAAGACTCTACCCCTCTGCCGGGTGTAACTATTACTATTGTGGATCACCCCGAATTCGGCAGCACCATGAGTCGAGCGGATGGTTGGTTTGATATGGCCGTAAACGGCGGTGGGCCACTTGCCGTGCGTTACCAAAAGGCCGGCTTTATTACTGCCCAGCGCCAACTAAATGTGCCCTGGCAGGATTTTACTTCCCTGCCCGATGTAGTGCTGATTCCCCATGACACCAAGGCAACTTCTGTAAACCTTAACGCCGGTCAAATGCAGGTAGCTCAAGGCAGTCCGATTTCCGACAAAGACGGTACCCGTCAGGCCACCTTGATTATACCGGCAGGGGTTACAGCTCAGACGGGGAATGGTACCCCCATCAGCAACCTGACAATACGGGCCACTGAGTATACGGTAGGTGAAAACGGTCCTCAGGCTATGCCCGCCGAGCTGCCTCCCAATGTTGGTTACACCTACTGCGTGGAATACAGCGCTGATGAAGCAGAAAACGTCACTTTTAACCAGCCCATCTTCCACTACGTGGAGAACTTCATTGGTGCTCCTGTGGGTGGAATTGTCCCCATGGGATATTACGATTATGACAAGGCAGCCTGGGTTCCCTCACAAAACGGACGGGTAATAAAAATACTCGGTATTAATGGTGGAATGGCCGACCTGGACCTTGACGGTTCCGGTGTAGCTGCAGATGCTGCTGCCCTGGCCGCCCTGGGTGTTACCGATGATGAGCGGAGCAAGCTGGCTGCATTGTATGGCGAAGGACAGGAGTTGTGGCGAGTACCGATTACACACTTCACTCCCTGGGATTGTAACTGGCCCTACGGTCCGCCGGTCGATGCCGACCGTCCTAACCTGCCCCCGCCCAGAGGCAACAATGAAAACCGTCCCTGTTACGGCAGCGGCTCCATTATCGAATACCAGAACCAGGTGCTGGGTGAGACGTCCAAGATCTGGGGTACCTCTTATACCTTGAATTACCGGAGCAGCCGAGTGGAAGGCAACAAAAATGTTCGCTCCCTGACAATCCCCATCAGCACCTCAGACATTCATGAAGATCTTAAACGTATCGATCTGGAAATCAACATTGCCGGTCGGGTATTCACCAAGACCTTCCCGGCAGAAAAGAATCTGTCCTATGTATTTACCTGGGATGGTAAGGACGCCTATGGCCGCCTTATTCAAGGGAGCACTCCTGTCTATTTGCGGGTCAGGTATGTGTATCCGGCGATTTACCTTAACCCTTCCCCCTTGGATTACAGCTTCAGTCAAAGTGGGCGGTCGCCCGAGGGGTGGGAATCAGATCGGGATAACCTGGAAGCCATAATAGTGCAGGAGTGGCAGGGCAGCGTTTCGTACTGGGACAGCTCAGCAGTAGGACTGGGAGGATGGACCTTGAATGTACACCATTCCTTCGACCCCTTTAACCAGGCTCTTGAACTTGGGGACGGAAGCCGAAGAGAACTTGGCGACAATATGGTAATCGGCACCATCGCGGGGTTAGGCGGGAAAGATAATTATGGTTTTGATGGTGACGGTGGTCCCGCCAGTGAGTCACGGCTGCGCGATCCAAATGGAGTTGCCATGGCTCCGGATGGCAGCCTGTACATCGCAGATACTGTTAACAACCGAATCCGCCGGGTAGATCCGGACGGCATAATCACCACGGTAGCAGGCAGCAGCTTCACTGGTGGTTTCAGCGGTGACGGTGGTCCGGCTACCGAGGCTCGGCTGGATTATCCGGATGACGTTGCGATAGGGCCCGATGGCAGTTTTTACTTCTCAGATTACTATAACGACCGGATCTGCCGGGTGGATCCGAACGGCATAATAAATACTGTGGCAGGTAATGGCACCCCTGGTTACAGCGGTGACGGCGGACTCGCCACCAATGCGCAACTTGGTGGTCCCAGAGGTATAGCCGTGGGACCGGACGGCAGCCTTTATATTGCGGACAGTGGCAACCAACGCATCCGTCGAGTTAATCCCAGTGGAATTATAACCACTGTTGCAGGTAATGGCACAAGTGGTTTCTTGGGAGACGGCGGTCCGGCTGTCGATGCCCGGCTTAATCGTCCATCTGGTGTAGATGTTGGTCCAGACGGCATTATTTATATTGCCGACACCGATAACCACCGTATCCGCCGGGTAGGTTCGGACGGTATAATCACCACTGTGGCGGGTAGTTGGAGCAATGGTTATGGAGGTGATGGCGGGCCAGCCACCTCGGCAAGACTCAAGTATCCGGACGATGTCGCAGTAGGACCGGACGGCAGCCTTTATATCGCGGATCGAGAGAACAATTGCATCCGCCAGGTAAATCCCGCTGGGATCATAACCACTGCTGCGGGCAATGGTACAGAAGGTTTTGGTGGGGACAACGGATCCCCCATTACCGCACAGCTATTCTTTCCTTCAGGCATAACTGTGGGCCAGGACAACAGCCTTTACATCAGCGATGGCGGCAATCACTGCATTCGCCGGGTAGGTCAACCCACGCTGGGCAACATCTCCAGCAAATGGGTAGTACCAGCCGAAGATGGCAGTGAGTTATTCCTTTTCGACAGCTCGGGCCGCCACCAGAGCACAGTAAACACCCTGACCGGCAGTACAGTCTATGAATTTACTTATGATGAACAGGGTCGGCTGAAGGAAGTGATAGACGCCTTCGGGAATATCACAGCAATCCAAAGGGATGTCGAGGGCAATCCCACAGAAATCGTAGCTCCCGGAGGTCAAACCACTTATCTGGCAGTCAATGAAAACGGCTATTTATCCAGCATCAAATGCCCGCTCCTTAAAGAGACCACGCTGGAGTATACCAGTGACGGCCTCCTGACCAAACTCACTGACCATAAGGGTAACATTCATAATTTCACATATGATGAAAAGGGACGGCTGGTCAGAGACGAAGACCCGGCCGGCGGGTATACTGAGCTAGCGCGTTCCGAACTGGGCAACTACAGTGGTTATAAGGTCGAAGTCACAACCGCTGAGGGGCTGCGTTCCACTTACCAGGTGGATTACCTTCCGGGAGGTGGCACTCGACGAGTTGATACCGATCCTCTGGGCGGAGTAACCAGGACCGAAACTATGACCGATGGTACCACCAGGGTAACTTATCCTGACGGTACTATAATAACCCAGGTCCAGGGCCCGGACCCGCGCCCAATCATCAACATGCTGGCACCGGTGACCAAAGAATTCACCGTCACCACTCCGGGAGGCCTGACATCGAGACTAACCCGGGAACGTGCCGTGACCATGAGCAATCCCGCGGACCTTTTAAGCATAACCCAGATATCGGATACAGTAACCAACAACGGGAACATCTATACCACCACTTACGACATTGACCGGGATACCCAAACGGTAACAGTGACCTCAACTACACCGGAAGGGCGGCAGATGGTTAACATCTTCGACTGGTATAACTGCCTTATCGAAGAACAAAATGGTGCCCTGGAACCCATCAGCTACACCTATGACGACAAGGGGCGTTTAACCGGAGTTGTACAAGACAATCAGAATGTAACCTATACCTGGGATGAAATGAACCGGGTCACCGGTCTGGAGGATGCCGCAGGGGACAAGTATCAGTACGAATACAATGGTGCCGACCTGCTAACCAAACTGACCATGCCGGGCGGTCAAGAGTACCAATTCAATTATGATTTCAACGGCAATATGACCAAGATCACTATGCCCAATGGACGCGAGCACCAGTTGGATTACACCGTGACAGACCTGCCGCGAAGCTATACCCCTCCAGAGAACGGCACCTATGAGAAGAGCTATAACCTGGACCGGGCTGTGGATTACCTCACCCTGCCCAGTTCGCGCCAGGTGGACTACCAATATGATGCCGTGGGACGCGTCATCGGTATGCAGTACGACTCAATATCTTCATCCTTCGGATACAGTGACAACACCGACCGGGCCACCAGCATTGAGCGTAATCCGGACGGGGTCGACTACAGCTTCATGTACGATGGCTCGCTGCTCACGCGAATGGCAGTCAGTGGTCCGGTATCCGGCGTATACAATTATAGTTACAATAACGATTTCAAACTGGATGGATTCACCCTGACCGGGGATCCTGAGATAGCTCTGGAGTACGATTCAGATGGACTGGTCACGAAATACGGCGACTTTGCCTTAACTCGCAATCATTCCTTCGGCCTGCCAACCAAGATCAGCAATGGGGTTATGACCATTGATTACAGCTATGACAACTTCGGCAGGATAACCAATCGCACACACAAAGTGAACGATCAGCAGATTTACAGTTTAGGACTCAGCTTTGATAATACCGGGCTAATCAACCGAAGGGATGAAACAGTAGCCGGGGCGGTATACGGTGCTACGACATCTTATCAATTGTTCTATAATTACGATGCCAACAAGCAGTTGACGGATGTTTCCGGGGATTGCGCCGAATCCTACAATTATGATAACAACGGCAACCGGCTGTCAGGAGGCGCCCTTTACGATGCCCAGGATCGCTTAACCAGCCTGGGAGGTGTCACTTACCAGTTTAACGAGGACGGTTTCCTTGCCCTGAGGGGCAGTGACACCTTCGAATACAGCGCCCAGGGTGAGCTGGTAAAAGCTACACTGGGAGGCGGTACCGAAATCTCGTACCTCTATGATGGCGTAGGGAGGCGGGTGGCCCGCTTGGTAGATGGTGTTGCCACGGAACATTACCTGTACGGTAATCCCGGCAACCCCTTTGAGGTAACCGCCGTGCGAGATAATTCCGGAGTAGTAAGCCATTACTATTACGATCAGATCAACTGCCTCTTTGCGATCAAGCAAGGTTCTGACTGGTACTATGTAGCCACCGACCAGCAGGGAACCCCGCGAGTAGTAAGCGATGCGACCGGTCAGGCAGTAAAGGTCATGGAGTATGACAGTTTCGGCAACTTAATATCTGACAGCGATCCTGCTTTCAGACTGCCCATCGGCTATGCCGGAGGTATAAGCGACCCGGATACCGGGCTGGTTCACTTCGGAATGAGGGACTACGATCCGGCAGCCGGGCGCTGGACGGCCCGCGACCCGATCCTCTTCAATGGTCAGCAGGGTAACCTCTATGTATACGTCAGCAACAACCCGGTTAACCTTCGCGATCCTTCCGGCCTGTTCTGCATCGGTGGTTCGTATTACGCCGGTGTCGGGATTGGCGGTCAGCTTTGCATTACCGGCGATGGCGTCTCCCTTTGCGGAGAGGTCGGATTTGGTGTTGGCGGCGGAGTAGAAATATCTCCTTTTGGAGGTCTGGCCGATACCGGAACCAAGGTGGGAGCGCAAGCCGAGGCTACCTATATGGGTGTAGGACCCAGTGTCGGATTGACCCTTGATAATTGTGGCAGCTTAAAGTTCGAAGGTGCATTGAAAGCTGGACCATTCTCCCAGTCCGCTTCCTATGATTTCTTAAAAGGAAAATGGGATCTCGGAGATTTATCAGTCGGGGGAGAAAAAGCTAACATGAATGATAGCTGGCTGGAATCGTTTAAACCCAAAGTAAGCGCCAGCGCCAAATTATTCGGGCAGGGATGTGTGCGCTTTTAGAGATTGATTAATTTACAAAAAGAGTCATAGACATTTTGGCCCTCTGTATCTGGTCACCAGAAGCAGGGGGCTTTTGCATCATGGGGACAGTCGTAATGATCCAATCAGTTTAACCCGTATTTGCTCAGCTTTCGGTAGAGGGCAGAGGTGTGGATGCCAAGCACTTGAGCGGTTTTGGTCTTATTATGGCCGGTCTCTTCCAACGCCTTAATTATCATATCCCTCTCCACCTGGTCGATGATCTCATTAAGGGTCCGAGGAAAATCATCCGAGGCAGCCACCGGAGATTGCTCATTCATCAGGGTGGGAAAATCCATCGAGTCAATGCAGTCAGCCGATCTCATATTGGCCATGTTGATTGCCCTTTCCAGCATATTTTCCAATTCTCGAACATTCCCCGGCCAGGAGTAGTTGCGCAAAACATCTAATGCCTGTTCCGTGATCCGGTTCACACTGGTTCCCAGTTTCTCGTTAATCCGGGGCATCAAGCCTGCTACCAGCACCGGCAGGTCTTCAATACGTTTCCGTAGCGGAGGTATCTGCAGTTGGACCACGTTCAACCGGTAATACAGGTCCTCCCTGAACTCATGATTGGCCACCATCTCCTCCAGGTTGCGGTTGGTAGCAGCGATAATTCGTACATTAATATCGATGGGTTTGGTGCCGCCAACGCGTTCTATTACCCGTTCCTGTAAGACTGTAAGCAGTTTGGTCTGCATACTCATGGGCATGTCCCCAATCTCATCCAGGAACACAGTGCCACCCCGGGCCAGCTCGAATTTGCCTGGCTTGCCCCCTTTTTTAGCACCGGTGAATGCTCCATCTTCATAGCCAAACAGCTCTGATTCTAGAAGGTTTTCCGGCAAAGTCACGCAGTTTATCCTTATGAATGGACCTGTCCGGCTATTGCTGGCATTGTGGATCGCCTGGGCGAATAGTTCTTTGCCTGTACCGCTCTCACCGGTAATAAGCAGGGTTGACGAGGTCTGGGCAAACTGTCTGGCCATGGCCTTGACGGTAACAAATTCTGCACTCCGGCCTATAAGATCCTCAAGCTGCCACCTGGCCTGGTAAATGGTATTGACCTCATCCTTGTATACACTTAACTCCTTTTGGGTTTCCTGCAGTTTCCTCATCAACATTTTCGCACCGGACATATCCAGGACCATACTATGCCCGATAGCTCCAATAATCTGTCCATTCTGCCTGATCGGTATACGGTTGATCATTATGTCACGCCCTTTGACAATAGGCCAGATATCAGCGCTGTCCATCCGGCCCGTGCGTAATGTCTCTGGGAGTTTGGAATGAGGGAGGACTTCCAGAACGTGTTTGCCGATAACATCCTCCCGCTTCTTGCCAATAATATCAAGGAAGGTCTTGTTCATTACCGTGATAACGCCGTCTTTATCCACAATAATATAAGCCGTATTCGGATTCTCAATCAGCCCCTCAAAAATGGCATTGAACTGCCTGTCCGTCTCCTGCAGCTTGTTGACCAGAAATTTGGGAACTGACAGGTCCAGGGTCAGGGTATGCCCAATAGCCCCAATGACCCTGCCATTTCTTTTTATCGGCAAACGGCTGACAAACATGTTGTAGCCATTCGCAGACCACAGGTCAATCTCTTCAATCTCACCCGTCTCCAGTACCCGGGGCATTTTGGAGTAGGGAATTACATCCAGGATCTTCCTGCCAATTGTTTCTTCAGCCTTAAGCCCCACAATATCCAGATAGGTCTGATTGACATGGGTTATCTCGGTATCCTGGTTGATAACCACATAACCCATAGTTGGGCTCTCAATGATCTGGCTTATCATGGTGTCGAATTCCTCATTCAACTGTTGTAATACGGTTTTGATGCGGGATGTGTCGATAAAAACGCTCGCCGCAAGTGCGCCGATGATTCTGCCCTTTTTGACTATCGGAACCCGGGTAACAATCACCTTGTGTCCATTAATAACACAGACATCCGCTTCATCGATCCGCCCGGTTTCCAAAATCTCAGGAAGCTTTGTTTCCTGAATAATATCGCCTACGTAATGGCCGAGCACCTCATCTTCGTTCAGGTCTAACATCTTAACCAGGGTACGACTGGCCAGAGTAATCAGGCCATCCTTATCAACCCCGAGCAGAAACATATTCGGGTTATCTAACAAAAGGTCCAGCAACTGTAGGGGATTTAGGGATTTTTGACCCCGCATCCTATCACCTCTTACCTGGCATGTCTTGCCGTAATTCATTCGCTAAATAACACGGTGATCAACTTATGAATTCACATTTTGCCAACATATTATGTTGTATATCATCATTATTCGACATTGCCCCCGCCCTTACCTGCTGCGCCTATGCGTTTCTTCTGTTTTCGGCTGATAACCCTCCTATTTTGACATAACTGAAAAAAGCCCGATTTGGCAGGGTTTCTTCCCCTTCATTCCCCGGGAGTTTAATGCATAAACGCATATCCTCCTAAAATAGGAGGATATGCGCTATGAAGGTTCATGCCATATTGTTAACGCCAAGTGTCGATTAATCACCCTTTGTTCGACATTTTTTTGCATTGGCATCAATTTTGCTAAAACACAGTATTAGAAACTTTGCGATTATCGCTGCATTAATCAAGCAATTAAGGAGGTAGAACAATGGATTTCAGACTTAATGAAGAACAGGAGATGTTCCGCAAGGTAGTACGTGATTTCGCAGTAAACGAGATCGAACCCAGCGCAGCTGAACGTGATGAAGAAGAGAGATTTGACATGGAGCTGTTTCACAAGATGGCCGAGCTGGGCCTGACCGGAATACCGTGGGAAGAGGAATACGGAGGAGCCGGTTCAGACTTTGTCAGCTATGTTATCGCCGTTGAGGAGCTATCCCGGGTCTGCGCCTCCACCGGGGTAACCCTTTCCGCCCACATCTCCCTCTGCTCCTGGCCGATATGGAAGTTCGGCACCGAAGAACAGAAACAGAAGTACCTGGTTCCCCTGGCCGAGGGTACCAAGCTGGGTGCATTCGGCATAACTGAGACCTCAGCTGGAAGTGATTCCGGCGCCACCAAGACTACCGCTGTTCTGGACGGCGATGCATATGTCCTCAATGGCAGCAAGATCTTTATTACCAACGGTTATTACGCGGACACCTACATTATTATTGCCCGCACCGGGCCTAAAGAGCTGAAGCATAAGAGCATCAGTGCCTTCATCGTAGAGAAAGGAACACCTGGTTTTTCTTTTGGCAAGAAGGAAAAGAAGATGGGAATCCGTTCTTCAGCTACCTATGAGCTTATATTTGAGAACTGCCGGGTCCCTAAAGAGAACCTGCTGGGTAAGGAAGGAGAAGGCTTTAAAATTGGGATGCAGATCCTGGACGGAGGCCGCAACGGGATTGCTGCCCAGGCTCTGGGGATCGCCCAGGGAGCCCTTGATGTCGCTCTAAATTATGCTAAGGAGAGAGTTCAATTCGGTAACCCCATTTCTGATCTGCAGGCCATCCGTTTCAAACTGGCAGACATGGCTATGAAGACCGAAGCTGCCCGACTCCTGACTTACAAAGCAGCCTTCCTGGAGTCGGTTAAAGAGCCCTACGGTTTGACCAGCGCCATGGCCAAGGCCTTTGCCGGCGATGCCGCTATGTACGTAACCACTGAAGCCGTGCAGATCCTGGGTGGTTACGGCTACTGCCGTGAGTACCCGGTGGAGCGGATGATGCGGGATGCCAAGATAACTCAGATATACGAAGGCACCAACGAGATCCAGCGGGTGGTTATATCCAATCTCCTGCTCAAATAAGACATCCGCTGCAATTCTGAACGAAGGGAGCGATGCATGTGAGAGAAGCTGTAATAGTAAGTGCATGTAGAACCCCGGTAGGAAGCTTTGGAGGAACCCTGAAGGATGTAACAGCCCGGGAACTAGGTGCCACGGTTATCAGGGAAGCCGTGAAACGGGCCAACATCAAACCCGAGGTGGTTGACGAGGTTATTTTCGGATGTGTTCTGCAAGGGGGATTGGGCCAGAATATCTCCCGTCAATGCGCCCTTGATGCAGGACTGCCGGTGGAGGTTCCCACTTTCACTGTCAATAAGGTATGCGGTTCGGGGTTAAAGTCAGTCGAACTGGCTGCACAGGCCATTCGAGCTGGAGACGCCGATATCATCGTAGCGGGCGGAACCGAGAGCATGTCCGGAGCCGGATTTGCGCTCTCCAAGGCCCGCTGGGGCTATCGCATGAATGACGGCAGGCTGGTGGACCTTATGATCAATGACGGGCTCTGGGAGGTTTTTAATAACTATCACATGGGAATAACCGCGGAAAACATCAATGAAAAATGGGGCAACACCCGCGAGGAACAGGACGAGTTTGCCCTGCGCAGCCAGCAGCGGGCAGCGGCAGCCATCAAGGAAGGCCGTTTCAAAGAAGAAATCGTGCCGGTGGTCATTAAATCCAAGAAGGGTGAAATAATCTTTGAGGTTGATGAGTATGTACGCATGGATGCCTCCCTGGAGGCTCTGGCTAAGCTCAAAGGTGCATTTAAGAAGGATGGCTCAGTAACCGCCGGTAATGCTTCCGGAATCAATGATGCCGCCGCAGCGGTAGTGGTTATGTCCGCCGAGAAAGCCGAGGAGCTGGGAATCAAACCGATGGCCAGAATAGTCAGCTATGCCTCAGCCGGGGTTGAACCTTCCATCATGGGCATCGGGCCCTGGCCAGCCTCCTTGAAAGCCCTGTCCAAAGCCGGCTTAACAGTAGACGACCTGGACCTGGTTGAGGCCAACGAAGCCTTCGCGGCGCAGTCGGTCGCAGTGGCCAAGGAACTCAAACTGGATCCCGACAAGGTCAACGTAAATGGCGGAGCCATCGGGCATCCTATCGGCGCATCAGGCTGCCGGATACTGGTTACCCTTCTTTATGAAATGAAGCGGAGAGAAGCCAAACTGGGTCTGGCAACCCTTTGTATCGGCGGCGGCATGGGAACCGCCGTAGTGGTAGAAAAGTGGTGAACACTAATTGTTACAGTTAAATTGCCCCTCTTATAAATAATAAGGGAGCGGAACCTACTCCGCTCCCCCCCTTTTTTTGCTGGGATTCTTTCTCTAGTTTAACCCGTATTTACTCAGTTTTCGGTAAAGGACAGAGCTGTGGATTCCTAACATCTGAGCGGTCTTCGTTTTATTATGTCCAGTCTCTTCGAGTGCCCGAACTATCATGTCCTTCTCCAGCGCATCCATTACCTCATTAAGTGTCCGGGATGAATCAGCGGTAACAGTCAAGGTCTCCTTTTTAGATAGAGAGGGAAAATCAACCGTATCGATACAGTCAGCCGATCTTATATGGGCCAGGTTAATCGCCCTTTCCAACATGTTTTCCAATTCCCGGACATTCCCCGGCCAGGAGTAGTTCCGCAAAACCTCTAATGCCTGTTCCGTGATCCGGTTCACACTGGTCCCCAGTTTCTTGTTAATCCTGGGTATCAACCCATCTACCAGAACCGGCAGGTCTTCAATACGTTTCCGCAGCGGAGGTATCTGCAGTTGAACCACGTTCAGCCGGTAATAAAGATCCTCCCTGAACTCATGATTGGCCACCATTTCCTCCAGGTTCCGGTTGGTCGCCGCAATAACCCGCACGTTAATATCAATCGGCCTGGTCCCGCCAACGCGTTCTATTACCCGCTCCTGCAATACCGAGAGCAGTTTGGTCTGCATACTCATCGGCATGTCCCCGATCTCATCCAGGAACACGGTACCACCTCTGGCCAGTTCGAATTTGCCGGGCTTGCCCCCTTTTTTAGCACCGGTGAATGCTCCATCTTCATAGCCAAACAGCTCTGATTCCAGAAGGTTTTCCGGCAAAGTCACGCAGTTTATCCTTATGAATGGGCCTGTCCGGCTATTGCTGGCATTGTGGATCGCCTGGGCGAATAGTTCTTTGCCCGTACCGCTCTCACCGGTAATTAGCAGGGTGGATGAGGTCTGGGCAAACTGCTGGGCCATAGCCTTGATGGTGACAAATTCGGAGCTGCGCCCCTTCAAATCCTCAAATCGCCACCTGGCCTGGTAGATAGTATTAACCTCATCCTTATATACACTTAACTCCTTCTGGGTTTCCTGCAGTCTCTTCATAAGCATTTTGGCACCGGACATATCCAGGACCATACTATGCCCAATAGCCCCGATAATCTGCCCATTCTGCCTGATTGGTATGCGGTTAATCAGTATGTCACGCCCTTCGACAATCGGCCAGATATCAGCGCTGTCCATCCGGCCTGTGCTTAATGTCTCTGGGAGTTTTGAATGGGGGAGAACTTCCAGGACGTGTTTGCCGATAACATCCTCCCGTTGCTTACCGATTATATCAAGGAAGGTCTTGTTCATTACCGTGATATAGCCATCTTTATCCACAATAATGTAAGCGGTATTCGGGTTTTCAATCAACCCTTCAAAAATGGTATTAAATTGGGTGTCAGTCTCCTGCAGTTTGCTGACCAGGAATTTGGGAACTGAAAGCTCCAGGGTCAGGGTATGACCGATTGCGCCAATAACCTTGCCATTCCGCATTATTGGCAAACGGCTGACAAACATGTTGCGGCCATTCACTGACCACAGGTCAATCTCCTCAATCTTTCCCGTTTCCAATACTCGGGGCATCTTGGAGTGTGGAATCACATCCCGGATCTTCTTTCCAATGATATCTTCAGCTTTGAAACCGAGAATATCGAGGTAGGTTTGATTCACGTGAGTGATCTCCGTGTCCTGGTTGATGACGATGTAACCCATGGTGGGACTGTCAATAATCCGGCTTATGATGGTATCATATTTCTCATTCAGTTGTTTCAAAACGGTTTCAGTACGGGTTGCGTCCAGGAACACGCTGGTGGCAATTGCCCCGACAATCTTGCCTTTGCTTATGATGGGGACCCTGGTTACTATTACCTCCCGTCCATTTATGCTGCAAACATCTGCCTCATCAATTCGCCCCGTCTTCAGGACCTCCGAAAGCTTTCCATCGGGAATAATGTCACCCACATAATGGCCGAGCACCTCTTCTTCGGTCAGGTCTAAAAGTTTAAGCAGGGTGCGGCTTGCCAGAGTAATCATGCCATGCTTATCAACCCCAAGAAAAAACATGTAAGGGTTCTCTAACAGCAGGTCCAGCATCAGTTTCGGGTCGTAGGATTCATAACCCGGCATCCTATCACCTCTCGCCTATCGTGTTCTTTACAGTAAGTCACGCAGTAAACATTGAAAACTTATTGCCCGGCGATCCTTTTTGGGAATGAATTGCGTCGACATATTTTTTTCTTTCCTCTAGTATATCATCATTTTTCGACCTTGTTATCATATTTGCCCTGAAACTTACTGTAACAACAGGGACAATTCTTCTCTTTTGGTGTACATCTCTCCCGATTTGAGTATTTTTAAGAATACCCGTTAATGACGGTTTTGTTCCCCCCTTCAATTCAGCGTCAGCTATGATTTCTTCGCACCAGCTCTCTCAAAAAGAGAGGATCAGGGCCATGCGGGATTAGGTCGATTAATGTCGCTTACTGACGGCAGTATGGCTTTTCCGCCCATTGCCCAGCGCATTGGCATCATTTTTGCTTGTTAAAAGGTTAATCGAGTTTTTTCGACATCCTGTGAGTACAAGGTTTCACTGTTTGGAAAGTAATTGAGGCGGATAGTATTTTTTACAGTTCACCGCAGGGTTTCATTATGTTATCAAGCAAGGGGCTTGTTGGATCACAGGAGCAAGAGACTGCAGCATGATGACACGGGCGACCTTATACCACCGTAAACTGCATTTTCGTTCAAACAAAAGGAGGTTGGTCTGATGGAAATTAAAAAGATTGGAGTTTTAGGAGCAGGTATCATGGGAGCGGGTATAGCCCAAATCTGTGCCGAAGCCGGGTATGAGGTAATCCTGGTTGATGTAGCCGAATCGTTTGTTAATAAGGGCTACCAGGGGATTGTGAAAAACTGGTCCAAAGCTGTGGAGAAGGGTAAAAGGACTGCCGAAGACCTGGAGAAGTTCAAGGCTCTGATATCCACCAGCCTGGACAACAAGGATTTCAAAGACTGCGACGTAGTTGTCGAGGCCATTGTCGAGAACATCGATGTCAAGAAAAAAGTATTCAAAGAGCTGGGAGATTTCTGTAAGGAATCAGCCGTCCTGGCCAGCAATACCTCGGCACTCAGCATCACCGAAATCGCTACCGCCAGCGGCCGGCCCGAGTCGGTGGTTGGAATGCACTTTTTTAACCCGGTCCCAGCAATGAAGCTGGTTGAAGTTATACCAGGTGCTGTGACCAGTGAAGCTGCGGTTGCCACCATCACTGAACTCGCCGTTAAAATCGGCAAGGAACCGGTAAGGGCCAAGGAAACCCCCGGCTTTATTGTCAACCGTCTACTGGTTCCTTATATGAATGAAGCAGCTATGCTGTACCAGGAAGGGATCCCGGTAGAGGAGATTGATAAGGCTATGAAACTGGGTGCCAATATGCCAATGGGACCTCTTGCTCTGGCGGACCTGGTAGGTCTGGATACCCTGCTCATGATCTGCGATTACTACTGGAAAGAGTTTGGTGACTCAAAATACCGTGCTTCCCTGGCCCTGCGCAATAAAGTGCGCGCCGGACACCTGGGAAGAAAAACCGGGAAAGGCTTCTACGATTATAGCAAGAAATGATACATACCGATGCGGTAATGGTGGGACCAACCCAGCCAGTGGCGGGGCGCAATTGCCCGGCCGTGGCAGCCATCTCTGCCGTTGATGGGATTGGGATCACCGTGTTGGTATGGTATTTGCTGAAATCAAAAATTAAGAATAAATTGCCCCTCTTATAGTTGAAAGGGAGCGGAGTTCGCTCCGTTCCCCCCTTTTTTTAATTGCGATAACTACAATACTCTGTCTTATCCTGCATTTATGAACTCAATGTGCTTTTTCGGGCACTTAATGGAAGGAATGAAAGGAAGTGATTGCAGCATGAATTATAGCGAAGAATACAAAAGAAAACTGATAACGGCCGATCAAGCCGCCAGTCTGGTCAAATCCGGTGATTGGGTACAGATGGGGGAATTTGTTCAGCATCCATGGGACTGTGATGCGGCTCTGGCCAAGCGCAAAGATGAGTTGAGAGATGTCAAGATCCGCCTGACTACCCTTCCGGTTGTTCCCGCGGTATGCAAGGTTGATCCGGAAAGGAAGCATTTTATCGTTAATGACTGGCACTTTTCCGGTGTTTCCCGAAAGTTAATGGATCAAAACCTGTGCAGTTATATACCGTTTACCTACCATGAGGCCGGTGTACTTTATCAGGACTATCTGGACGTTGATGTCAGCTTTCAGCCGGTGGCCCCGATGGATAAAAACGGCTATTTCAATTTCAGTACATCCAATTCCATGGCGTCGTATTCAACTAAAAAAACCAAAAAGCTGGTGGTGGAAGTCAATACATCGGTGCCGGTATGTTTAGGCGGAACGGGTGAAGCAGTTCATATTTCAGAGGTCGATTATATTGTTGAGAGCTCAACGAATCCGAAACTGATGAACCTTCCATCGCAACCTCCCACTGAGGTTGATAAAAAGATCGCCAACTATGTGATGAAAGAAATGTCCGATGGAGCCTGCCTCCAGTTGGGCATAGGAGCCATGCCCAACACCGTCGGCTCACTGATCGTGGATTCGGACCTGAAGGACCTGGGAGTCCATACCGAGATGCTGGTAGACTCTTTTGTTGACATGTACGAGGCCGGCAAAATCACCGGTAGGAGAAAAACTCTGGACGTAGGAAAAATGGTTTACACCTTCGCGATGGGGACCGATAAACTCTACAATTTCCTGGATCACAATCCGGCCTGCGCCAGTTATCCGGTGGACTACTGCAATGACCCCTATATCATAGGCCAGAACGACAATGTCGTAGCTATTAACAATGCGCTGGAAGTTGATTTATATGGTCAGGTGGCCTCTGAAGCTTCAGCCGGTCGCCAGATTTCTGGAACCGGCGGACAGCTGGATTATATTATCGGCGCCTTCCGGTCCAAGGGCGGCAAACCCATAATAGCTTTAAGCTCAACAGTTACCAGGCCTGATGGAACCATGGTTTCAAGAATCACCCCGGCATTGAGTCCGGGAACAATCGTTACCGTTCCCCGGTCGATTGCTGCCTTTATCATCACCGAATACGGCTCATTCAATTTAAAGGGTAAGACCACCTGGGAGCGGGCTGAGGGTTTGATTAATCTCGCGCATCCGGACCTCAGAGATGGACTGATAAAGGAAGCCGAGAGAATGAAAATCTGGTTGAGGTCCAATAAGATTGCTTAGTTGGCGTGTTGGTGCCCGTCATGCTGGGAGGAGACTTTAGAGACACAAAAAATCGTGCTAGGTCCCTGCTTATCGCAAGCGAAACATTCGTAGCATTAATTTGAAAGGGGAGATATCCATGTCCGTAAACGAAGTCGTAATAGTAAGTGCTTGTCGAACTGCAGTAGGTAAATTCCAGGGTGGACTCAAGGATGTTCCTGCCATACAGATGGCCACCACCGTTGGTAAGGAAGCAATTAAGAGGGCCGGTGTTGACCCGGAAACGATTGATGGGATCGTAATGGGTCAGGTTTACCCGCATATGTCCGGTTCCCTCCCAGCCCGCCAGGTAGGTCTGGCCTGCGGTCTTCCTTTTGAAAGCAACGCCTGCTCGGTTAACCAGAACTGCGCCTCCGGGATGAGAGCCCTGGAAATCGCCTGTGATCAGGTCGCGCTCGGTAAAGCTGAAACCTACCTGGTAGTTGGCGTGGAAAACATGACCCGGGTTCCCTATATGCTGGACAAGGCCCGCTCCGGTTACCGGATGAACGACGGCGTCGTGTATGATGCTATGTTTCATGATGCCCTGGTTGATGGACTTGTTCCCGGTCATATGGGTCTGACCGCTGAAAACGTAGCCGAGTTATACAACATCACTCGCGAACAATGCGATGAGTTGGCCGTAATGAGCCACAACCGGGCGATTGCAGCAACTGATAATGGAGTTTTCAAACGGGAAATTGTTCCTCTGGAAATCCCCAACAAGAAAAAGGGACCCACAATCTTCGATACTGATGAACACCCCATTCGCGGGGCCAGCATGGAGAGCGTCGGCAGGCTCGGGCCAGCATTCAAAAAAGGCGGCGTTGTAACTGCAGCCAATGCTTCCGGTATCAACGACGGGGCTTCCGCAGTTGTGGTTATGTCCAAGAAAAAGGCTCAAGAACTGGGTATTAAACCACTGCTGAAGATGATCAACATCACCGCCTGCGGCGTTGATCCCAAGATTATGGGTATCGGTCCCGCTGAAGCCATCCCCAAAGCTCTGAAGCTAGCAAACATGAAATTCGACGATATTGAGTACTGGGAAATCAACGAAGCTTTTGCCCCGCAGTTCCTGGGCTGTGGCATTAGATTGAAGGAAAAATACGGCATGACTCTGGATATGAACAAGTGCAATCATAATGGTTCCGGAATCGCCCTGGGACACCCGGTCGGCAGTACAGCCCTGCGCATCATTGTAAGCATGTACTACGAGATGGAACGGCTCGGACTGACCCTGGGAGGAGCATCCCTGTGTGTTGGCACCGGACCGGCCATGGCATCTCTGTGGACCAGAGAAATCTGATGGGAAATCTCTTAACCCAACTATTTCGAATGAGTTAATAAACACTAAGGGAGGTATTTATAATGGATTTTCGTCTTACTGAAGAACAGGAAATGATCCGGCAGATGGCGGCAGACTTTGCAGCCAATGAGATCGTTCCCTACTGTATTGAATGGGACAAAGCAGATGAGGTCCCAATGGAAACCATCGCTAAGATGCAGGAACTCGGTCTTATGACCATCGGGGTTCCAGCAGAATACGGCGGAGATGGCCTGGACAATGTGTCCAAGTGCTTGGTCTGTGAAGAAATCTCCAAGGGTGATGCCGGGCTGGGAACCACTATCGCTGCATCCACTCTGCTGGCATCTGACCCGGTAATTGTAGGGGCTAGTGATGAGCAGAAAAAGTGGTGGTATGGCCGCCAGCTGGAAGGTGCAGTCTGCGCATTCTGTCTGACCGAGCCGGGAGCAGGTTCCGACGCCCTGGGACTGGCCACCAAGTGTGTCAAGGATGGAAATGACTATATCCTGAACGGCACCAAACAGTTTATTACCAACGGCGGTATCGCCAAGCAATTCACGGTCTTTGCCACCCTGGACAAGAAGCTCGGCAACAAAGGTATATGCTGCTTTATGGTAGACAGGGACACACCCGGGGTTATCATTGGCAACAAGGAAGACAAGCTGGGAATCAGAAGCTCCAGCACCACCCAGGTCATATTTGAAGACTGCAGGGTACCTGCATCCATGATGATAGGTGCTGAGGGTAAGGGCCTCCCTATATTAATGGAGACCCTGGACCTGTCCCGTACTGCCATCGCCGCACTGGCCACCGGTATTGCAACGGGTTGTGTGGAAGCAGCACTGAATTATGCCAATGAGAGACAGCAGTTTGGTAAACCAATAGCCAGCTTCCAGGCAATATCCTTCAAGATGGCAGACATGGCAGTGAGAGCCGAAGCCTCTCGACTCCTTTATCTCAAGGCAGCCTACCTGCAGGATATTGGAGGAGCATTCAAGACCATATCCTCCATGGCAAAACTCTACGCCGGTGACTCCGCTATGACCAATGCCATCGAGGCAGTCCAGATATTTGGCGGTTATGGCTATACTAAGGAATACCCGGTGGAAAAATACTTGCGCGATGCCAAGATAATGCAGATATTTGAAGGAACCGCCGAGGTCCAGCGCATGGTTATCGGTAAATACTTGTCTAAAAACGGTTATAATCCCTTCATAATGGACTAATAAAGGATACGATGTGTTATAACAGGGGGTAAGTTGGAACAGTTGGATCGCTGGAGAAACGGGGGCAGTGACCCTGTCCTCGTTTCCCACACATCCCTGCCTATTTCCCTCGGCTCGTTCGATAAAACTGATTTTAGCGACCAGGCATCTGTTATTTCGGAGTCGCCCGATACCGAGGTTATCCTGGTGCATAAGATGAGATGGAGAGAAGCCAAAAGGGGTCCTGCACCCTCTTGACCCGTGACGGGATGAACCGCACGGTAGCGTAGAGGTTGCGTAATCCGGACCCCAGGGGAACGGAGCAAGCCCCGTTCCCCTGCTTTTTTACATGAAACTAACACTCCCCTTGATGCATGTCTCTCTCTTTCCGCAAAAAATAATGCCATCTTCCCTAGCAGATGGCATCCAACTATCTTATCTTTGTGATTCAACACCTTTATTTGTTCATCAACCCGTGCATGATGAAATCAATGTAGGCATCAATGATAACGTTTATATCATCCGGTCCCGCAGGGTCGTACCAGTTGCCAATTGTAAAAACCATACCACCAATCCCGCGTACAACCTGCCGGGTGTTGACAGGCCGGAACACGCCTTCCGCTATCCCCTGGTTTACATGGTCTCTAATGAAGTATTCATATTGTTTCAGCATACTGCTGACCTCTTTGCGCCGCGCCAGAGAAAGGTGAGCGGCTTCTCTCCAGTATGATTCAGCCACATCACGGTTAGTATGAAACTGCATGATATGAGCCGCGAAAATCTTTCTGATCTTTTCAGCTATGTCAAGATCGGCAGCGGCAATAGCCTGGGCCTGCTCCATAAGTTTGTTTATCTGGGTGACACAGATCTCGTATAGTATATCTTCCTTGGCCGCAAAGTAATAGTAAATGGCGGGTTTGGTTATTCCAATCTCCCCGGTAATATCGTCCAGGCTGGTATAGGGATACCCTTTTTCTCTAAAAAGCTTGGCCGCCACTGCCAGAATCTCTGTTCTTCGATCTGTGGCTATGGTAATGCTCCCCTTTCTTACTCTTAATCAGGCCGTCTCCAGGATGGCCGGCAAAACAAGCCATCCATCCGGACCCGGGCGAGCCGATTAAGCATGTTTTAATTCTCATTCCCGCTATCCTGGTGTAAAGAAAGATACACCTCACCAGAGGTTACGGTATGAATCTTGCCATATTCATCTCTTACCAATAAAAATCCATTACTGTCGATATCAAACGCCTTGCCGGCAGTAAGGCCGCCTGGCATATCGAATTTTACTTCCTGTCCCAAAACCATCGACAGGCTCTTCCCTTTTTTCAGAATACCATCGAAATCTCCCTCCAGCAACTGGTAATAACGGTTCTCCAATCTCATAAGCAGTTCCTGGAGGACCTTCACTCTGGAAACAGGTTTCTTTCTCTCAACCATAACTGAAGTAGGATCAGTACGTAAGTCACCGGGGAAATTCTCCAATGGATTATTTATATTCAACCCGATGCCGGTCACTATATAATCGATTCCCTGCTGCGGACTGGTAACCACCTCAGAGAGTATCCCGGCAATCTTTCGGTTATTTATCAGGATATCATTGGGCCACTTGATACGAGCCGGCAGTTGGAACTCAGCTTCCAGGGTTTCGGCAACTGCCACTCCCACAACCAGAGACACCCGCGGGACCTCCCGCACCGGCAGTGGTGGCCGGAGTATTACCGACAGGTAGATTCCATGGCGGGGAGGCGAATGCCAGGTGCGTCCCCGGCGTCCCTTTCCTGCCGTCTGGGTCTCAGCTACCACAACCGTCCCTTCCGGGTACCCGTCAGCCGCCAATTCCAATGCCCGGTTATTGGTGGAATCGATCTCGCGGTAGTAGAAATAACCCCTGCAGCCAAAGACATGGCTCATCAAACCACGGTAGACTTCCTCAGGCAGTAAATAGTCCCGGTAAACAAGCCGGTATCCCTTATCAGGAGAGCTGTCCACCTTATATCCCTCATCCATCAGCCCCTGGAGGAGGTTCCTGATCGTCTCCGCCGGCACCTGAAGGGTTTCGCACAGTAATCTTTCCGTTATCCATTGGCCGTGATTATCATACAGTACCCGCAGCACGTCTTTTGGCAAAGTCACTCACTCGCCTCCTTTGCTAAAGAGTAATAATTCAATAATACCTGTTAGTCTAACCTTAAACGAAGAATAGGAGCAGGTACACCATCGCAATGGCGATGGAAACCAGCATTAATGGAAACGCAATCTTCATATAGCCAATAAAAGTTATCGGATGGCCTTCGCGGGCGGCTATACCTGAAACGATAACATTGGCTGAGGCCCCGATGATGGTGCCGTTGCCACCCAGGCAGGCTCCCAGGGACAGAGCCCACCACAGGGGAGCAATGTTCATATGACCAATCTGCCCCATCTCCTGAATCAGGGGGATAAAGGTCGCCACGAACGGGATATTGTCAATAAAGGCCGAGGCAATAGCCGAAAACCAGAGGATAAGCATCGCGGTCAGGGTCACGTTCCCCTGGGTGATTTTAACCGCTTCCCGGGCCATGCCTTCGATTATTCCTACCTTCTCCAGTCCCCCTACCAGAATGAAGAGTCCTATGAAAAAGAACAGGGTATCCCACTCAACGGAAAGCAGGACCTCCTCCGGAGCCTGGCGGGCAATCAGCATCAGAAACGCGGCGCCGGCAATCGCTATCGTAGCCGACTCCAGGCCTAGATACTGGTGGCTGACAAATCCGAGTATTACCAGTCCAACCACCGCCAGAGACTTTTTTAACAACGGCATATCTTCAATCGCTTCGTTAGGGTCCATGGCCATTAATCTGGCCTTGTTTTCTTCGGAGGTCTGCAAACCCTTCCTGAAAATGACCTTTAACAAAAGCACAGTAACGATAAAGATGACAATAATAACCGGGGTCAGATTAGTGACAAAATCCATAAATCCCAGACCGGTAGCACTGCCGATCATGATGTTGGGGGGGTCACCAATCAAGGTGGCCGTCCCTCCGATATTGGACGACATTATTTCGGCAATGAAGATGGGGACCGGATTAATCTCCAGTGCCTTGCAGATGGATATCGTGACTGGAACCACCAGCAAGACGGTAGTTACGTTATCGAGGAAAGCCGATGCTACCGCAGTAACAGCGGCAAGAGCTATCATTATTTTAACCGGGTCGCCTCCGGTAGAACGGGCTGCTTTGATAGCCACATACTCAAAAACCCCGCTTTTGCGGGTTATGCCCACGATAACCATCATTCCAAAGAGCAGACCTATGGTGTTAAAGTCGATGTAGTTAACCGCTTCGTGCTGGTGAAGGACTCCCAGCAAAACCAGGAGTGCAGCACCACAAAGTGCAAGTATAGTACGATGTATTTTCTCGGATATGATGAAAGCATATATTATTAAGAACAGAATTCCTGCAAACCAGATCTGCCATTCCATTTTGTATTTACACCTTCCTAATTATAAGTTATAAGATGAAACTGCAAAGGCCAGATATCAATGTTAGCTACGTAAAATCATGAGGCTATCGACAGCTAAGACCGATCATAACAGTTTGCCGGGATCTTTTTAAACCTCCTGGTTATCCGTCCCTCTTCACCAACTACGGTATTAAAGCGCGAGACCTGGACTTCAGGCATAAACGGAAACCACCCCTGCTTGCACTGCAGACAGATGCACTCAGTCCGGCTGAAGCCAACAAAACCGAAGACAGGGCCGAGCGGACCTACAATACAGGTAGCCAGCAGCCCCCGAAGCAGGGCATAACCATATTTATGATAGACATAATTGGTTGAATGGCATTTGGGACACCGGCTGCGAATGCCGGGAGCGCCAACCCCGCAATGTGCACAGTGATGATCATTTTCTAATACAGCTTTACCGCAGGACCTGCAGCTTACCTCTTTTTCCTCAACCTGATACATGCCCGGCACTTAACACCCTCCAAAATATCCACCTGAAAGCCATTGAGGAATCAGTCATTCTTGATACTAAGAGTTAAGCGCTTGCCCGTTGAGTCTGTAATCAACTTCCAAGCGCTTAACAACTTCTTAGAAAGTCTTTTTAACTCAGCCTATTCCAGTACCAGCAGTGGTTCGCCCTCGGAGACTTTCTTGCCCACTTCGACCTTGATCTCTTTCACTACACCGCTCTCGGGTGCGTATACAGGGTTTTCCATTTTCATGGCTTCCAGGATTATTACCTCATCATCCTCCGCCACGCTCTGTCCAACCTCAACCAAAATCTCCACGACCTTGCCGGCCATCGGACTCTCAATTACAGACATTTTGCCGATTCCTCCTTAAAATATTGTTTTCGTAGTTAATTATACTAAAGTTAGAGGAAAATTCCCCTACCCGTGTAGTTTTGCCGCTCAAACATGTACAAATTCCCCGGTACAAGAATGTTTACTTCAAGACACTCAGGAACATCCCTGCTGCCACAGCCGTTCCAATTACACCGGCAACGTTAGGTCCCATCGCATGCATTAAGAGGTAATTCTTGCGATCGGCTTCCGATCCGACCTTGTGAGCCACCCTGGCCGCCATAGGAACCGCTGACACACCCGCCGCACCGATCAGCGGGTTGATCTTTTCCCCTTCCTTCAGGAAGAGGTTCATGAATTTAGCCAGCAGCACCCCACAGGCAGTGGCAGTAGCAAAAGCCACACAACCCAGAGCAAAGATGTACAAGACCTTGGGACTCAGGAATACCTCAGCCGGCATGGTAGCTCCGACCGATATCCCCAGGAAGATGGTAATAATGTTCATCAGTTCATTCTGGGCGGCATTGCTCAACCGCTCCACCACGCCGGATTCACGCATCAGGTTACCGAAACAAAACATCCCCATCAGAGCTGCCGCATCGGGAACCACCAGGATTATTATGATAGTAGTGATAATCGGGAAGAAAATCTTTTCCAGCTTGGAGACCTTGCGCAAGGATTTCATACGGATCTTGCGCTCTTTTTCCGTGGTTAAGGCTTTCATAACCGGCGGCTGAATGATCGGTACCATTGCCATATAGGAGTAAGCTGCCACCGCGCAGACCCCCATCAGGTGAGGAGCCAGTTTCGCCGCCAGGAATATGGTGGTCGGGCCATCAGCACCACCGATAATTCCAATCGTCGCTGACTCCGCCGCCGTAAAGCCCAGAGCCAAGGCACCGAAGAAGGTTATATAGACCCCACCCTGAGCACCGGCCCCCAGGAGTAGAGTCTTAGGATTGGCAATCACCGGGCCAAAGTCGGTCATGGCCCCAATGCCCATAAAGATCAATGGAGGAATTATCGCCCACTGTTCCCCGTAGTGGTAGAAGATCCACAGCAGACCCGACCCCTCTTTCATAATGTCGGAGGGAAGGTTAACCAGCAAAATACCGAATGCTATCGGCAACAGCAGGAGTGGTTCATAATCTTTTTTAATCGCCAGGTAAATAAATAGGAACGCTATGCCCCACATGACCACATTGCCCCAGTAGAGGTTATCAAAGGCCATGCTGGACCACATGTTCATAATGATATCCATTGCTTCGATTCTTCCTTTCTTTAGTTACTTCTCTTCTCCGGATGATTTCTGCTTCTGTTCCAGGCTGATGGCGAATTTTGAACTCAAATTAACCATTATCTGCAGGAATACCATAACGATGAAGACTCCCAGCACTCCCGAAACAAAGGTCACCATTGGTAACGACATACACTTGCCTCCTTTCTAAAACGTTAACGCTCACAGTCCATTTTCTATTAGACTCGATCAACGAAATCAATTCCACCTTGCAACAGCGGATTTATTTCTTATATACTTAACAGTAAGTAAGTTGTTCCTCTTTGTCAATATGTTAATCAATAATCTCGCTATAGTCTCATATCAATTAGGTACTCAATTATTCATCGAAAGGGGTGATCTTATTTTAGCAGGCGCTCGTCTCCCGGCATAGTTGCTGTTGGGGAGAGCGGCAGGAACCCGAAGAAGCGCATATAAAACTAAAGAGAGGGGTGTAGTTTAATGGAAAAGATTTGGATGAAACACTGGCCCGACGACATGCCCAAAGAGGTAATTTATACCGAGGGGAAAATTCCGGCGTTCGAACACTTGCGGATCCATGCCCGGCGTAATCCCGGCAAACCGGCCATAATTTACTACGGGAGAGAAATAAGTTACCGGGAGCTTGATGAATCGTCAGACAGGTTTGCCAATTACCTGCTGGATCTGGGCCTGGTTAAGGGTGACCGGGTAGGCTTATTCCTGGGAAACAGCCCGCAGTATGCAATAGCACACTTCGGGGTTCAGAAGATGGGCGGAATCGTCTGCCCCTGCTCTCCACTGTTTAAGGAAATGGAACTCAGGTATGAGGTCAACGATGCAGGCATGAAATGCCTGGTTACCTTAGACCTGTACATGCCGATCGTCAAAAATGTATTGCCGGATACCCCATCTCTCTTGAGCGTTGTCACTACTAGTTTCCGCGATTACCTCCCCGCAGAACCAACGATTCCTCTGGTAGATTATATGAACATTCCAAAACAAACCGTCCCCGGAACTCAGGATTTCGTTGAAATCATGAACAATTGGAGATCTGACAGCCCGTCAGTAGAGATCGATCTCGACAACGATATCGCACTGTTCGAATACACCGGCGGAACCACCGGGCTGCCCAAAGGAGCCATGCTGAGTCACTACTCTCATATTTTTAAGCCCTCGGCAGTGGCTACCATCTGCGGTTTTCATGAGAACAGCCGTGTCTTGACCACAATGCCGTATTTCAATATCGCCGGGATGCTGTTCTTAATCTCCCCGATCCTGAGAGGCGCGACCAACATAATCATTACCCAGTTTGATCCCCTTTCGGTCCTTCAGGCCATACATAAATACAAGGCTACCTTCTGGTACAGCGCAGTGCCCATGAATCTTGCTGTAATGGCCCATCCTGATGCAGCAAAATACGACCTCAGCAGTCTGGAGCTTAACCTGTGTACCTCATTTGTGGTAGCTCTGAATGAACAGATTTCTCAACAGTGGAAGGAGTTTACCAAAGGTTGCGAGCTGCTGGAAGGTGCTTACGGGTTGAGTGAGACCCATACAGCCGATACCTTCTGCCCCCGCCATAGGATCAAGTATGGCAGCATGGGGATTCCTGGCTTTGAGGCGGAGTTCAAGATCGTGGATTTCGATGATAAAACCAGAGAACTTCCTATTGGTGAGGAGGGGGAGATAGCTCTCCGCAACCCGGGATGTATGAAGGGATACTGGAATAAGCCAGAGGCAACCGCCAATACCCTCATCGACGGTTTTGTTCATACTGGGGATGTAGGGAGATTTGACGAAGACGGCTATCTCTACTGGCTGGGCAGAAGGAAGGAAATGATCAAAGTATCTGGCTTTTCGGTGTTCCCGGAAGAGGTTGAAACCTTTATCAACCAGCACCCGGCTGTCCTGGAGAACGCAGTCATACCTGTTCCGGATGCAAAGAAAGGTGAAGTAATCAAAACATTTATCGTGTTGAAACCGGATTATGCAGGTAAGGTTACTCCTGAGGAAATAATTAAGTGGGCCCGGGAGAACATGTCCTCTCACAAGGTGCCCGTCTATGTGGAATTCCGGGAAGACCTGCCCAAACAGGGAGTAAAGCTCCTGCGCCGAATTCTGCGTGACGAGGAAGAAGCCAAAACGAAGTAGTAAATCTGTAATTCTTGTGGCATTATTATGAAAAGTGCACAGCACAATACTTCATGATTATTAGGAAGGTGTAATCTATGACAACCCCAAAGAACCAATTCGATGATCAGGTTCGTCCCGAGCTGGCTGAGATGATCAAGCGCCATTCATTTGGTTTGGATGAGAACCGGCCCGACGCGGTAGAACGCCGTTTGAAGAAGAACCAGCGCACCGCTCGCGCCAATGTGGAAGACCTGTGTGATCCCGGAAGTTTTATTGAATACGGGCCTCTGGCGGTTGCTGCCCAGCGCACAAGACGGTCGGAAGAAGACCTTATCGCCAGGACTCCAGGCGATGGTCTGATTGCGGGGCTGGGATCGGTTAACGGCTCCCTGTTTGGAGAGGAGAAATCCCGCTGCCTGGTAATGGCTTATGATTACACAGTTCTGGCAGGTACCCAGGGTTTTTTCAACCACAAGAAGATGGACCGCATGCTCAGGTTAGCCCACCAGCAGGGAATACCCCTCATCCTATTTGCTGAAGGCGGTGGCGGGAGACCCGGTGATGTTGACGCCAACGGGGTAGTGATAGCTGGCCTGGACCTGACCACCTTTGCCCAATTCGGTGGCTACAGCGGTAAAGCTCCGATGGTGGGCATCGTATCGGGTCCCTGTTTCGCAGGCAATGCAGCTCTTCTGGGATGTTGTGATGTAATCATTGCTGCCAGGAACTCCAACATCGGCATGGGTGGCCCGGTTATGATCGAAGGAGGCGGGCTGGGAGTATTTCGTCCCGAGGATGTTGGACCGATTGATGTCCAGACTAAGAACGGGGTGGTCGACATCGCTGTGGCTGATGATGTGGAAGCAGTGGCGGTAGCCAAGAAGTATCTCTCTTATTTCCAGGGAGAGATTTCTGATTGGAAGGCCCCGGACCAGACGAAGCTCCGCAAGCTTATCCCCGAGAACCGCCGCCGGGTCTATGACATGCGAATTGTGATTAAGACCCTGGCTGATGTTGATTCCTTTCTCGAACTGCGACCGGATTACGGTCAGGGAATGATTACCGGATTTATCCGCATTGAAGGCAAACCTTTCGGAATCATTGCCAACAACTGTCGCTACCAGGCAGGGGCTATTGAGGCCGAAGGTGCTGATAATGCTGCCCGTCTTATGCAGATATGTGATGCACATAATATTCCGATCCTATCCCTGGTCGACACCCCCGGCTTCATGGTCGGTCCTGATATCGAGACCCGGGCCCAGGTGCGCCACGTCTGCCGCATGTTTGTAATCGGCTCTCATCTATCCGTGCCTTATTTCTCAGTGGTTACCCGCAGGGGATACGGACTGGGTGCCATGGCCATGGCCAAGGGTGGCTTCCATGAATCGGTCTTCTGTGCTGCCTGGCCAACCGGCGAGTTTGGTGCCATGGGCCTGGAAGGTGCGGTTAAGAAGGGCTTTGAAAAGCAGCTTAACGCCATCGAAGATCCAGCAGAAAGGGAAGCACTGTATAACAAACTGCTCGATCAGTTATACGATAGAGGAAGAGCTGTCAACATGGCATCCTACTTGGAGATCGACGCAGTGATCGATCCGGCTGATACCCGAAGGTGGATTATGAAGGGTTTGATGTCGGCACCACCAAAAACCAGGCCGAGCCGTCCCTTCGTAGACCCGGTGTAGATCTCAGCCAAAACATACTATTGGCGTCTAATTAAGACCAAATAAAAAGGCCGGTTCAGCCAACGCTCTGGCGTACTGAACCGGCTTATTGATTGCGACACACAGGGAACGAGTTCTTATCTCAGGTAACCCATCTTCTTGGCCTCGAACATCAGCTCGTCGCGGAAGTCAGGGTGGGCGATGGAGATAAGATTCTTTACTCGGGTCTTGATGCTCTGGCCTTTCAGCAATACCGCACCGTATTCGGTGACCACCCAGTGCACCTCGGTACGGGGAGTGGTAATAAAACTGCCCGGATAGAGCTGGGGCACGATTTTGGACTTTCTTTCTCCGTTCTTGCCTACAAATGTTGACTCCAGACAGATAAAAGACTTGCCGCCATTGGACAACCAGGCCCCCTGAACAAAATCAAGCTGGCCACCAGTAGACGCATACTGGACCGGCCCGATGGCCTCTGAAGCACATTGACCGGTAAGATCGATCTGCAGGGTTGCATTAACGGAAATCATATTGTCATTCTGCGCAATAATGTATGGATCGTTAACGAAACCACAGCCGTGCATCTCCACCATTGGGTTTTCATCCACAAAATCATAGAGTCTCCTGGTGCCGTTGGCAAAGGCTGCTACCCATTTATGAGGCATGAATTTCTTCCTGCGACTGGTTATGACCCCGGCCTCGTACAGATCAAGGTATACATCCGGTATTACCTCAGAATGCACTCCAAGATCGTGTTTATCCTTCAGGCAATGCCCTACCGCTGCCGGTATGCCGCCAACTCCCAGCTGCACGGTGGCTCCGTCAGGAACCATCTCCGCAATATACTGCCCCATCATCTCCCATTCCTTCTTGGTAGGAGGTTCTGGAGCTTCAATCAGAGGCAGGTCATGTTCAATTACTACGTCAACTTCTGAGATGTGTACGTGGTTGCTGCCGTAAGTCCGGGGCATGTATTTATTAACTTCAACTATTAGCAATCGGCGATTCGGGTTGGACTTGGCCATATCCAAGCCAAAGTCAACATTGATCCCCGTACTAAAGAAACCATGGTTGTCCATGGGGGAGACCCGTAAAGCCGAAACCTGTACCGGGCGCAGGCCCCGCGACGATATCTTCTCCAGGTCGCTGAATTTATTCGGGGTATAAGTATAATAACCTTCCTTAATCCTTGACCTCTCATCCTTGATAAAGAACGAATCGAATTCAATCCGGTCCTCAATATCCGGGTCCATCAATGGCAAATCATCTGCCATGCTAGCGGCTAAAATTGTAGGCTTGTACAGCTTACCATCCATAACCTGCTTGCGCAGCGCCTCAAACAATGCTACCGGCTGACCGTTGCCAAAAGCTGAACTGATCACTTCCCCATCCCGGATCAACGCGACCGCTTCTTCAGCAGTCGTCAACTTAGACTTGTACATCTCCTGCCATTTCTGATACATAAATTTCCTCCAACTGACGTAATCGAATTGCATCGTAGGCATTCTTTTGTAGAAGTAATGTCCTAAATTAAAGTATAACTCGAAACGGGTCAAACTGGGAGAGGAAAATATGTTGAATTTTGAGACAATTGGAGTCATGCCGTTCAGATGGCAGGTGCAATGCATAGCGGGTCATCGTTGCGGGGGTTGTTGACCCGGTTGGAAACCGGATAGGACGTCAGTTCGGGGGGTGACCATAAGTTCTTAATAAATGAGCCTATCTCGCCCGAAGCGGTTCCAGCAAGTCCGTACAGCCAATAGTCCTCCTGTTCAGGATTGAGGACCAGGGGCATCCGGTCATGGATCTGTTTGATCGGATTGATGGGGGTTGTTGTCAGTATGGTAAAGGTAAACAAGAGAACACCAGACGGATCCTGCCACTGCTCCCAAAGACCTGCCAGACCAAACGGTTCATTGTTCGGCCGGACTATGCGCATGGCCTGCTTGCCGGTGCTGGTCTTTTGCCACTCATAATACCCATCCGCCGGGACGATACAGCGCCGCTGGCGAAGGGCATATTTGAAAGCTGGTTTTTCCGCTGCCGTTTCCACCCGGGCGTTAATCAGCCGGCTGCCCATACTCTTATCTTTTGCCCAGAAAGGCACCAGCCCCCACTGCATCATCCGGAGTCCGCGTCCCCCTTCCTGCCCCACCACCACCGGCATGGTCTGCGTTGGTGCTACATTATAGCGCGGTACCAACTCTGCTTCCACCCTGCCTATACCAAAGCGCTTCACCAGTTGTTCCATTCCGATGATCAGGGAGTACCGTCCGCACATAGGCTCACCTTCCATCGAGCATAAACAAATCTTTAATCATTTACTAATTATAACACTCTGCAATCGTTTTTCGGGGCTGGCAGTACCATCAGGGTGTGGAAGAATGCTCCTTGGAGGGGTCTCAACCAGACACCGTTTCATAGGGCCAGTCGACGATGCCTCCGAGATCGTATACATTGGTGTAACCCATCTCAATCAACTGCCTGGCGGCTGCCTCGCTCCGTCTGCCTGTGCGGCAATACAACAGGATTGTGGCATCTTTGTCCGGCAGTTTTTGCGTCGCCAAATCGGATATTTCATAATCTGGAATAAGGATACTGCCCGGAATCCGTTGCTCCCGAAATTCCTCTTCGGTCCGGACATCAAGCAGAACAACCTCCTTATCCTCCTCCAGCAAGACCCGAGCTTCTTGAGGGGTAATCTCCTGATACTCCGCCGCCTTTCCCTGTCCCCCTTGACAGCCGGTCAGTGCAAAAACCGCCATCAGCATAGCGATGATGAACAGGCGTTTCCTCATACCATAACCCTCCGCCTTTATCTGTTGAGTTCGCAACATTTATTCTACACTACCAGCGCTCTTTCACCATCATTAGGTGCAAATTGTTTAATGCTACATATTGTTAATTCGCCCTTATTATGTCAATATGATAATCAGCAATCTATTCTTTTATTTCATCAGATGTGAGTTAGCCGCCACCTTTCATATTCGTTGCAGGGGAGGTGATGCCATCAAAGAAACGTAGAGGTGAACCTGTCATTAACGTTTGAGGAGGTAACCAAAATGAGCGGCTATGTTCCCTCGTTTGACGGCCTGGAACTGTTTTTTACCAGGGACGTTGTTGACTCTGGCCGTGCGGTGGTATTAATAGTTCACGGCATGGCTGAGCATTCAGGGAGATATGATTATGTTAAGGATAAGCTGAACGCGGCCGGGTACAGTGTTTATCGGTACGACAACCGGGGGCATGGAAACTCCAAAGGAACCCGGGGACATCTCGAAAATTTCAATCACTTTATTGACGATGCCAACTTCATGGTCGATATGGTAATCGGCGAAAATCGAGGCCTGCCGGTCTTCATGCTGGGGCACAGTATGGGCGGTTTCATTGCTGCGGCCTTCGGCGCCAAGTATCCAGGCAAACTCAAGGGTATCGTTTTATCCGCTGCTGCTACCAATAGTGCAAATCTAAAGCAGATACTCCCTCCTGTGGTGCCGGATCCCATGATACCCATCCCCAATTCCCTGTCAAGTCTGATTTGTACCGATCCCGCAGTTGTAACGGCCTATGAGGAAGACCCCCTGGTTTTGAAAGAAACCACCCTGGGCCTGTTGGACCAGTTCTGCAAAGGTCAGAGCTGGCTGAACGAAAACGAGGCGCACTTCCATTACCCTTGCCTCATACTGCATGGCGGTGGCGATCAGATTGTTCCGGCAGCGGACTCCAAGAGATTTTATGAAAACATTTTGTCACAGGACAAATCCTTGAAGATATATGATGACCTGTATCATGAAATCCTGAATGAGCCAGTAAAAGATGCAATAATTGCTGATATAATTGCCTGGATAAATGGGAGACTTTGACTCATAAAATCCCCACCCCGATTTGTACCCGGGGATTGGCCTGGCTGTGGTAGAATTCTTTGTAGGGATTATGCATGAGGATATGCGTTCCGGTTACCTGAACGTTGTTCCCACAGCAGGCGTTGACTCTGGACAGAAAGGGGATTTATATGGACTATAGTTATGTTGATGATAAGATGTGGAAGGAACTGGCGATGGATTTCGCCAAACGCTGGTTATCCCACGATGGATTATGGTTTCAGGCTATAGAGCGGCACCATGGTATGGAGGAAGCTATCAAGCTGGATATTGAAGCCTGGGAAAGACAAACCGTTTTGGAGGCCAAACGGATAATGGACATCCTGGGCATGCAGCCTGGTGGTGGTCTTGAGGCTCTGGAAACCTGCTTAAAGTACCGGATGTATGCCTTCCTTAACGAACAGCACTGCGAAAGACCTGATGACAAAACCTTGATTTTCTATATGGATTCCTGCCGGGTGCAAAGGGCACGGGAAGGCAAGAAGATGGACTTCTTCCCCTGCAAGCCGGTCGGCCTGGTCGAGTACGGCAAGTTTGCCGAAACAATAGACAGCCGGATTAAGACAACCTGTGCCGGCTGTCCCCCGGATGCGGTCGGACCAGGATGGCACTGTGGGTGGAAGTTTACATTGGAGACGGACTAATAAGGCTGGCAGAGCCATTCACCTGGTGTTAATATCAACAAAGCAGGCAAAGGGGTACTCCCAATGCCTGCTTCTCGTTTACATCCCGGTTTTCCCGACTCACTTCAGTCAGCAGCTATTAATATCAATATCTTTGAGTTAGGCTAATACACCTGAAGCTGGCAGGACTATTTATGTTTTTAATGCCCATCCCTGTAGCCCGACCGGTACGGGATTAATCGCGGTGGTGGTTTGGTATTTCTGAAGGTACTTCGAAAATAAAATCGACCAAGCCCATTAACTTGCCATTCTCGTACCACGGAGTCTGGAACAACAGAGTCTTGCGGCCGTCTTTTTCGACGGTATAGCAGTTGGATTGGTTGTTGTTGATCAGTTCATGGATCTTCTTTTGGGCGTACTCAGGGTGGCAGTCCATGACGTTTTTGCCTATCAGATCAAGGCCCCCCGATTTCTTAAATACTTTGGCAGCCTTATCATTCATGGACAGAATGATGCCCTCAGTATCACATATCATAACCGAGACCTGGCTCTCCTGTGACCATTTCGTCTGCATTCTTGTCTTCAACTCCAATTCACTTCATAATGAATTACTTTGCCAGCGGTAAAAAAGCCCCCGGGCTTTATTGCTCCGGGGGCCCTGTCGTTGCTTATGGAAAAATTAGCAGAGTGCGTGGCTGCCGCCATCGACCGGAATGGTAGCGCCGGTGATGAAATCTGAAGCGGCGGAAGCGAGAAATACTGCTGCGCCTTTGAGATCCCATTCGGTTCCGTATCTGCCCAGCGGATTGGCCCCTTTGACGACGTCCTCCCCTACTGAAGCAAAGTGCTTTTCGGTCATATGGGTTACGAACGGTCCGGGAGCAATGCCGTTGACATGAATGTTGTAACGGGCCCATTTTACACCCAGGTCCTTGGTCAGAACCATAACCGCACCTTTACTTGCATTGTAAGCCACGGTGTTCTGGGCTTCCGGATAGGTGCCGCCGTATCCGGTAGTAGAAGATATGTTAATTATCTTGCCGCCGCCCTTTTCTTTCATAACGCGGGCTGCGTACATACAGCAGCGGAAGACTCCAGTCAGGTTTACATCCAATAATTTCTGCCACTTATCCATGGGGTAGTCAATTGCGTCCGCGCCCCAGGTGATACCGGCATTGTTAACCAGGATGTCTACGGTACCAAATTCTTTAACGGTGGCATCAATCAGGTTGCGGCAATCCTCGTCCAAACTGGTGTCACACTTAACCGGGAGAGCTTTGACCCCGATCTCAGCTTCAATCTGTTCGCATAATGCGACACAACGCTCGACCTTACGAGCAGCAACTACTACGTTTGCACCGGCTTCTGCCAGGCCGATGGCCATCTGCGCACCCAGGCCAATGGAACCGCCGGTAACGATTGCTACCTTGCCTTTAAGGTTGAATAACTCTGTCGTCTTCAATGCATAAACCTCCCCAATTTATAAATCTATTCGTTCAAATCTTAACACAAATATCCCCGGCATAAAACATCAAATGCGCTACGGTCAGCATTTGCCAACCTTTTAACGGCTTTGGGTATTTAGTCTTCGGCGGAGACGATCTCCGCTTTTTCCAGCAGGGCCGGGGGAATGTTGAGGCCACAGGCCTTGGCTGCGTCGGGGTTGACGAATAACCGGGTATGGCTGAAGGTGGCAAAGGGGATGCTCTGCGGGTTTTCTCCCCTCAGGATGCGTACGGCAACTGAGGCGGCGTCCTTTCCTCCCTGGTAATAGTCACGGGCCCAGGACAGTGCAGCCCCCTCGGCTACATAGTCGCTGACGAAAGTAAACAGGGGTACTTTGGCCTTTTGTGATACCTTGATGATGGTGGCCATGCATTCACCAGTCAGGTTGTCTGATATCTGGCAGATGGCATCCAGCTTCTGGCTGCACAGCATCTGGGCGCCTTCAGTCATCTCGGCGCTGGAGTTGACCGGGACTGACACCAGCTGCAGGCCCCTGGCAACAGCCGCTTTCTCCAGATGATCCTTGTACACCACCGAGTTAACCTCAGCCGGTGCAAAGAGCGTACCGATCCGTTTCGCTTGCGGTTTTATCTGGAGCACCAGATCCACCATGCCCGCGAAGTCGCTCAAGGAAGAAAGTCCGGTCACATGGGGCAGATGCTCGGTATAGGAGGTTCCGGCTCCGGCAGCCATGGGATCGGCTATGTTGGTAAAGACTAGGGGGATGCTGGGACTCAGCCGCCGCAAGGCAGCCTGCAGCGTAGGAGTATTGATGGCAAAAATCAGGTCCGGCTGGGCGGCAGCGGCCGCATCCATGATGCTGGCCAGAGTGGACATGTCCCCCTGGGCATTACGGATCACTACAGTGTAATCCTGGCCCTGCCTTAATCCACTTTCCTGCAGCCCGGTAAGGATACCATCCTTGGCATTTTCAAAGTTGGCGTTGACAACACTGCTGACTATCCACAGTTCTCGCGGTGAGTTCTGTAAATGGGCACTAACCGGGCCAGTATTGCGGTTTTCCCGGTCGGAAAAGAGCAGGATCCCGCTCAGCAGACAGAGTACCAATAACATCATAGATAAACGTCCGGCAAGGTAACGGTTATTCATAATGGCCCCCCACTTCATATGCGATGTTCTCCCGGTGTCTGTTTCTTATTCTTTTCCGGTCTGCGATTTCCTGTGCCCGGACAGAATTTTTTGTTAAAAGGGAGAAGGTATTGGAACCTGGAGGCAGAAATTCTTAAGCGCACTATATAGTTGGTGAAAAAGTCCGTTTGCTTCCCGGATCCTCATTGGCAACACCAACTGCTTATCTCGGACTCCAAGCAGCACCCTGTCTAATCGGCATCCATGCCGCAAAGACATATCTCGCGACCTCCTGTCGCTCGGCTGCTTTCCGTCCTCGATTTAGCAGGATGCTGCAGGGTTCGGACCCAACGGTCGCCGCACTGGGCTTTTTCACAACATATCTCTGTTGACCAAGGCCTCTAACGTAGTTTGTGCATGAGGATCGAACCGGGACAGGACAGTTTTTATATCCCGGGGAGTATCATCTCCGCCAATTCCCATTGGTATTGACCCGATCCCAATTTATTAGGAGAGTGGTTCAATGGAAGAAATCCAGATACATATCCAAAGACTGGCCCGCGGTATAGTGGAAATACGGGTCAAGGGGAGAATCGATTCCTCGGGATCGGGCCGCTTGAATGCCGCCCTGGAGGAGGAGATTCGCGCCGGCAGCTATCGAATCCGTCTTAACCTGGCGGAGGTAAACTTTCTCAGTTCGGCTGGTATAAGGGTCTTGCTGACATTTTATAAGCAGCTGCGGGAACTGGGGGGAGGCCTTGACCTGCAGATGCCGTCGGAGAACGTGCGTAAGGTTCTTGATCTGGCGGGCCTCAGTCAGTTGCTGCTTACCATTACCGCAGATGGTGAGCCGCAAAGCGAAATTCCCCCTGCAACTCTGGTTCCGAAGCCAGAAGTGCAGGAAAACCTAGTCACCGAAATACTGAACCCCGGGGCCGGGTATCGTTGTATGCTTTGGGGACAACCCGGTAAACTGGCCTTTTCGGAGTTTGCAGCAGCGGATGTCCGGGATCTGTCTTTTCCGGCCCACACCCTGGGATTGGGACTGGGAGCCATGGGCGGAGATTTTAATGACTGCCGGGAGCGATTTGGAGAATTCTTGGCGGTGGGCGGGGCAGCTGTCTACCTCCCCACTGACAAAGGCGGCAAGCCTGACTACAGTGTACTGACCGGCCAGTTGATTCCCGAGGTCAAAGCCCTGTATGCCTTGCACTGTGAGGGATCACCCTCCCACCAGGTGCGTTTTGAGGCGGAAAGGACCGAGGACTGGCCTCTCAGCGCTCTGTTATTGAAGCTGGCGGAAATGACTCCGGCCCCCAGCAAGGCCGTAATCATACTGGCGGAAAGCAAGGGTTTGGTAGGGGCGGCTCTGCGCTCCTCACCCCTTTCAGCACCGAGCCTTTTCAGTTTCCCGGAAGTCAGGGAAACCCTTTCATTTACCACGGAACCGGCCTTTGCCAACTGTCTGACCCTGATGGTGGGGATTATCAGCCGGGAGACCAAAGCCCCACTGGCCACCTTCCTGCGCCCGCTTAAGCCCGGTTCGGAATGGCTGGCACATATGCATGCGGCGGCCTTCCCCTACCGTCCGCTTAAAAAAGAGGGTCTGCAGTTGGAAGAGACCGTGCAGCAACTAGTTACCAACGCTCCCATCCTGGGCCTCCTGCATCTGATGTATGATGACCGGGAACTGGTCGGCCTGGGGGAGAGCCACCTGCTTCAGGGCAGTTGTTGGATTGGTGATTTACTGGAAGTCCAAGCCGATGGGGGGAATGAACTGTGAGCCTTCTGGTAGGCGCAATCAGTATTGGACTTGTCCTGACCTTTCTGGCTCTGGGGATATTCATCAGCCTGCGGGTCTTCAAGTTTGCTGATATTACCGCCGAGGGCTCGTTTGCCCTGGGGGGAGCCAGTGCCGCGATTCTGCTGGTGACCGGGGTTAATCCGTTCCTGGCTACCTTCGTCGCGGTTCTGAGTGGATTTCTGGCGGGAATGACCACCGGTTTGCTTAACACCCGGTTGAAGGTACACGAGCTGCTCTCCGGAATCCTGGTTATGACCGCGCTCTATTCCATTAATCTGAGGATAATGGGGAAGAGCAACGTCTCCCTCCTGAATGCGGAAACCCTTTTTACCCCCCTGCAAAGACTGGTGGATAAGATGTACGGCCCGGAGGCCTATGCAATTATCCTGGGCTGGAAGGTTTCATCATTTGACCTGGCGGCCTGCCTGGGGGTATTCCTGGTGGCTGTGGTGATCGCCTGGCTGCTTAACCTGTTCTTTCGTACCCATATCGGCACCGCCATGCGGGCAACCGGGGATAACCCGCAGATGATACGCGCGCTCGGACAGGACACCAATACCATGCTTATTTTTGGCCTGGGCCTTTCCAACGCCCTAATCGCGCTTTCCGGGGCGCTGTTGGCTCAATTCCAGGGGTTTGCTGACGTGCAGATGGGGATCGGCATGATGGTCTGGGGAATTGCCAGCCTGATTATCGGTGAGGCGTTAATCGGCATCCGCAGCACGGCTATGAGTATTGTAGCCGCTGTTTCCGGATCCATCGTTTTCCGTCTGTTGGTTTCGATTGCCCTGCGCTGGGGCTTAAATCCCAATGATCTCAAACTGATTACGGCGGTGTTTGTCCTCCTGGCCCTGGCCCTGCCGGGTTTCCTGGATAAAATCAAAAGAACGGAGGGCCGGCCCAGTGCTTAAGATTAAAGACGTTTACAAGACCTTTAACCCGGGTACACCTAATGAGGTTCGAGCCCTTCAAGGGATCAGCCTCACGGTTGAGGAAGGGAGCTTCGTGGTCCTGCTGGGGACCAACGGTTCCGGCAAGTCCACGCTCCTCAATGCCGTTGCCGGCAGCTTTCCCCTGGACCGCGGGCAGATCGTCCTGGATGGGGTTGATATCACCGACTGGGGAGAACACCGGCGCGCCAGTTATCTCGGCCGGGTCTTCCAGAATCCCTTCAGCGGAACCGCGCCCGGCATGAGTATCGCGGAAAATCTGGCCCTGGCCTCCCGCCGGGGGTTGTTCCGAGGTCTGGGCCTGGCATTAAACAGCGGCAGCCGCCGCGAATTTCGGGAGAGGGTAAGGAGCCTGGATATGGATTTGGAGGATCGCCTGGACAATGCCATCGGTGGTCTGTCCGGGGGGCAGCGCCAGGCTTTGACTCTCTTGATGGCCACCTGGCTCAAGCCCAAACTGCTGCTCCTTGATGAACACACTGCGGCTCTTGATCCCAAGACCGCCAGCAAGGTAATACAGCTGACTGAGGAAATCGTGGGCCGGGACCAGCTGACCACCCTGATGGTGACCCACTCCATGCAGCAGGCGGTCAACCTCGGTGACCGGATAATCATGCTCCATCGCGGGCAGGTGGCCTACGATTTCAAGGGGTATGAAAAGAAGCACCTGCAGGTACCTGACCTCCTGGCCTTATTCGACGACCTGCGCCGGACAGAGCAGATCGATCAGAACATAGCCGAGCTATTGGCCGCCGAATATATATAGAAAATAGAGTAGGGAAACCACTTGCATGGCTTCCCCCTCATCAAACCGCACGTGCCCTATTAAGGCATACGGCTTACCAACGTGATTAGATTTTGTTTAATCAGTTGCTAACCTCTGGGCATAGAGCAT